>Ga0114964_10000027_pt1 | contig 100792 bp, 88 predicted proteins | sample C_131016_MF_Meta_FD_92638 | JGI IMG/M metagenome (GOLD analysis project Ga0114964, IMG submission 92638) | Freshwater microbial communities from Lake Croche, Canada to study carbon cycling - C_131016_MF_MetaG | ecosystem: Environmental > Aquatic > Freshwater > Lake | place: Lake Croche, Canada... | reverse complement strand
GAGCTCGATAGACCAACATCGAGCGTCGGCGTACCCTGAACATGATCACTAGGGCTTGCAACGGTCGCTGAACCCACCATTTCGCTGGTGTAAGACTGTGGCGGATAAGTCGCTTTGAAGCCCGTATAAAGCCCTGAAACAACCGAAATTACTCTGGGTGCACCACCTTTAGCACGTTCTGAGACGAGCTTGATCTTGGCATCCCACCCTCCCGGGATGGGTGTCCCCACCTGAAAGCAGAAGGTCCCTCCTTTCAAAAAATCTGCCGCCGTCTCGGACGCTATCGCCTCTGATTCTTGAAGACCCATGAGGCCCAACGTCACCGCTAATAAAGTCAAAGTTGTATTCATCGATTCTTCCCTGTTGTATTGGACCCCTCAGCGTTATACCGAGAAACCTTGTGACATCATCAAAAAGCCCCATCAAGACAAGCCAGGAGGCACCTCGTGGGTGAGTCTACATCCTAGAAGAATTTCATAATAGCTAAAGGGCCCACTAGGGGATCACCCCCAGGGCCTGATCGGCTCTTCAACAGGCTTCACCTCAAGCTGGCCTGAACCGCCCAGCGCCTTATAAAGCGCAATCTGGTAAATCGTCGCCTGCGCCTCGGATTGGGCCAGACTCAGCTCCTCTTGATAGAGCATTCTTTCGGCATCAAGGACATCCAAAAATGTGGAGACCCCTTCCCGGTAGCGAAGCTCCGCCAGCCGAAGGGACTCTTTGAGATCCTTGATGGCATCCCGAAGCTGCTGACGCCTCTGTTCTTCTTGAAGGAATCGCGTCATGGCCGTTTCAGTTTCTCCTAAAGCCTCAAGGACCGTCTTTTCATAGCGGAGATAGGCTTCCTTTTGCCGTGCATCCGCGAGATCAATCCCGGCACGAATCCGACCAAAATTAAAAATTGGCTGCATAATGGCACTGCCACTGGCCCACGAAAAGGCCGATGATCTAAAAAGGTTTTCGAGATCGGAATTTTGAAGTCCCGCAAAGGCGGCGATCGATATCTTGGGAAAAAGCTCAGCAAACGCCGCACCTTGGGTCGCCGTAGCCGCTTCAAGATCCTTTTCAGCGCCTCGAATATCTGGCCGATAACGAAGCGTATCAGCGGGTTTTGTCAAAAGGTTTCGGGTGGCCGTCTGCGGCAACTTTTGAGGGGCCGACAGTTTGACTTGAAGGGCGCCTGGCTTTTCCCCTATCAGCAACTCCAACCGATGCTGCGCCGCACTCAGCTGACCATGAAGGGCAGGAAGCATTGCACTGGTCGTCTCGGTTTGGGCTTTGGCTCTTGTAACGTCATAGCGCGTTCCAATCCCCTCTTGGTAGAGCTGTTCCGTTAACTTCAACGCATGACGCTGGGATTCAAGATTAGCTCTAGTAATCCTCATCTGATGCTGAAAGTTTCGGTATTCGGTATAGGTCCGGGCCACTTCCGAAGTGACCATAACCCACGCTTCCCGGTAATCTTCCTTCGCACCTTCAGTCACCGCGGTAGCCGCCTCAAGCTTCCGCCTGAGGCGGCCAAAAACATCAACCTCCCAAAGGGCATCAAAGCCTGCAAGAAAGAAATTGGTCCCGCCCGCAGATCCCCTTTGAGCGGAACCAGGAAAAAGGTTGTCAAAATGGGCCGGGGCCGCAACGGCGCCGACCTTTGGAAAAAGATCAGCACGTTGGGCTAGCCGTTCTGCTCTTGCCTGCTCAATGCGGGTCAGCGCCATTCTAAGATCAAGATTACCTTGTTGAGCCCGCCTGATGAGCTGATCGAGGAGCGGGTCATCAAAGGTTTTCCACCAGTCATTGAGTTGGCTCTGAGAGATCGGTTTCAGCCCCAATTCCTTCGATCGCGCCGCTTTCCAGCGGTCAGGTAGGATGGGATCTGGCGTCCGATAGTCTGGCCCAACCATACATCCTTGAAGACTCAATAGAGCCCAGAAGGGGATGACCCAACGCCTCATGATTGATGTCCCTTTAAAAACAAGCTGACCGCCCCCTCGACCAAGGCATCCCGTTGATCTTGGAGTAAACCCTCCTGTATCCCGATCAAACAGCGGAAATGGCTTGCGCCCTGAAGCATGCCGAGCAGTACTTCACTGGATGCATCGGGCTGTTTGATCTCGACCAGACCTCGCCGATCAAGGGCAGACAAGTACCGTGAAACCCATTCGATCATCGGCCCACAACTCGACTGATAAACCTGAGCGCCTAGTTCCGGGAAATGGATCTGTTCGGCAATCAACAGCCGATAGAGCGCCAAAGAGTCCTTGGAGTAGATCAAATCGACAAAGCCTTCAGCAATAGCCTTAAGCCCATCAACCGATTCGGGTTCGGTCAATGTGGCCTCTGAGAGCGTCATAAATAAGGCATCACACTGAGACTCAACGACGGCGGCAAACAAGGCATGCTTGCTCGAAAAATAGCGGTAGAGCGTCGGCTTTGAGACGGGCGCCGCTTCAGCAATCGACTCCATACTGGTCCCAGAGTAGCCGTGTGCCAAGAATTCGCGTCGCGCGCCATCTAAAATGGCTTGTCGTTTAGCCGGACTGTGGGTTCTCATTCGTTGCCGTCAAAGCATTTGCATCGGAAAAGATTTGTCCATATGATGAACTGAACCGTTCAGTAATACAATCCAGTCCCATGCCGCCTCCATCGCGTTTTCCAAAGTCGATCATCATCAGCCTCCTGATCGCCACCAGTGGAGTGCTGGGCTTCGCTTACTGGCAGATCGCGATCAGCCCCTTCGAAAGTACGGACAATACCTACCTCAAGGCGCATATGACCCTGATCAGTCCTCGGGAGTCAGGCTATGTCACCGGCGTCCACTTCGAGAATAACCAGCGGGTTCATCCAGGGGATCTATTGGTCACGATCGATGACAGGGACTTCCTCGCCAGGGTCGCTGAAGGTGAAGCGCAGATTCAGGTGGAGAAGACCCAGATCTTGAGCCTTGAAGCTGACAAGGAAGTCCAAAAGAGCCGCGTGTCTGCCCAATATGCCGATATTGCCTCCGCAGAGGCTGATCTCCACCTCGCCGTGAGAGACCTTAAGCGCTTTGGTAACCTCGTCAGAGAAGGCGCAGTTTCGAGCCAAACCCACGACACCGCAGATGCCGAAGTCAAACAGGCCAAGGCGCTCCGAGATAAAGTCACCTCCGCCCATCAGGAGGCGCAACGACAACTGGTCAGCCTTGATGCCCGCATCAGCGAGGCCCGCGCCCGTATTCAATCCCTTCAGGCCTCACTGGAGTTGGAGCGAATCTCGCTGGCACACACCCAGATTCTGGCCCCCATCGATGGCACCATCGGTAATCGAAGTGTCCAAGTCGGCCAGTTGGTCAAACCGGGTCATATCCTCGCCTATCTGATCCCCAGCGAAGGACTCTATATCGAGGCCAACTTCAAGGAAACTCAAATTGAGCACATGCGGCCCGGACAACCCGTTGACATCCAGATCGACGCCTACCCGGACGAGGTTTTCAAGGGCAGCGTCGACAGTTTTGCCCCAGCTTCCGGATCTGAATTCAGCCTGCTGCCATCAGAAAACGCTACAGGGAACTTCACCAAGATCGTCCGCCGCGTTCCTGTGAAGATCGTCTTTGATGCGAACGCCGATACCTCGATGCTCCGGCCGGGTCTTTCGGCCATGGCCAAGGTCCGGGTCAAATAATCCATCATGGACGATCAGGCTGTGTCTGCAGTCGATCATGGCGAAGAACGTCAAGGCCCCTCAACGGCTGCTCCGAAGACCCTGTCCACCGGTGAATGGGTCGGTTTCATCGCTATGGTCTTCGGTATTTTTATGGCGATCCTCGACATTCAGATCGTAGCGAGCTCCTTGGAGCAGATTCAGGCCGGACTGTCCGCCACCCAAGATGAAATCACTTGGGTACAAACGGCCTACCTCATCGCCGAAGTGGTCATCATTCCCCTCTCAGGCTGGTTGAGCCGGGCGCTGTCGACCCGCGTTCTATTTTCCATCTCCTGCGCGGGATTCACGGCAATGAGCCTTCTTTGCGCCCTCGCCTGGGATCTCAACTCGATGATCATCTTCCGGGGGCTCCAGGGCCTTTTTGGCGGAGCGATGATCCCGACCGTGTTCGCCGTCATCTATACCCTGTTCCCACCCAAGCTTCAGCCATCGATGGTGATCGTGGTCGGCCTCGTCGTCACCGTCGCCCCCACCGCCGGCCCTGTTCTTGGGGGCTATCTGACCAATGCCGTCTCCTGGAAGGCCCTCTTTTTGGTCAATTTATTACCTGGATTCTTCGCGACACTCCTCACCTGGCTCTTCGTCCGCGTCGATGAACCGGATTGGGGCCTGCTTAAAAAAATTGATTATCCCGGCATTTTTTTCATTGTCGTTTTTTTAGGCTGCATGCAATTCGTTCTTGAAGAAGGGGTGCGCAAGGAATGGTTCGACAGCCCAGAGATCGTCCTTTTTACTATCATCGCCATCGCATCGGGCATTGCGATGCTCTATCGCGAACTCACTATCGCCTATCCCATGGTGGATCTTAGGGCGTTCCGCGACTTCAATTTTGCCGTCGGCTGTGGATTCAGTTTCGTTCTTGGCATCGGCCTTTACACCATCATGTACCTGATGCCCGTGTATTTGGCCGCCGTGAAGGGGCTCAACAGTCTTCAGATTGGTCAGTACATCATGGTCGTCGGCGTCTTCCAGTTTGTTTCTGCCTTCGTCGCCGGCCCCCTGTCGAAGGTCATGGATTCGAGGCTTATGCTAGCCACAGGCTTGATGCTCTATGGGATCGGTTGCTGGTGGAATGGCAACCTCACCCATGAATCAGGGTACTGGGAATTCTTCTGGCCACAGGCCCTTCGGGGATTTGCGTTGATGTTCTGCTTTCTGCCCATCAACTCCCTGGCTCTCGGGACGCTCCCATATGAAGAGGTCAAGAATGCGAGCGGTCTTTACAATCTGATGAGAAACCTCGGCGGCGCCATCGGACTCGCGGTGGCTAACACCTTGATGATCCAGTGGAACAAAGAACATTATGGGAAGCTCCGAGAGGCGGTGACGCCAGGCTCACCCCAAACCCAAGCCATCTTAGAAGGGTTTAAGGAGCGTCTAGCGAGTGCCGGGGCGCCTGATCCTGAGCTGGCTGCCCTCAAACAGCTCCATGGTCTGGTCATGCGTGAGGCGGAAGTGATGACCATCAACTCCCTCTTTCACGTCTTGGGACTGGTCTTCTTTATCGCGCTTCTGTTCATGCCCCTGGTCAAAAAAGTCTCCGCAGAGTCCGGCGAGGTGGCCAGTCATTGAAGGCCCCCTTCAGCGTCCCGCCTCAGGGAACGAGCTATTTGGGAGAAGCGGCGGCGGGTTAAAGACCGGGTGGTTGCTTTTCCCAAGAATAGCCTTTCACCGCCATGTCATAGCCGCGGCGGAACAGTGGCCCCATGTAGAGAGGATCAAAGTCACGGGAATGGATGACCTTGAAGTCCGCAGGGATCCAAGCCAAATTGTAGTCGACCCCATCTCGCTGCGTAATCGCATAAATGCGGCAGAGATCCCCAGCGCCTTGGGCCTGAATCAGCGATGAAATCGCTCGCCCTAGAATGGAAATGGTCTGTCGCTTGACTTCTGCCCAATCAGAATCGAGTCAGGCATTTCGGATCACATGGAGCTTCCTATCACGGACTACCCCCTGATCCTTGGACACATCGGCCAACTTGAGTGCCGGTGGATAGATAAAGACTTGTGCCATCGCCCCACCATCAACGTGCACTTCCTGATAAGGCTTGCCATTGGCGGTCACATCGATCATCGCAGGTGAAAGCTTCCGGTATCGCTAGAGAGGCCAGCATGATCTGGTGGAAACGTTTCAGGGCATCGGGGTGGCCGCTGGCCGCGATCTTGGTCTTGTTCCAGATCCCCGCCTCAGGGCGTCGAGATGAGTGGTCGCCATCAGCAATAAGCGGCCTTTGGCATATTCTGTGGCGATCGCCTTGAGGGTCTCGTGGGTCTTAGAAAAGCAAAAGGGACTAATCATGCCCCGGCACTGATCCCCGTCACCAGCTTAAATTCAGGTCGAGCCCCCGCCTTGCTCCAACCACACAGTAAGCCCCGCACCAAAGGCACCATCATCACCCCCACCAGAAAGAGCCAGGAAAGATGACGGTGGCAAGAGATCAACCTCCTGGCCCTGCTCTTGGCGGTAGGCCTTTCCCTTTCGCATGCTATCCATCGCTTCAGCGACCAATTCGGGCATTGCTTCTGAATGGACCACATAGCGAATCTCCGAAAACCCTTGGGGTTCGGCCTTCTGGGTCAGCGCCTGAGGGACTGCGGTCTGTCGCGTGGGAAACGATCAGCCGGTTAGGGGATGCCCACCGCAAGATCATGAAAGGCAAGGCCACCTTCCTGTCAGAACGATGACGCGATGATTCAGACGGTTGGCCCTCAGGGTTTAGAACGCTGCGGCTGTGGCTGAACTTGACCCTGTCGCCGCCCCTGATTGTCGGCGAGAAACTCCTGATATCCAGACTGTTGGCGCAGCAATTGTGACGCCGTTCCGATCAAAAGATCCACGTCTTGATTCGATAGTTCGAGAGAGGTCGGTAAGCTATTGAGTAAACTCTTCATGGTTTTGGCCTCAACCGAGTCGAAGGCGACCTCTGCGGTATAGATCTTAAGGTGACGGCCCTTAGCTTTAAGCATCGCCTGGAGATCAGTTAATTTATTCTTGAGCAGGAGTTTCGTCTCATTGTTGTAGAGCGACATCTGCGCATCGGCCATGGCATCGATCGTCTCAGAGACCGACGGTTTTTCAGCCGAATAATCCATCCCCCGCTCTGGCTTCACTTGGGCGTTGACTGTGATCACAAGGATATCCTTCGGCGCGGGTTTGCCTTCTCGAAGAAAGTAGCCGGCACCCTGGGTTTCGATCCGATCGGAAAGAGCCCTGAGCCCAAGGTTGTCGCTAATCCCACCATCCACCAGATGGATATAGGGCCGCTCCTTCGCATTCAAATAAGAATCCATGCGCGTTTTGAGCATCTTAATCCTTGGATCGCGCCCTTCATTCATCTTAATATAGCGCACCAGATTCGACTGACTGGTATCGCATTTTTCTGAATAGTTCTTCAAGACGACGGTGGGGAAGGCGACCGGGACCGCCGAAGAAGCCGTCACCGCACGAGCGACCGAAAAATCATCAAGATCAGAACAGATCAGATCAAAGCTCGCCTGGATAAAGGAAAACCGTTGGCCTACCGCTAGATCGGTGGCATTAATTTCAATGAAGGGTCCACGTTCAAGTTGCATATCCCGGAAAGTCTTTCCTTCAAAAATCTGACGATCGTAATAGTCAATCGCCATCTCCGTGCGATCCATCCCGTCAAAGGCGGCATTCCACCAGTAAACGGGACTAAAGAGTTTCCGAATCAGGGTCCCCTGAATGCTCTGGCGAAGGAATACGGATTCATAGTCGCTAAAGAGGCGTTCCCCAAAAAGGCCGTAATAGGCGGCTGTAAAGCTGCCTCCAGAGACAGAACTGATGGTATCCACCTCATCGAGAAGACGGACCGTGTGGCCCCGCGATGAGATATCGGTACTCTTGAGTTCCTTCAAAAGACCGTAGGATAAGGCAGCGGCCCGGGTGCCCCCCCCTGAGAAGGCGAGGAAGATCAGATGGTCGCCATAGTCGCCATCATTGCCTTTCGTGAGCCGATATCCCTGATGGTTATCGATCTTCGTGATCGATTCATTTTGAGGCTTGTAGAGACTCGCGCAGCCTTGAAGCCCTAAAAGCAAAAGGAACAAAATCCATGGCCTCCAGCATCGAACATGTCCTAAAGGCCAAGTCATAACTTTTTTCCTAGAATGCGTGTGAATTAACAAGAAAATGAACCGCGACCGCCGCGGCATAACCCAGGAGAATCGCAGGCGTCCAGCGCATATGGCTGAGGAAGCTATAGCGCCCCTTGGTCAGCCCTAAAAGCCCAATCCCCGGCGCCGAACCGATCGCGAGGAGACTCCCACCAACCCCCAGGGTCAGCGTCAGCAAAAGCCACTCTCCCTTACCCAGAGGGGGATGCATATTCAGCACGGCAAACATCAAGGTGCCGTTATCAATAAAAGCTGACGAGAGGCCGATCAAGATATTGGCGAGCGTTGCACTGTGCTGACCATAAAGCCAACTGGAAATGGCATCAAGATAGCCAATAAATCCTAAGCCCCCAATCGCAACCATCGCCCCATAAAAGAAGAGGAGCGTATCCCAGTCAAGATGCCCCGCCTTGTCGAAAATGGCGTAGCTCTCAAGGCGCTCCTGATCACGGCTGGATCTCGGCTTAAAGTCCAGCCCGTGCGGCAATAAAGCCAATCGATCAGGATCCCTTCCAGGGGTTTTCATAAGGTAATAATCAAACAGCTCCAACAAAGAGAAACCGGCTAGCATGCCCGCCGCCGGGGGAAGCTTGAGGACCATATCAAAGATGATGGCCAAAAAAATAGTGAGGCCAAATAAAAACATAATGCGCTTGGTACCGCGCGGTAAATCCACCGATTCCATCATGATCGCAGGGCTGCCCTTGGGGACTTGAAAACTGATGAGGGCAGCGGGGACCAGAAAATTGACCAGACAGGGAAGAAAGAGCTTAAAAAAGTCGGTAAATTCAAGGACGCCACCTTGCCAAACAAAGAGGGTCGAAATACCTCCGAGGGGACTGAAGGAGCCGCCGGCATTGCAAGCGATGACGAGATTTAAGCAAGCTAAGGACACAAACTTTGGACTGTCGCGACCTACTGCCACGACGACAGCGCCCATCAGCAGTCCTGAAGTCAGGCCATTCACTACACTGGAGATAAAAAAGACCAAGAATCCAGTCAGCCAGAACAAAGCCCGATAGCCAAGCTGAAGGCTCACCAGACGAATCCTTAGGGCGTCAAAGACTTTCATCGATTCCATGACGTTGAGATAGGTCATCGACACCATAATAAAGAATAGCAGTTCGACATAGGATTCAAGGTTGCTCCGAAAGGCTGCAACCGCCAGCGTCGTATCGCCATTTAGGCGATAGACCAAGAGGATCGCTGACCAGATCAGGGAGGCACCCAGCAACATGGGTTTAGACTTCCGAATGAAGGTCACATCCTCCAACATGGCCGCCACATAGGCGACCGCTACCACCCCCAAAGAGAAAAACCCGACCCACGAGTGGGTTAGATCAAGTGGCTTTTGGTTGGAGGCCTCGTCGCCGAAAACCATCATCGGAAGCAACCAAAGGAGGGCCAGTGAAAGAAAAGGGCGGAACTTCACGATGCAGAACCTGAATGGCACGTTATAAAGAAAGGATCAATCGGATGATAAAAACCCAGTCTAGCATTCTGAGGGCGCTCCATCAGCCGATATGGGGGCAACTCTGATGGAAGCGACTTCCTTTGCCCCCGGACTTGCCTTGGCGTTGAGACCTCCTCGCCCTAAAGGGCATGGATTCCGTCTACCGGAGATGGGTATCCCAAGCCGACAGCAAGAGACTTTTCAATCAAAGGGATGATGGAGAATGATGGTCTCCTTCCGGTCAGGACCGGTCGACAGGATATCCACCGGCACCCCCACTAACGACTCAATTCGTTGAATATAATCGCGGGCTGCCTTCGGCAGCTTTTCAAGATCGGTGACCCCTTGGGTCGATTGAGACCAGCCGGGCATGGTCTCGATGACCGGCTCACATTGCGCATAAGCCTCGGCCCCAATCGGCACCGTATCGATATCAACGCCTTGATATCGATAGCGGGTACAGATCCCGATGGATTTCAGCCCATCGAGAACATCGAGCTTGGTAAGACACAGTCCTGAGAGGCTGTTGAGCTTGGCGGAGCGCTTCATGAGCACCGAATCAAACCAGCCGCAGCGCCTCGCCCGTCCCGTGGTTGCACCAAATTCCTGACCTTTGCTGGAAAGATGGCTGCCGACCTCATCAAACAGTTCGGTGGGGAAGGGCCCATTACCCACGCGGGTGGAATAAGCCTTGGTGATCCCAAGGACATAGTCAAATTCAAGAGGGCCTACGCCGGTCCCTGAAGATGCCCCACCCGCGGTGGTATTCGAGGAGGTGACATAGGGGTAGGTCCCATGATCAATATCCAGCATGGCTCCCTGAGCCCCTTCATAGAGGACCGGCTCACCGGCAGCACCGAGACGATGGAGGTCTCCGGCGACATCCCCGAGCATCGGCTTGATTTCCTCGCCAATTTTTAAGAGATGTTCAAGCTCTTCCTGAAAATCGAGCGCTGGCTCATGGAAGTACTGACTCAAAACGAAATTATGGAAATCAAGAAGATCCTTCAACCGCTCCTCTAGAAGGTGTCGATAAAACAGATCGCCAGCCCGAAGCCCCCGCCTTGAAACCTTATCCTCATAGGCCGGCCCAATGCCTCGACCGGTGGTCCCAATCGCCTTGGCACCGCGCGCCTTTTCGCGGGCCTGATCGAGGGCAATATGAATCGGCAGAATGAGTGCACAGGCCTCGCTGATCATCAACCGCTCCCGCACCGGAACACCGGCACGCTCAAGCACACCAATTTCTTCCATCAGCGCATCGGGTGATAGCACCACACCATTGGCGATGTAGCATTTGACGCCTTCTCTGAGTACCCCCGAAGGAATCAGATGCAACACCGTCTTCTGGCCATCAATCACCAGCGTATGACCCGCATTATGGCCTCCCTGAAACCGCACCACGCCCTTCGCGCGTTCGGTCAGAATATCGACCAACTTGCCCTTACCCTCATCACCCCACTGGGTTCCTATGACGACGACGTTCTTGCCCATGCTTATTTTCCAGGTATTAATCGTTTTGAATCACTTGCCAACGGCCCTCGAGCCGTCTTAGAGAAGCCGAGCAATCAAGGCGCTCGGCCGTTTCATGGGGACCGCCAAGGGACTGGATGACGATCACCCCCTCCCCCCTCAGCTGGCTAATGGCCACCTCCAAGTCGGCATCCTCGATAGCCGGCGCAAAAATCGCAGCGACGCTCTCATACTGACCTTTAAGGGCGCAGAGACTCGCCAACATTCGAAGATCGGCACTAAAACCGACGGCAGGACGCGCATGACCGAAGGCTTGACCAATCTCATCGTAACGTCCCCCGCGAGCGATTTCCTGCCCTTGCCCCGGTACGAAGGCGGCGAAGACAATCCCCGTGTGATACTGGTACCCTCGAAGTTCAGCGAGATCAACATGGAGCTGCAGGCTTGGGAAGCTCGCGGTCAACCGACGGCCGATCTTCGCGACCTCTTCCACCGCCTTCAGAATGAGCGGGCCACCCGGAGCTAAAGCTTCAAGGGCCTGATCGAGAACGTCAAGAGGGCCATTAAGATCCAGCAGCCGCTCGATCAACACGGAAGGGCCCGGAGCCACCTGCCGGTCGGCCAGGAACACCCGAAGATCCGTGGGGTCCTTTCGCTGCAGAATGTCGAATAATTCGGATTCCTCGGTCTCACCCAGCCCCGCCTCGCTGGCCAGTAGCCGGTAGATCCCCACATGCCCTAAATCCAGATGAACGTTGTCGACCCGGACCAGGGCCAGCGTCTCCAGCAGCAGGTGAATCACCTCCGTGGTCGCCGCCTCACTGGCATCACCGAAAAGCTCGGCGCCGATTTGGATGGGGTTGCGGGTTTTGTCGAGATGGCCTGATAGGCCACGAATCACTGAACCCAGGTAACAAAACCTCGCAGGAATACCCACCCTCGCGGTTCTGGCATCAATTCGCGCCACCTGCGGCGTCATATCCGCACGCAGACCAATCAGCCGACCGCTGACCGGATCCGAAAGCTTCAGGGTCTCAAGATCCAGTGCGTGCCCGGTTCCCACCAACAAGGAATCCAGAAAATCAACCATCGGCGGGATCACCTGACGGTAACCCCAGACGGACAGGCGATCCATGAGCGTCCGCCCGAGCTGTTCAAGCGCGCGGGCCTCATGGGGAAAGATGTCATCGATTCCTTCCGGCAGGAGCCAGCGGTCGTGGGTCAACATGTTCAAATGTTCAGCTAAGTCCTAGGTGGAGTGATGGTAATGGATCCCTGGCCCGCTCACCAGCTTTCCTTCACACAAACGCCCCCGAGCCCTTTCGGGCAAACGGGGGCGTAACGGATAGAGGATTACCGGGTTTTCTTGAAGTACTGGAAAAATTCAGAGTCCGGAGACATAACAAAGAGGCTTCGGTCATCCTTAAACGCCTGCCGATAGGCCATCAGACTCCGATTGAACTGGAAGAATTCTTTGTTGCGCCCATAGGCCTTCGCATAAATATCAGAGGCTGCGGCATCCCCCTCACCCCGATTGATTTCGGCTGTTTTTTGGGCTTCGGCTACCAGCACATCCCGCTCCCGGTCCGCTTCTGCACGAATTTTTTCAGCAGCCTCGGCGCCTCGCGAACGGAATTCTCTAGCCACCCGAGCACGCTCAGCTTCCATCCGCCGATAGACGGAGGAACTGACTTCGTCTGGCAGATCGATGCGCATGACCCGGATGTCGACGACTTCAATACCGAGTCCCGCCACGGCTGGAGAGACCATCGTGGTCAGGGCATCCTGAATGCGGCCTCGATCGGATGACACCAACTCCCGGATAGTCCTTTTACTGAACTCATTCCGCATAGCATCCTTGGTGATCTGATCCAGACGGATATTGGCCTGCACCTTGTCTGCAGCCACTGCGGTATAGAACTTGGTTACATCATTGATCCGCCATTTAACGAACCAATCGACGATGACGTTCTTCTTTTCAGACGTCAAAAAGCGCTCCGGCTTTGATTCCAAGGTCAAAATACGGTCATCGAACTTCTTGACTTGACGATAAGGAAGCTTCAGATGGAGCCCAGGATCATAATCGGTGCCAACGATTTTCTTGAACTCAAGCACAATGACCTTTTCAGTCTCAGAGACGGTAAAGGTCATGGTGAAGAGGAGGATCACGGCCAGGAGACCGACACCCAGCATTAAGCTATTCTTATTCAATGGTTTGGCCCTCTGATGTCGCGACCCCGGGTGGATTGAGATCGGGCTGATTTCCCTGCTGCAGCACCTTCCTGTGGGACGGCAGCCTCCTGCCCGCTATTGACCGGAGCGGCAACCGGGTCGACCGGTGTCCGCGTCAAGCGATCCACCGGAAGGTAGAGCATGTTGTTGCTGTTCTTGACGTCAACCACCATAGCGCCGGTTTGCCCAAGGACATCGCCCATGGTTTCAAGGTACATCCGTTCCCGGGTGACATCCGGGGCTTTCTCGTATTCGGCCAAGAGCTTCAAGAACCGCGAGGATTCACCCTCCGCCCGCGCGACGGCCTTCTGTCGGTAGGCTTCAGATTCCTCCACCAGACGCGCTGACGCACCGCGCGCCTTAGGGACAACTTCATTGGCATAGGACTCGGCCTCATTTTTAAGGCGCTGCTCATCTTCCCGGGCCTTGATGGCATCCTCGAACGCGTTCTGCACCTCATCGGGTGGCTGGGCATCCACCAGGTTGACATTGCTGACCGAGATGCCTGCCTCATATTCATCCAGCGTTTGCTGAATTTCCGTCTTAATCTCATCTGCAATATTGCTGCGCCCTTCGGTCAGCACGAAGTCCATCGTGCTCTTGCCAATCACCGCCCGCTGCGCGCTCTCAATCACCTCTTTCAAGGTTTGATCAGGGTCTGCGACATTGAAAAGGTAGGCCTTGGCGTCCTTGATCATATATTGAACCGCGAGACGAATATCGATGATATTTTCGTCCTGAGTCAGCATCAACGCCTCTTTGGGAACCGCCCCCTGAGACTGCTGACGGCCACCGGATCTGTAACCGATTTCAACAAAGCGCTGCTGTTCCAGATTGACCACATCGATCTTTTCAATAGGGGCCGGCAGATGCCAATGAAGCCCGGGCAAGGTGGTATCCACATAGCCCCCGAAACGGGTCACGACCCCTCGGCTGCCCTCATCGACCACATAAACCCCTGTCACGCTCCAAAGCCCAAGAAGCACCAACAGGACCAACCCCACCAGTTGCCCGGAAGCAGGACCCCCGCGCGGTCCTTTACCGCCACCGAATAAACCCCCAAGCTTGTCTTGGAGGCCTTTTAAAACGTCATCAAGATCGGGCGGAGTCTTCGCGTTGTCACGACCACTCCAGGGATCCTTCTTATTGCCACCCGGTTCATTCCAGGACATCACATTTCTCCAGCTTGTAGTCAATCACGACAGCCTCGTTTTGGGGGGTTAGTAAGCGTTGGGGCAAAGCCTTATGGAACCACGGACGCATCAGGGCCTATCCATTGAGAAAGGTCTGCCGCGCCGAATCGCCGTTCGAGAAAACGCAGGCGGTCCGGCGATCCCTCGACGCGCATCCGCCAACCGCCAGACTCGTCCCGTTCGTCGAGGAGGATCGTCGCCACGCGAAACAGCATGGCACGAAGTGGACCATCTGTCGGGCCGAGTTGCAAGTCCCGGGTGACGGTTGTTTGTCCAAATAGCTCTCTTAAGGCCTCATTCAGCTGATCGAGACCCTGCCCCGTCTCGGCGGACAGCCAGACCTCGATGACTTGGCCCCGCTCGTCACGCTCGATCCGAGGACGTGGCACCTCAAGCCGATCAATTTTGTTCATCACTTTGATTCGAGGAACCTCAAGGGCCCCGATATCCTCGATGACACGTTCGACCTCATCGATGGTTTCCAGCATCTCGGGGTCGCTGGCATCAATGATGTGCAACAACAGATCCGCTTCTATCGTTTCATTGAGGGTCGACTTGAAGGCCGCCACCAATTCGTGAGGCAGGTCCCTCACAAACCCAACCGTATCCGCCAACACGACATGCTGGTGAGGCCCCAGAGCGTAGCGTTTGAAGGTTGGATCGAGGGTCGCAAACAATTGATCCGCCGCGTAAACCCCAGCGCCCGTCAGTGCATTAATCAGCGTCGATTTACCGGCATTGGTGTAACCGACCAAACCCACCACTGAAATCTCTGAACGCCGACGCGCCCGTCGTCCCTGCCCTCGCTGCCGATCCACCTTATCCAATCGCTTCTGGATCTGCGCTATCCGGCGACCAATCAGACGCTTGTCCGTCTCGAGCTGGGTTTCACCCGGCCCCCTGAGCCCAATACCGCCCTTTTGTCGCTCCAAGTGGGTCCATCCCCGCACCAAACGGGTCGACAAGTGACGCAGCTGAGCCAGTTCAACCTGAAGCTTACCCTCATAGCTTTGCGCTCGCTGCGCAAAGATATCGAGAATCAACCCGGTCCTGTCGAGGACCCGCACATTCAGCGCCTTCTCAAGGTTCCGCTCCTGACTGGGGCTCAGGGCGTTATTAAAAAGGATCAGTTCCGCAGCGGACTCCTGAATGAGCGCCATGAGTTCTTCGACCTTGCCTTTGCCGATGAAGAAGCGGGGATCAGGATGGAGGCGTTTGCTGCAAAGCACGGCCACGGGCAAGGCTCCGGCCGATAAGGCGAGCTCACGCAATTCGGATTTAACCGCGTCCTCCTGCGCTTCGCCACCAAATACCAGAACCGCTCGTTCGCCGGAGCTTGGGCGATCAAACAACCGACCACCCCGACCTAGTCATCGAACACACTGACCCAAAGGATGCCTCGCAGCATCAATCGACGACCTCTTCCTCAAGCTCTTCCTGGCCTTGGGCGAGGCGGACTTGGCGTGCGGGGACAATGGTCGAGATGGCGTGCTTGTAGACCATCTGACTGACCGCATTTCTCAGAATAATGACGTACTGATCGAACGAATCAACCTTACCCTGTAGTTTGATCCCATTAACCAGATAAATGGAGACGGGAACATGTTCCTTTCTCAACGCATTCAGGAACGGATCCTGTAAGTTTTGCCCTTTAGACATCCGATTTCTCCATTATTGTTTAGGCTTCCAACCTAAATGTGATTATTTTTCTGGTGATTATTTAATCAAATCTCCAGAACCCCCGCCATTGGCCTGTTGGGAATCAGTCTGTTGCCTCAAGTTTTTAGCGATTGAGGGAACTATTCATCGAGCGCATCTCTGACCGCATCCGCCAAGCGCCCTGCCAGCCGTTTCACTTTATCGCCATCGGCCCCTTCGACCATGACCCGTACTAAGGGCTCGGTCCCAGAAGACCTTAGGAGCACCCGCCCCTGCCCCCCAAGCTCACGTTCCACCTCTGTCTTTAGGGCCTGAACAGAATCCATCTGATTTGGGTTCACTCGCTCCCTGGTTCTGACATTGACAAGGGTTTGAGGATATTTATCCATGCCGCACCGCAAATCCTTGAGACTTTTATGAGAAGCGCGCATGGCCTCCATGACCTGCAGCGCCGCGACAATGCCATCCCCGGTCGGAATTCGATCCCGGCAGATGATATGCCCCGAGCTCTCACCGCCAAGGGTACTGTCATTCGCCAACATCATTTCCATGACATAGCGATCACCGACTGCTGCGCGCTTCAGCTCCACGCCAAAAGGGGCAAGGGCATGCTCGAGACCGAGGTTGGTCATCAGCGTCCCGACCACCGGCCCGCGCAGTTCACCTTGGGCCAGTCGGGCCGACGCAATGATAAAAAGAATCTCATCACCGTCGACGATCGTGCCTTCATGGTCGATGAGAATCAGGCGGTCCCCGTCCCCGTCGAGAGCAATGCCGAGGTCCGCACCTTCATCGAGCACGGCCCTCGCCAGCGCTTCAGGTTTGGTGGCCCCAACCCCTTCGTTGATGTTGAAGCCATTCGGTGAAACCCCCATCGAGACCACGGTAGCGCCAAGCTCTGAGAGGACGTGAGGCGCAATATGATACGTCGAACCATGCGCGCAATCGACGACGACCTTGACCCCCCCAAACTTCATTTGCGAGGCAATCGTGCTTTTGCAAAATTCAATATAACGGCCGGCAGCATCCATCAATCGGGTCGCCTTACCGATTCGCGCCGAATCCACTGTCGTCATCGGCTCATCAATTTCTGCCTCGATTTCATGCTCGATGGCATCTGAAAGCTTCAGACCATCCGCACCAAAAAACTTGATGCCATTGTCATAGTAGGGATTGTGTGAGGCGCTAATGACAATCCCGGCGTCCGCGCGAAAGGTCCTTGTGAGATAGGAAATGGCGGGCGTAGGCATCGGCCCCATCAGCTGGGTATTGACACCTGCAGCCGACAAGCCCGCCTCAAGCGCCGATTCAAACATATACCCCGATATCCGAGTGTCCTTACCAATCAGGACGACAGGGTCTTGACGACCCCTCGAAAAGACTCGGCCGGCGGCCCAACCCAGTTTCAATACGAAATCCGCGGTGATGGGATAGGTCCCCACCTTCCCACGAATCCCATCTGTTCCAAAATATGCCCGCGTCATCCCTTCCCCCTAGAACCTCGGGGTATCCGGTCGGTATACCCCAAACAACAAGCCCCTGAGAGACAGGGGCCTGAATCTCTCCGATCCCCCTTTCACCCCTAGTGCTGTTCGGCGGCCTTCCCCAGATTATCCTTGGCGTCCGCATCGGCTATAGGCCCCTCAGAATCCTTTACGCCAGAACCATCGGTGGGAGGGGTTTCATCCCAGTTTTGGGGGGGTCGCGGCGCCTTCCCCAACATGATGTCATCAATCTGCAGGTGATCAATCGTCTCATACTTCATCAGGGCATCAGCCATAAGGTGCAGCTTATCGATATTCTGCTTCAAAATGGTTTCGCTCCGCGCGTAGTTGCGATCAATGAAAGAACGGATCTCCTCATCGATCAGATGCGCGGTTTCCTCTGAAACGCTCTTGTGCTTGGTCACCGACCGCCCGAGGAACACTTCACCTTCTTCCTCACTGTAGGCGAGGGGACCCAGCCGCTCAGACAACCCCCAACGGGTCACCATGTTGCGCGCAAGATTGGTGGCGCGCTCAATATCATTTGAGGCGCCCGTGGTGACCTTCTTGCGACCAAAGATCAGTTCCTCGGCGATACGACCCCCAAAAAGGCTGGAGATCTGACTCTCCAACTTCTCCAGGCTGGCGCTGTACTGATCACGCTCTGGCAAAAACATCGTGATACCCAGTGCCCGGCCCCGCGGCATGATACTGACCTTGTAGACGGGATCGTGATCGGGAACCAGGCGCCCGACGATCGCATGCCCCGCCTCGTGAAAAGCCGTCAGACGCTTTTCGTCCTCACTCATGACCATCGACCGTCTTTCGGCCCCCATCATGATTTTATCCTTGGCCTTCTCGAAATCGGCCATCTCGACCTGTCGCTTATTGGTCCTCGCAGCAAAAAGGGCTGCCTCATTGACCAGATTGGCAAGATCGGCGCCAGAGAAACCGGGCGTTCCCCGAGCAAGAAACGACACTTCAACGTCACTGGCCAGAGGAACCCGCTTCATGTGGACTTTGAGAATCTGTTCACGGCCACGAACATCAGGCAGCCCAACCATCACCTGACGGTCAAAGCGGCCAGGACGCAAAAGAGCAGGATCCAGCACATCGGGACGGTTGGTCGCCGCCACCACGATGATCCCTTCGGTTCCCTCAAATCCGTCCATTTCCACCAGCAACTGATTCAGCGTTTGCTCACGCTCATCGTGACCACCGCCAAGCCCAGCGCCACGATGACGGCCCACGGCATCAATTTCATCAATAAAGATAATGCAGGGCGCGCTTTTCTTGGCCTGCTCAAACATGTCGCGAACCCTTGAGGCGCCAACCCCAACAAACATTTCAACAAAGTCAGACCCGGAGATCGAGAAAAAGGGCACTTTAGCTTCACCGGCAATCGCCTTGGCCAGCAGGGTCTTGCCGGTTCCAGGGGGACCGACCATCAAGGCCCCTCGGGGAATCTTGCCGCCGAGCTTCTGAAATTTGCCGGGGTCTTTTAAGAAGTCGACCATTTCCTGGACGTCTTCCTTGGCTTCTTCAACCCCCGCCACATCGGCAAACGTGACCTTGATCTGGTCTTCCTCAATCAGACGCGCTTTGCTTTTGCCAAATGACATGGCCCCGCGGCCACCGCCGCCGCCCTGCATCTGGCGCATGAAAAAAACCCAAACACCGATCAGCAGCAGCATCGGGAACCAGGAAATAAAAATCTGCATCAGGAAGGATTCAGATTCGGGCGCATCAACCTTGATGTCGACATGATTTTCGATCAGGTCATCCACCATGTGAGGATCATTGGGGGGCGCGTAGGTCGAGAACTTCTCGCCGGTTGCCGTTATGCCACGAAGCTGGGACCCATCCATCATGACCTGCTTGATTTGGCCATCTTTCACTGACTGGATGAACTGGGAGTAGGACATGCCCGCGTCCATAGAGCGCCGATTGCCGAGGTTATTGAACATCGACATCAGCACCACGGCCACGACCACCCACAAGACCACATTCTTTAGCATGTCATTCACAATATCAGTCCCTCATGAGGGCAAATCCGCCCCATTACATCAGACGCAGTATCCTAACAGGATCAGCGCGCCCTCACATCCTAGGTGTTCTCACCGCCGGTCACTCAGTGTGCAAGCATGGAGACAGACCTCCTGCCAGCAGCAACATTTCTTCGGCATGCGCGAGGGTCTGCGGGGTCATCACCCGCCCCCCAAGCATCCTCGCAATTTCCTTAACCCGCCCGGCCGCGTCAAGACAACAGACCCGGCTCTGGGTGACTTCGCCTTCGATGCCCTTTTCAACCAGCAGGTGCTGATGGCCTTGAGCCGCAACCTGAGGCAAATGGGTTACCGAGAAAATCTGGCGCTGCCCACCCAGTAATCGCAATTTCTGCCCCACGACTTCGGCCACCCCGCCACCGATACCACTATCCACCTCATCAAAGATCATCGTCGGCGTTCCTTTTTCTCCCGTCAGGGCGACCTGAATCGCAAGGCTGACCCTCGATAGCTCGCCCCCTGAAGCGACGCGAGCTAAAGGTTTTAGGGGCAACCCGGGATTCGCGCTGACCAAAAATTCCACCTGGTCCTGGCCGAAGACCGACGGGTCTGCCGTCTCATCGGGGACCACCGCGATCCGAAGCCTTGCCTTCGGCATCCCAAGCTCCGCCAACAATCCCTCGATCGTTGCCTCTAAGATTTGAGCCGCCTCGAGCCGTCGTCGCGACACCTGCGCCGCCTGCTCCCGGTAGGCCGCCTCAAGCTCTCGCCGCACCGCCTCAAGATCTTCAGTACTGGCCGTGCCGTCCATCAGCCGCCCACGTTCCGTCTCAAGAGCCGCCACATGCTCCCGCAGCGCTTCGGGTCGAATCTGATGCTTGCGAGCCAACCGATGCACGTCGGCCAGTCGCTCCTCCATCAGCGCCAACTGTCTCGGATCCGCTTCCTGCCTTGACAACAGTCGCCGAAGACCAGAGGCCGCCTCCTTGATCCCGGCTTGGGCCTCCTCAAGAGTCGTCACTAATTCCTGATACTCCGGCGCGACGCGGCCAATCTCCGCCAGGCCATGAATCGCCTGCGCCAGGCTCTTCGTCACCGAGGACGCTTCATTCTCATAAAGATGATCAAGCTCCCGCTGGCCCACCTCCATAATTCGTTCGGCATGCGCCTGACGACCGTGATCTTCGACCAACGCCCCATAATCGAGGGTTTCCATGCCCGCCTGCTGGAGTTCATCGAGCTGAAACGTCAGAAGATCAAGGCGGGCGGCACCGTCATGTTGCTGTGACATCCTCTCTTTGAGCCGAACCGTGACCTCCCTCAGCTGATGGAACAGCGCCGATAAATCCCTTAGAACCGCTCCATTGCCCGCCGCAGAATCCAGAAGACGCCGCTGCTCATGCCCTTTCACTAACAGGACATGGGCATGCTGCCCATGAATTTCAAGAAGCCCCTGCCCTAACTCCTGAAGTGATTGGAGCGTGACCGGCGATCCATTCACAAAGGCCTTCGAACGGCCATCGGTTGAGATCACCCGCCGGATCACACAGCCCTCCTCATCGAGCAGGGCCTGCTCTTGAAGCCACGCTTGGGCCCGCGGGCAATCATCAAGATCAAAACGGAGGGCAATCTCGGCTCGTGTAGCTCCCTCCCGAATAAAACCAGGATCGGCCCGATCACCGAGAGCCAATCCAAGGGCCGTGAGCAAAATGGACTTACCGGCCCCCGTTTCCCCGGTCAGGACCGTCAAACCCGATTCAAAGGTGAGATGGAGGGACTCCACCACGGCCAGATCCTTAATCGTCAACTCCCTCAGCATGGTCAGACCCTCAACCCTGAACTCCAATTAAGCTTGGCTCTTAGAATCTCAAAAAAGTCGTACCCTTCAGGGTGAAGGATCCTGAACGACTTGGACTCCTTGCGGATCTCGACCTTATCCCCAGCCTTAAGCGCGGGACTTGAGACATTGTCACAAACCAATTGCGCGCCAAACGACTTACCGGCCTGGAATGAGATTTCCACAACACTTTCACTGTCTACAACAATCGGACGATTGGTCAGGGTATGGGGATTGATCGGCGCCAGCACAAGGGCCCTTAGGCTTGGCGAAAGAATAGGCCCCCCAGCAGAGAGGGCGTAAGCCGTTGAACCCGTCGGCGTGGAGACGATGAGGCCATCGGAACGTTGCGAATTTAGAAAGACGCCATCGATACGGGTCATGATCTCAATCATGCTGCTCGCGTTTGAACGATGCACCACCACGTCATTGATGGCGAGCTGCTGAAAGATCACCTCTTCGCCCCGAATGAGCGTCGCCCCCAGCAACAAACGACGCTCCTCGACAAATCGGCCGTCCAGGATTTCATCGATCCGCTGCGTCAGGTGCTGGGGAGAAATGTCGACCAAAAAGCCAAGGCGCCCCAGATTGACGCCGACCAGAGGAATATCGAAGGGGGCAAGTGCCCTCGCCGCCGAGAGGAAGGTCCCATCACCGCCGATGACAATCGCAAAGTCACAGCGTTCAGCCAAAGCCGGTATGCTGCCGGTTTCAGGATCAGCATCCTTGAGAAAGCGTCGCGATTCGTTTTCGACAACGACCGCGATACCACGCTCCTGAAGATGGTGATACAGGATTTTCAGCGTTTCTCCGATTCGCTCGGCATCGGGCTTTGCGATCAGTGCCGCCACCCTGAATTTGATTGCGTGATACATGCCTTTGTCTGTCGTCTGAGACGGACCCAGCCCGCCGGTGAATTGCAGCCGATGCCAGCAGCACCGCTCCCGCCTTCTATGTTATGAATTTCTTGACACTTTATCTAGGGATTGCTAGCTTCTGGCACTCTACCCCTATGACTGCTAATCCGTCACCTCATACCAAACCATTGTGCCTAAGATTCCCCCGTTGAATGAGCGCGCCCAACATCTCTTGAAGGTGTTGGTCGAACGCTACATCCATGAGGGTCAACCCGTTGGATCGAGAGCGCTGGCCCGAGAAGCGGGTCTCAACCTCAGCCCTGCGACCATCCGCAATGTCATGTCGGACCTTGAGCAACTGGGCTTCATCACCGCGCCACATACGTCGGCGGGCCGGATGCCTACGGTATCAGGCTACCGACTTTTCATCGACAGTCTCCTGACCGTCAAGCCAATTAATGATCAGGTCATTCGCCAGATCAGGGACGATCTGGGTCACCAAGAATCGTCCGGGGATCTTCTCGAAACCGCCTCAAGACTCCTCTCTGAGGCCACCCATATGGCCGGCTTGGTCAGCCTTCCCAAGCGGGAATCGAGCGCCTTTAACCATATTGAGTTTCTGCCCCTGTCAGAGGGCCGGCTCCTGGTCATCTTGATCTCTGGCCAACAGGAGATCCACAACAAGATCATTCAGTCCCCAAGAGACTATACCGCCTCAGAATTACAGGCCGCGGCTAATTTTCTGAACCATCGGTTTGCCGGAAAAGACATTCGTCAGGTGCGGGAAACCATCCTTCATGAGGTCAGTGAGACCCGCGAACGGCTTAGCCAGGAACTCATTGATGCCGCGGCCATCACCCAACTGGCGCTGGACCCTCAAGGTGAACGACGAGATTCGGTCTTAATTAGGGGCGAGATCAATCTCATGGACTTTTCTGAGATCGGCAATCTCGAACCTTTCCGCAGCCTCTTTGAGACCCTGCATCAGCAAGAGGATATGATCCAACTGATGGATCGCTGCATCGAGTCTCCGGGGGTTCAGATCTTTATTGGGGAGGAATCAGGCCATAAGGCCCTCGATCATTGGAGTCTGGTCACCTCCGCCTACTCCATTAACGATCAGGCTGTTGGCGTTCTTGGGGTGATAGGACCGACCCGAATGGCCTATGAACGAATCATCCCATTGGTCGACCTCACCGCCAAATTGGTCGGCGCCGCCTTGAATCACAAAACACTGCCCCCACTTTAACCTTTACGGCTGGCCGGTATTTTGGCTGTGGACCCTTTTTATTATCATTTTTTTTCTAGGAGCCGCTCGACATGAGCCATGACGATATATTGCCCGAGGACGGTGAAGCCCAAGCCCAAACCGAGACGCCGGGCCTTGAGTCGACGTTGGAGATCAGAACCCCTGAAGAATGGGCCGAAGCCTTGGCAAAGGCCGAACAGAAGGCACAGGAAAACTGGGACAAGGCCTTAAGAACCCAGGCCGATCTTGAAAACCTCAAGCGCCGTTCGGAAAAGGACCTGCAAAACGCCCACAGATTTGGCATCGAAAAGTTTGCTCGGGAATTACTGCCGGTCGCTGATAGCTTAGAACTTGGCTTGAGCGTTGAAACAGCCAACAGCCCGGACATCCAAAAGCTGCGGGAAGGCATGGAGCTGACCCTGAAGCAACTGCGCTCGAGCCTTGAAAAATTCAACGTCGTTGCAGTCGATCCTGAAGGCGAAAAATTCAACCCTGAACGGCATCAAGCCATGGCGATGCAACCCACCGACGAGGCGGAGCCGCATACCGTCCTCAAGGTTTATCAAAAGGGTTACCTCATCAGCGATCGCCTCCTAAGGCCGGCGATGGTGGTCGTTGCACAAGACATCGGATCCTAAGGGGCCTCTTGAAATTTCCTCTAGGGTTCCCCACATCCGCCTCAGCCCTCAGGGAACCCCATATTCGTTCATTTTTTGGAGAAGCATTTCATGTCAAGAATCATCGGCATCGATCTCGGTACCACTAATTCCTGCGTTGCCATTCTGGAAGGCGGCAAACCCCGCGTCATTGAGAATTCCGAAGGCGCCCGGACGACCCCCTCCATTGTGGCCTTCACGCCGGACAATGAAGTACTGGTAGGGCAGTCAGCCAAGCGTCAGGCGATCACCAACCCCAAGAACACGCTCTATGCCGTCAAGCGACTGATTGGTCGCCGCTTCAAAGATGCTGAGGTTCAGAAAGATCTGCATCTCGTTCCATTCCAAATTGTGGGCGCCGACAACGGCGATGCCTGGATCGAAGCCAACGGCAAGAAAATGGCACCGCCTGAGGTTTCAGCGCGCGTTCTGATGAAGCTGAAGAAGGATGCGGAAGCGTTTCTCGGCGAGGAAATTACCGAGGCGGTGATTACGGTCCCCGCGTATTTCAACGATTCACAGCGTCAGGCCACCAAAGATGCAGGCCGCATTGCAGGTCTTGAGGTCAAGCGGATCATCAACGAGCCGACCGCAGCAGCCATGGCCTTCGGCCTTGATCGTAAACAGGGCGACATGAAGGTGGCCGTTTATGACCTCGGAGGGGGGACGTTTGACGTATCGATCATCGAGATTGCAGAAGTCGATGGCGAACATCAGTTTGAGGTACTCTCGACCAATGGGGACACCCATCTTGGCGGCGAAGACTTCGATCTTCGCATCATCGACTGGTTATGTGAGGAATTCAAGAAGGAGAGTGGCATCGATCTTCACAGCGACCCCTTGGCCCTGCAGCGCCTGAAGGAAGCGGCTGAAAAGGCAAAGATTGAGCTCTCATCGAGTCAGCAGACCGATATCAATCTCCCTTATGTGACCGCAGATGCCAGCGGACCGAAGCATCTCAATCTTAAATTGACCCGTGCTAAGCTAGAATCCCTGGTCGAGGATCTGGTCTTCAGAACCCGTGGTCCCTGCGAAACAGCGATCAAAGATTCCGGGCTTAAGGCCAGCGAAATTGATGAAATCATTCTGGTCGGCGGCCAGAGCCGCATGCCGAAAGTTCAGGAGATCGTCACTGAGATTTTTGGCAAAGAGCCCCGCAAAGACGTCAATGCGGATGAAGCGGTGGCCCTTGGCGCCGCGATTCAGGGTGGTGTTCTCGGCGGCCAGGTCAAGGATGTCCTGCTGCTGGATGTCACCCCGCTCTCCCTCGGCATCGAAACCCTGGGTGGCGTGATGACCAAACTGATCGAAAAAAACACGACGATCCCGACTAAGACCGGTCAGGTGTTTTCGACAGCAGACGACAACCAGACCGCGGTGACCATCCACGTCCTCCAGGGGGAACGTGAAATGTCTAAGGACAATAAGTCTCTGGGTCGCTTCGACCTTGCTGACATTCCACCGTCACCAAGAGGGATGCCACAGATCGAAGTCACCTTCGACATCGATGCCAACGGCATCCTTCATGTGTCGGCAAAGGACAAGGCCACCCAGAAAGAGCAATCTATCCGAATCACGGCCTCCAGCGGGCTGAGTGATGACGAAATCAAACGGATGGTGCAGGATGCTGAGCTTCATGCTGAAGAAGATAAGAAGCTCCACGAACTGGTTCAGGCCAGAAATCAGGCTGATAGCCTGATTCATGCCTCCCAGAAAACGGTGAGTGAACTGGGCGATGGGGTTGAGGCCGCTGAAAAGAGCCAGATCGAAGACGCCATTAAGGCGCTTAAAGAAGCGATGAATAGCGATGACAAGACGCTGATCGACCAGAAGACAGAGCAGTTAAGTGAAGCCTCTCAGAAACTCGCCGAGCGCCTTTACGCCCAAAAGGGTGCCGAAGGGATGGGGGCGAACGAGAGTGCCGCCGAGAGTGGCCATCAAGGCACTCAGGCCGACGATATCGTCGATGCCGAATTTGAAGAGGTCAAGGACGATAAGAAGTAAGGTTCTCTTAGAAGAACTCTAACGCGAGGGGGGGCTTTGGCGCCCCCTCGCCCAATTCACCCATCATTGAGCCGCATTCTTCAATGCGGCATTGTGCGTTATGGCGAAAGAAGACTATTACCAACTGCTAGGCGTCGCCCGCAATGCGAGCGACGACGAGATCAAAAAGAGCTTCCGCCGCCTGGCGATGAAGTACCATCCCGATCGCAACCAAGATAATCCCGAGGCTGAAGAACAGTTCAAGAAGATCAAGGAAGCCAACGATATTCTCTCAGACCCCAAAAAGCGAGCGGCCTATGACCAGTTTGGTCATGCTGGCGTCGATCCCTCGATGGGGGGGGGTGGCCACGGCGGCGCCCAATTCAGCGATATCTTCGGCGATGTCTTTGGTGACATCTTCGGCGGCGGCGGTTCGCGCGGACGCGCTGGCCCACAACGAGGTTCCGACCTTCGCTACAACCTCGAGATCACCCTCGAGGAGGCGGTTGCTGGAACCGAGGTCAAGATACCGATACCGACCCTGGTCAGCTGCAAGCCTTGCGATGGCTCAGGTGCCACCAAAGGCTCGAAAGTCACCACCTGTGCCACCTGTCAAGGTCACGGTGCGGTCCGGATGCAGCAAGGTTTCTTTAGCGTTCAGCAAACCTGTCCAACCTGCCGCGGCGCAGGCAAACAGATCAAGGACCCCTGCCGAAGCTGCCATGGACAAGGGCGTACCCAGGAAACCAAAACCCTCTCTGTCAAGATTCCGGCAGGCGTCGATACCGGCGATCGGATTCGTCTGGCGGGGGAAGGCGAAGCGGGCGAAGCGGGCGCTGTGGCGGGTGATCTTTATGTCCAAGTCAACGTGAAGGACCATCCGATCTTTACCCGAGACGGCGCCCATCTTTACTGCGAGGTTCCCATCAGCTTTCCGACCGCTGCGATTGGCGGCGAAGTGGAAGTTCCGACCCTCTCCGGCAAGGTGGCCTTAAAAATTCCCCAGGAAACCCAGACCGGTCGCCTCTTTCGTTTAACCGGAAAAGGCGTCAAGCCGGTTCGGGGGGGAGCGGTGGGCGACCTCCTGTGCCGGGTTCGTCTTGAGACCCCCGTTCATCTCAGCAAAGAACAAATCGATCTGATTCGCCAGCTCGAAGAATCACTGACCGGCGGCGGCAGCAAGCACAGCCCCCAAGCCCATGGCTGGCTCGATGGCGTCAAGCAGTTTTTCGATAAGATAGGCCTTTAGCGGATGGCTTAGGCCCCTGGTCCTCGGGGGCAGACCCGCCCACTTACCCGGACACTCATGACATGATACGAATTGGCATCAATGGCGCCGCCGGGCGCATGGGTCACGCGCTGATCACCGCCTGTCTTAAGACCGAAAACCTCGAACTGACCGCTGCTATCGAGCATGCCGGCAGCGCCAAACTGGGGCAAGATGCAGGAACCCTGGTCGGCCTTGATCCCACCGGCGTTCTGGTCAGCGATGATCTTCACTCCGTGATCGAGTCGGTCGATGTCCTCATTGATTTCACCCGACCCGAACCTTCCCTCAAGGCCTTGGCCCTTTGCGCCGAATACGGCAGCCGTATGGTGATAGGCACGACTGGATTTTCAACCGATGAACGGATGACGATCACCGCCACCGCCCAAAAGATTCCGATCATGATGGCGCCCAACATGAGCGTCGGCGTCAATCTCTGCCTCAAACTGCTCGATATTGCCGCACGGGTCATAGGCCCAGAGACCGATATCGAAATTATCGAAGCGCATCACCGCCACAAGGTCGATGCCCCCTCGGGGACGGCCCTTCGAATGGGTGAAGTGGTTGCCCATGCCCTCGGCCGCGATCTCTCAAGCGTTGCGGTCTGGGGCCGGGAGGGCAACACCGGAGAGCGGGATCCCAACAGCATCGGTTTCTCCGTCATTCGGGCAGGCGATATCGTGGGTGACCATACCGTGATGTTTGCCAATGAGGGGGAACGGGTCGAAATCACTCACCACGCGTCCAGCCGGATGACCTTTGCAAACGGCGCGATGCGGGCCGCCCAATGGCTCAATGACCAATCACCAGGACTCTATGATATGCAGGATGTCCTTGGACTCAGGTCCATCCCTTCATAAAGCCCTTAGACACCATCATCTTCTCATGAGGATCCAGCTCAAAACGCTAGGATGTCGTCTGAACGAGGCCGAACTTGAAACCTGGGCGCGGGATTTCAAGGCGAAGGGACATGACCTCGTCGATGCCAGCGAAACGGCCGATCTGGTGGTGTTTAATTCCTGCGCCGTCACCCAAGATGCCGTCAGAAAGTCGCGCCATCAGGTCCGCAAAGCCGCCCGGGAAAACCCGGGTGCCAAGATTGTGCTGGCCGGCTGTTATGCGAGCCTCAACCCCTCTGAAGCCGAAAGCCTCGGCGTCGACCTGGTCATCACCAATCAAGAGAAGCAGCATCTGGTCGAGATCACCAGCCAAGTGCTGAACCTAAAAAACATGCCCTCCAGTGCGACCTTGCCCGGCGAATCCGCTCTGTTCAAGCTGGGTCGGCACCGGGCCTTCATCAAAGTGCAGGATGGCTGCCGTTACCGCTGCACTTATTGCATCGTGACCGTCGCCCGGGGCGAGGAGCGAAGCCGTCCGGCCCATGCGGTGGTGGAGGAGATTAATCAACTGCATGCGGAGGGCATTCAAGAGGCGGTTCTCACCGGCGTTCATCTAGGCGGTTATGGCAGCGACGCCAAGAGCAGTCTGACCCGACTGATCGAACGGGTTCTTGAAGGGACCAAAATCCCCAGAATTAGGCTTGGTTCGCTCGAACCCTGGGACATCGGCGATGACTTCATTGAGCTGTTTCAACACCCAAGGTTGATGCCGCACCTCCACCTTCCCGTGCAATCAGGTTCTGATACCGTCTTGCGTCGCATGGCCCGCCGTGGCCGGGAGGCAGATTACCGTGATTTAGTCAAAAGGCTTCGTCACCAAATCCCAGGAATCAATATCACCACGGACCTGATCGTTGGTTTTCCGGGGGAATCCGATGTTGAATGGAATGAGACGCTCCAGTTTGTTAAGGACATGAGATTTGGGGACCTTCATATCTTTACCTTTTCGCCACGCCCAGGAACACTGGCCGCCGGCATGAAAGACCCCGTCCCAGGGCCGGTCAAAAAGGAGCGAAGCCTTACCCTCCATGCCGTTGCCGCCACCCAGAAAAGGGAGACCCTGGCGAGGGAGATCGGGGGCTACCAACCGGTGCTCTTTGAAGGGGTCCGCCGGGACGGAGATAAGACCCTCCTCCAAGGCTATACACCCAACTACCTCAAAGTCACGATAGAGCCTCGGGGCCAAGATCCAGCGAGCCTCAGCTTCCAGATTCTACCGACCCTCCTCTCAGCGCTTGATGAACGGGAGCAAGGACTCCTTGGGACGCTTTCGGCAGCAACGAGCACCAACCAGGGATGAGCAGGGCACCCGGGACTTCCCGCCCCCGCATTCATCATGCGCTGACCGCGCTAGGCTCGATTCTGCTGCTGACTTTTCTCTGGCAGTTGATCGCCTTAGAAGAGGCTTCGCCGCTCCTTCCAACGCCGATCAGAGTCCTCGAAGTACTCTGGCAAGAGCTGGTGTCCGGACGTCTGCCTCACCATCTCGGTATGACACTCGCCCGGCTGATCGTCAGTTTCTTGATTTCTATGATTCTTGGGACGGGGATCGGCATTATCCTTGGAAGGACCCCTCGACTGGACCAGTTTTTCAGCACCTGGCTGGTCATCGCCTTGAACATCCCCGCGTTGGTGACCATTATTCTCTGCTATGTGTGGTTTGGCCTTGACGAATTTGCCGCTCTCTTGGCGGTGGTCATCAACAAGTTGCCCCATGTGATTGTGACGATTCGAGAAGGGGCACGCCACCTGCGACAGGATCTTTTGGACATAGCGCAAGTCTACCGTTTTGGCCCGTTCAAAACCCTTCAACATGTGGTCTGGCCCCAGCTCTTCCCCTACATCATGACCGCCGGCCGCACCGGCCTTGCGCTGATTTGGAAAATCATTCTGGTCGTTGAGCTGCTCGGCCGCAGTGACGGGATGGGTTACCAGTTAAATCTCTTTTTTCAACTGTTTGATGTCGCCGGCATCCTCGCCTATTCCCTGGCCTTCATCGTCATCGTACAGTTGATAGAATGGGCGATTTTGATCCCTTTGGACCTTAAAGCCCAACGGTGGCGACGATGACCGCCCTCAGGATTCAACACCTTAAGAAGGATCACGGCCGGGGGCTGGTCATTGATGACCTTAACCTAACGGTCGACTCTGGGGAATTTGTCTGTCTTGTCGGCCCTTCAGGCTGCGGCAAAACCACCTTGCTGCAACTCATCGCCGGCCTCGATCGACACTATTCGGGCGACATCGAGATCAGTCAACGGGATCCCAAAGCCCTTCGGATTGGCTATGCCTCTCAAGAGCCCCGGCTGCTCCCATGGCGAACGGTTCGCGACAATCTGAGCCTTGCACTGCCCGCGGGGATGGATCCTGCCAGGATCAACGCCCTGATCGACACGGTCGGGCTTGACGCGGTGGCGGATGAATTTCCAGAGACGCTCTCGGTCGGCATGAGTCGTCGCGTCTCACTGGTTCGAGCCTTTGCCATCGATCCCGACCTCCTCCTCATGGACGAGCCACTGGTATCCCTCGACGCCCCAACGGCGCGCCGCCTTCGAAGCTGGTTGTTAGGGCTCTGGCAAAAAAGGCCCCACACGGTCCTCTTTGTGACCCACGACCTCCGTGAGGCCATTGAAATCGCCGATAGGATCCTCTTTCTATCGGCAGCCCCCCTCAAGGTCCTCGCCGATATCCGGGTGACGATCGAAAGACAGAACCGAAACCCCGAAGCCATCGAAGCGTTCAGTGCTCACCTTAGAACCTGCCATCCAAACCTTGATGCCTTGCTCTGAGCGCGAACAGAGGGATCACTGAGAGGGACTGAGGAGGTGCTGGTACACGGAGAGGTTGCCTTCAACCATCCGGTCTTCAGAAAAATAGGTTTCAACCCATTGCCGCCCTGAACGCCCCATGGCCTTTCGTCTTTCAGGGGCCTTTAGAAGATCAATGATGGCCTCGGCAAGCGCCGAAGCATCGTTAGGGCTTACCAGGATACCGGTCACACCCTCATGGACGGCCTCAGGAATCCCACCGACCCTTGAGGCCACGATCGGCACACCGGCACAAGAAGCCTGCAGCAACGAGACCCCCATACCCTCCATCAGGGCAGGATGGACCACCAGATCCAAACACGGCAGAATTCTTTGAAGATCATCCCTGAAGCCGGCTAAGGCCACTCGATCGCTCATCTCCCGCTGATGAATCAGGGCCTTTAACGAAGACTCCAGAGGGCCACGGCCAAAGAAGAGCACCCGGACATCGGGGCACTGTTTGAGAATCAGCGGCATCGCCTCCACCAAGAGGTGATGCCCTTTTCGCGGAATCAACTGAGCGATGACAGCGATGACCAAACTCCCCGGGGGGATTGAAAAGGTGTCCTCCAGCCAGGACCTCTCGGGATGTTCGACCCAGGGAGTAATCTCAATAGCATCAGGGACACAGGCCAGCTTTGTTCTCGGGAGTCCCTCGCTAAGAAGCACCTCGCCTATCGCCTTGGAAATCGCAATCACGCGATCATGAAGCCGATACTTAAGCGCTACGGCCAGCCGGCTTTCAGGATTGTCTTGTCGTCTTGAATGGACAACGGACACCCCAGCCAGGCGACAGGCTATCCCACCCATCACGTCGGCCCCAATCCGGCTGTGCAAATGGACAACATCCGGTGACACACTGCGGATCACCCGATACAGTCGATGAATCAGTCCCACATCAAGATCACCGGCCATCGGCAAGCTGATCACCTCGCCTAAGGACGCGGCAGCCACCGAAAGTGCACTCCCCGTTCGACAGACGAGAACATTTTGAATGCCACGCGCTTGAAGACCCCGCATCAATAACAAGATCTGATGGGCCCCGCCATAGAGATTTCTCCCCCCTTCGACATGGAGGACTTTCACCAGACCTTCAGAGCAAGGCTCAAGGACATCGTGTCTCCTCCCAAAGGCCCTCACCCAACGACGGGCCCAAGGGGCCCGTCATCATCCTCAAAATGATGAGCACAGCTTATTGGACCAGCGCGAGCAGCACACCCGCCGCGACCGCCGAGCCAATCACCCCGGCCACATTAGGGCCCATGGCATGCATCAGGAGGAAATTGTGGGGATTTGATTCCTGACCGACCTTATTGGCAACCCGAGCGGACATCGGAACCGCCGATACCCCGGCCGCACCAATCAAAGGGTTGATCTTATTTTCAGGTGAAATCACGTTCATCAGCTTGGCCATGAGCACCCCCGATGCCGTCCCGAAACTGAAAGCCAGCGCCCCAAGAACCAGAATGCCGAGCGTCTCGGTCCTTAAAAACTGATCGGCACTGAGTTTAGAACCGACGGCGAGCCCCAAGAAAATGGTGACCACATTGATCATTTCATTCTGCGCCGTCTTGCTGAGTCGATCAACGACCCCGCATTCGCGAATAAGGTTACCGAGACAGAACATCCCGATCAGCGGCGCCGCAGACGGCAACAGCATGGCGGTCAGTATCAATAAAACACCGGGGAAAATGATTTTTTCAAGGCGGCTGACATGACGGAGCTGAGCCATTTCAATCAGGCGCTCCTCTGGCGTGGTCAGCGCCCGCATGATCGGTGGCTGAATCAATGGAACCAGAGCCATATAAGAATAGGCGGCAACAGCAATGGCCCCTAAGAGCTCTGGGGCCAGTTTCGAAGCCACATAGATGGACGTCGGCCCATCGGCTCCCCCAATGATCGCAATAGCGGCCGCATCTTTGATGGTAAAACTCATCCCAGGAATCAGATTGAGCGCCAGCGCACCAAACAGCGTTCCAAAAATACCAAACTGTGCAGCAGCACCCAACAGTAGGGTCTTTGGATTAGCCAGCATGGGGCCAAAATCGGTCATCGCCCCAACCCCCATAAAGATCAGCAGGGGAAAGATACCCGATTTGATGCCGAGGTAAAGATACGATAACAAACCGCCCTCTTCGGCAATACCGGCCATCGGTATGTTACTGAGCACGGCACCAAAGCCAATCGGTAACAGCAGCAGTGGTTCAAATTCCTTCTTGATAGCGAGATAAAGGAGCCCGAAACCGACCGCCATCATCACCGCCTGGTCAGCCTGAAAATTGGACAGCCCCGTACTTGCCCACAGTTGCATCAATGCGTCCATCAGTTACCTCATTCGAGCGCAAGGAGGTCGTCTTGAGACGCTACCGTCTCACCGACCTTCACCGCAATGCTCGCAACGATTCCGCCTGCGCGCGTCCGGATTTCCGTTTCCATTTTCATAGCCTCCATCACAATCACCACCGTGTTAGGCTCCACATGCTGCCCCGGTGCAACATTGATCCTGAGAATATGGCCCGCCATCGGGGCCTTGACGACTTCGCCCTCGCCCTTGGCTTGAGGCTTCAGCACCGGCGTCGCAGCATTACCCGGGGTGACGTCCACTTTGTAATTACGCCCGTTAACCGCCAAGACGCCAGGGCTTGGCGCCTCTACCCGATAGCTATGACCATTGACCACCACGTCGAAGACCATCTCGGGAGCCCCCTTGGAGGCACCGCCTTTATGGCGATGATCCCCGGTAGGTGCCGGCTCGAAGGCGGCAGGATTTCCGCGATTCTGGAGAAATTTAAAGCCGATCTGCGGGAACAGCGCATAGGTCAGGACATCATCGATCGGGTCTTTGGCTAAAACAACGCCCTCTTTACTCGCCAGCGAATGGAGCTCGCCGGCGAGTTTCTCAAGCTCTGGCTCCAGAAGATCAGCCGGTCGACAACTGATGGGGGCGCCGGCGCCCAGAACCTTCTTCTGCAAGCGCTGATTAACAGCGGCCGGGGTCGCACCGTATTCGCCTCGAAGGACACCCTGAGTCTCCTTGGTAATCGACTTATAGCGCTCCCCCATCAACACATTAATTACCGCCTGACTCCCCACAATCTGGGAGGTCGGGGTCACCAAGGGAATATACCCAAGGTCCTTCCTAACCTTGGGGATTTCTTTGAGAACGGCATCAAACTGATCCAGCGCGCCCTGCTCCTTGAGCTGGCTTTCCATATTGGTCAGCATGCCGCCTGGGACTTGAGCGACCAGGATACGACTGTCGACCCCCCTAAGACTGCCCTCAAACGCGGAGTACTTTTTGCGGATCTCACGAAAATAGGTCGCAATCTCCTCCAACTTTTTGAGGTTGAGGCCCGTCTGGCGTGTCTGGCCCTCAAGCGCTGCCACCACGGCCTCAGTAGCACTGTGGCCATAGGTCATGCTCATCGAGGATATCGCCGTATCGACATTGTCGATACCCGCCTCAGCAGCCTTGATAATCGTCGCCGTACTCAGGCCCGTGGTGGCATGACACTGCATATGGATCGGCACCGCCACGGCCTTCTTCAAGCGAGAGACCAGTTCAAAGGCCTCATAAGGCTTCAAGAGACCCGCCATATCCTTGATGGCGATGGAATGGGAACCCATGTCCTCCAGCCTTTTGGCAAGATCAACCCACATTTCGATGGTATGGACGGGGCTGACGGTATAGGAAATCGTTCCCTGGGCATGCTTGCCGTTCGCAATGGTGGCCTTGATAGCACGCTCAAAGTTGCGAGGATCGTTGAGCGCATCGAAAATTCGGAACACGTCGACGCCATGAACGGCCGATCGCTCGACAAACTTGTCAACAACGTCATCGGCGTAATGGCGATAGCCGAGGAGATTCTGCGCTCGAAGCAGCATCTGAAGGGGCGTCTTGGGCAGCGCCTGCTTCAAAAGCCTCAGCCGATCCCAAGGATCCTCACCGAGATAACGAATACACGCATCAAAGGTTGCCCCACCCCAACTCTCAAGGGACCAAAAACCAACCGCGTCCAACTTCTCACAGATGGGCAGCATGTCATCAATGCGAAGGCGGGTTGCCAGCAAGGACTGGTGCGCATCTCGCAACACCACATCGGTAATACCCAGTTTGGCCATATGGTCAGTTCCTTTTGAATGTTCTCTTACCCCATTCGGGCGTTATGTAAGTTCAACTAACGGGAGTGACGCTCCACGGCAGTCGCAATGACCGCGACCAATTCGGCTTCTTCCTTTTCCACCTCAAGGCTGGACCGTTTGGCGATTTGAGTGGGTTCTGGAGCCATCGTACCCACCAATCTCGCGGTGACGCCGATGATCCATACCAGAAGTGCTAGAAACAGATAGACAATGCCCATGCCGATGATCATCAGCTTGAGGCCTGGAAGCAGGAAGTCAGAAAGAGATGGTTCCATGTCGGGTCTGGTCGATGTCGTGAAGGCCCAGGCTCGAAGAGCAGTTCAGCTATGATAATTCGATGCCGGTTGAAAGTCGAACCCTGCTTGAAAATCGCGGCTCTTTCGCCAACCCACCATCACCTTTACGGTATCGTTACCATCAGTAAAACTGATTATATTTACTTGTATTTTCGTGCAAAACTTATCATCAATCTCAACAGAACCCCGAGATAAAGCTCAGTTCTCTGAACCTCCTTCGGCAGTTCTCCTCCTTCAGCGACCGTCAGGTCGCTTTTTTTTGCCAAAAAAAGCCTGCTGAATCGCAGGCGTTTTTTATTCTTCTTTTAGTTATTAGGGCGACTTTGCGTTTAGGCGCGGTCACCTCGGCACCATCGTTATTATTATGTGCCAAAAGGCTTTCTCCTCCTTCCTGGCTTTAGCACGGCGAGATCAACCTCGGGCGCTGTGCGTAGTCTAATAAAAAAAACATTCCTGTCTAGTTTTTTTACGTTCACATAGGAACTCAGCGCGTCTATTGTTGTCCCGAGGCCGGTAACGAGTCACTCGTGGTGCATCGATTCGTGGGAGCCGCCCCCCCTGGAGCGCTGGGTAATAGCCACCATTTCCCGCTCGATCCACTCTTCGGCTTGCTGGTTGATCTGTGCTGCGGAGAGGCTCGCTCCATCAAGCGGAGGCCCGACCACTATCTCGATCTCCCCGGGATACTTCATAAAACCGTCCTTGGCCCAATATTCTCCCGCGTTATGGGCCACAGGGATCACTGGGCAAGCCGCTCTTTGAGCCAACAGGCCACCACTCGAACCATAGCGCCCCCGGGACCCGGGAGGAACCCGAGTGCCCTCCGGGAATAAGACCACCCAGCGCCCATCCTGAATGCGCGCCTCTCCGACCCGGATAATCTGCTTCAACGCCTGAGTCTTGGCTGCCCGGTCAATGGCAATCGGCTCGAGGGTTGCCATCGCCCAACCCCAGAAGGGGATCCGCAGTAATTCCTCTTTGAGAATAAAGACCACCGGGGGAAAGATGACCTGGAGCGCCAGGGTTTCAAACGCTGACTGGTGCTTGCACAAAATCAGGCCACTGTGATCGCGTGGAATATGCTCCACGCCCCTGATCGAATAGCGGAGCCTGCAAACCGTTCGAAGCACCCAAAGATTAAAGCGCACCCAAAGATTGGCTGCACCATAACGAATCCTAAAGGGGGCAGGCCACAAGACCAGCATCACCGGCCCAAGAATCAAGGTCGAAAGCGTCTGCCCCAAAAGATAGACCAGGGAACGGACGGCGATGAGTGGCTTAGTCATCATCATGGAGAATCGCCAAGGCGGCTTCATAAAGATTGCTGAAGATCGGAAGATCTAGATTCGGATGCAGCGTCAAGGTTCCCATCCCCTTCCCAGTAGCCACCAGCATTGGGGCCGCACCCACCGATTGCGCGGCCTCAAGATCCCGAAATGAATCACCGATCGCTGGAACCCCCTGAAGATTCACGGCGAAGTCTTCTGCCATCCGTCGATAGAGCCCGGCCTTAGGCTTCCGACATTCGCACCCGTCTTCTGGCCCGTGGGGGCAATGATAAATGGCGTCGATCCGACCACCCAGAGCCGCAACCTCCCGAACCATCTTGGCATGGATCTTCGCGAGCACCTCTTCATTGAAATACCCCCGCGCAATCCCAGACTGGTTGGTGATCACCACCAGTCGGTAGCCGTGTCGGGTCAATAGTTCGATCGCCTCGAGACTCCCCGGAATCGCCTCCCATTCTTCTGGCGATTTGATGTAGGCATCGGAGTCCTCATTGATGACCCCATCACGGTCGAGAATCACCCACTTCATCGGTCTGGTGGGCAACGGTCTAGTCCTGAAGCCTTGAAATATCTGCGATATCGAGGAAGAGACCTTCAATCATCGCCAACAGCCCCAACCGGTTTTGCCGGACCAGGGGATCCTCTGCCATCACCATCACCCCATCAAAGAACACATCGACGGGTGCTTTGAGGGTTGCCAGCGATCTCAGGGCCGCCTCATAGTTCGCCACCTTTAGGAAGGCATCAATGGATTGTCGCGCCTCACGCGCCGCCGCCAAAAGCTCTCGCTCAGGCGCTTCAACAAGGCCTCCGACATCGACCGATGCCGCGACGTCTTCAGATTCGTTCCTTTTAAGCAGATTTCGGATCCGTTTGTTGGCGGCAGCAAGGCTTTCTGCCTCGGGAAGATGACGAAAGGCCTTAACCGCATCCACACGCTTCATAAAGTCCGGCAGACTCGATGGCCTGACCGCGAGCACCGCCTCAAATTCATCAGGACGAGCCCCTTGGTCAAGGCAGTAGCCCCGGAGTCGCTCGAGAATGAAGGTTTCCACCAGATCCAACGTCTTCTTATGATCAAAGTCATGGGTCAAGGAGCTCAGGGCCGAACTCAGCAGTGGCCGTAAAGGAAGATCGATGCCGGATTCGATAGAGAGCCTGATGACCCCCAACGCCGCGCGCCTTAAGGCATAAGGATCCTTGTCACCGGTCGGGATCAATCCCGCGCTAAAAATACCGGTCAGGGTATCGATCTTATCGGCCAAGGCGAGGATCTGACCCAAGGGTGATAACGGCAAATGCCCCCCCGAGACTTTAGGGAGGTACTGTTCTTCGATCGCTTCGGCAACCTCTCTTCGCTCACCTTCGGCGAGCGCGTAATATCGCCCCATAATGCCCTGAAGCTCGGGAAACTCGCCGACCATCGTGGTGAGCAGATCCGCCTTGGCAAGCCTTGCAGCACGAGCGACGAGGGCACCATCTTGACCGAGATCTTCGGCCATAGCGCGGGCCAGAGCGACCACCCGCTCCGTCTTTTCAAGGACTGAGCCCAGGTTTTTTTGGAAGGTCACCTGACCTAAATCTTCAACACGGCTCAGCAAGGTTCTTTTGCGGTCCTGATTCCAGAAAAATTCGGCGTCGGAAAGTCGCGGCCGAACCACCCGTTCATTCCCTTCCCGAACCGTTTCAATCCGGGTGCTGTCGATGTTACTGAAGGTAATAAAGTAAGGCAGCAGCTCACCCGCTACCCCCCGAACCGGAAAATACTTTTGATTGGCCTGCATCGTGGTGATCAATACTTCAGCCGGAAGAGCGAGAAAACGAGACTCAAAACTTCCAAGGATCGCCACCGGCCACTCCACGAGCGCGGTGACTTCATCCAGCAGCTCAGGATCAATGACCGCCACGCCACCGACCGAGGCCGCGGCCTCCTCTGCTAGAGCCGTAATTTTCACTTGACGCTCACTAAAATCCGCCATCACGACCCCTTGATCGAGGAGACTTCGGGCATAATCGCCTGGGGACTTGAGTGAGATCGAGCCGACCCCATGAAACCGGTGCCCCCGGGTCAGGCGATCGGCGGCAATCCCCAGAATGTCAGCAGGCACCACGGCCTCACCCATCAAAAGCACCACCCAGTGCACCGGTCGCACAAATTCGGCCGTCCCCGCACCCCAGCGCATCCGTTTCGCAATGGGCAAGGCTTGCAGGGCCTGCTCTAGGATGCCGGGGAGAAGCTCCGCCGTCGCCACCCCGTTGATCCGCTGACGTAAAGCAACCCAGGCCCCCTTGTCTGTTTCAAGGGTGATCAGCTGATCTCGGGTGGCGTTCGCACTTCGAAGAAACCCTTCAAGCGCCTTACTGGGGCTCCCATCGGCCGCGAAGGCGGCATTGAGCGCCGGACCCCGACGCTCGATGTCCTGATCCGGCTGCGCCACCCACACCGCCTCAATAACCACCGCTAACCGCCGGGGGGTCGCATAGGGGGTGATCGACTTAAAGCTCACCCCAGCCCGTTTGAGGCCATCAGAAACCCCTTGGGTGAGGGCACGGCTGAGGGTAAGAAGGGACTTTGGAGGCAATTCCTCTGTCCCTAATTCAAACAGCACATCACGGGTTTCACTCATGGACGGCATCCTTCTGATTCAGCATGGGAAACCCGAGGGACTCCCGGCGATGGTAATAGGCTGCCGCGACCGAGCGGGCCAATTCACGCACCCTGAGGATAAAACGTTGCCGCTCAGTGACCGAAATCGCCTTTCGGGCATCCAGAAGATTGAAGGCATGGGACGCCTTGAGGACCATTTCGTAGGCCGGCAACGGCAGATCAAGGCCAATTAACCGTTTAGACTCACTCTCGTAGGTATCAAAAGCGCCGAACAGGAAGGTTGTATCGGCGTGCTCGAAATTGTAGGCCGACATCTCAACCTCGTTTTGATGGTAAACGTCTCCGTAGGTCACGACACCCTGTGGGCCCCGCGCCCAAACCAGATCAAAGACGCTCTCACAGGTCTGGAGGTACATCGCAATGCGCTCAAGACCGTAGGTGATTTCACCGCTGACGGGCCGGCAATCGATTCCCCCGACCTGCTGGAAATACGTGAACTGGGTGACCTCCATGCCATTGAGCCAGACTTCCCAACCAAGACCCCAGGCGCCAAGCGTCGGCGACTCCCAGTTGTCCTCGACAAAACGAACGTCATGCTCCTTCAGATCAAAACCCAAGGTTTCAAGAGACCTAAGGTAAAGGTCCTGAAAATCCTTCGGGGAAGGTTTCATGATCACCTGGAACTGATAGTAGTGCTGCAAGCGATTAGGGTTCTCGCCATATCGGCCATCGGTCGGACGCCTTGAAGGCTGGACATAGGCCGTATTCCAAGGCTCTGGGCCAATGGAGCGAAGAAATGTCGCTGGGTGAAAGGTCCCTGCACCGACCTCGAGATCCAAAGGCTGCAGAATAAGGCAGCCCTGAGCCGCCCAAAATTCCTGAAGCGCTAAGATCAGGCCCTGAAACGTTGAGACATCGCGTTGCTGCTGGGACACGCAAACCACTCCAGATTAAGCGAAAGGAAACGATGGTGATTATAGCCGAAGTCGCCCGCCTGGCCGCGCCAGGGAGCCCTATGCCGGCTAAAAAAGCCGCTCAGACCACCCAGCAATCGGGCCCTGTCGGAGACGCTCTGAAAAAGCCCTAACCCAGACAGCCTTCGATGAAGGCTCAATCCTATCGCCTCACTGTGGATGGTCTTTAAACACTTTAGAGGACCCGCTCTTGTCAAAGCTCATCACCTGATAAGGATCCTTCGAGGCCCCCATTTCCATGCCCGGCGACCCCACCGGCATGCCTGGAACCGCAAGCCCTAAGGGACCCGACTTCATGCCCATCAATTCTCGGATCTCTTCAGCTGGCACATGCCCTTCGATCACGTGACCACCCACAAGAGCGGTATGGCAGGATCTCAGTGCCTCAGGGACCCGATACTGGTTCTTGATAGACGTCATCTCCTCGCTGGTGATGTCCTCCACCACAAAACCATGATCTTTCAGGTGGGTCACCCACTTGCCACAACAGCCGCAGGTCGGACTGCGATAAACCTTGATGGGAATCTTGGCCTTGCCGGATTCAGCCGCCGCGACCCAGAAGCTTGCCAATAACAGGAATGAGAGGAGGCCAACAGACGCTTTCATGGAAGATTCCCCGAGGCTAGAGGTTAATAAAGAGAGGACCGTTTTCGACTATACGGCATGGCAAGGCCTCTTGAAAACGAACTTTCCGCCAGAAACCCAAGGCCTCAAGCGGAGAGGGGGATGCGTGTTGCCGCCCTGGGTGACGGTCAATGCCTTGCTCGAGACCTTTAACACGCTCCTCCTTTGATATCGCTGATATCGCCCCGCCCCGCGCCGAACCAGCAGGAGGGTGACAACAAAGGCCATCAGATCACCGAATTGTTCCGAGCTCCCTCAGGGGGTCCAGCGGCCAAAACGCCCTTTCATGGTGCTGGCGCGTCGTGGATCTGGGCATCAGACCCGCTTTATGACAGAATCAACACCTTTTTGAGGCGGAGACGTTGTCATGCGAGTCATCCTTCTGGGTGCCCCAGGATCCGGCAAGGGCACTCAAGCCCAAGCGATTACCGAACAATTTGGCATCCCCCAGATTTCTACCGGCGACATGCTGCGGGCAGCCGTCCGCGAAGGGACCCCTTTGGGACTTGCCGCCAAGCAGATCATGGATGCCGGCCTTCTGGTATCCGATGACATCATCCTGGGGCTGATCAAGGAACGGATTCAAGCCCATGACTGCCGCAACGGTTTTTTGCTGGATGGCTTTCCCCGCACCATAGCCCAAGCCGATGGCCTCGACGTCATGGGTATCGCCATCGATCACGTGATCGAATTCATGGTGGATGATGAAGAAATCGTCAAGCGAATGAGTGGTCGTCGCGTTCATCTCGGGTCCGGCCGCTCTTACCATCTGATCTTCAACCCCCCCCGCGAAGAAGGCAAGGATGACTTGACCGGTGAGGCTTTGATCCAGCGGGATGATGACTGTGAAGCCACCGTCAGAAAAAGACTGGCCGTTTATTATGAACAAACCAAGCCCCTCGTGGGCTATTACCAGGCAAAGGCCGAACGAGGTACGCCTCAGTTCGCCAGCATCCATGGCATCGGCCCGGTCGAGGCCATCACTGATCAGCTCTTAAAAGTATTGCAGTAACCCCCCATTCATGTTTATGGTTATTTTTTCCCGATCACCCCTAACTCGAGACTAACGCTTATGGCCGGCAAGACTCTCTATGACAAGCTTTGGGAATCGCATGTCGTCTGTACCGAATCCGATGGTTCGGCACTCCTCTACATCGATCGCCAACTCCTCCATGAAGTGACCTCCCCTCAGGCATTCGAAGGCTTGAGACTGAGTGGTCGCGAGGTCTGGCGAAAAGGCGCAAACCTTGCGACAGCCGATCACAACGTGCCCACGACCGGATTAGAAAAAGGCATCACCGATCCGATTGCACGACTCCAGATCGAGACCCTTGATCGGAACTGCGCCGAATACGGCATCACCGAATTCGCCATGGGCGATGAGCGCCAGGGGGTCGTGCACGTTATGGGTCCGGAGCAGGGCGCGACCCTCCCCGGGATGACCATCGTCTGTGGCGATTCCCATACGGCGACCCACGGCGCTTTTGGCGCCCTGGCGTTTGGGATTGGTACCTCGGAAGTCGAACATGCCTTGGCGACCCAGTGTCTGGTCCAGAGAAAATCCAAAAGCATGCTGATCAAGATCGACGGCACGCTCGGCGAGGGGGTGACCGCGAAGGACATCATTCTCGCCATCATCGGCCAGATTGGAACCGCCGGCGGAACCGGTTACACCATCGAATTTTCAGGGTCAGCGGTCAGGGCCCTCTCGATGGAAGGCCGAATGACGCTCTGCAACATGGCCATTGAAGCCGGCGCCAGAGCAGGCCTAATCGCGGTCGATGACACCACGACAACTTATCTCAAGGGACGCCCGATGGCCCCGACCGGCAAACACTGGGATGAAGCCCTGATCAGCTGGAAGGACTTCACGAGCGATGCCGATGCTGTTTTTGATGCGATCATCGAACTCGACGCGACCGTCATCAAGCCTCAGGTGAGCTGGGGGACTTCACCAGAAATGGTGGTCGCGATTGACGGCAACGTTCCGAATCCTAGCGATGAAAAGGACGCGGTGAAGCGAGATGGCATGGAGCGCGCGCTCAACTATATGGGCCTCAAAGCGGGTACACCGATCACCGAGATTGTCCTCGACAAAATCTTCATCGGTTCTTGCACCAATGGCCGCATCGAGGATCTTCGGGCCGCAGCGAAGGTCGCCGAAGGCCGCAAGCTGGCCACCAACATTAAGCTCGCGATGGTGGTTCCAGGCTCCGGACTCGTCAAGAAGCAGGCTGAATCGGAAGGGCTTGACCGAATCTTTAGGGATGCAGGTTTCGAATGGCGCGATCCGGGTTGCTCCATGTGCCTTGCGATGAACGCCGACCGCCTTGAGTCTGGTGAACGTTGCGCCTCCACCTCAAACCGAAATTTTGAAGGGCGTCAGGGCTTTGGCGGCAGAACCCATCTGGTCAGCCCTCAAATGGCCGCTGCAGCGGCGATTGCCGGTCACTTCATAGACGTCAGAACGCTAAAGGCAGTCCCCAAAGCCGAACCGAAGCCAACGGCAACGAACGCCTCAGCGCCTAGCCCAGCGCCACGCGCTAAAAAGCCTCAGCCAGCCACGCCAAAGCCAGCGGCCACGAAGGCGAAGGCAGCGCTGAGCTCCCCTCGTGAGGCTACCCCTCAAAAGCCTGTGGCGACGAAGAAGCCCGCGGCCACAAAAGCTCCAACCACGCCCCGGAAGAGGACGACAACCCCATGAAATCCTTTCGCTACATTCATTCCAGAGTCATCTCACTCGATCGAGCCAACGTCGACACTGATGCCATCATTCCAAAGCAGTTCCTGAAATCCATCAAGCGCAGCGGCTTCGGCGTTTACCTGTTTGACGAGTGGCGCTATCTCGATCGCGGTGAACCCGATATGGACTGCACCCAGCGCCCACTGAACCCCGAGTTCGTCCTCAATAAACCGGCCGCCTATCGGGCCCGGATTTTACTGACGAGAGAAAATTTCGGTTGTGGATCCTCCCGTGAGCATGCACCTTGGGCCCTTGAAGATTACGGCTTTCGAGTGCTGATCGCGCCGAGTTTCGCGGATATCTTCTATAACAACTGCTTCAAGAATGGCCTGCTTCCGATCGTGCTCGATAGCAAAACCGTCGATCGACTGTTTGATGAAGCCAAAGGCGTTGGTTACCAGCTCGAAGTCGATCTTGAACAACAGCGCATCACGACTAAGTTTGGTGAGCGGATCCACTTTGACGTCGAACCGACCAGGAAGCACCGCCTACTGAATGGTCTCGATGACATTGCGCTGACTTTAAAGCACGCCGACGCCATCCGCACTTATGAAGCAAAACGACGAAAGGAAGCCCCTTGGCTGTTTTCTGACGTCGCCTGATGATTTAACCCGGGACAGGAACGACCCACCGACATGACCATAAAAATTGCTGTACTCCCTGGCGATGGCATCGGCACCGAAATCGTGACTGAAGCGATCAAGGTACTCGACGTGCTCCGTGAGGATTTTGGCCTGCCTATCGAAACCGAAGAAGCCCTCATCGGTGGCGCGGCCTATGACGCGACTGGCACGCCGTTTCCAGAAGCCACCCTGAAACTGTGCCAGACAGCGGATGCTGTTCTCCTCGGCGCTGTGGGCGGCCCAAAGTGGGAGCCACTTGACTATGCGCTGCGGCCTGAACGCGGTCTTCTCGGCCTTCGCGCAGAGCTAGAGCTGTTTGCCAATCTTCGTCCAGCCATTCTCTACCCGCAGCTGGTCGCCGCCTCAACCCTAAAAGCCGAGGTGGTGTCAGGTCTCGACCTCATGATCATCCGGGAATTAACCGGGGGCATCTATTTCGGTCAACCCCGGGGACGATCCATGAATGCGGATGGCGAACGGGAAGGCTTCAACACCCTTTACTACAAGGAATCGGAAATTCGCCGCATCGGACATATCGCTTTTCAGACCGCACAAAAAAGGAACCGTCGTTTGTGCTCAATCGACAAAGCCAATGTCCTTGAATGCACGGAGCTCTGGCGTGAAATCATGATCGAGGTATCGAAGGAGTACCCTGAGGTCGAGCTGAGCCATATGTACGTCGACAACGCCGCGATGCAGCTGGTCCGTGCCCCAAAGCAGTTTGATGTCATGGTCACCGAAAACATGTTTGGCGATATTCTGTCTGATTGCGCCGCCATGCTGACCGGTTCTATCGGCATGCTGCCCTCGGCCTCCCTCGATCAAAACGGCAAGGGCATGTTCGAACCGATCCATGGATCAGCGCCCGATATCGCGGGTCAGGGCGTCGCTAATCCGATCGCGACCATCCTCTCAGTGGCGATGATGCTGCGTTATAGCTTTAATGATGAGCTCAATGCGGATCGCATTGAAAAGGCCGTCACAGCAGCACTGGATGCTGGCTACCGGACCGCTGATATCGCCGCTCAAGGCACCCTCAAAACGGGCACTGCGGACATGGGTGATGCCATCATTGCTGCCTTGCGGGCCCAAGGATAGGGAACCGCTACGCCATGAGTAGAACGTTTAACGTCGCCGTTCTGGGGGCTACTGGAGCGGTGGGCGAAACCATGCTCAGTCTCCTTGAGTCGCGTGATTTCCCTGTCAATGACGTCTTTCCTTTAGCCAGCAGCCGCTCGGCAGGTCAGATCATTCGCTTCAAGGGACAGGATCTCAAGGTCATCGATGTCGAGACCTTCGACTTCACCCAGGCCGAGATTGGATTATTTTCCGCCGGGGCCTCGGTCTCTGAGCGCTACGCCGAGATTGCCGCAGCCGCCGGCTGTGTGGTGATTGATAACACTTCGAGGTTTCGCTACGACGACGATATCCCTCTCGTCGTGCCTGAGGTCAATCCTGAGGCGATCGCCCTCTACAAGCGCCGAGGCATCATTGCCAACCCGAATTGCTCGACGATTCAGATGTTGGTGGCACTGAAGCCCCTCTATGATGCCGTCGGGATTGAGCGCATCAATGTCTGCACCTACCAGGCGGTTTCAGGCACCGGCAAACAGGCGATTCAGGAGTTGGTGGAGCAAACAACCCAGCACCTCAGCGGCAAGCCGATGACCCCCAAGGTCTACCCGCGACAGATCGCCTTCAACGTGCTCCCTCAAATCGATATCTTCCTTGACAACGGCTACACCAAAGAAGAGATGAAAATGGTCTGGGAAACTCGGAAGATCTTGGCCGATGACCGCATCGAAGTCAATCCGACAGCCGTCAGGGTCCCGGTCTTTTATGGCCATTCAGAAGCGCTCCATATCGAGACAAGGGAGAAAATCACCAGCCAAGAAGCGCTGCATCTTTTGAAGCGATCCCCCGGCATCGTGGTCATAGACGAGCGGGTGGCCGGCGGCTATCCGACCGCGGCAACTGAAGGCGCCGGCCACGACCCGGTGTACGTCGGACGGGTCAGAGAGGATATCTCGCACCCACGAGGACTTAACCTCTGGGTCGTCTCGGATAACATCCGTAAAGGCGCCGCACTCAACAGCATCCAAATCGCCGATATTCTGATCCAACATTATCTTTGATCCTGTCCCCTATGGGGATAGGCCGGTTGGAATCCGGCCTTGTCATGCCCCCCTCGGATCGCCAAGATCCCAGGCGACATGACCTTCCCTAAAGGGGGGCGGCATGCATCCATGCACTTCTTCGCAGCGCAGCTTCAAGCTCGGCCTAAAAATCCCTGTTGCCGCCAGGCTTCATAGAGAACGAGGGCGACCGCATTCGACAGATTAAGACTGCGGCTCCCAGGTTGCATCGGGATGATCAATTGCTGATTTGACGGCAGCGCCTGCCTCAAAGCCTTGGGCAGACCGCGGGTCTCAGGCCCAAATAGGAACGCATCCTCTGGCCTAAAGCGCGCCTCCGAGTAAGGCTCTTCGCCTCGAGTCGACAATGCGAACAACCGGCTGGGCTGCTCACGTTGAAGATAGGTCTCAAAGTCGTCGTGGAGCTCGACTTTGGCAAATTCATGATAATCAAGCCCTGCCCTGCGAAGCCTTTTGTCGTCAAATTCAAAACCCAAGGGCCGAATCAGATGCAAGGAAGCGCCCGCATTGGCGCAGAGCCGAATAATGTTTCCCGTATTCGGCGCGATTTCAGGTTCATAAAGAACGACCTGAAACATCTCAGGGCGTATGGGGGGCCACTGAAGTCAACCGCCAGATATCGCGATTGTATTCCGCGATGGTTCGATCAGAAGAGAATTTCCCGGCGGCCGCGGTATTTAGAATACTCATCCTCGTCCAGGCCTCCTCATCCTTGAAAGCCAGCGACGCGGACTTCTGCGCAGTGAGGTAGGCCACAAAGTCGGCCGCGGTCATCCAAGGATCCACGGCGCTCTTGATCGCCTCGATAATCGGATCAAATAAGCCGGGCTCGCCGGCGTTGAAGCAGCCGGCTTCGAGGCGTGCCATCACCCTTGAAAAGTCCTGATCGCCGCGAATGATGGCCACCGGATCATAGGCGTTTTTTCGGGCCTCCACCTCATCCGCGGTGAGACCAAAAAGAAAGAAGTTCGCTTCCCCCACCTCCTCGCGGATTTCAATATTGGCCCCATCCAAGGTGCCGATGGTTAAGGCGCCATTGAGCATGAACTTCATATTGCCGGTGCCAGAAGCCTCTTTGCCCGCGGTGGATATTTGCTCCGAGAGATCGGTACCTGGGCAAATAATCTCCATGGCCGTTACCCGATAATTGGGGATAAAAATCACCTTGAGAAGATTCCCGACCAAGGGATCGTGATTAACCACCGCTGCCACGTTGTTGATCAGCTTGATGATCCTTTTGGCCATCTGGTAACCCGGCGCCGCCTTGCCCCCAAAAAAAACCACCCTAGGGGCCCAGTCCTTCATATCGCCGCGAACAATCCGGTCGTAAAGATGGATCACATGGAGAACATTGAGAAGCTGGCGCTTATATTCATGGATACGTTTGACTTGGGTATCAAAGAGGGCATCCGGCTCGATCACGATCCCGACCTCAGTGAGGACATACTCAGCAAGGCGCACCTTGTTTTCGCGTTTGATCTCTCGCCATTGCTGTCTAAAGGCCGCATCATCCGCTAAAGGCTTCAGACCTCTAAGTAAGGTGAGGTCGCGGGTCCAGCCATCACCCAAGGTTTTGGTGATCAATGCGCTCAGCCGAGGATTCGAGCCGCCGAGCCAACGCCTTGGGGTAATGCCGTTGGTTTTGTTATTGAATTTTTCTGGCCACAGCTCGAAGAAATCCCTAAACATGCCTTCGATCAGAAGATTGGAATGCAAGGCCGCGACCCCATTGACCGAGAAACTTCCGACAATAGCAAGATAGGCCATCCTTACCTGTTGCTCAAAGCCTTCCTCGATCAACGACATGCGGGCCAAGCGATCCTGATCACCAGGCCAGCGGGCCTCGACCTCCTTGAGGAAACGCGCATTGATCTCAAAGATGATCTCCAACAAGCGCGGCAACAATTGCCGGAAGAGCCGAACCGACCATGTTTCGAGCGCCTCTGGCAGCAAGGTGTGATTGGTATAAGCCATCGTCCGGGTGGTGATCTGCCAGGCCCTCTCCCAGGAAAGACCATGCTCATCCAACAACAGGCGCATCAACTCGGCAACGGCGATGGTCGGATGCGTGTCGTTGAGCTGAAACACATTCTTATCGGCAAAATGTTCAACCGAGTCACCATGGATCGCCACCCACTCGCGAAGAATGTCCTGAAGACTCGCTGAAGCGAGAAAATATTGCTGGCGAAGTCGAAGCTCCTTGCCATTCTCGCTCGCATCATTGGGATAAAGCACCATCGTGATGTTTTCAGCCAGGTTCTTCGAACGAACCGCTTCGGTGTAGTCCCCGGCATTAAATTCCGCGAGGCTGAATTCGTCGGTGGCGGCTGCCTTCCAGAGCCTTAAGGTATTGACCGTGCCATTCTGATAACCAGGGACTGGAACATCGTAGGGAACGGCAAGAACGTCTTGGGTATCGACCCATTCCATGGTGCCTTTGGAACTCTCCCGAGTGGCGCCACCAAACCGGACACGGGTCTTAAGATCAGGACGTTCAAGCTCAAAGACCAGGCCATTGATCAACCAGTGATCCGGTTCCTCCAGCTGATAGCCTTGATCGATTAACTGACGAAACATGCCATATTCATAGCGAATCCCATAGCCTGTGACCGGCAATTGAAGCGTGGCGCAACTATCGACAAAGCAGGCCGCGAGCCGTCCGAGCCCCCCATTCCCAAGCCCCGCATCGGCTTCGCTCTCGACCAGCTCCTCCAGCACCAAGCCAAGATCCTTAAGCGCTAAGGAGGCAGCGTCGACCAAGCCCAGATTGAGCATGGCATTACTCAGGGTTCGACCCATCAGGAATTCAAGCGACAGGTAGTAGGCCCGTTTACAGCCCGATGCCCGGTAGGCTTCCTGCGTCTCTTTCCATCGTTCCATCAAGCGGTCGCGGATCGAGAGCGCCACGGCGGTGTAAGAATAATGCGTTGACTGACAGGACTTGTCGCGTCCGAGGGTGACGTTGAAATGCTGAGCCACATCCCTTGCAAGGTCGGCTGGCTGCATACCCAGAGGCTTTGTTTCGGTCAGTTTGGGCGTCGGTTGACTGTACTTGAAGTGACGAGTGGGCATGCTGATGTCGGTTGTGTTGCAGAGAGAACGGCGAACGGCCCCTTCATGAATCCAGCAAGAGGCTCCCATTCGAGCTCGCGGCCGGTGATGAGGGGCGACACACAAGGGGAGCCCTCCCTGCTATCGACCCATCGGTCAGCCACGAGGCGCATTATCGCACCGACACTCCATCAAGAAACCTCTTTCAAAAAGACGCGATAGGCCAAGGCAGGAGATCACACATCGAGCTCTAGTTCAGTGATCTTCCGGGTCAGCGTGTTACGCCCATAACCCAACAGTTTGGCAGCTTCCTGACGCCGTCCTCGGGTCGCCCCAAGGGCGCGGGTAATGAGAATCCCCTCCGCCGACTCTATGGCCTCCTTGGCAATATTCACGCGCCCCAACTTGAGCTCTTGGTCAACCCAATCCTTGAGGGCTTCCTGCCAGTCAAGTCCAGCTGATTCCTGACCACCCACCTCGCGAGGGGGCTTAAACAGTTCAGGCGGAAGGTCATCGAGATGGACATCCTTGCCGGCGGCCATGACCGTAATCCAGCGACAGGTATTTTCAAGCTGGCGAACATTTCCGGGCCAAGCCAGTGTCCCAAGAAGCGCCTCAACCTCCGGCTTTAATGCCTTGGTTTCAACCTTGAGCTCGCGGCTGGCCTCCAGCAGAAAATGCCGAAGCAACAAGGGAATATCTTGCCGTCGGTCCCGAAGGGGGGGCAAATGAATCCGAATCACGTTCAAACGATGGAACAAATCATCACGAAACCGCCCTTCCGACACCAGGGTTTCAAGGTTCTGATGGGTGGCGGCAATAATCCTAACGTCAACCTTAACGGGGGTATGGGCGCCCACCGGAAAAAATTCACCATTGGCGAGGACCCTTAACAACCGCGTTTGAAGCTCAGCCGGCATATCGCCGATTTCATCAAGGAACAAGGTTCCGCCATCGGCCTGTTCAAAACGTCCAGCCCGCCGCGACTGAGCGCCTGTGAACGCCCCGCGCTCATGTCCAAAGAGCTCCGACTCTAGAAGGTCTCTCGGGATGGCCGCCATATTCAGCGCGATAAAGGGCTGCGCCGCTCTCGGACTATGCCGATGCAAGGCCTTGGCCACCAATTCCTTACCGGTGCCCGATTCACCGTTGATCAGGACGGTAATATGCGAACGAGCGAGTCGGGCAATGGCCCGAAAGACTTCCTGCATCGCCGGCGCGGCACCGATAATTTCTGGGGTGACCTCGGGAAAAGGGGCCACTGGCTCCCGCTGGCCCCTGACGTGCCGGACCTGTGCGCAGGCCCTACTGACTCGATCGACCGCCTCATCCACATCAAAAGGCTTCGGTAGGTACTCAAAGGCTCCGCCATGGAAGGCCGAGACTGCGCTTTCAAGATCAGAATGCGCCGTCATGATGATGACCGGCAACTCAGGGCAGCGCTCCTGAAGACGCTTGAGAAGGCCCAGACCATCAAGGCCAGGCATCCTGATATCGGTCAGAATGGCATCCGGCTGAACCTCATCGAGACGCTCAATAATCCCCTCAGCGCTCGAGAAACACTGTGTTTTAATGCCCGCCTTTTGCAGGGCCTTTTCGAGCACCCAACGGATTGACCGATCATCGTCGACAATCCAGACTTCATCCGCGTGCGTCATGCTCCATCTCCAAAGGCAGAAATACGGAAAAGACGGTGGCACCGGCTTCGCTGGTGCACTCAATCAAGCCGCCGTGCTGGTTAATCAGGGACTGGGCCACCGACAGTCCAAGCCCCGTGCCCTCCGCGCGCCCGGTCACCATCGGGTAGAAAATCTGACCCATTAATTCAGGCGGAATACCAGGACCGCTATCCTCAATGTCGATCTTGACCGCCATTCGATTGCGTTTGTGTCCGATCGTCACCTGACGATGCACCCGCGTCCTGATCATAATGAGGCCCTCCCGACCAAGCGCCTGCGCGGCATTCCTCACGATATTCAAAATAGCCTGAATGAGCAGATCACCATCCCCCATCACCAAAGGAATGCTGGGATCATAGTCTCGCTCGATCACGATACCGGCGGGCACTTCAACCTGGACCAACTGACGAACCCGCTCAAGAACCTTGTGAATATTGGTTGGCTCCATGGCCAACGGTTTGTTCGGTCCCAGCATCCGGTCCACCAGGGACTGCAGCCGATCCGATTCATCCATGATGATCTGCGTGTATTCGCGAAGCTCCTCGTCAAACAACTCCCTTTGCAACAGCTGGGCCGCTCCCCGAATTCCCCCCAAGGGATTCTTGATCTCATGCGCAAGTCCCCGCAGCAACATCCGGGCCGCATTCTGCTGGGTCAGGATCTGTTGTTCCATCGAGATCCTGATGTGTCGATCGACCTGCTCAATCTCCACCACCAGCCAATCAATTTGGTTATTTTCTTGGACCGGAACCATCGTCATCGTCACGGTGACCGGGTGTGAGGGGGGACCCAGGGTCATGTTGCGTTTGCTTAAGGTTTCGCCCCACTCCAGCGCACGTCTGAAATCCGCTTCAATACCCCGATCACCCAGCAGAAAAATCTCTCGCGCACGGAGCCCTATGATCTGACGAGCACTGACCGCGAGCAGCATTTCCCCGGCGAGATTGATCGACACCAACCGACAGTTGGCATCGAACAACAGGACCGCGTTGGTCAGGTGGTCAAGGATCCTGATCGTATGGGGTTGATCCGTATCGTGATTCATGGCGACATCCCTGCAATTATGGGGCCAGCCTTTGGCCAGCGTGCCGCCGACCCAGGAAACCGAAAAGACGCACCAAATTAGGGCCTTTCGGCGCCGACATCAAGCGCCATGTTGGGGCATACCAGAATCAAGGACGTGCCATGGCGGGATCCCATTTCCCCACCACGCCTTTTTCGTGGAGGTTTTGGAGAAACTCGAGGCCAAAGCCCGTCACCTCGGCCATTGAAAGCCCCGCCAGAGAAGGCGCCATGGCGGACAGCAGCTGGCCAACAGGAATCCCGGCCTCGTCTTTTATCCCAGCAAGGAGATCAGAGGCAAATGGACTCAACTCGATGAAGCGGACCTCATCGTGACGATCACGAAAAACCAAAAGCTGTTGCGCATGGTCAAGCGGTCCCTCGGGTCTAAAATGGGGGCCGATCTGCTGCACCGGATAATCGTAGGCGAGATGAAAGGCGACTTTCGAAAAAACCAGCGGGGTCTTGGAGAGGCCCTCAGCAAACTGAGGGTCCCACGGCGGCGGCTCAAAGCGGGCCACCTGAAGTGCTAATTCCACCCATTCGTAATGGGCAAGCGCCGAGAGAAAGGGAGGATCCTGTGATCGCGGCTGACGCTCAACCGCAAGATAATCAACAAACTCCGAGGCAATCTCATTAAACAGCGGGCTTCGGGCAGCGTGCTCACGATAGAAATCCCGGATCAGTTGCGCCCAGTCTTGGTCACTGAAAAGGCTTTTCAAGACCGGAAAACCGCACCCGATGAAACTCTCCATATTGTTGAAAAAAAGCTCACGATAGACCTTGATTCGTCGCTCATCGACCGCTTTTGGCGGTGGATTCCTCAAAGGATCGCGAAGGTGCGCAGCAAAGGTGGCCTGAAGCGCCTTAAAGTTCGGTCGCTGTTCACCCATGCGCGACCGCCGCTGTTTGCATGGTCCCGTGCTGAAGCTGATCAATCCGCTCCAGTTCAGGCTTTAGATCCTGAAGGGGAGGAATATTGAAGTCCCGCTCCAACAGGGTCGGAAGGACCCCAAAGCGATCATACGCTGAGGATAATAAAGCCCAGACCGGCGCCACCGGGGAAGCGCCATGGGTATCAATCAAAAGGTCATCCGCCTCGACGTAATGTCCGGCGATGTGGAGCCCTGATATCCTAAAACCGGGTAGCTTTGCCAAAAAGGCGTCCGCGGAATATTGATGGTTGACGCTGTTGACATAGACGTTGTTAACGTCAAGGAGAAGATCACAGTCAGCGAGGTCAAGCACCGCAAGGAGAAAGTCAATCTCTTCCATGTCCTGACCTGGGGCTGCATAGTAGGAGACGTTTTCGATCGCAACCCGACGCTCGAGGATCTCTTGAGTCTGAGTGATCCGGCGAGCCACATGCACGGCCGCCTCCTCAGTAAAGGGAATCGGCATCAAATCATAAAGATGCCCCTGATCGGAGCAATAACTGAGATGTTCGCTATAAGCGAGAATGCCGTGGTCGTCGAGGAAGGTTTTGAGTTCCCCAAGGAACGCAAGATCCAAGGGATCCGTACTGCCGAGGGACAGCGACAGACCATGAGCACTGAACGGGGTGGATTCGGTTAATCGCCGTAATAAGCGGCCCAATCGCCCACCCACACGCATCCAGTTCTCAGGGGCTATCTCGAGGAACTGAATCGGTTCAGGAATGGCCTTGCAAAGAGCATCGAGGTGGATCCGCCGCAAAGCAAGACCGACCCCCTTCAGCGACAATGGCACGGCTCCCAGCATGACCATTAGCGAGGAGCTAGAGACCTCTTACTGAGGCGCAGCTGGCTGCCCCATCTTCATGCCGGCGCACTTCCCTTCCATCGCCTTGCTCTCTTCTTGTGGCGACTTCTTGGCCTGTTCCATCATGGCCCCGCAATTCATTTCAGGGTTTTTCATCATTTGGCCGCCGCACTTTCCTTCACCACAAACCATTTCCTTGGTCTGCTTGGTATCCTTCGCGGCATCGGGGACCGGAACATATTCAGCCACTTGCACATACCCCCCAGTCAATTCCTTCATGGCGAAGGGATTTTCCGTCGCGGCCACGCCGGCAGAAAAGGAGGAAGCTACAGCGACGCCCAAAACAGCGGAAAAACTTTTTTTATTCATATCGTCTCCTCGGTTGGTCAAAATCGATTGAACCCAAAACGCTGAGGGCCATGACAAGGGGGCCGCTCAAAGCATGGGGTCATGATGCGCATTATTTTTTAAGTGACAGGCGCGACTATTCTCACACACCGCCCCATTTTATGCATAAAACGATTGGAGTGAACCCTGACCCTAAGGTTCCCCCACTCGGAGGGTGGGGCCCAGGACCTCCTCACCATGGCAAGCCGTTCACGCATCGGCTATCCTCTTGGCCTATGCCGGGCCCTTTAGAGGCCAGGGATCCCTTAAACCATTCAGAGAAAACGATCCATGTTCTGCCGACATTGTGGAAGTGAAGTAAAGGAGAAGGCCGTGGTCTGCAGCGGCTGCGGTGAAAACATCGGTGACGGTGATAGCCTCGCTTTGACCGGTGAAGCCAATCCCAAAGCGTCGTGGAGCTGGTTCACCATGTTTGTGACCATCGGCGTGATTACCCTGCTGCTGCTCATCGCCATCATCGCCGGCCTCTGATCTGGGGTTAAAGCCAGCCCGCAAAGGGTTTGCCCCATTCAGATCTTCAGAACGTGCTGACGGTAATAAAGGAGTTCAGCGATGGATTCCCGAACATCGTCCAGTGCTCGGTGGTTTCCCCGCTTGGTGAATCCGGCCATCAGATGAGGCGCCCAGCGGGAGGTCAACTCCTTCAAGGTAGAGACATCGAGGTTCCGGTAATGAAAATAGGCCTCAAGATGCGGCATCCCGCTGGCCAGAAACCGTCGATCCTGACAGATACTGTTGCCACAGATGGGCGAGGCCCCTTGAGGAACCCATTGCGCGAGAAAGTCGAGGGTCTCCCTTTCAGCCTCCTGCGCCTTAAGGGAACTCTCAACAACGCGTGCCATCAGACCAGATTGACCATGATGAGTCCGGTTCCACTCGTCCATACCGTCAAGCACCGCTTGCGGCTGGTGGATAACCAGCTCAGGACCTTCAGCAAGGATCTTAAGATCCTTGTCGGTCACCAGCGTGGCGATCTCGATAATCCGATCCTTAAGAGGATTCAATCCGGTCATTTCAAGATCGATCCAGATGAGGTTTTGGGGATGGGGTGACATACTGCGTTCCTTGAAAAAAAAACGTGGAGGAGGTCCTGGCGCCCGTGTCAGGAGAAAACCAACAAGAACCGGCAGAACCTGCCAGGATGAAAGAATGAATGATTTTACTGCGTTGTTCCTTATCGCCCTAACGGCCTCCTTTGTCGTTGAATTCTGGCTGTCGCGACGACAAGCCGCCCATGTCCTCCTGCATCGCAGCGAGGTTCCCAAGGCCTTCAGAGAAAGTATCACGCTGGAGGCACACCAAAAGGCGGCTGATTACACCGCTGACAAAGCGCGGCTGTCAGATATTGATCGTGTGCTTGGGGTCTTGGTCCTTTTGGGGTTTACCCTCGGGGGCGGCATCGGGTCCTTGCAAACATTTTGGAATGGCCTTGGACAGTCGCCGTTGATCTCTGGGATCGGCCTGATCCTCTCGGTCCTTTTGATCGCTCAACTCATCGAATTGCCGATCAGCCTTTACCAGACCTTCGTCATCGAGCAACGCTATGGCTTCAATCGAAGCTCGCTCGGCCAATTCCTGAAGGATCTCGTCCTCCAGACAGGGGTCAGCTTTGCGCTCGGCGGTCCTCTCTTGGCCCTGATCCTCTGGGTCATGACATCCACCGGCCCGACCTGGTGGCTGATGGCGTGGGCGATTGTGATGAGCTTCTCGATTCTGATGAGCTGGGCCTATCCGACCCTGATTGCTCCCCTCTTCAATAAATTCACCCCGCTTCCAGACGTCACCCTCAGAGCCCGTATCGAGGCCTTGCTTAAACGCTGCGGCTTCCATAGTCAGGGCATTTTTGTGATGGACGGCTCGCGCCGCTCCGGCCACGGCAATGCCTACTTCACCGGGATCGGCGACAGTAAGCGTATTGTCTTCTACGACACCCTCGTTGAATCACTGGAACATGATGAACTGGAGGCCGTTCTGGCCCACGAACTCGGTCATTTCAAGCGCCGTCATGTGATCAAAATGCTCTTTACCAGTGCATTCCTGACACTGACCGGCTTTGCCCTTCTCGGGTGGATCAGCCAGAAGGATTGGTTCTATCAGGGCCTTGGGGTTGACGGCCCCTCAACGGCAGCCGCTCTGCTTCTGTTTATCCTGACGGCCCCGGTATTCACCGTGTTCCTGAAACCGATCATCGCGAAATTTCAGCGCGGTTTTGAGTTTGAAGCGGATGACTTTGCCTCTGAGCATACCCAGGCGGCGCATTTGATTACCGCCCTCGTGAAACTGTACCGGGAGAACGCGAGCACCCTCACACCGGATCCGCTTTACGCGGCCTTCCACTACAGTCATCCACCGGCCGCTATCCGCATCCAACATCTCAACGAACGGACGAAGCCGGCATGACCCAACCATGACCGAGGACCCAGGACATCAGGCCAATGAGAGACCTTCAAATCCCCCCGAGGATCTGCTGGAAGGTTTGATCGTGAGTCATCTGGGCCAGGGTCTCGCGGTCGAAGGCGTCGATGGCGCCATTATCCTCTGCCACACTCGAAGGCAATTGGGGCCCGTTGCTGTGGGCGATCGGGTCCTCTGGTCAAGGCAGGAAGATCAGGGCCGGGTTGAACAACGCCTGCCTCGCCACAGTCTCTTGACCCGTCCCGCACATGGTGGCCGAATCCGCCCCGTGGCGGCCAACCTCGATCAGGTGGTGGTGGTGGTAGCCCCTGAACCCGAACCCGACTGGCTTCTGGTCGATCAGTATGCCGCGGCCGCAGAACATCGCTCGCTTGCGGTGATCATTGTTATCAATAAGGTGGACCGCCTCCGTGAGCGCGCCAGCATCGAGGACACGCTGGCAACCTATCGGGACATCGGCTACCCCTGCCATCTGGTTAGCGCCAAAACGGGCGAGGGGCTTGATGAACTTCAATCCAGCTTGAAAGGACGTCTCAGCATCCTCTCGGGACAATCCGGCGTGGGCAAATCCTCCCTCACCAACACGCTGCTCCCCGGAAAAAACCTAAAAACCCGGGAACTGTCAGAAAAAGCCGGTCTCGGACGGCACACCACGACTTCGGCGATGCTCTATCATTTGCCGCAGGGTGGCAGCCTGATCGATAGCCCGGGTGTTGCGGTCTTTGGTCTTGCAGAAATGACAGCGCAGGATCTCGCGCAAGGCTACCGGGAATTTCGTCCATTCCTTGAACACTGCCAATTTAACGATTGTCGCCACCTCAAAGACAAAGGGTGTGCGGTGAAAGAAGCCATCACTGAAGGATCGATTGCAGGCGGACGCTACGATCGATTTGTAAAGCTTCTCGGGAAAATGCACCTCGTTTAGGTGCGGATCACCTGCCAACAACAAGGGCGCCTTAAGGCGCCCTTGTTGTTCATCAGATTCTTAATTTAACCGCGTTCGAGCAGGCTTCGAAGATCGATCGTCGCCGCGTTTGCCCGAGCGATATAGTTGGCCAGCGTCAGGGAGTAGTTCGCAAAGAGTCCAAAGCCGCTCCCGTTGAGAATGACCGGGCTCAGGTGGGACCCCTGACTGTTTTCAAGTTCGCGAACGATCTGCTGCAAGGAAACCAGAGCCGTCTTATTACCCAGAATGTCACGGAAATCCCATTCGATCGCCTTCAACACCAACATCGCGGCCCAGGTGTAACCCCGCGCCTCAAAGAAGCGATCGTCAAGCTTCAACCAAGGGGTTCGACCCAAATCAGAATGGCGCTCTTCCCCCTCAGGAGCCCGGTCGGCCGTACTCGCACTCAGGCGGTTGGAATAGTCGCCGAGTCGCTTTTCAAGCACCTCGAGATACTGGCGGAGGTTATCCGCACGGGCATAAAAGTTGGCATCCCTTTTTCTTAGCCGCTCCCGATAGGCGACCAACGATTCAATGCCTTTTTCGTATTCTGATTCAGAAGAAGGTAACTGCCAGGACCTGTAGTCAAAGTAAAGAAAGGGTTCACCCTTAGAAAGATCCGGATCTTCCTGTGACTGCGTCTGGGATCGCGCAATGTTGTTACGGAGGGCCGTTGTCGCATCGCGGAGGGCAATCAGCGCCCCGATTTCCCAGTTGGGGATATTATCTAGAAGAACGCTGGGGGGGAAAACGTCGTTGAGCAGAAAACCACCCGGCTTATGGAGCAAGGTATCTGCAATTTCAATCAAGGTCGAGGTGTAGGTGAAACCCAGCGGTAACTCCTTGGGATTCTCGACATGAGCAGCCTCTGCGGCCACCTCCACCACATCGAAAGGCTCGGGTTCGAGACTCCAGTACTCGGCCAAACCAATCATAATGAGTCCCACACCCGCGGAGACCCACAGCGCCTTTTTGAAGCTTTTGCTTTGACCCAGCGATTTCAGGCTAGGTCGCCCTTTGGGCGCAACATCATCCTCTGAATCGATAGGATCTGGGATGTTCTGATCAGGTTCTGACATGGGGCAATCCTGTAGCCATTCGCATATGGACATCAGTATACAACAACGCCCCAATCACCGGACCGAAGGCCCCACCAAGCCTTAGGTCTTATTCTTCAGGGCGCCTCGCCTCGCCCTTGGATGGGATTGATCATAGACGCTCGCCAGATGTTGGAAGTCGAGATGGGTGTAGATCTGAGTGGTGCTGAGATTGGCGTGCCCGAGAAGCTCTTGAACCGCTCGCAGATCCCCGCTCGATTCCAGCAGATGGCTCGCAAAGGAATGTCTGAGCATGTGTGGATGCAGCGACTCAGAAACGCCTTGCCGCTGCTGCCAGTGAACCAGTCGAGCCTGGACGCTGCGGGCCGCGAGTCTGCCCCCTCGGCGACTCAAGAAAACCGCGGTCTCCTCGGCTCCCGCCAACACTTCTCGCAGCGGGAACCATCGCTCAAGGGCGGCGATGGCCTTTTTTCCAACCGGCACCAATCGCGTCTTACCGCCCTTGCCTCTCTGAATGAGGACCGTTCCAGCGCGGCCGTCAAGATCCACGAGGTCAAGATTCACCAACTCTGATAGTCTCAGCCCCGAGGAATAGAACAACTCCCACATCGCCAAATCCCGAATCTCAAGGGCATCTTCAGGAGGCGCATCCAATAGCCCCTTGATCTGATCGACATCCAGCAGCTTCGGAAGCTTTTTCGGCGCTTTAGGAGCCCTAAGGCCCTGAGCCGGATTAAGCACCAAGATCGATGACCGAATCAGATCATCAAAGAACCCACGGATCGCCGACAGAGCCCGCTGCAGACTGCGGCTGCCGAGCCTCGTTCGATGGCGCTCGGCAAGGTGCTCCCGAAGCTCCCGCACCCCCACCGCCGACCAGCTCTCAATCGAACGACTGTCACAAAAAAGCACCAATTGCCCAAGGTCACGGCGATAGGCTTCGAGGGTGTGGGGGGAAACCCGCTGCTGGATGTTGAGCCGCTCGAGGTATGCCAAGACGTGACCCGCCGCAGCCGCGTTCATGGCATCAGACCGTGGAATAAAGCAAGGCCGCCAGGCGCGCTGCCAAAATCTCGCTCATTTGGGTCAGGAACACCACGCCCATGTCGGCACGAAGACGCGTACTGTCCCGACTGCCAATAGCAAACACCCCTCGAAGACCCGCATGATCTAATTTAAGTACGGCTTGTGAGGCCACCTCTGGGGCATCCTTTCCGAACAGCATGCCGGCCGTATCAGGGTCAGGTCGCCCACACAAGGGCTTGGCTCGCGCGATGACGCCCCGAAGCCAATCGGCCTCTGGCGCATCTTCGGCGACAAAAAGGTGTTGCACCGCACTATCGAGCGGGGGCTTAAGAATCCGAACCACCACGAAATCAGCCTGGAAAAACTGATGGAGACCCCAATCGAGGCTCGCCAGAACATCCTCAAGGCTTTTGGCATCGAGAAGGGTGAGCGTTAATTGATGGACTCTTTGGTAGAGCGCATCATTCTCGCGGGCAATCTCAACCAACTGATCTAACTGCTTCACCGAGCGTTGGTTGCGATCTCTTAGGAGATCCAACTGACGGGCCACCAGCGAAACCGCCTCGCCGCTTTGATGCGGCAGCCTCAGATGCTCAAGGAGCCCAAGGTGTTCCTCAAAAAAACCAGGGTGCTGCTTGAGGTAATCGGCAACCTCGATGGCGGACAGCGACCCAGAATCCGGTGAAACAACAACGTTCAAATGATTATGACTCCTTCAAAAACAGAGACCGCAGGCCCTTGCATCATCACGGGACTGCCCCGGCCCGCCCAACTGATCGTCAAATCGCCACCGGGAAGATGAACCCTGACCACAGGGTCGAGCTGACCCCGGATGATCCCATGGACGACCGCAGCGCAGGCACCGCTTCCACACGCCAAAGTCTCGCCAGAACCCCGCTCAAAGACCCGGAGGCGAACCTCCTCGCGGCTGAGGATCTGGATAAATCCAACGTTCACCCGCTCTGGAAAAAGGGGATGCCTCTCCAGCGTGGGCCCCAAACGCTCGACCGGTGCGGTATCGATGTTATCGCAGACGACTATAGCGTGCGGATTACCCATTGAGACAGCACCAAACTGAACCCTCTCACCATCAAGATCCAGAGGGTAAACCACGTGTTCGACGTCCCCCTGCATGGGAATCTCCGAGGGTAAATGGCGGGGCACGCCCATATTGACGATGACCTGATCTTGTTCCACCAAACGCAGAATCAGTCGACCGGCATCGGTATCGACCTGAATTTCATCCTTAAGGCAAAGACCCTGATCGCGAACAAAGCGCGCAAAACAGCGCGCGCCATTGCCACATTGTGCGACCTCACTGCCATCCGCGTTGAAGATACGGTAGCGAAAATCAGCATGCGCATCATGCGCCGACTCGACCAAAAGCACCTGATCGCAGCCGATTCCAAAATGGCGATCAGCCATCCATCGAATTTTTTCAGGACTCAGAAGAACTTTCTGGCGGACACCATCAATGACCACGAAATCATTACCAAGCCCCTGCATCTTAGTGAACTTGAGACGCATGATCAGATTGGCGCCAGGGATTCAAGGGCAAACAGATCGCTAATAGTTTCTCGCTTTCTGGCGAGAAAATGGCGGTCACCATCGACCAGCACTTCGGCCACCCGGGGACGTGAGTTGTAATTGGAGCTCATACAAAAGCCATAGGCGCCGGCAGAACGAACCGCCAGCAGATCACCCGGGGCAATCGCGAGCTCCCGGTCCTTCCCCAAAAAATCACCGGTTTCGCAGACGGGACCAACCACATCATAACGGCAGGGTTTGGGATGCTCTGGCAGGGTGACCGGAATAATCTCCTGATAGGCCTGATAGAGTGAGGGCCGAATCAAATCGTTCATGGCTGCATCGACGATGGCGAAATGCTTATCCGCATTCGATTTCAAATATTCCACTCGGGTTAATAGCACGCCGGCATTGCCAACAATCGCTCGACCAGGCTCCACAAAAATCTCGTAGGGTTGATCCGCCAGACGATCGGTCAGGATCTTCGCATACTGCGCAGGTTCCGGGGGCGTCTCATCGTTGTAACGGATCCCGAGTCCACCGCCAACGTCAATATGGCGGAGCGAAATCCCCTCGTCCTGCAGTCTTCCGATAATCACCAGCAAACGGTCCAAGGCATCCTCGAACGGCGCGAGGGACGTCAGCTGTGAACCAATATGACAATCGATACCGATCACTTCAAGGTGCGGCATCGCCTTGGCACGCCGATATTCATTGATCGCCTCCTCTTGGGCGATACCAAACTTATTCTCGCGGAGCCCGGTTGAAATATAGGGATGTGTCCCCGCATCCACGTCCGGATTGACGCGCAAGGAAATGGGGGCCTTGACGCCGATTTCTCCGGCCAGATGATTAAGCCGATCAAGTTCTCCCGGCACTTCAACATTAAAGCAACGAATCCCCACCTGAAGCGCCCGGCGCATTTCATCCTCACGCTTCCCGACCCCGGAGAAAACGATCTTCAAAGGATCGCCTCCAGCCACGAGCACGCGCTCCAATTCGCCAAGCGAGACAATATCAAAACCGGACCCAAGGCGCGCCAGCACGCTGAGGACCGCGAGATTCGAGTTCGCTTTCACCGCATAGCAGATCACATGATGATGCCCCGATAAGGCCTCATCAAACGCCCTAAAATGACGCTCCAAGGTCGCCCGCGAATAGACATAGCAAGGCGTCCCGTAAGACGCCGCGATGGCCGTCAAGGGGACCTCCTCAGCCCATAATGAAGGCCCCCGATATTGAAAGTGGTCCATTTAGTTCGGTGCCGAGGGTTCGACGATGGGCGCCTTCTGTTCAGGGGCCTTTTGGACCGACTGTCCACCGCCTCTTGAGCGAGGATCTTGGCCTTCCTTGAACAGCGGACCTTTCTGGCCGCAGGCCGGTAAAAAAAACGCAAGGACCCACAGTAAGAGCCAGCGGTGTTGAATGATCATACGGGGTCAATTCAATCAAAAAAAGAGAGCCCATTCTAATCCAAAAGCCCAAGCAGAACATGCTGCCATGGGGCGCCGAGACGATCTTAGCCCCCCCCTGATGATAGAATGAAAGGCTACGATCTGTCGTTTGTTCTCCCTCAACCCTCTGTTCAAAAGGACCCTCATGGACAAAAAACTCCTCGACATCCTGGTCTGTCCGGTCTGTAAAAGTGACCTGATCTTTCAAAAAGAGGCGCAGGAATTGATTTGCCGAGCGGATCGTCTGGCCTACGCCATTCGCGACGGCATTCCGGTGATGCTGGAAGGGGAAGCCCGGCGCATCAGCCTTGAAGAGCTCGATAGTCTCCCCAAAAGGACACCCCTGGTCGACTGAGGTCCCCATGTCCTTCAAAATCGTCATACCCGCACGACTCGGTTCCAGTCGACTCCCAGGAAAGCCGCTGCTAGATATTGTGGGAAAACCCATGATCGTCCATGTCTGTGAGCGCGCCTTAGAGTCTGGTGGCGAGGTCTTTGTTGCGACCGATGATGAGCGGATCATTCGAGCCGTAGAGAGCCTTAGAGTGACGGCGCTGATCACCCGCGCGGACCATCAAAGTGGGACCGAACGGATCAGCGAGGTGGCAGAACAACTCGGTTGGCCTGACCAGGAAGTGATCGTCAACCTTCAGGGCGATGAACCCTTGATCCAACCGGATCTGATCCGCCAACTGGCCGCAGCGCTTAAAAGCCAAACACGCGCGGAGGTCGCGACACTGGCCGCGCCGATTCATCGAGTGGAGGAGATCTTTGATCCCAACGCCGTTAAGGTGGTGATGGATCATCAAGGCTACGCGCTTTACTTCAGTCGGGCGCCGATTCCCTGGGATCGACAGACCTTCTCGGCGACAAGCGATACTCTACCGAACGCCCCGCTGTGGTTTCGCCATATTGGCATTTATGCCTATACCGGAGGCTTTCTTCGCCGTTATGTGTCCTGGCCGAGCGCCAATCTCGAACGGGTGGAGGCCCTCGAGCAGCTAAGAATCCTTTATCAGGGCGACCCCCTCAAGGTCCTTGTGGTCGACCATGCCCCCCCCGCTGGCGTCGATACGCCAGCCGATCTTGAGCGCGTCAAAAAGGTCATCGCCAAGACGCTCTTTTAGTCGAGGATTTTGAACCCGGGGCCGAGACCCTCTTGAGGGACCTCATGGAGAGTAAGACCGATCACTCGGGCTCCTTGAGGTCCTTCCCGGCACCAAGCCAGGAAGTCTGAAAGAGCGGCTTCAGGCCCTAAGGCCACGATCTCTACCTGTCCTTCTTGGCGATTTCTGACCCACCCTTCAACACCTAACGCCAAGGCCTTCTCGCGCGCGCTAACCCGATAGAACACACCCTGGACACGCCCCTCGACGAGGACATGGATCGCCTTTTTCATGACATCAAGAGACGTTCTGAGGAACCCCGATGGCACCTTGCAGGGCCTTTTGAATCCGCCAGCCGTAATGAATTCGAGGATTCCGCTCAAAGTCTTTCGGCAAGGTCTGCCTTGAAATCTCCTCGATGGAAAGGTCTTCAAGGGCCTCCCTGTCGAGCCGAAACTTCCGGTGGTTGGTGGTGAAGAGCAGCTCCCCTTGAGCGGTCAACAAAGAAAGGCTATCGCGAATCAAGGCCACATGATCACGCTGGATATCGAGGGTATCCTGCATCCTTTTGGACGTCGAAAAGGTCGGCGGATCCAGGAAAATGAGATCGTAGCGCCAAGGCCCAAGTAAAGCGTCCCTGAGCCATTCAAGACAATCCGCCTGAATAAACTGGTGCTGATCGCCGGCCTTGATGAGGTTCAGCGCCAAATTCGCCTGCGCCCATTCGAGATAAGTCCTTGACATATCGACGGTGGTGGTCGAAGTCGCCCCTCCATCCGCCGCATAAACCGTGGCCGTTCCCGTGTAGGCAAATAAATTGAGAAAGCTTTTGCCTCGGGCTTTTTGCCGAACCATCTCCCGGGTCAGGCGATGATCGAGAAACAGTCCAGTATCGAGATAGTCCTCGAAATTCACACGGAATTTAAGCCCCCCCTCCTCCACCCGATGGAAGACCCCTGACTCTGCCTGCTTTTCATACTGGGCGGCGCCTTTCTGTCGGCGCCGAACCTTGAGGACGACTTGGTCTTGGGGAATGTCAAGGACGGAAGGAATAACCGCCAGCGCCTCTATCAGGCGCGTTTCAGCCTTCTGTGGATCGACCGTCAATGGCGCTTCATATTCCTGAACATGCGCCCAAAGCTTGCCCTCGCTAGGGTAAAGGTCAATAGCGACGGCATATTCTGGGAGGTCGGCATCATAAAGACGGTAGCAGGACACCGCATTTTGTCGGGCCCAACGCCCCAGTAATTTCAGATTCTTTCTAAGACGATTGGCCAACATGACCGCACCGCCAGCATTCACATCGACGTGTCGGGCTTTTCGGAGCCATTGATTTTGCTGCCGCGAAGCCTCACTCGGCGGTTCCCCTTCGCGTGGCACAAAAAAACGGGCCTCGGTAATGTCAAAGTTAAACAGCTTCGAGGGGAGCGCGCCATTGAAAAGGGCATACTGCTTCGTGGCCCTAATGCCAACCTTGAAGGACAATTCGGAGTTACCGGTAAAAATGCTCGCCTGCCACCCATCAAAATGAGTTCTCAAGGTTTCGCCCAACGATTGGTATAAGGGGACCAGCGTTTCCTCCTCCCCAAGCCGCTCCCCATAAGGCGGGTTGGCGACGACCAATCCGCAGGGACCCGATGGCCTAGCCTCGGTCAGGTCACCAAGACGAATCGTGACATGATCCTCAAGACCGGCTCGGGCTAAGTTGCCACAGGCATTGGCCACCGCCCGCCGGTCAAGATCGTAACCCCTGATCTCAGGAAGTACCGCAAGCCCCAGCTCGGCGCGGGTCTCAGCTTCCACACAGAGATCGGTCCAAAGATCGGCCCGATGACCTCGCCAACCCATAAACCCAAACCACAGCCGACGCAGCCCCGGCGCCCGATCCGAGGCCATCATAGCCGCCTCAATCGGCAGGGTCCCTGAACCACACATAGGATCCAAGAAGGCGCCGCCGGCGGCGGCCATCTTGGGCCATCCTGCCCTCAAGAGAAGGGCCGCCGCCAGATTTTCCTTAAGCGGCGCTTTACCGCCCTCGATCCGGTAGCCCCGCTTATGAAGACTATCCCCTGAGAGATCGATACTGACAGTGGCCTGATCAAGATCCAGATAGACATTGACCCGAAGATCCGGCTGAACGAGATCCACCGAGGGCCTACTACCGATGCTATCCCTGAAATAGTCAACGATCCCATCCTTGACCTTTTGGGCGCCAAACAGGGTGTGCGTGATGGCTGAACGACTGGAGGCAAAATCGACCGCCAAGGACGATTCAGGGTCCATCTGCTCACCCCAATCAATCGCCCTGATGCCGTTGTAGAGCGCCTCAACCGTCGCCGCCTCAAATCGATGAATCGGCCATAACACCCGATTGGCCAAACGGCTCCAAAGACACACCCGATAGGCCGTCTCGAGAGAGCCTTGAAAGGCAACCCCGGCGCGTCCAGAAATGGGGTTTTGAACCCCTAAAAGACGAAGCTCATCCGCCAGTAACAGCTCTATCCCCAAGGGGGCGGTAGCAAACAATTCCATCGGCATCCTGATGTCAAATAACTGTGAGTGGTCGCTAGGGACGGTCGACCTTAATCAGGAGGACAGTCCTTCAGCTGATACTGGTATCTTCTGGCGGTTTTATCTACCGACTGCGCTACCCCCAGCAACCAGGGTTTGGCGCGATAACTTCCACGCCGGTAACCGGCTTGTCCCTCGTGGTAGGCCAAGTAAAGGCGGTAGGCATCGGAGGGTGGAATGCCCAGCTCTTTCTGGGTCTCGTGACTGTACCAGCCGATAAAATCAACGGCATCAGCAAAATCATCCCGTTCAGCCCCGCCCTGATCGGTGCTGTTCTGATAACGTTCCCAGGTGCCATCCAGTGCCTGGGAATACCCATAGGCGGTGGAGGGACGCGACAACGGAATAAATCCCAAAAACCACTGCCTTGGCGGCTGTGCATCCGCAACGAAAGACGACTCATGCCGAACAATGGCCATCTGGACCTGTACCGGAACACCCCATTTCGATTCGGCTTCACGTGTCGCGGGGTACCACGCCGCCTTCTCCTCAAAAATGTCGCAGATATTTTGAGGATGACTCGGGGGCGTAGTGGCGCAGCTCATCAAAAGGCCCGCCGCGAATCCCACCAGGAGCCCCTGAAAAAAGAGCCCTCGGCACACCGAACATAGCGGCTTGGCGCCTATCAAATCCTTCACCCTCATCCAGGAAGAGCCCATAAGGGAGAGAGAATACCACCGCATCTGGGGTCCGCGCGTCTAATGACGCGTGTCTTTAGGAAGAGGATGCATGACATCACATCCACCTGATAATATCGAGCGTTAATCCTCGTGAAGTAAAGTTCGCAACACCATGAATAACCCAGCCTCGTTTCCTCGCGATTTTGTCTGGGGTGCCGCCACGTCCGCATACCAAATTGAAGGCTCCCCGCTCGCCGATGGCGCCGGCATCAGCAACTGGCACCACTTCACCCACCTTCAAAATGGCAAGATTTTGAATGATGACACCGGCGATAAAGCCTGTGATCATTTTCATCGCTTTCCAGAAGATGTCGCCCTCATGCAAACCATGGGGCTCAGGGCCTATCGCTTGAGCCTCGCCTGGAGCCGGATTATGCCGGAAGGGCGCGGTCCCATAAATTCAAAAGGCCTCGACTTTTATAAGCGTCTTTTGGATCAGCTGAACCGCGCCGGCATTGTTCCCTACGTGACCCTTCATCATTGGGACATGCCACTCGCTATTGATCATCTGGGTGGTTGGGCCCACCGCGACTCGGCTCACTGGTTCAGTGACTATGCCGCAGCGACGCTGGCCCAACTCGGGGATCGGGTGACCCACTGGGCCACCTTTAATGAACCTTGGGTCATCGTTCATGCGGGCTATATCGAAGGCGCCCACCCTCCCGGAATCAGTGATGTCCTGAAGGCGCGTGATGCCGCTCACAACCTCCTTCGAGGACATGGGCTGGCGGTCCAGGCCTTTCGCGCTGAGGGCCGTGGGCAGATGGGCATCGTCATCAATCTTGAACCCAAATACAAAGGATCAGAGCGGCCGGAAGATCTTGCAGCGACTGCCCGCATGGATGCCTGGATGAACCGCCAATTCCTCGACCCTCTCTTTCTTGGACACGATCCCCTCGAACTCGAGGAGATCCATGGCGCAGGGCTCCCTCCCTATCCAGAAGCGGATTACGTGCTGATCCAAGAGCCCATCGACTATCTCGGAATCAACTACTACAGTCGATCCGTGGTTCGTGATGCGCCAGGTTTGGCCCCTTTTCATGCCGACCGAATTCCTCAGGAGACCGCTCCACATACCGACATGGACTGGGAAATCTATCCTGATGGGCTCAAGCACTGCCTCTTATGGGTCAAAGAACGCTATGGCGACATACCGCTTTACATCACCGAGAATGGAGCGGCCTTCGATGATGGCGCACCCATCGATGAGCGTGTGAGGGACTCCCGCCGGATTGACTACCTTAGAAGCCATTTGCTGGCTGCCCGAGAAGCGATGGCGGCAGGCGTTGATCTTCGGGGCTATTTTGCCTGGTCGCTTTTGGATAATTTCGAATGGGCTTATGGCTACGCCAAACGCTTTGGATTGATTCATGTCGACTACGACACCCAGACCCGCACCCTCAAAGACAGCGCTCATTTCTACCGAGAGGTCATCGACAGTGATGGCCAGGCACTATGGCGCTGAACGCCCTTGAGGATTCCCCTAAAGACCCTAAGCCCTGGTGGGAGTCGGCTATTGTCTATCAAATCTATCCCCGCTCGTTCAAAGACACCAATGGGGATGGCGTTGGGGACCTTCGGGGCATCTTGGAAGGGCTCGACTACTTAAAAAGCCTTCATGTGGGCTGCCTCTGGCTTTCTCCGGTCTTTCCATCACCCATGCGTGACTTTGGCTACGATGTGAAGGACTATGAAGGGATCGACCCCCTCTTTGGAACCCTCGAGGACTTCGATACGCTCTTGACCGCTACCCACCAGCTTGGAATGAAACTGATTTTGGATCTGGTACCGAACCACACCTCGGATCAGCATCCTTGGTTCATCGAAAGCCGAAGCGATCGCGATCATGACAAGCGCGACTGGTATGTCTGGCGGGACCCCGGGATGGCGGGCGCGCCGCCCAACAACTGGCTCAGCTTCTTTGGCGGCCCGGCTTGGACCCTCGATAGCGCCAGCGGACAGTACTACCTACACCAGTTTGATTCGACTCAGCCGGAACTCAATTATCGCCACCCCGCGGTTCTTGAGGCCATGCTGGACAACATTCGCTTCTGGCTCGAACGCGGCGTCGATGGCTTTCGTATCGATGTGATCTGGCTTCTGATCAAAGATGCATGGCTACGGGATGAACCTCTAAATCCCAACTGGGATGGAAGTAACCCACATGAACAGCTGCTCCACATCTATACCGCTGACCAACCTGAAGTTCACCAGATCATCCGATCGTTTCGGGCGCTCTTTGACCAATATGGCGAACGACTGATCGTCGGTGAAATAGATCTCCCCCCCGAAAACCTGATGGCCTACTATGGATTGGCCGGTGATGAGTGTCAGTTGCCCTTCAACTTCAGCCTCATTCATACCCCCTTTGAAGCCCAGATCCTTCGGCAAACAGTGCGCGATTATGAAGCACGACTGCCCGCTGGCGCCTGGCCGAACTGGGTGCTCGGAAACCACGATCGTCCTCGTCTTGCCACCCGAATAGGTGCGCCTAAGGCACGACTGGCCCAGCTGCTTTTATTGACGCTTCGGGGCACGCCGACCTGTTACTACGGGGATGAACTGGGGATGCTCAATGGCTCGATCCCGAAGGCGCGGATCAAAGACCCACAAGCGATTAACCAGCCAGAGGTCGGCGAGTGGATCGGTCGCGATCCCCAGCGCACCCCCCTTCCCTGGACAAAAGGTCCCAACAGAGGTTTTGCCCCCCCTGGCGCTGATCCTTGGCTACCGGTTGGCGACGAGACGGCAACTCCGAGCATCGAGACCCAAAGCCGCGACCTTTCTTCTTTTCTCCATTTCTTTAGATCGCTCTCGGCACTCCGGCAATCAGAAGCTGCCCTCATGAAGGGGGACTATCGAGAGATCGCCATCGACCATGACGACATCATGGCCTACGAACGATCCTTTGCTGATCAGCGTTTCCTGATCATTCTCCATTTTGGGGGCACCCCGGTCACAGTTCCCCTTCAGGATCCGGAAATACCCTTGAAACTCCGTCTTTCAACGCATCCAAAATCGATTGCAGCATCCCTTGACAGCCCGTTGACTCTCGCAGGATACGAAGGCGTCATCCTTCAATACCCAATATCCCCCATGAAGGGGCGGAGGCCCTGATGATCGAACTCAAGCAACAACGTCTTCTGGTCAATGGGCGAGCCCAACTGATCCTTGCCGGCGAAATCCACTATTTCAGACTGCCGAGAAACGAATGGGCAGACCGACTTTCAAAACTAAAGTCAGCAGGCTGCGACACCCTCTCGTCCTATATTCCTTGGATTTGCCATGAACCCCTCGAGGGTCAACTAGACCTTGTAGGGCACACGCGTCCAGAGCTCGACATCGGAGCCTTCATCGATCTTGCGAAAGAGTTTGGCCTTGGGTTTATTGCACGACCCGGCCCCTTCACCATGGCCGAAATGAAGAACGAGGGGCTTCCTTACTGGCTGTATCAAAAGCATCCAGAGATCATTCCCTCCGGCTGGGATGGAACCAAGGCTACCACCCCCACGGTGGATTACCTTTCACCGCTATTCCTAGAAGAAGCCAGGCGCTGGTACGATCAAGTCCTGTCAATCATCAGCCCAAGGCTTGAATCCAAAGGCGGCAATGTCGTGGCCCTCCAACTCGACAATGAGATCGGGATGCTGTCCTGGGTCACCAATATTCCGGACCTAACGGAAGTCACGCTCGAGGACTTTGGTCAGTGGCTCAAAGGCCGCTATCCTTACAAAGACCTTAAGGGGCGTTATCCCTTCGATCTTGATCAGCCTCAGGAACGAGGGAAGGCCCTGCGTTCGCCTGAGGAATCTTATGCTGCCGCCCTCTTCAGGGATCTGGGGCATTATCAGAGAGACCGCTACGCTCGTTACGTCAACACCTTAAGGGGCTATGCCGAAGCCGCGGGCGTCACCGGCATTCCTTTCCTGGTCAACGTTCATGGTACGGGGGGAGGACGCGGCTTTGGGTTTCCAATCGGCATCAGCCAGCTGCTTGAGACGTGGCAAGGGCCTGACACACTGGTGGGATCAGATCTTTATCTTGGCAATTTGACGGCCGATAACTTTCAGGATCTGTTCCTCTGCAATGCCTACCTCAAAGCCACACTGGGTGATCGTCAACTGCTTTGTTCTGCTGAATTTGAGTGTGGTGATGGCGACTATGGGGGCGTCCAGGGCAATCGCTATGACCCCTCTGCCGTCGATCTAAAGACTCGGATGAGCATAGCTCAAGGCAATCGTCTCCTTAATTATTATCTGTTTGCAGGCGGCATCAACACGCCATACGACCCCCCACCTGGCGATGGCGATGATCTCATGGCCACCAACGGAGAACGGCATGGCAATGCCGCTCCGATCAAATGGGACGGCTCTTTGAGTTACACCTGGCCGCGGATGGCCCGGGTCATTAAAACGATGGCGGCCTGGGGCCCCCACCTGGCCGAGATGGATGAGGAACATGACCCTTTAAGGTTGGGATTCATTCCGGACTATTTCATGACCGAAGCGCGCTATCCTCGGAGCGAAAAGATGCGCGAAATCGCGGTGAACCTCGAAGGGCATCGGATGTATGGGGCCTGGGAATGCTTTATTCGAGCGATGCTTCTGGCGAATTACCGGTTTCCAGCGATCGATCTTCAAAAGAAAGTGATCACCCCCATCACCGATCCCGTCATCGCACTGCCTTCGGCGCGCTACATGGACCCCAGGGTGCAAGAGAAGCTGGGACGTTTCGTTCAAGCAGGGGGGAGGCTGCTCCTCTATGGCGAAGTTCCTCTTTTCGATATGGAAGGGAGGCCATGTACGACGCTTGCTGACCTCCTGGGGCTCCGCGTGGTAGAGAGCCTAAGAGGATCAGAGAAAGTCTTATTGTCCCTTCATGCTGACAGCTGGGCGGCGCCAAGACCTCAGGTGCGAACGCATGAAGCCCAAACCCTTGAAGCCCCCGGCAGCGCGGTCCTTTTCAGGCTCCATGGGGGCGGCGAGCCGGTCGCCGTCGATCTCCTCGCAGGCCAAGGACGAGCCATTGTGATAGCGACGGCCCTCGCGTGCGACATCCCTTTTTACCAAGAAGCCCTCACCCGTCTCGGGGCGACCGCCGGCCTCCAGCAGGATTCGGGTGACACGGGACTTTTCATGACCTCAACGGTCAATTCACAAGGGGAGCGTCTGATTCATGTCCTCAATCTTGATGGCTATGAAAAGCGCTTTAGGATTCGTTTGAACGGACGGCGGATTCAAGGTGGGGCATCCATCACGCTCGGAGGAAGGGACGGTTTAATGCTCCCCCATGACCTCTCTATCGGACCGGTGAAAGTCATCTACAGCACGGCCGAAATGATCAGCATCGATGAGGCCGGATTCACGCTCAGAAGCCCAGGGCCCCATGGACACCTTTTGCTCAAGGGGGCCAAGGGAGCCACCAGCTTAGGACCCGCAAGGATTCGGCAACGCGGCGACTTCACCCAAATTCGTCTCGAAGGTCCTGTGGAAGCCTTGAGGATCGATCTCCTTTAAACCGGCCTCACGGCGGCGGCCCTCAGTTTCTTCCGGGGCGGAACTGGTAGAGCCAGGTTTCGGTCAAGGCATCGCCGTTGCCTCGAATATAAAGCCTCAGCTCGACAGGTTCATCCGTTTTCGGGGTCAAGTCGAAAACCGCTCGCCAGCGTTTCGTGCCTGGAATAGGCTCCATAAAGACGCCAGAAAGGGTTCCTTGCGAGGCGGTGATCACCGGCTCCGCTTTCACCGTATTACCCCACAAAGGGTCGAGGGCTGCACCTTGGAATTCGACACTGAACTTATAGACCCCCTTCGGCCGAGGCTTCCCCGGCTGGCCACCCCGACCGATCCGGGTGGCGACACACTGCGCCACCTTCTGAGGATAAGGCTCCTCAGCCAACCAATGAAGACGATATTTCAGACGAAAGCTTGACCCTGCCTTCGCGGGAGCGTTTGGCCGCCAATAAGCCCCAATATTGTCATGAATTTCATCATCCGTCGGCAGCTCCACCAACTGTACCGCGCCCTTACCCCAATCTTCGAGGGGCTCCACCCACAGACTGGGCCGACGTTCATAATTAACGCCATCGAGGTAGTTTTCAAACACGCGGTCGCGCTGCAGAAGACCAAATCCTCTGGGACTCTGGTCAATAAAACTCGAGGTGACCGCAAAGGGCTGATTGATCAGTGGTCGCCAAAGACGTTCACCCGCCCCGGTCCAGATGGCAAGGCCATCTGAATCATGGACTTCGGGGCGCCAGTCCTCGAGACGACGCTTTTCGGTTTCACTGAACCAGTACATCGAAGTCAACGGAGCCAAGCCTAAACGGACGACGTCCTTGCGCATAAAGAGGGCCGCATCAATATCCTGAACCACGCCTTTGGTCCTTCGCACGGAGAACTTATAGGCACCGGTGACACTCGGGCCATTGAGCAGCGCATAAATCGTTTCAGGCTCCTGATCACTCTTTGCGCCTTCAATAAAGAACTCGGTAAAGTCAGGAAACTCCTCAGGGGTAGGTTCTGCAGAATCAATCGTCACGCCACGCGCGGAAAGACCATATTGATTGAGCTCCCCGATGGCCCTGAAATAAGCAGCGCCAAGGAAGGCGAGCCAATCTTGGGTCCGCCAATCTTCACGCTGGCGGGATTCTTGAAGTCTAAAACCAGCAAAGCCGGTATTGTCGGGAAGCTTTTTGGCGATGCTGTTCTTTGGCATCGAAAAATAGTCGTTGCTGTACAGAATTTCCTGAGACTGGCCGCCTTCGACCACATGCATTTTTACGGACTTCTGAAAGAACTGGCCGACGTGAAAGAACGTGGCCGGAAAAATGCCAGGGCCATTGGCAAAGAGGGATGATTCTGGACGAAAACGGATATTACCCCACGCTTCATAGTCGATCTTCTGAACGACAGAAGGCATCGGTCTTGGGGGCGCCTCATAAGAGGCTTTGGAGAGGACTCTGGCCCGCTCAATGAGATCGTCAAATGAAAATTTCTGGGGGGAACCGACGTGGAGCGCTGTCCCCGCCTGGCTGGCAAAAGACACCATCCAAAAGCTGATCACGAGGAAAAGAGAGGGGCAACGGGTTAGGGGGGAAGAAGAAGGAAGGAGCTGATTCATCAAGGGTGGTCCACGCGATCGTTAAGTAAACAGTGACTCGGGCCAAACAAGGCTTCAGAAGCCTGATTCTATTCCGATACCACGGTTTCATTCCATCAAAATTTGGCTTCACGCCTCATGATTCCATCGTTATCTTGGGGCGCCAGGGCGCTCAAGATCATCTATGTGGCAGCCACCCCATCAAGCAGCCGTAGGAAACACCTCCATTTTTCTTGGCTGATCCAATGTTTTTGTAGCGTTCTGCCCCTTCAACGAGGTTGACCGGTGGGCTGCATTCCACCCGTTCGACGGAATCAAGGCCTTTCTAGCTTTGAGACAGTCCCCTCTCCACCTGTTCCAGCAAGCTCTATGGCTCATAACGAGACATATTCACCGCCTAAGGAGTTCTCTAACACACACTGATGTGGATAGAAGCGTCGTCATTCAAGGTCTGGTGACGCTATAAAGTCATAGCGAAATTAATATCGTTGCGATACCTATTTTAATGTAAGATCCATATTGGTGCGTTTTTGCACCGTTATGATGCTTTTTGCTGGCATCCCTGGAGGATCGCAAGATGAAATCAAAAGATACCTGGCAACCCAACCTCTTATTGCTCACCCTCTTTCTATCGGCAAACGTCCCCGCGAAGCTCAACCAGATCAAGCCTCAAGATAAGGCCACCTGCCAACTTCTAGGAGAAGTCACCGGCGATTCCGGCTATGGAAAAAATATGAGCTGGCAACCCATCGCCAAAACTGACGCAGAAAAAAAAGCAACCAACCTCGGGGCCACGCACGTGGAATGGGTCAGCTCCCAGTCGATTGGCTCATTCAACGGAAAGTCCACTTTGAAAGCCTACACGTGCCCGCCCTGAGACACTTTGACCCGTCGACGAATGACCAGACCATTCAAAACACCATCAGGGAGAAGACTGGGGGGTTTTACCTGAAAAAGTTAATCGTTGGTGCCCGGGGTCGATGACCCAGAACTCTCGTTACGGGCCATCGTCTTGTGCCACATCACGATGGATTTTTTTGGCGCCTGAGTTTCCTGCTCGATCACCAGGCTGTAGGTCACCAAAATCTGATCCCCCTTGACTGCATAAGACTTAATAGACGCCCCCATTGGCCCCTGAAAAGGCTGGAAACCCTCCAAGGGAGAGGTTAGCGTCTCGACCTGGAACAATCCCCTTGCCGCCCCCGAATGAACAATCTTTGCGGTAATCAGTGGCTCGTATCGGTACTCCATGGTTTTTCCATCATCCACAATCTCAACCGGGGATGAGAAGGGGTAACCTATGATCAGTCGTCCTTGCCCGACCAGCATGTACTGCATACTCATCAACGGCCGATGAGGCAACGCCGATTTTGGGGTAATCATAAAAATACTATTGAGGTTGTATTTTCTCTCAATGCTTTTGAGGGTCTCCGCGTCCAGCAGAAGAGCATGGCCGCTTGGATCTGCGAGGTCCTTAAGACTAAAGAGATCAAGGACCCCCATTTTGCCTTCAACCGCACGATGGAGAACGGGATCAATGTCTTTGAATGAGGCGAGACGAACCTTGTCTCCCTGAATCTTCAGTCGCTCGATGAGAACCGAGTCGTAATCCATGGTGATCTGATCCAAGGCCTCTGGAGAGGCCTTCGGAAGACCTTCGACAAAATGATGGTAACCCTTCTCGCCCCAGACCTCTGCGGCGTGGCTTAAAAAACCAGCCAAAAGAAAGCACAAACCCACCAACATCTTCAACAGAAACATAAGAAACCACTCATCAAGAATTTATGAACAAGATAATACATGTTCGTTACGAACCGGTGACGAGCATGAGGGCCGCCATGACACAAGAAAGCCCCGACTGGCGGGGCTTTCATGGGTGTGATGCGTCTTACTGCATCACTCTGACAGGCAATCAGCCATTAGAGGCTATCGAACATATTACAGCGCATACACCAAGATTCAAGGGCATCAACCCCGAAGACAGCATAAAAACGGACGCCTATGGGTAGGCTAGAGCTTCAATTAAGCACGATGATCCAACGGCAGCATCAAATTGGCTGAGGGAAGACTTTATACCACGTGGAGAACAAAAAACGAAGGAACTTGAAATTCTCCGCCATTTCGAGCAGTGGGAACTGAAAAGGCTATAAACATTCCCGATCCCTTGAATTCAGCATACGCTCACCACGAGTCGGTTTAACGCAGAAATAAATTCGAAGAAAGACTCCAATTTCGGGTGAGAGTCCCTGGAATCCGGTCCTGTTATGGCTCACCCAACCGCTTCGCATATTCCCGCAAATGAGTCTGCTGAATGCGGGCGTCGTCCAGCGCCTCCGGCTTGAGTGTGGCCATCAATAATGCGTCGTCTCTTGCGGCAGCGGCTAGCGGCTGACCTAGCGCATCCACCACGGAGCTTAGCCCCCCGTAGTGCAATTCGCCCTCGGCGCCACAGTAGTTGGCGTAGGCCAGCACCATCTGATTTTCAAAAGCGCGCGCGCTCACCAGAGTGGTGGGAACTATATCGTAGCAGTCCATATTGGCGGCGGGCACCAGCACGCAATCGGCCCCGGCCAATGCCAAACTCCGGGTGGTTTCGGGGAACTCCACGTCGTAGCAAATCAGCAGCCCGATACTCCAGCCATGGATTTGTGCCAACGCGCTGTTGTCTCCGCCAAGGGTGCCCGCACTGAACTGGCTGTGGTCCAGCGTGCCGTAAAGGTGCGACTTGCGGTAGTGCAGCATTGGCCTGCCGTTGCTTGAAGTCCACTGTGCGGCGTTGTAGATGGCACCTTGTGCGCCGCGCTCCGGGTAGGACCAAACGATGGCAATGGAATGGTTCCGAGCGATGTCTGACACCGCCTTGGCGTATACGCCGTCGCGCGGCTGCGCCAGGGCGTATACGGCGCCAGCACCTATGTTGTAGCCGGTAATAAACATTTCTGGTGTGAGCAGAAGGTGCGCACCTGCCGCATGGGCGCGTGCAGCAGCCGCATCGAGCCGCTGCAGATTAGCCTGCCATTGCTCCGACAGGGGCGCGCATTGCAGCACGGCAAGTGTCAATGGGGTTCGCCCCGCCATGCCTTAGTCGACCAACGCCAACGGGGCGATGTCGGCATACACGTCGCCGGGGCCTGGATTGGTAGCTGGCGTGCTGCCGCCGAGGTGATGCAGGATGCCCCACACGGCATTGAGTGAGGTTTGCACTGCGCCCTCAACCCAGGCCGGCGTCCAGGACACGTCGTCCCCGGCAATAAAGATGCCTTGTTGCTGTGGCAGATGCTGCGCTTGCATGAAGTGCCCGAACATGCGGTAGTTGTAGCGGTAATGGCCGGGCAAGGCGCCCTTGAAGGCTCCCAAAAAATGCGGGTCAGCCTCCCAGGACACGCACACCGGGTCACCCACGATGTGGCTGGCAATGTCCACATCGGGATAAATTTTCTGCAGCGCATCAAGCGCGAGCTTGACTCGCTTTTCAACCGGTTGCGGCAGCATCTTGAGGGCGTCGCCCATCCACGCGTAGGACAAGCAGATCACACCGGGTTGGTCCGGGCCGTTATCAAACAGATAAGTGCCACGGGTGAGCCGGTCAGTCAGGGTCATGCTCATGACTTCGCGGCCGGTTTTGGGGTCGATGTCCTTCCAGAACGGCCGGTCCACCATCACAAAGGTTTTGCTCGCTTGCATGTAGCTTGTGCGGTTCAGCGCCATCCACATCTTCTGGGAAAACAGCGACTCTTCGCAATGGATCTGGGTGGTCAGCAGCCAACTCTGGCATGTTGTTAGAACAGCGCTGTAACGGCACTGGTTACCCCCGGTGTCGGTCACTTCCAGCTGGCCATCCGGCGCGCGGGTGATGGCCGTCACTCCGGCCCGGGTGGACCCGTTATGCAGACTAGCTAGCGTGGTGCCTTTGCGCCAATGTGCGCACTCGGCCGGAGCATGGCGCCACAACCCGCAGGGAACCTGGTCGGCGCCGCCAACGATCAGGCGCTGCTCTTCGTTGCAGTTGGTCATCACCACGCGAAAGATTTCGAGCATGGAGTTGGGAAAGTCCGAGTCCCAGCCGCCCGTGCCAAAACCCACCTGGCCAAAGACCTCGCGGTGACGAAAAGAGAGCTTGGAAAACGCGCTGGACTGCACAATGAATTCATAAAAGGTACGGTCGTCCCACAGGGGTATTAGCGCGTTCCACAACCGCTTGAGCTTGGGCACGTCGCGCGTGCGGATGGCGTTTTGTATCTCGCTAAAGCGCGCGTCCTGCTCCAGCGCTTGCGCCCAGGCCTGCGCAACTTCGGCAAACAGCGGCGGTAAATCGGCCAGGCTGCGGGCGAAGTGGCTTACGCCTTCGAGATCCACCACGGTGCTGCCGGCGGCCTGTGTGAGTGGGTTAGGAAATGGGCGGGTCTGCAGCCCCAGCAAATCAACATAATGAAAAAAGGCGGTGCCTGCGATCGGAAAGCGCATGCCGCCAAGCTCTGCCACCACATGGCGGGTGCCTTCAAAACGCTGCGAACGCAGCCGCCCTCCCATGCGCGCGGCCTCATAAATCACCGGCTTTAGGCCCAGCTTCATCAACTCGTAGGCGGCAACCATCCCGGCCATGCCAGCGCCAACGATTGCCACCTCGGCACCGTGCTGCGCTGAAGGCAACTGCCCTAGACCCTGCGCGTGCGCAATCCAGTCATCATATGCAAATGGAAAGTCCGGGCCGAATTGGGTGACTGGTCTGGTGATGGGATGGGTCGGGGTTTCTGTGGGTGGGAAGCTATTGGCAGGCTGCGTCATAAACGATACCAAGTAATTCCGCACAAAAGTTCTGCGACATAGTCAGCGACCACTTGGGATCGGCGCTGAATCTCGGATATTAATTCCAGGATATAAGCGGCTGGGCCTCGACAAATAGAATGCAATTGCAAAGTTCCTTTTAGCCTCGCGGCACTGTTTGGTTTTCGTATTGGCTAGTATTTCGACTTGCGCTCGAAATACATCCCTGCAGTCAAAGTCATGGCGAACCTGGCTAAAGTCGCTGTATTGATTCTGGATGACTGGGGGCTAGCCCTTATTGATGATGCGCGAAGAAGAGATCTTCTGGAGATATTGGATGAACGCTATCAAGTTCGCTCCACGATCATTACGAGCCAATGACCGGGCAGTCATTGGCATGACTCCTTGGGGGATTCAACCATTGCTGATGCGATCTTGGATCGATTGTACACCATGCGCAGCATCTCAATGTGGCCGGCGAATCACTGAGGAAATTAAAGCCAAAGTTGACGGAAGAACTTGATCCCGAGTAAAAAGAAAACTCCCTAGCGTCGCTACGCTCCGACTGTCCAGTTTGCCGTGGACTGAGTGTTCAGCTTCAGATGGAATGACGGTCCAAATTCAGTGGAATACGCAGTCTCATCGGATACCGGCTTTCCATTCTTGGCCGCTGGCAAGCCTTTCTCAGCAGGCTATTGTTGGCGGCATTGTTGATTGGCATGGCTCCCACCTGAAAGGGCTAGTGACAAATCGCCACAGACCACATAAACCAAGGCTTAGAGGACTTTAGGTGTACCTTTTTTATGGATCCTTTCGAAAAGGCACCCCTGCAGATACTCCAGAAACATGATTGACGCCGCATCAAAGGCATCGAGTAGACACAAGAAAGCCCCGACTGGCGGGGCTTTCAGGGGTGTGATGCGTCTTACTGAATCACTCTGACAGGCAATCAGCCATCAGAGGCTATAGTACATATCGTACTCAACCGGATGGGTGCTCATCCGAAGACGCGTCACTTCTTCCATCTTGAGGCTGATGAAGGCATCAATCGTATCGTTGGTGAACACACCACCGCGGGTCAGAAACTCACGATCAGCTTCGAGGGCCTCTAATGCCATATCGAAGGAATGGCAAACCTGCGGAATGGCCTTTTCTTCTTCTGGTGGGAGATCATAAAGATCCTTGTCCATGGCATCGCCTGGATGGATTTTATTCTGGATCCCATCAAGCCCCGCCATCAGCATCGCAGCAAACGCGAGGTAAGGGTTCGCTGTGGAGTCTGGGAAACGGACTTCGATCCGACGCGCCTTAGGATTAATCACGTAAGGAACACGAATCGAGGCAGAACGGTTACGTGCAGAGTAGGCCAGCATAACCGGCGCTTCAAAGCCTGGAACCAGACGCTTGTAGCTGTTGGTGGATGAATTACAGAAGGCATTTAGCGCCTTCGCGTGCTTGATGATACCGCCGATGTAGTACAACGCGGTTTCAGAAAGGCCACCATAGAGATCACCGGTGAAGAGATTCTTTCCATCTTTCACCAGCGACTGGTGGACATGCATCCCACTGCCGTTATCGCCAACAAGCGGTTTTGGCATAAAGGTCGCTGTCTTACCAAAGGCGTGCGCAACGTTCTGCACGACGTACTTCAAGATCAGTACTTCGTCAGCCTTTTTCACCAGGGTACCGAACTTCACGCCGATTTCACACTGACCTGCGGTCGCGACTTCGTGGTGATGGACTTCGACAACCAGACCCATGTCTTCAAGGGTGTTACACATAGCACCACGGAGATCCTGGAGAGAGTCGACGGGCGGCACCGGGAAATACCCCCCCTTGGTGCCTGGACGATGGCCCACGTTACCGTCTTCATAGACCTTCTCAGAGTTCCAACCGGCCTCTTCAGAGTCGACCTTGTAGAACGACCCCTGCATGCTGGTGCCCCAACGGATATCGTCGAAAACAAAGAATTCGTTTTCAGGTCCAAAAAGTGCGCTATCGGCGATACCCGTTGACTTCATGTAGGCTTCAGCCCGTTTTGCAATAGAGCGTGGATCCCGCTCATACCCTTGCATATCAGCAGGCTCGATGATGTCACAACGAAGAATCAGGGTGACATCCTCAAAGAATGGATCGAGGACCGCCGTCGAGGCATCCGGCATCAGAATCATGTCGGATTCGTTGATGTGCTTCCATCCCGCAATGGATGAGCCATCGAACATCTTGCCTTCTTCAAACATATCCTCATCCACCGTGCTCGCCGGAATCGTGACATGTTGTTCTTTGCCTTTGGTATCGCAAAAACGAAGATCCACATAACGGACTTCATTTTCCTTGATCATCTTGAGAACGTCTTTTGGACTCATCAGGGGTCTCCTCGCGGTGTTCGAAAATCAGTGGGGACGAATGACATTCATTTTTTATATGCAAGATCAGTACCAAGACCAACCTTGCCCAGCATCCAAGCTTTGAGCTTAGATCCGCCGGCCAAACTACACCATTTTAGATAATTTCGCACCCTCAAGGTGCGGCGATCACCGAAACCCTCGAATCGCAGCGACGCCATGCGCACCATGACGTCGCGCACAATCAAGATCACCCCGGTCAAGGCCCCCTAGCGCATACACCGGCAATGCAACCGCTTCGACCAGCGCCTGAAAACGAGGCCACCCCAAGGGAATCGCGCCCGGATGACTGGCGGTTGGCTCGACGGGTCCAAGGACCACAAAGTCGACACCCAAGCCCGAAGCACGCGCAAGCTCGCCGGCATCATGACAAGATGCCGCCAACCATCGATCGCGAGGGGTCGGTCTTAAGGAGAAGGATGACAGCTGAGTGGATCGAAGATGAAGTCCAGCAGCCCCCGTCTGATCAAGCAACGTTGGGTCACCGCTCACCAATAGCTGAACGTTCAACCGCTCTCCTCGGCGAACCAGTCGAGCCGCATGGCGCTGATAATCCGCTGGCTCACACCCCAAAGGTCTTAGCCTCACGAGTTGAATCCCGAGGGCAGCCAGGGCTTCAAGTTTCTCATCAAGATGAAGGCCGCCACCCGCCTCCAGATTCATGATGGCGTAGCAAGAAGGGAGCCTCAGAGCATGAATAATCGAAAGATTAGCGGCAGGAAAGGGGTACCGATCCAAGTCCGTCAAGGGCACCCAACGAACCGGCTGCCCCTCAAGACCTTGCGCTTCCCCCTTAAAAGAGTGAACGGTTCGCACATGAAGTCTGACCGAGCGCTCAGGATAATCATGACGGAGGCAGATCAGGGGCGTTGATGAGGCCGCATCGACACCGACTTCCTCTAAAAGCTCTCGCCGGAGCGCCTGATCAACGTCTTCATCAGCCTCCACCTTACCACCCGGAAACTCCCAAAGCCCCCCCAGATGCACATGCTCCGGGCGTTGGGAAATCAGAACCTCGCCAGCCCTATTGAAAACGACCCCGACCGCCACCTCCAAAACCTTCACACAATGCCTCGGCGATGGGTCATTCCTAGCCCCCAGGGCATCAGAAAAAAGCCGCCCTCAGGTCCGATATTCAGCGTTAATCCGAACATAATCATAGGAGAAATCGCAGGTCACCACCGTCGCCGCACTCTCTCCCCGTCCAAGCCGCACCCGAACCAAAATTTCCTCTTGGGCCATGACGATGGACCCTGCTTCTTCGGTGTATCCCGGCGCTCGAGCTCCCCCCCGAACAATTTCGATCTCCCCAAGAAAGATCGAGACACGATCGATATCAAAATCAAGGACGCCCGCGCGACCGACCGCCGCGAGGATTCGGCCCCAATTGGGGTCGCTCGCAAAAAAGGCCGTTTTGACCAGCGGCGAAAGCGCGATGGTTCTTCCGACCTTGAGGGCCTCTTCAAGGCTATTCGCCTCCTCAACCAGAATCCGGATTAATTTGGTCGCGCCCTCACCATCTCGGACAATGGCCTCCGAAAGAAGCTGGCATACCTCAAGAACCGCCCGCTCGAAAGCAATAAAATCTCTGGATTCCGGCACCAAAAAGGCTGAATTCCCCGAGGCCAGGAGGACGCAGGCATCATTCGTTGAGGTATCCCCATCGATGGTAATGCAATGGAAGGTCCCATCAACAGCGCGCTTCAGAACGCCCTGGAGCGCATCGCTTGAAACCCCGGCATCGGTCGCAATAAACGCGAGCATGGTGGCCATGTTGGGATGAATCATGCCGGCGCCCTTGGCAATGCCCGTGACCGTCACCGACTGCTGGCCCACCATGAAACGTCGACTGGCTATCTTGGGACGCGTATCGGTGGTCATGATCGCCCGCGCCGCAGACTCCCAACCGGTTTCACTGAGCGCTTCTAGCGCTTGTGGCAGCGCAGCGTTGAGGCGATCCACGGGCAGAAACTCCCCGATGACGCCGGTCGAAAAGGGCAGGACCCTCTCGGCCTCAGCACCGACTAATCCGCCAAGGGCGGAACAGGTTGAAAGTGCATCCTCATGACCTTTTTTACCGGTTCCCGCATTGGCATTTCCCGAATTCACAAGCAGCCACCTTGGCGAAGATCCGAGATGGTCTCTGGCCACCTTCACCGGAGCCGCGCAAAAGGCATTCTGCGTAAAAACAGCGGCGCAGGTGGACCCAGGAGCCGCCTCAATAATGAGAATGTCGTCCCTACCAGGCCGCTTGATTCCAGCCGCCGCAGAGCCAAGACGGATCCCAGGCACAGGAAACACCGGACCCATGACGCCCTCACAAGTCATGGGTCAATCCAGTTTGCCGTGACACACCTTATACTTTTTGCCTGAGCCACAGGGGCAAGGGTCATTGCGACCCACCTTGGCCTCGTCTCGGGTAAAAGGCTTCGCAGGAGCCGGCTGTTGGGCTTCCATCTCGAGGGGGGCCTCAGCTTCATCCAAAAATCCAGCCGCTTCGGCATGCTGATATTCGAGGGGTTGAGGTTGGCGATTCTGCTCCTCCATTTGGGTGACCTCTTCGTCAGAACGGACCTGAACCTTTGAAACGATGCCGACGACCTCATGCTTAATCCCCTCCAGCATGGCGGTAAACATCTCGAACGCCTCTTTCTTGTATTCCTGCTTGGGATCCTTTTGGGCATAACCCCGAAGATGGATCCCCTGACGCAGATGATCCATCGCCGCGAGATGCTCCTTCCAGGAATCATCGAGAACCTGCAGCATGACCGTCTTCTCAAAATGGCGCATCACCTCTGGGCCTATGGCTTCGGCCTTAACGGCGGCGATCTCGGACAATCGAGCACTAATCCTCTCACGGAGCGTTTCCTCATCAAGACGTGCGTCCTCATCCAGCCACGCCTGGACGGGCATCGAGACCCCAATTTCATGCTCAAGACTCTCCTCAAGGCCCTTCACATCCCACTGCTCCTCCAGTGTTTGAGGCGGAATATGCTGCAGGAACATCTGGGCAATGGTATCGACTCTGGCGGCCTCAATGGCTTCTGAAATGTCCTCGGCTATCATCAGCTGATCACGCATGTGGTAAATCACGCGCCGCTGATCATTGGCCACGTTATCGTATTCCAGTAGCTGTTTCCGAATATCAAAGTTCCGAGCTTCCACCTTCCGCTGCGCATTCTCAATCGCGCGGGTCACCCAAGGATGCTCGATGGCCTCACCTTCCTTCATCCCGAGCTTCTGCATAAGAGAAGCCACGCGATCGGATGCAAAAATACGCATCAAGGGATCTTCGAGCGACAGGTAGAACCTTGAGGAACCAGGATCACCCTGACGCCCGGAACGGCCCCGAAGCTGGTTGTCGACTCGGCGGGATTCATGCCTCTCCGAACCGATGACATGGAGCCCCCCCGCCGCAACCACGTCTTGGTGACTCGACTCCCAAGCCTTTTTAGCCGCATCCAAGGCCGCATGATCGGCGGAATCAAGACCGGCCGTCTCTTCTTCAAGACTTCCACCAAGAACGATGTCGGTACCCCGCCCGGCCATATTGGTTGCAATGGTCACCGCACCCTCTTTCCCAGCCTGAGCAACGATATGAGCCTCCTGCTCGTGATGCTTGGCATTCAAGACCTTGTGCGGGATGTTTTTCTGCTGCAGCAGCATCGAAATGACTTCAGAATTCTCAATCGACGTCGTGCCCACGAGAACCGGTTGACCCCGCTCGACACAGCCTTTGACATCCTCTGCAATCGCCATATATTTCTCACGCACCGTGAGATAGACGAGATCCCCAAGATCCTGACGCGCCATCACCTTGTTGGCCGGAATACACACCACCTCGAGGTTATAAATCTGGTCGAATTCGGGCGCCTCGGTATCAGCGGTCCCGGTCATCCCAGAAAGCTTGCCGTAGAGCCTGAAATAATTCTGGAAGGTAATCGAGGCGAGCGTCTGGTTTTCATTTTGAACCGTGACCTGCTCCTTGGCTTCAATCGCCTGATGCAGCCCTTCAGACCAACGCCGACCCGGCATGGCCCTGCCGGTGAACTCATCAACGATAATGACCTGCCCATCGCGCACAATGTAATCGACATCTCGCTGAAACAGGGCATGCGCCTTGAGCGAGGCATTCACATAGTGCATCAAGCGAATATTGATCGCATCATAAAGGCTCTCGTGCGGCTGAATCAGACCCGACTCGACGAGAAGATTTTCAACCCGTTCATGACCCGCCTCGGTCAGAAAAGCCTGTCGGCTCTTTTCATCGAGAGAATAATCACCCGGCCCCTCTTCGACCTCTTGCTTGATCAAGCGAGGCATCAAGACCCGAATCTTTTGGTACAGATCGCTGCGGTCCTCGGTGGGCCCGGAGATGATCAGCGGTGTTCTCGCTTCGTCGATGAGAATCGAGTCGACCTCATCGACGATGGCAAAAGCCTTCTCACGCTGAACGCGTTGATCGAGGCTAAAGGCCATATTGTCACGGAGATAATCGAAGCCGAATTCATTGTTCGTGCCGTAGGTGATATCGGCGGCATAGGCCGCCCGACGCTCCTCGGTCGAGAGATCACTCAGAATGCAGCCAACAGTCAATCCTAGAAAGGTATAGAGTTGCCCCATCCACTCGGAATCACGGCGTGCCAAATAATCATTGACCGTGACCACGTGGACCCCTTTGGCGGGGAGCGCATTGAGATACGCGGCCAATGTCGCCACCAGGGTCTTCCCTTCGCCCGTCTTCATCTCGGCGATTTTGCCATCATTCAAAATCATGCCGCCAATAAGCTGCACATCGAAATGGCGCATATTGAGAACACGACGAGAGGCTTCACGGACCGTTGCAAACGCCTCGGGCAGTAATTGCTCGAGCGTTTCGCCCGCCTCAAGACGTTGACGGAATTCCAAGGTCTTCGCACTGAGATCTGCATCGCTGAGGCTTTCGACCTGAGACTCGAGGGCGTTGATGCGCTTGACGATCTTGCGCTTTTTATTGACGATACGGTCGTTGCGGCTACCAACGATCATCTTGACCAGCTTACCTAGCATTGGGATGTGCGTCCTGAATTCGAAATAAATAAATCCTGTGATGATACCGTAAAAGTCGCTCACTGACTAAGCCACAAGACGCTTCTGCGCCACGGAGTGGACCACCCGCCGACTCTTTAGGACACCCTTAAGCTGATGCCCCCATCCCCCAAATCGCTCCACCACCTGCTTCGGGAAGGTCCCTTATTGGCGCTGCAGCGAGAGGCGCTGGAGCAACAATCATGGCTTGAGAGGGTCAGGGAGCTCTTACCAGAAAGGCTGAGATTGGCTTGCCTGAGCTGTGTCCTGAAAGGCGATGTCCTGGTGATTCAGATGGACAGCAGCAGCTTTGCTACGCTGCTCCGCTTTCAAGCCCCTCTCCTTCTAAAGGCACTAAAAGACAAGCGAGGAAAACCTCTGAGGAACATTGAAGTGAGGGTCCATGTCGGCGTCTTGCCAAGACCCCGGGAAGCCCCCATGAGAAAGCCATGCTCAAAGACCACGGCACACCATTTGAGAGAGTACGCTCAACAGGTCGCCTCTGATGACATGGCGGCTTCCCTTAAGCGTTTGGTCGATACCCTGGAACGACGAGGCATCCCCCAGGGCACCGCAAAAAAGCGAACTCCAGTTTAATCTCAGGAGCCCATGAGGCGATCAATCCATCGCGGAAGCGAGCTGGCTGTAACAGATCGGCAGGACTTCTTCATTTTCGAACGTCACGGCTTCCCAGGCATCAGCCTGACTGACCAACTCCCGAAGCAGCTGATTGTTTAACCCGTGACCTGATTTATAACCGGTAAAGGACCCGATGAGACTATGTCCTAGGAGATACAGATCGCCAATGGCGTCCAGAATCTTGTGCTTAACAAATTCATCGGCATACCGAAGGCCATCCTCGTTCAGGATGCGATAGTTATCCACCACAATGGCGTTGTCCATACTGCCACCCAGGGCCAAACGACGCTTGCGAAGCGCTTCGATATCACGCATGAAACCGAAGGTTCTGGCCCGACTCACTTCTTTGACGAAAGACGTGGAAGAAAAATCGATGCTGGCGGACTGAACATCTTCGCTGAAGGCGGGATGATCAAAATCAATGGTAAAAGACACCTTGAAACCTTCATAAGGTTCAAAACTGGCCCACTTGTCGCCATCTTGAACCCGAATCGGCTTTTTGATCCTTATGAACCGCTTGGCTGCATTTTGTTCCTCGACACCGGCCGACTGGATCAGAAAAACAAACGGTCCAGCGCTGCCGTCCATAATCGGCACTTCCGGCGCACTGACATCAATGTAGGCGTTGTCAATGCCCAGTCCCGCCAATGCGGAGAGAAGATGCTCTACGGTAGAAACCCGGACGTTATCCTTGATCAAGGTGGTCGACAACGTGGTGTCGCCGACATTCTGTGGCGTTGCATGGATATCAACCGGTTCAGGCAAATCCACACGGCGGAACACGATCCCGGTGTTGGGCGCGGCCGGCCTGAGTGAAAGGTAAACCTTTTCACCGGTATGGAGGCCAACGCCAGTTGCCTTGATGATGTTCTTGAGGGTTCTTTGCCGGATCATAAGAGGTTCTCCTGATCGTATGTGCTGTGACGGGTTTGCTGAGGCCATGATCAGCGGCCACGCCGCCTTAAAATGAACCGGGGCGGTCTTTTAAAAGCCGCCCCGGTGAGTGCTTAGTCGGCCTGACGACGGAGAAAGGCCGGAATATCAAGGTATTCAAGATCCATTTCCCGTTCCTTTTTGGCTTCGGAGCGAGGCTCAAGTTGGGAGTGCTTCCGGGCCAGGGCGGGACGCCGCGCCATCTCGGTGTAATCAATTTCACCGGTGTTCTTTGGCACAATCTTGAGCGTGGGTTCGCTGGCTGCCCGGGCGCCAGAAAGGCCCGTTGCAACCACCGTCACCCGGATTTCATCATGAAGATCTGGATCAATGACGGTGCCGATGACGACCGCGGCATCGTCTGATGCAAATTCACGGATCACATTACCGACTTCGTCAAACTCGCCGATGGCCATATCCAAGCCACCCGTGATATTGACCAGAATTCCGCGGGCGCCCTGTAGATTGATATCCTCCAGCAGCGGGCTTGCAATGGCCGATTCAGCCGCTTCGCGGGCACGATTCTCACCATGGCCGACACCGGTTCCCATCATGGCAAGCCCCATCTCCGACATGATGGTGCGGACATCTGCGAAGTCGACATTAATCAGCCCAGGCCGGGTAATCAGATCGGCGATGCCCTGAACAGCGCCCAACAGAACGTCGTTGGCGGCAGCAAACGCCTTCATCAGACTAATATCTTTGCCAAGAACCGGCAGCAGCTTTTCATTAGGGATGGTGATTAATGAATCGACAAACTGGCTGAGCTCATCAATACCCTTCTCGGCCATCTCGCGCCGACGCTTGCCCTCAAACGCAAACGGCTTGGTGACCACGGCAACCGTCAGAATGCCGGCTTCACGGGCAATTTCGGCGATCACCGGAGCGGCACCGGTCCCGGTACCACCGCCCATGCCGGCCGTAATGAACACCATGTCGGCCCCTTCAAGAACCTCAAGAATTCGATCACGATCATCAAGGGCTGCCTGACGGCCGATATCCGGATTGGCGCCGGCACCGAGACCTTTGGTCAACGCGTTGCCGAGCTGGATGACGGATCGAGCCTGGAGGCTTTTCAGCGCCTGCGCATCGGTATTGGCACAGATAAAGTCGACACCATCAACGTGACTGTTGACCATGTGATTCACCGCATTGCCACCACCGCCACCCACACCGATCACTTTAATGACCGCATTTTGATTGTAGGAATCAACAATCTCGAATTTCATATCACCACCCCTTTGTTTGAACTTGTTCAAAAATTTCCCGTGAACCAATTTTTCATCTTGGCCCACATCCCCCGAAACCCCGGCCCCATCGTTCCATGATGTTCTCCCTGCTGATATTGCTGCTGACCGAACAGCAATAACCCCGCTCCAGTTGCAAACGCCGGATTTCGCACCACCTCGTTCAGCCCGATGATCGATTGGGGCATCCCAATTCGAACGGGAACATGAAATATTTCTTCTGCCAATTCGGTCAATCCTTCAACCCTTGCGCTGCCTCCACTCAAAACGATCCCTGCAGCAATGAGATCCTCGAAACCACTTCGCCTCAATTCAGCCTGCACCAACAGCAGCAATTCTTCGTAGCGGGGCTCAACGATCTCGGCCAGATTCAGCCTTGAGATCTGACGAATCGGACGCTCGCCAATACTGGGCACCTCAATCAAATCCTCAAGGCTTGCGAGCTGGGTCAGTGCGCAGGCATGCTTTATTTTGATCTCTTCGGCAAACTGCGTGGGGGTCCTCAGGGCGACGGCGATGTCATTGGTGACCTGATCGCCAGCGATCGGGATCACCGCTGTGTGACGGATCGCGCCATCGGTGAAGACGGCAATATCCGTGGTCCCACCACCAATATCCACCAGGCAGACACCCAGATCTTTCTCATCATCGCTGAGGACGGCCGCGCTCGAGGCTAACTGTTCGAGAATAATATCCTGGACCTCAAGGCCGCAGCGGCGAATGCACTTCACAACATTTTGGGCCGCACTGACCGCGCCCGTCACAATATGAACCCGGGCCTCCAGACGAATCCCAGACATGCCGACCGGTTCCTTGATGCCCTCCTGACGGTCAATCACATATTCTTGCGGAAGAATATGAAGGATCTTTTGATCGGCAGGGATGGCTACCGCCCGGGCGGAATCGATGACACGATCAACGTCACCCTGGGTGACCTCCTTGTCCTTGATCGCGACGATACCGTGGGAGTTCATACTCATGATGTGGCTCCCCGCGATCCCGGCATACACCGAGTTGATGCGGCAACCGGCCATCAGTTCTGCCTCATCAACCGCCCGTTGAATCGATTGAACCGTCGTCTCAAGATTAACGACCACGCCTTTCTTAAGGCCCTTGGAAGGATACACGCCCAGACCAACGACTTCGATATCCCCATCAGGGTTGATTTCCCCGACGATGCAGGCCACCTTCGAGGTGCCGATGTCCAAGCCCACAATCAGATTGCGGTCTGATTTTTTTGCCATCAAGTCAATGTCCGTTAGTGATGTTTTTATTCGGTCTATATTAACCGTTCTTTGGTTCGGTCTGAAGCTTTCCCTTGGGCCCCTTGCTATCCGCGGGGGGCAGCGACTTCCAACTGATCGCAAGACCGCGTGGATAACGAAGATCCACCGAGGCCATGATCTGATCACGGTTTTCTGCGATTTTTGGCAAGAGCGACAGTAATCGATCCGTGGCCGCCATGGGGTTCTGACTCCCGTAACGAATCTCAAGACCGCTCTCGAGCGTCGCAGTCCAGGCCAAGCGGCCACTCAAGGCCAAGGCAACCAGATGATCACCTCTGGCGGCAAAGCGCTGCTCCAGCTGCTGCTGCATCGCGATCACCTCCTGTTCCCGCCCTAAAGGGCCATCGAGCGACACGAGTGAATCAAAACCCAGATGAGAGGAGGGCCGATCAAACACCTCGCCGGTCGCCGCGACCAAGCGATCATGACCCCAGCGAGCGTAGGGTTGTAACTCTTCTAATTCGACCGCCAGGGTATCCGGCCATACCCTTGAAACCTTCACCGACCTGACCCAAGGGACGCCCCTGACCACCGTCTCGACCTGTTGGAGATCTACGGTCAGGAAACTGGCATGCAGGACCTTCTGCAACGCGCCTTCGATCTGTCCTGGTTCAATCCCATCGAAAGGCCCTTCGATTCTGACATAACGAACCGGCGTCAATCGCTCGAAGCAGACCACGACGCCATCGCGCACGACATAGAGCCCGATCACCAGAAAAAGACACATCACCACGAGCAATCTCGGGATCAGACGATCCCTTGGCTTTGGTTGTCGAGTTCGAAGGCGCGCCATATCAGGCCTCTTGCCTCAACGTGGTGGCTAAAATGCGCCACACTAGGGCATCAAAATCGATCCCTGCCTCGCGGGCGGCCATCGGAACCAGACTGTGATCGGTCATGCCGGGCACCGTATTGACCTCAATCAACCAAGCTTGTCCAAGCTCATCGACCATCAAATCCACCCGCGCCCAACCGCTGACCCCAACGATATCGCATGCGGTTTTGGCGAGCTGCTGAAAACGATGCTCCTCTTCAGCAGAAAGGCCGCAAGGGCAATGGTATCTCGTTGTCTCGGCGCGGTATTTGGCGTCGAAATCATAAAATGCGTGGGGGGTTTCGAGACGGATCAAAGGGAGTGGAACGTTGTCCAATATAGCGGCAGTATACTCCTTGCCAGCAATCCAGGATTCAGCAAACACCTCGCAATCATAGATCGAAGCACTTTGCCAGGCTTCAGCGAGCTGATCGGGGTCATCGGCACGGCTCATACCGATACTCGATCCCTCTTGAGCCGGCTTGATGATCACCGGAAATCCTAATGTCTCTATACAAACCTTGAGATCCTCGCGCGATCGAATCAGCATCCATGATGGCGTCGGGAGGCCCGCGCCTAGCCAGCAAAGCTTGGTCCTCAGCTTGTCCATACTGAGCGCCGAGGCAAGAACACCACTCCCCGTAAAGGGAATCCCCAAGGTATCGAGGCACCCCTGAAGGACGCCGTCCTCACCACCCCGGCCATGAAGGATATTGAAGACCCGATCATATAAGCCAGGACGCTCAAGGAGTGGCGCGATCATATTCCTGCCGACATCAAAGCCCGTTGCATCGACACCCTGTCGCTGCAGCGCCTCAAGGACCGCTTTGCCACTCTTCAGAGAGACTTCCCGCTCTTGAGCCGCACCGCCCATCAGGACGGCGACCTTTCCAAACACCTTGGGATCCACTATGGTTTTACTCATCTTGCATGGCTTCCTGACAACCCACAATCCTGACTTCAGGGATCAGCTCGACCCCCTGAACGCGATGCACCTCTCGTTGCACGTGCAAGATCAGTGCCTCAATATCCCGAGCTTTGGCCTGACCCACATTCACGATGAAGTTGGCGTGCTTTTCAGAAACCTGAGCATCGCCTATTCTGAATCCCTTTAAATCACTGGCCTCAATCAACCGTGCCGAATAATCGCCCTGAGGGTTCCTGAAGACCGAGCCACAACTGGGCATATTGGTGGGTTGGGTCTCACCGCGGCGAGCCAAGAGGGCCTTGATCTTTGCCCGACCGGCCCCGGCATCACCAGATTCAAGCCGCAATTCACAGCCCACAAACCACTCCGCTCGTGACCCCCTGACAGACCGATAACCAATCTCATAGTCGCTAGGCAGCCGCCGATGCAAGTCACCATGGCGGTCGATGGTCGTAACACCAGCCACCAAATCCCAAGTCTCACCACCGAAAGCGCCGGCATTCATTGCCAGTGCACCACCCATTGTTCCTGGAATTCCCGCCAGGAACTCAGCGCCCACGAAGCCATGCTCAGCACAGTACTTCGCCACGTGAGCACAGGGGACACCGGCCTCGACCCTCAGTAACCCACCCGGATCGGGCGCGATGCCCTTCAAGCGATTACAGGTGCATATCACCGTGCCACGAACACCCCCATCACGCACCAAAAGGTTGCTACCAAGACCAATCCAGAGCACCTCTTCCGTGATCGGCCTTGATGCGATAAAGACCTGAAGATCCCCAAGATCCGCCGGAAGGTAGAAGCTATCTGCCACACCGCCGGCGCGCCATGAATTATGGCTGGCCATCGACTCATTGAACCGAAGGTCCCCCCGAAGGTCTTTAGCGAAAACGGGCGTATTAAAAGCCTCGAGGATCATGTCTTAGCCTTTTTCAAGGGACGCCTTAAGGGTTTTCGGAAGCTCTTGAGCGACCGCGCCAATGTTCCCAGCTCCAAGCGTCAGCACGACATCATCAGGCTGGAGAATGCCGGGTAAAATTAACGGTAGTTCGCTCACCTCCGCCAAAAACACAGGCTCAATCTGGCCCCTCATCCGAATCGCCCTTGACAGCGAACGCCCATCAGACCCGGGAATCGCCTTCTCCCCTGCGGCATAGACCTCGGTCAGAATCAGCACATCGGTGCGCGACAGAATCTCTACGAAATCCTCGAAAAGATCGCGGGTTCTGCTGAAACGATGGGGCTGGAAGATCATCACCAAACGCCGCCCCGGAAAGGACTGGCGGGCGGAATCCAGCGTCGCCTCGATTTCTCGAGGGTGATGGCCGTAATCGTCCACCAAGGTGATGGCGCCATGACCCAGCGGCAGGTCTCCATTTATCTGGAAGCGGCGGCCGATCCCTTTGAACTGTCTCAAGGCACTTTGAACGTGGGTGTCATCAATACGCAACTCATCAGCTATGGCGATCACCGAGAGGGCGTTGAGGATGTTATGGCGGCCTGGGAGATTGAGCGTCACCTCAAAGGTCTGATCATGCCCTCTGCGCGCCACATCAAAAACGCTCTGCATCCCCTTCTGTCGCACATTTAGCGCCTGAACATCCGCTTCAGCCCCAAACCCATAGGTCACTACCGGCTTACTAATCGCGGGAAGGATTTCTTGAATCCCTGGATCATCAAGACACAATACCGCCAACCCATAGAAAGGAACATGGTGCAGAAACTCGATGAATGTCTGCTTAAGCCGCTCATAGTCTCCTTCATAGGTTTCCATATGATCTCGGTCGATATTGGTCACGACAGCAATCATCGGCTGTAAATGAAGAAAAGAGGCATCGCTCTCATCGGCCTCAGCGACCAGAAAAGTCCCCTTGCCCAGTTGAGCATTGGTTCCTGCGCTGTTGAGTCTCCCGCCAATCACGAAGGTCGGGTCGAGATCCGCTTCGGCAAGGACGCTTGCGACCAGGCTGGTTGTTGTCGTCTTGCCGTGGGTTCCTGCCACCGCAATGCCGTAACGGAATCGCATCAATTCTGAAAGCATTTCGGCGCGGGAAATCACGGGGATCTTGAAACGGAGGGCCGCCTCTAATTCCGGATTGGTGCCTTGGATCGCGGTGGAGACGACCACCACCTCGACCCCCTCAACATGGTCGGCCTGATGGCCTTTGAACACCCGAGCACCCAGCCCCTTGAGCCTTTCGGTGACCGCATTCTGCCCCTGATCGGAGCCTGAAACGATATAGCCAAGATTCAATAGAACCTCAGCAATACCGCTCATGCCGGTGCCACCGATCCCGATAAAATGAATCCTGCGAATACGGCTCATACCGTGCTGACTGTAGCGTTCGTCCGAAAGTCTCATGTACTTAGTGTTATTTTTTTGAATCCCGCGCCGCGGCCTGTTCAAGGCAGACTGCGACGACCCGCTGAGTCGCCTCGGGTTGAGCCATTTTTTGGCTGTTGATGCGCATGACGCTCAATAATTCCTTCGAAAACAGGCGCTCTTTGAGGGCGTCCTTGAGGGATGCGACCGACATCTCGGCCTGCCGCATCAACAGGGCGCCACCAGCATCCGATAGATACCGCGCATTCGCCGTTTGGTGATCATCAATAGCGTGAGGGTACGGAATGAGAATCGCGGGTAACCCCACCGCTGCCAACTCACTCACCGTCATCGCTCCCGAGCGGCAAATCGCCATATCCGCCCAATCATAAGCCGCGGCCATATCATCAATAAAGGCCGACACTCTGGCCCTCAGCCCCAACGCAGCATAACGCGCGGTCGTCTCCTCAACCATGGCCAGCCCGGTCTGGTGCCAGACTTCGATCGTTTCCCCAAGCGCCGCAATCGCCTCCGGCACCGTTTCATTGAGCACCTTGGCGCCAAGGCTACCTCCTACGATCAGCAGCCGGCATGGAAGGCTACGATCAAGCCTCTCACCTAGGCGGCTTTGAGGATTCAGTCCCGCCCGCAGGGGGTTGCCGGTGGTGACAGCGCCCATCGATGCGGGAAAGCTCCGGGGAAAGGCCTCGAGGACCACATCGGCGCGCTTTGCTAAAAGACGATTGGTCGTCCCCGGGATCCGGTTCTGCTCATGCAGAACCAAGGGAATTCCCATCCAACCGGCGACCAGGCCTCCGGGGCCCGACACAAAACCACCCATGCCCAGCACCACATCGGGACGCACGGTTTTGAGTGCCGACCACGCCTGCCTCAGCGCTTTTAGCAGCATAAAAGGCGCTTTGGCGAGGCCAAACTTTGATTTGCCTCGAATCCCTTCGACCGACAACCATTCCATGGGGATGTCTTCCTTGGGGACCACGCGCGCCTCAAGTCCACGGCGGGTCCCCATCCAGAACACCTCATGCCCCTGATCTTTCAACGCCCTGGCCACGGCGAGGGCTGGATAAACATGGCCGCCGGTTCCGCCTGCGAGAATCATTATACGTTTGACCACGTCGACCTCACTCTCGGTTTGGCGCTGACCGCCGCAATGGCATCACTGCGGACTCGGAACAGGAGGGCCAAGGCGGCACACATCACCATGATGCTGCCTCCCCCATAACTCATCAGCGGCAACGTAAGGCCCTTGGTCGGCAACATCCCCATATTGACGCCCATATTGATAAAGGCCTGCAATCCAAACCAGACGCCGATTCCATAGGCCAGAAAAGCCGAGAAACGGGTACCGGAGGTTTCCGCCAACTGACCAATCACAAAGGCTCGCCAAACCAGAACCATAAACAGCAAAATCACCGAGGTGGTTCCCACCAGCCCCAACTCTTCGCCAATCACCGAGAACAGAAAGTCCGTATGCGCCTCAGGGAGGTAAAACATTTTTTGGATGCTTGATCCAAGACCGACGCCATTCCACTCGCCCCGCCCAAAGGCAATGAGCGCCTGGGTCAGCTGAAAATCACTGTTCAGTGGATCGTCCCAAGGATCGATAAAACTCAGCACCCGGCGAAGCCGATATTGCGCCGTCATAATCAGCGCTATTCCGGCCCCCACAAAGACCGCAATCAACGCGCCAAATTGCCAGAGGCTCGCCCCGGCAAGAAAGAGCATACCTAAGGCGACCGAGAGAATGACGGCCATCGCGCCAAAATCAGGCTCTTTGAGCAAGAGGAAAGCCGCCACACCTAATAGGAGAAAGGGACGCAGCATCCCAAGGTAGGAGCTGCGGACCACGCTGATATGCCGGTCGATGAAGCTCGCCATATAGACCACAGCAATCAGCTTAAAGACTTCTGAAACTTGAATCCGAAGACCCAGAAGGTTAATCCAGCGAGAACTCCCATTGACCACCTTGCCAATCCCTGGAATGAGGACAAGGATCAACAAAATCAGACCGGCGAAAAAGAGCTGAAGCGAGATGTCGCGCCAGGTTTCAAGCTTGACGGAGCCTGCCATCACACCCGCCATGAGACCTAAAGCAATATGGATCAGCTGATGTCTTGGAAAATAATAACTGTCACCAGCTAATTTATCCCCAAGGTGCAGGGATGCCGAGGTCACCATGACATAACCGAATAAGAGCAAGGCCAGCGAGGTCATTAAAAGGATCGTATCCAGGTAAAAACGATGGCCGCGCCACTGGAGGACCAGACCCTTGTTTTGGGGGGCGAGAGGCGCGTTCATGGGGCCCCCTTTCGGACTTCCTCGGCGAACAAGCGACCTCGCTCCTGATAATCCTTGTATTGATCAAGACTGGCGCACGCTGGCGCTAGGAGAACGACATCACCAGGGAGGGCGAGCGACCGAGCAGCACTGACCGCCTCTTTCATGGTGTCGACCATGCGGGTTTCAACGAGATCCGAGAGCGCCGCCTGGAGCTTCGAGGCATCCCGTCCCATGAGGACTAAAGCGCGGACTTTACGAGCCACGACGGGTCGCAATTCTCTGAAGTCCGCCCCTTTGCCATCCCCCCCGGCAATGAGGATGACCGGCTGATCAGTCCCTTGAAGGGCGGCCACGCAAGCGCCAATATTGGTCGCCTTAGAGTCATTGATCCAGTCCACCCCACCCGACTGCTCGACCCACTCGGTTCGATGCGGGAGACCCTTGAAACTGCTCAGCGTTCGCACCATGGCCGCTTCTGAAAAACCCGCAGCGTAGCCCATAGCAAGCGCTGCGAGGGCGTTGGCTACATTGTGACCACCGTGGAGCTTTAGATCCTTCCGGCACATCACCGGATGCTCCCGATGGCACAGCCAGGTCTCGCCGCTCACTTCTCTAAGACAAAAATCGGCGGCCTCATCCTCCACGCTGAACCAGAAGGTTTCCCGAGAGGGCTCCAGCATCGCGGCCACCATTGGATCATCACGATTCAATACCATTGCGCCCTGACCTTTAAAGATCCGTTGCTTCGATTTTGCATAGGCACCAAGGTCTTGGTAACGATCCATGTGGTCTGGACTGATATTGAGGACGGTCGCCGCCAAAGGCTCAAGCCGGTGGGATGTGTCGAGCTGAAAGCTCGATAACTCGAGGACGTAAAGTTCGGTTTCGCGACTCAGAAGCTCCAGCATCGGGGTGCCCAAGTTGCCGCCCATTCGAACCTTTTTGCCATCCGCTTCTCCCATCAGGCCCAGCAGGGTGGTGACGGTGCTTTTGCCATTGGCGCCCGTCACCGCCAGAATCGGTGCCTCGCAGACGGCGGCAAAAAGATCGAGATCCCCCATCAGATGCACCCCTCTGCGCTGGGCCGCCTGAATAAAGGGATGATCGAGCGCAACACCGGGACTCATAATCAGATGCGATGACGCCTCGAAAGCCGGCTGATTAAATCCGCCGAGGAACACGGCCGCATCGGGAAATTCATCGCGAAACGCCTCAAGCCCTGGGGGATTTTCACGGGTATCCGTGATTGCAAAGCGCAGGCCATGTTGGGCTAGAAAGCGAGCGATGGACAACCCCGTCTTGCCAAGACCCACGATCAACAGCGCTGAATGCACGGTGACGCCAAAGTCAGCCTCGAGGCGAGGGGATGGATGTCCTTGGTTGGCGGCATAGAGCGACATGGACTTATCTGAGCTTGAGTGTTGCCAGCCCAAAGAGGACTAAGATGACGGAAATGATCCAGAACCTGACAATCACTCGAGGCTCCGGCCAACCCTTCAGTTCAAAATGGTGGTGAATTGGTGCCATTCTAAAAATGCGCCGCCCGGTCAGTTTGAAGGAGAGCACCTGAATCATGACAGAGAGGGTCTCTATGACAAAAACGCCGCCCATGATCACCAGTACGACTTCCTGCCGAACCAGAACAGCCACGATCCCAAGCGCAGCCCCTAAGGCAAGGGCGCCCACATCCCCCATAAAGACCATGGCCGGATAGGCATTGAACCAAAGGAAACCTAATCCAGATCCGACCAGGGCGCCGCAGAAGATCACCAGCTCACCGGACAGAGGAACAAAAGGAATACCGAGATAATCCGCAAAAACCGAATTACCAGAAAGATAGGCAAAAATGGCCAGCGCTCCGGCCACCAAAACCGTCGGCATGATCGCAAGACCATCCAAGCCATCTGTCAGATTGACAGCATTACTGGTCCCAACGATGACGAAATACGTCAGTACCGGGTAAGCCCATCCCATGTTCCAGGCAAACTGCTTAAAAAAGGGAAGAATGAAAGTGGTTTCGGCCGGCACGGTCGCGGAGCAGTAAAGAAAAGTGGCGGCGGCCACGCCAACAACAGATTGCGCCAGATATTTATGCCTCGCTGCGAGCCCCTTACTATTCTTCAAGACCAGTTTTTTGTAATCATCAACAAACCCGATCGCACCAAACCCCAAGGTGACCAGTAGGGTGGTCCAAATGTAGCGATTTCCAAGATCGGCCCAAAGCAGGGTACTCAACACGACGGCCACAAGGATGAGCGCCCCGCCCATTGTGGGCGTACCCGCCTTTGAAAAATGGCTTTGAGGACCGTCATCACGGACGCTTTGGCCAATCTTGTACTTGCTCAACTGGCGAATCATCGCCGGCCCGACCATCAAGGCAATCGCCAGTGCGGTCAGAATACCCAGAATCCCCCGAAAGGTCAGATACTTAAAGACCCTGAAGCCATCGTAATAATTTGACAACCAATCCGCTAACGCGAGCAGCATACCCCCTCCCTTATTCCATTAAAAACCAGCCCCTTGGGACCGGCACTTATTGTTATTCATCGATGGCGAGACGCCAGGCGGGGCCTCTTGGGCCATCCAGTCAAGAATGACCATACGATCACTAAAGGGCGTCTTCATCCCACCGATATCCTGCGTCCCTTCATCGCCTTTCCCGGCCACCAGAACGAGATCACCGTCCCGCGCAAGATCAAGTGCTGCATAGATCGCCTGGCGCCGATCACGGATCACCTTGAGGGGGGCAGCGTGCATTCCAGCCGCAATGTCTCTGATTATATCGCCACCCTCCTCACTCCTTGGATTATCGTCGGTCAGCACAATGGCATCGGCCCACTGCTCCGCAACCCGCCCCATTTGGGGGCGCTTACCCTGGTCACGATCACCACCACAACCAAACACCACCCATAAGCGCCCCTTACAACGACGCTTCATGCTGGAAAGGACCGAGCCCAAAGCATCCGGGGTGTGCGCGTAGTCAATCACCACATGACGGCCTCGCCCCTTGAGATTTTCCATGCGGCCAGGTACCGCCTTAAGAAGACTGGCGCGGCTCAGCGCGACGTCGAATGGAAGGCCCAGTGCGAGCAACACCGCGACGGTTGCAGTGACGTTCTCCACATTGAAATCGCCATAAAGCTGAGGGCTCAGCCACCCCGCTTCCGCGCCAAATTGGAGCTTGAATCGAAGCCCATCTGGACCTTGCTCGATTCCACCGAATCGCAGCAGGGGACCCTCGAGCCCCGCCTCATAGAACTCCGAACAGAAACCAATCCGCTGGGCTTGAGCAGGGGCTCGCTGCATAATAGCCTTTGCGAACGCCTCTTCTGCATTGAAGACCACAAACCCAAGTCCTTCCGCATCAAGGAGCCTAAGCTTCGCTTCAAGGTAAGCCGCCATCGTTTGGTGATAGTCAAGATGATCCCGGGACCAATTGGTGAATAAAGCCCCTTGGAAACACACCCCCCCGAGTCGCCCCTGGACAAGACCATGGGAAGAGGCCTCCATCGCCACAACATGCGTTCCTTCATGACGGAGCTGATCAAGAATTCGATGCACTTCGATGGCATCAGGCGTCGTGTGCCGCGTCGATTCGAGCGCCCCAGGAACACCCCACCCCAACGTCCCGATCACCGCAGCACGATCAGCCATGCCGAGCGCCTGCGCGATGAAATGACTGCAGGAGGTTTTGCCATTCGTCCCGGTAATCCCAATCACTCTCATCGCTCGCGATGGGTGCCCGAAGAATCGATCCGCGATCAGCCCCAATCGTTCGTCCAGTTTAGGGATAGGAATAAAGGGCACACTGAAGGCGACCTGGCCCTCAAGAGGTCCAGCACCTTGGGGATCATAAAGAATGGCGCTAGCGCCTAATTGGAGTGCATCGGCGGCAAACTGCAACCCATGGG
>Ga0114964_10000024_pt1 | contig 101946 bp, 94 predicted proteins | sample C_131016_MF_Meta_FD_92638 | JGI IMG/M metagenome (GOLD analysis project Ga0114964, IMG submission 92638) | Freshwater microbial communities from Lake Croche, Canada to study carbon cycling - C_131016_MF_MetaG | ecosystem: Environmental > Aquatic > Freshwater > Lake | place: Lake Croche, Canada... | reverse complement strand
TTCGAAGTATCAGAAAGAGTAAGCCTGATGTATTGGTGCTGGCGTCGATGGAGGAATCGGTTCCGTTTATGAATGCAATGGGCGATTGGGTTGATGGGATAAGCACCGTCTACTTGGTTCAGGGGAATCTAGCCAACTATTCGATGTATTCGTGGGCCCGGAGTTTAGCCAATGCTCAGGCCATTGCTCCAGCCGATGTTTCTAGTAATAGTTTCAAGGCTAGGTTGGTCTCAGCCTTAAACCGACCAGCTTTATTGAACTCACCTAACTCACCGGTTTTTAGTTTGGCTAAGCGAATTTATGACTCGGTAATGCTAGCTGGTAACACTTTTAGGGCGGGAGATAGCAATCTTGCCTTTCGTAACCGGCTCGCTCAGGCTAAATCGGATGGTCAGTTACTATTCACCGCAGCTGGCTATTACCGAGCTCAGAAATACACCATGTTTAGGTATGGAGCTAACGGTTTATTCAGCCCAGTGGGCATTTTCGACCCAGATACCCCTTAGCCAGAGAGGTGTAGTTCGGGTAGAATTGCCTAATCGCATCTTTTTGACAGGGCATAAAAATGACTCAGAATGACCCATTTGGCTTTACCGGCTTGACTTACGATGACGTGCTTTTGCTGCCTGGCCTCTCTGACATCGTCCCATCTCAGGTCAACACCAAGACTCAGGTGACCAAGCGCCTGAGCATCAATCTGCCCCTTCTCTCATCAGCCATGGATACCGTTACCGAAGCCAGACTGGCTATCGCCATGGCCCGTCAGGGTGGTTTAGGTGTTTTGCACCGCAATCTGTCTATTGACCAGCAGGCTACCCAGGTTGACCTGGTCAAGAGATCAGAAGCTGGAATGATCACCCATCCGGTGACTACTCATCCACTTGCCACCGTGCAAGATGTTGATGATGTGTGTGCCAAGTTTAGAGTTTCTGGTTTGCCGGTTATTGATGAAGATGGCACCTTGGTCGGTATTATCACCAACCGGGACATGAGATTTGTAAATGAAGTTCAGAAGAGCATTACGTTGGTCAAAGACGTGATGACTCCGATGCCACTGGTCACAGCACCGGTTGGGGTTTCACCTGAAACAGCTATTGCTATTTTTGCGCAGCACAGAATTGAAAAACTTCCGCTAGTTGATGCAACAAATAAACTTCGCGGTCTAATCACTATTAAGGATTTCGATAAGAGCGAAAAGTATCCGTTAGCTAGCAAAGATTCTGCCGGTCGATTATTGGTAGCTGCCGCTATCGGCGTTGGCGATCAGGGTTGGGAAAGAGCGATGGCTCTGGTTGATGCTGGCGTTGACATTCTTATTGTTGATACCGCTCATGGTCACAACACAGCTGTTTTAGATATGGTAGCCAAGTTGAAAGCGGAACCGGTAGCTAAACATGTTGATGTGATTGGTGGCAACGTAGCAACCAAAGAAGGTGCTGAGGCTCTGGTCGCTGCCGGTGCTGATGGTGTGAAGGTCGGTGTTGGTCCTGGTTCTATTTGCACCACTCGAGTTGTTGCAGGAGTTGGCGTTCCTCAAATCACTGCTGTTTACCAAGCGAGTTTGGTTTGTAAGCCAGCTGGTGTTCCAGTTATTGCTGACGGTGGGTTGCAGTTCTCGGGAGATATACCTAAGGCTCTGGTGGCTGGAGCGAATGCTGTGATGCTGGGCTCTTTGCTAGCTGGAACTGATGAGGCACCAGGAGATATCACCTTTGTTGGCGGCAAGCAATACAAGACTTATAGAGGCATGGGATCTCTTGGAGCGATGCAGTCTCGCGGAGAAGCCAAGAGCTATTCCAAAGACCGTTATTTCCAAGATGATGTTTTGCGTGAAGACAAACTTGTTCCTGAAGGCATCGAGGGACGAGTTCCTTACAGAGGAACAGTTGCTACTGTTGCTCATCAACTTATAGGTGGTCTTCGTGCCGCTATGGGTTATGTTGGTGCCGGAACTATTCCAGAACTACAAGAAAAAGGTAAGTTCGTTCGAATTACTCCTGCCGGTTTGAGAGAGTCACACCCGCACGATATTGAAATGACTGTTGAAGCCCCTAATTACAACAACCGCTAGGAGATAACTGAATGAGTGAGATTGAGATTGGCCGCGGTAAACGCGGTAATCGTAGCTGGGCTTTTGATGATATTGCTGTAGTGCCATCGAGAAGAACTCGTGACCCTAAAGATGTTTCAACCAGTTGGAACATCGATGCATACAGTTTCTCGCTACCTGTTCTAGCAGCACCTATGGACTCAGTTGTTTCTCCTGACACTGCTATAGCTATTGGTAAATTGGGTGGCTTAGGAGTTCTAGATCTTGAGGGGCTTTGGACTAGATACGAAGATCCAACCAAGCAGCTAGCTGAGATTGCTAAGCTAACCGGCCAAGAGGCTACTAGTCGAATGCAAGAGATTTATGCAGAACCAATCAAAGCGGAACTAATCAAAGAACGCCTCGCATACATCCGTAAAGCAGGTGTTACTGTTGCTGGTGCGCTGTCACCTCAGAACACTCAGGAGTATGCCAAAGCTGTTATTGCAGCCGGTGTTGATCTGTTTGTGATTCGTGGAACTACTGTTTCTGCAGAGCATGTTTCTAAGACCAGGGAAGCGCTAAACCTAAAGCAGTTCATCTATGAATTGGATGTTCCAGTAATTGTTGGTGGAGCTGCAACATACACCGCAGCCCTGCACCTAATGCGAACCGGTGCTGCCGGTGTTCTTGTTGGCTTTGGTGGCGGAGCTGCTTCAACTACTCGTAAGGTACTTGGTATTCACGCACCGATGGCAACCGCGGTTGCTGACGTTGCTGGAGCAAGAAGAGATTATCTGGATGAATCTGGTGGTCGTTATGTTCACGTTATTGCCGATGGTGGTCTTGGAACTTCGGGAGACATCGTCAAGGCAATTGCTTGCGGTGCCGATGCGGTAATGCTCGGTTCAGTTCTTGCTCGTGCTACTGAAGCTCCTGGTCAAGGTTGGCATTGGGGTCCGGAGAGTTATAGCCCAGAACTAGTTCGTGGTGAAAGAGTTCAGGTTGGAACTTCCGGTTCGTTAGAGCAAATTCTTCAAGGTCCATCCAATGCTGCTGATGGTAGAACTAACTTGATGGGGGCGTTGCGTAAGTCAATGGCTACTACCGGTTATAGCGACCTAAAGGAATTCCAGAAGGTTGATACCGTTGTTGCTCCTTACGACGCATAACTAAATGCTGAAACTAGCTCTGAGTCTAAAGTGGATCACTGGTCTTCTGCTTAGTTTGCTGTTAGGGGTTGCATTTTCTCTTTTGGCTCAATGGCAGGTATCTCGAGCAGTTGTTCCTAACTCGGGGCAGGTCAGTTCTTTCGCGGTGGCAACAGTGAAACTGCAGGATGTGGCAAAGCCGGCAGCTCCATTCACATTCAATGAATTACAAACTTCTGGAAGCATGGGATTTTTAACTCAGGTTAAAACTAAAGTGATTATTTCGCCAGCGAAAGCAATCCTGATTGCGAACCGATTCCAGCAAAATGGTGATCCAGGATATTGGGTAGTTGTTCCAGGAAATGTTGCTGAAGGTAATCTATTTGTTGCGTTGGGATTTGTCAGCGATAAACAGAAGGCTGTATCTGAACTGGCTAAGCTCTCGCAACTTCCTGCCGTTGCAATTGAGGTAACCGGTAGGTATCTTCCAAGCGAAGAGCCATTGCCAGTAAACCCAGATGGCGTTTATTCTTCACTATCTATCCCACAGCTACTAAACAGTTTGAGTTGGAAAGCAGAACAAGTAAGCACCTACGCGGGCTTTATCGCTGATACTTCAAAGAACATTTTTGTGAACAAGCAGGAGTTAAGCCCATTGGTTATTGGTCTACCAAAGAGCGATAACCAAGTTAACTGGCTGTCCTCGTTTTATGCGATCGAATGGACTTTCTTCGCTGGCTTCGCCGTGTTTATGTGGTGGCGGCTATTGGCTGATTCCTATAGGAAACAGCAAACTCAACTACTCAGCTAGTTCTCTAGCGTATTAAACGCCTATTTCGGCGCCTATTTTGGCGCTTTTGCTTAGATAACGATATTGGGATAATTGCCTGTTTCTGCCTGTTTCTGCCTGATTTAGCAGTTTTGGTCTGATAACTTACGAGAAGAAGCGGTTTTGTCATGTCTTTCAGGCAAATAACGACTTGGAACTCAGGAGACTTATTGAACATGCTGGCAGAAGAACGCCGATTGCAGTTGGCCGAATGGTCACGCGTTGAGGGCCGCATTGACGCCATTTCAGCTGCGAAGCGTCTAGATTGCGCTGTTGAGACAGTTAGGCGTGATCTTGAGGTTCTCCAGCGTAGAGGCGTAGTCAGACGAGTTCACGGCGGAGCTATTTCAACCGAACGCCTAGACAAAGAATTCAACTTTACTGAGCGTAAACAAAGCAACCCTTCTTCAAAGCGGGAGATTGCCAAGGTGGCAGCCAAGTTCATTCCTGCCGCGGGCTGTGTCTTTGTTGATGGTGGCAGCACCACCGAATATTTGGCAGAAGCACTGAAAAACAAGCCAGATCTTTTAGTAGTGACAGCAAGTTTGAATCTGGCCTCCCAGATTGCCAGAACTGGAACCCCGGTGATCATGTTGGGTGGCCGAGTTCGTGGAACCTCACTTAGCTCGGTTGGTCAATCAGCTGCCAAAGAATTAGCCGGCTATCACGCCCAGGTTGCTTTCTTAGGTGCTAATGGAATCAGTTTGGAAGCTGGCTTCACAACAGCGGACCAAGATGAAGCCTTAGTTAAACGCATGATGATAGCCAACTCAACTGAAACAGTTTTATTAGCCGATAACAGCAAGTTTGGTGCTAACTATCCTTCGGTATTCGCCAAGTTCAATGAGATTGACCGAATCGTGACTGATATGAAAGTTCCTCAAGAATATCTAGATGCATTCCAAAGCGCTGACACCGAGGCGGTGTTGGTATGAAAATAAAGAATTCAACTGCGACAAGCAGATTGAGAAAGAGTTCTATAGCCGAGAAGGAATTTATTTCTTTCGAGACTCGGATACAGAACGGCAGTACCCCTATCCCTAACATGACTGCTACAGAGAGGTAGTTCATAAATGAGTAACATAATCGCAGGAGACGCCAACGCAACTGGCTGGCGCTCAGCAACCCAAAAATTCGGTGGTTTCTTAGCCGGAATGGTTATTCCAAACATCGGTGCCTTCATCGCCTGGGGTTTGCTAACCGCACTATTTATCCCAACCGGTTGGATCCCAAATGCTGATCTAGCTACATTGGTTGGTCCAATGATTCTTAACTTGCTTCCACTGCTTATTGCTTACACTGGTGGACGTCTAGTACACGGTCAGCGTGGTGCTGTAATTGGTGCTATCGCAGGTATCGGTGTAATCGTTGGTACTACAATCCCAATGTTCCTAGGTGCAATGATTGTTGGTCCTTTGGCAGCTTGGCTACTAAAGCAACTTGACAAGGTCCTAGACCCAATCACTCCATCTGGTTTTGAGATGCTTATTGGTAACTTCTCACTAGGTATCTTGGGTCTTGGTTCAGCTCTAGGTGCATACAAGGGCATCGGTCCTGTTGTTACCTGGATCTCAGATCGACTCGGTGAAATGGTCGGCAACTTGGTTTCAAGCCACTTGCTTCCATTGCTATCGATCATCGTTGAACCAGCTAAGGTTCTGTTCTTGAACAACGCGATTAACCACGGTGTGCTTGCTCCGCTAGGAGTTCAACAAGCGGCTACCGAAGGTAAGTCAATCTTGTTCATGATTGAATCAAACCCTGGCCCAGGTCTTGGTATCTTGGTTGCATTCTGGTTGTTCGGTCCTAAGGTTCTTCGCGGATCAGTTCCAGGCGCAATCGTTATCCACTTCCTCGGTGGTATCCACGAAATCTACTTCCCATACATCTTGATGCGTCCAATAATGATCGTGGCTGCAATTCTTGGTGGTATGACAGGTGTTACAACCTTCATGCTTTTGGGTGCAGGTTTGGTTGCGACACCGTCACCAGGTTCGATCTTCGCTTACTTTGCAATGACTCCTAAGGATGGATACTTCCAGATGATTACTGGTGTATTGCTTTCAGCTGTTGTGTCATTCCTAGTTGGTTCATTCTTGCTGCGTCTTAGCAAGGCTGGAAGCGACGACCTAGAGGCAGCTACCGCTACTTCTGCAAAGCTTAAGAAAGCTTAGATAAAGTAATGTCGAAAATTTCCGGAAGCGAAGTAACTCGTCTAATAATTGCCTGTGAGGCTGGTATGGGTTCGAGCGTAATGGTTGCAGGGATTGTTAGAAAAGCCCTGAAGAAAACCAACGTTCACGTCAGCCACTCACCGGTGAATCAACTTGCAGCAGAAAACCCTGATGTGGTCATCTGCCAGCGTGGGTTGTCTGGACGGGCTAAACAAGCTGTGCCTAACGTGCCAGTCATTGCATTTGATATGTTCCTAGGTGATCCTGCGATCACCAGGGTCATTGAAGCGGTGCTGAATGGTACAACGATTAGTGATGAGTAGTCCACTAATCCAGGCGGCCGGAATTCGTATTGATGCTGCGGCCTCCTCTCGCGAGGAGGCCGTGGCACTTTGCGGAAAAACACTTTTGGAACTGGGTTCAGTCGCAAAAGAATATATTCCTGCAATGTGGGAACGCGAACAAATCATTTCATCTTTCATGGGTGAAGGTGTGGCCATGCCACACGGAACCGATGAAGCTCGCAAGTTTGTGATCTTTGACCAATTGGTCTTTATTAGATTTGCCCAAGAAATCAACTGGGACGGCTTTCCAGTTAGAGCTTGTATCGGGATAGCTGCCAACGGCGATTCTCACGGTCAAATCCTCGGCAACCTAGCCGAGGTTCTCATCGATGATGAGAAGCGCACAGAACTTTTTACAACCTTGTCGGTTGAACGAATTTTGGAATTGTTAGAAACAACTGAAGAGGAACATCAGGAATGAAAGCAGCAATCTACCGCGGTCCAGGTGACCTAAAGGTTGAACAGGTTGATGAACCACAAGTCAAAGCCGGTCAGCTAAAGCTAAAGATTCACGCCTGCGCCACCTGCGGCACCGATGCCAAGATTTTTCATTCCGGTCATCCGAGGTTAACTCCACCGCAAATCATTGGTCACGAAATAGCCGGCGAGGTAGTGGATATTGGTGATGGTGTTTCTGGGTTCACGCTAGGAGATCGAGTTCAGGTTATCGCTGCTATTCCATGTGGTAAGTGTTGGGCTTGTCTGGAAGGCCGCATGACGGTTTGCCCTAACCAGCTATCTATGGGCTATCAATTCCCAGGTGGTTTTGCTGAATATATGATTGTTCCTGAAGAGGTGCTAAACGTCGATGGAGTTAACCACATCCCTGAGAATGTGTCATATATTGAAGCAGCCGTGGTTGAACCTTTCGCCTGTGTTCTAAATGCTCAACAGTTAGCCAAAGTTGGCCCCGGTGACACAGTGCTAGTTATGGGAGCTGGCCCGATTGGTTGCTTGCATGTTCGTCTGGCTAGATCACTTGGCGCTAAGCAAGTGTTCCTAGCTGATATAAACGGTGATCGTTTGAAGATTTCTTCTGATGTTGTGAAACCGGATGCTTCGATTGATATGTCGCAGCTCGATCTTGTTGAAGAAATAAAGAAACTAACCGACGGTAAAGGTCCAACTGTAATTATTACTGCAGCTCCCAGCTCTCAAGCCCAGGAGCAAGCGATTACCATGGCTGCTCCGGGTGGAAGAATTTCATTCTTTGGTGGACTTCCTAAAGACAAGCCAATCATTCAGGCAGACAGTAATTTGATTCACTATAAAGAACTGACCATTCTTGGCGCTAATGGATCAAGTCCGGCTCAGAACCGTCAGGCTTTAGCTTTAATTGCCTCTGGTGCTGTTCACGTTGCAGATTTAGTTACCCACCAAGTTTCCTTGGATGATGTTTCTAAAGCCATTGAATATGTGATCAGTGGCGAGTCCATCAAAGTTGTTGTGTTACCTAGCGGAGCAAACTAATTGATTAGCAGGGAACTGACTGTTACGGCCAAAGTTGGCCTGCACGCAAGGCCGGTAGCATTAATTGCCAAGTTGGCCACTGAATTAGCCGCCCAAGGAATATCTATCCGGATTGGCCGAACAGCCGATCAGCTGGTGGCAGCGAACTCCAGTCTTCGCATGCTGACCCTAAAAATAACTTCAGGCGAAAAGGTTCTAGTTGAATTGGGGACAGATGACGCCCTTAGGGCAGAGGCCCTATTTATTGAGGTAGCAGAAGCGCTAGCCGCAGACTAACCTTAAGTTAGTCGAAGTGAGTTATAAATGTCTGAACTAAAGAGCTTTACCGGTATCGGTGTTGGCGATGGTGTTACCTGGGGTCAGACCTATGTTTTGGCTCCAAGACCAACTGCGCCTGGCGATGCTAAATCAGTTTTAGGGGCTCAAGCAGAAACAAAGCGATTGCAAGAAGCGATTGCGTTTGTAGTTGAGCAGATGAAACTAACTGCCAGTAAAACAGATGAAACCACAGCTCAGATTCTGCATGCGTTTTTAGCTATGTTGGAAGACCCTGCACTACTTGAAGAAGCAACTCTTCACCTAAATGAAGGGTGGGATGCGCAAACCAGTATTCAAAAGGCTATGAACAGCTTTACTGAACTGCTTGCCGGCGATGATGTTTTTGGAGAAAGAGTTTCGGACCTTGAAGAACTGTCGCTAAGAGTCGTTGCCAAACTAACTGGGCAAGATTGGTCCATGAGTTTGCCAGCAACCGGCCCAATTATTGTTATTGCTCAAGATCTTTCACCTGCCGAAACAGCACTTTTTACCGATGTTGTGGTCGGGGTGATTACCGAACGCGGTGGACCAACCTCACACACCGCCATCATCTGCCGTCAAAGAAACATTCCTGCTTTGGTGGCGGTTTCTGGGGCAATGGAAATCCCAAATAATGCGGGAATCATTGTTGATTCCAATAAGGGGTTGGCAACCTTGGCAAATGAGCCTGCCAATTTGGGTAACCAAGTAACCAAGCGCACCAGAATCGGTGCACCGGTCGCTTTAGTTAAAGGCAATGTCGGCAGTGTTCAGGATGCCATCAATCTTGCTGCAACTGAAGCTAACGGTATTGGCTTAATGCGAACTGAACTTTTATTCCTGTCACGTTCAAGTGCACCAACCCTTGAAGAACAAACTGAACTTTATACCGCAGTGCTAAAAGAGGCGCCGGCAGGTGAAGTTATTTTCAGAACTCTGGATGCTGGAAGCGATAAGCCACTGCCTTACCTTGGCATCGGTAAAGAAGAGAACCCGTCTTTAGGTGTTCGAGGCTATCGAATTCATTCTTTGGATCAGAACATTTTGAATACACAGTTGAGTGCTTTAGCTTTGGCTCAAGATAAATCCGGCAGACCGGTTTCGGTAATGGCTCCAATGATTGCCACAGTTGAAGAAGCGGTTGCCTTTGCAACATTAGTTAGAAGTCATGGAATCAAGACTGTTGGTGTGATGGTGGAGACACCTTCGATTTGTGTTGTGCTCGATCAACTCAAAGGCATCGTTGATTTTGTGAGTATCGGAACCAACGATCTTTCACAGTATCTATTTGCAGCCGACCGTCAAAACTCAGGGGTAGCAGCACTGCTAAACCCTTGGCAGCCAGCCCTAATAAAGACCATCGCTAGGATTTGTGAGGATGCTAGGGCAGCAAACATAAAGGTTGGGGTTTGTGGTGAGGCGGCGGCCGATCCACTTTTGGCAATTGTTTTAGCTGGACTTGGCGTTGAATCGCTAAGCATGGCCGGCCCTGCGGTGAGTAAGGCATTGGACTATTTGGCTTCAGTAACTTTAGATCAAGCTAAAGCGGTGGCTCAGGCTGCATTGTCTGGAAAGAACCCTGCCGAGGCTAAGGAACTGGCCCTAGCGGCCTTACCTAACTAGCCTTTGGGTAAACTGGGGTAATGGAATCCCTGAAATCAGCTCTCTCTTTTTATCGTGTCTGTGCCGTTATAACTGGCTCTTTTCTTTTGCTAGTGGTTCTTGAGATGGTCCTCAAATACGGTTTTGGCCAGACCATTTGGTCTGGTGGAACGGCAGGGTTCATCGGCTTAGTTCCTAACCCGGTTGATGACACAGGCTTTCCTTCTGCTGGTGTTGATCTGAGCAGGCTGTTATTGCAGATTCACGGTCTTTTATATGTGATTTATCTTTTTGCTGATTTTAGAGTTTGGCGCTTAGCTAACTTAAAGTTCAAAGATTTCCTAATCATTGCTATGGGTGGAGTAATACCGGTTACCTCGTTCCTGATTGAACGCAAGTATCACAAGAAGCTTTCTAAGGCGGCTAAGTAAAGATGAGTTCTAACCGCCCAGTTCTAGTTGTTGACTTTGGAGCTCAATACGCTCAGTTGATTGCCAGAAGAGTTCGTGAGGCTGGTGTTTACAGTGAGATAGTTCACCACAATGTTTCTGCTCAAGAAGTTAAGACTAAAAACCCGTTAGCCATTATTCTTTCCGGTGGTCCTTCAAGCGTTTATGAACCTAACTCACCACAGTTAGATAAAGCTATTTTGGAACTAGGTGTTCCTGTTCTAGGTATCTGTTATGGATTTCAAATCTTGGCTCAGAATCTTGGTGGACGAGTTGATAAGACCGGTTTACGTGAATACGGTGCAACCGATCTGGTAGTTAGTTCGGCTACCGGAATTCTTGATAGGCAACCAGCAACACAAATTTGTTGGATGAGTCACGGTGATCAGGTTATGGTTGCCCCCGAAGGTTTTGATGTTTTGGCTAGCACTGCAACCACCCCGGTGGCTGCCTTTGGTAGTGCCGCAAAAAAGATTTATGGTGTTCAGTGGCATCCAGAGGTTAAGCATTCAGAGTTCGGTCAAAAAGTTTTAGAGAACTTCCTGCATAACGTTGCTGGTATTCCAGCTGACTGGAACAGCGGCAATGTTATTGCCGACCAGGTTGCAAAGATTAAAGCACAGGTTGGCTCAGCCAGAGTGATCTGTGGTCTTTCCGGTGGAGTTGATTCTGCCGTTGCCGCTGCTTTGGTGCATAAAGCTGTTGGTGACCAACTAGTTTGCGTTTTTGTCAATCATGGTCTGTTACGTCAAGGGGAAGTTGAGCAGGTTGAGAAAGACTATGTTGCAGCCACCGGCATCAGACTAGTGACCGTTGATGCGCAGGAACGGTTCCTAACTGCACTGGCTGGAGTTAGTGATCCAGAAACCAAGCGCAAGATTATTGGTCGTGAATTCATTCGAGTATTTGAGGATGCTCAGGCAGCTCTAGTTGCTGAATCTAAGGCCGATAATCAGCCAATCAAGTTCCTAGTTCAGGGAACGTTATACCCAGATGTTGTTGAATCTGGTGGCGGTGTTACCGCAGGTATTAAGAGCCATCACAACGTTGGCGGATTACCTGATGACCTCAAATTTGAGCTAGTCGAACCGCTAAGAACCTTATTCAAAGATGAAGTTAGAGCCATTGGTTATGAACTTGGACTGCCTAAAGAGATAGTTTCAAGGCAACCATTCCCAGGCCCTGGTCTTGGTATTCGTATTGTTGGTGAAGTTACCAAGGATCGGTTAGACCTTCTTCGTAAAGCAGATGAAATCGTTAGACATGAACTAACCAACGCTGGTCTTGATGGCGAGATTTGGCAGTGCCCGGTAGTTCTTTTAGCTGAGGTTAGATCGGTTGGGGTCCAGGGTGATGGCAGGAGTTATGGCCATCCGATCGTGCTTAGACCGGTTTCATCTGAGGATGCTATGACAGCCGACTGGTCAAGACTTCCTTATGACCTGCTAGCTAAAATCTCTAACCGGATTACCAATGAAGTTTCGGGTGTTAACCGGGTGGTGCTTGATGTTACGAGCAAGCCACCCGGCACCATCGAATGGGAGTAAAGGTAAAGCTAATAAATGGCTAGACCAGTTGTTATATCTCACCGCGGCGCTAGCGGTTATCGACCAGAAAACACTTTAGAGGCTTTCCAGTTAGGTATTTCTCAGGGTGCTGATGGTCTTGAATTTGATTTGGTAAATACCAAAGATCAAAAACTAATTATTAGGCATGAGAATGCACTGAGTAAAACAACTAACATTTCCTCTAAGCCAGAGTTTCAACATTTGCGAAGAGTCGGTGAAGTTGCGGGGGAAGAACTAAGTGATTGGTTCAGTGAGGATCTAACCTTGCAAGAAGTTAAGAGCCTTAGGGCCATTGAACGTGTTCCAGAGGTTAGGCCTGGTAGTGCTCTTTTTGATAATCAGTTTTCAGTTCCAACTTTCAGTGACTTATTGAATTCCGAATTCATAACTGGCAAGGTGCTGGTGGTTGAACTAAAAGAGGGAACGCACCTTAAAGTTTTAGATCAGACCATTGGCGCTTTAGCTGCTCAAGATATCTTGAACTCGAACATTCAAGATCTTGATGTGAAGCTTATTATTGAGTCGTTTAGTTATGAAATTCTGTTGAATGCTAAAAGCCAAATACAAAACCTAGGACTAAAAGCCAGCTATTTTTTAGCCTTAGAAAAGACCAGCTTGGAAATATTGGACCTAGAAGAATTAGCCTCCGAAGTTGTGGGGATAGCCATTTCCATGGATATGCTCTTTAGTTCAGATGACTGGGTGAAATCTGCTCACGATGCTGGATTACTGATTTGGGTTTACACCGCCAGAGCCGAAAGAGCGAGAACTTCGGTTGAGGCATACTACGAGGAGATTATTCAAACCGGTGTTGACGGTATCTTTGCTGACCAGCCAGATCTTCTTATCCGTGTCTTAGCCGACCGTGGCTAACTAGGTCAGCGCTTAGCCTTAAGATACTTAAGTCATGTCAGGGAATTCAGAAGAACTATTAGTCGGGCTTAACCCGCAACAGCGCGCTGCTGTTGAGTTCCGCGGACCTGCCCTATTGATTGTTGCCGGTGCAGGCTCTGGTAAAACTAGGGTACTAACTCACCGAATAGCTCATTTATTAGCCAAGCAAGAAGCTTGGCCATCCCAGATACTTGCCATTACCTTCACCAATAAAGCAGCCAACGAGATGCGTGAGCGGATCCGGCATTTGGTGGGAGACCCAGAGGGGATGTGGATCAGGACTTTCCACTCTTCCTGCCTACAAATACTTAGAAGAGAAGCAGATCGACTTGGCCATAACTCCAACTTCACCGTCTATGACACCGGAGACACCCGGGCACTTCTTAGACGCCTGATTAGATCTGGTGGATATGACATAGACAAGCTCAAACCTCAGGCTGTTGCGGCTGTTATCAGCAAGGCTAAAAACGAATTACAAACTCCAGATGATTTTTATGGTAATCAAGACTCAAGAAATCCAAAGGCAACCGCATACTCAGAACTGTTCAGAGCATATGAATCTGAAAAGATCAGAAACAATGCCTTTGACTTTGATGACCTGATTGCTGAAACAGTTCATCTGTTCAGAGCTTTCCCAGAAGTGGCCGATCAATACCGCAGGAAATTCCGTCACATTCTGGTTGATGAGTATCAAGACACTAACCACGCCCAATACGCGCTTATTCGTGAGCTAACCAAACCGGTTAAAACTCCAGATCCTAAGACCGGCGAGATGGTGAGTCCGGCATCACTAACCGTAGTTGGCGATAGCGACCAATCTATCTATGCTTTCCGCGGTGCTGATATTAGAAACATCTCAGAGTTTGCTAAAGATTTCGCTAGTTCAGAAACCATTCTTTTGGAACAGAACTACCGTTCGACCCAGAACATCCTTTCGGCTGCCAACGCAGTAATCGCTAAGAACTTTGATCGACCTGAAAAGAACCTTTGGACCGAAGCCGGTGGTGGAGAGAAGATTGTTCAATTCACCGGTGTTGATGAAAGACATGAGGCTGGTTTCATAGTCGATGAGATTACCGAGCACCATAAAAATGGCGTGAACTATAGCCAGATGGCTATTCTCTATAGGACTAACGCGCTAACTCCAAGTATTGAAGCGGAACTAAAATCTCAAAGAGTTCCATACGCTGTTATTGGTGGTTTGAAGTTCTATGAGCGTAAAGAAATCAAAGATGCACTTGCTTACCTAACCGCTATTTCTAACTCTCGTAATGATGAAGCAATTAGAAGAGTGCTTAATGAGCCAGGTCGTGGCATCGGTGAAAAAACCGAATTGAAAATCGCTCATTTAGCCAGATCTCAGAACCTAAGCTTTAGAGATGCTTTGGCCCATTCAGCAGAGCTTGGGCTTGGGCCAAAACTAACTGAATCAATAAAGTCTTTTTCAGATTTATTGGACTCTTTGGAAGCTCAAGTTGAGACTGCAAAAATAAGCGACATTTTGATCGAGGCTTTAGTGAGATCCGGTTATCGCTATCAACTTGAGATGAGTAGAGATCCTCAAGATGAGGCAAGGGTTGAAAACCTTGACGCTTTAGTTGGTCAGGTAGTTGAATATCAGCTTCGCAATCCTGATGCCAAGTTAGCTGATTATCTTGCTGAAATAACTCTGGCTGCGGCAGCCGATGAAATCGATGATGGTTCCGGTCAGGTTTCCCTGATGACATTGCACACGGCCAAAGGTTTGGAATATCCGGTGGTCTTTATTGCTGGTTTAGAGCAGGGGACTTTGCCCCATATTCGTTCCTTTGAGGAAGTTGGTGGCTTAGCTGAAGAACGCCGACTGTTCTATGTTGGTATCACTAGAGCTATGCGGGTTTTGTATTTAACCCTCGCTTTACAAAGAACCCTGTTTGGTCAAATGAACTCGACTATGCCATCAAACTTCCTGTTAGATATCCCGGTTGACCTAATGGATCAGCGCGGAGCAGAGCGCCAAACCAATGAGGTCAAGCGCTATCAGCCTCGCTCCATAACCGATTCACCTAGGGCGAAGACAGTTTGGAATAACAACATCACCACGGTTAGAAACAACGAAGGCTTGGTTTTAGCCATTGGCGATCGGGTCAAACATGATGACTTCGGGCAGGGAGTAGTTGTTGCCACCACCGGTGAGGGGGCTAGGCAAACAGCTGAGATTAGGTTCGAATCAGCCGGAACCAAGCGCCTTATGGTGCGAGTCGCTCCTATCGAGAGGCTCTAAACTTAGTTCTTGTGCACATTTCTTTGTGCCCCTTTTCATTGAAGGATTCAAAAGTGGACTTATTTGAGTATCAAGCGCGCGATTTATTTGAACAATACGGCGTCCCTGTTCTGCAGGGCATTATTGCTGACACCCCAGAAGAAGCCGCAGCGGCAGCTGCCAAGATCGGCGGAACTGTTGTAGTGAAGGCTCAGGTTAAAGCTGGTGGTCGAGGTAAAGCCGGTGGTGTGAAGCTAGCTCACACACCTGAAGAAGCTGCGACTGCTGCTGAAGCTATCTTGCAGTTGACCATCAAGGGTCTAAAGGTTAAGCGTGTGATGGTGGCCGAAGGTGCTGCTATCGATAAGGAGTATTACTTCTCTGTCCTGCTTGATAGAAGTAACAGAACTTTTCTTTCACTTTGTTCAGTTGAAGGTGGAATGGAAATCGAACAGTTAGCTGAAGAGCGTCCAGAAGCTCTTGCGAAGGTTCCGGTTGATGCTCTTCGCGGCATTGATTTAGCCAAGGCAACAGAGATTGCTCTGGCCGGTGGCTTTGATTCAGAGACTGCAGCAAAAGTTGCTCCGGTTTTTGTGAAACTTTATGAAGTGTTTGTTAAAGAAGATGCAACCCTGGTTGAAGTTAACCCGCTTATTCTTTCGAAGAATGGTGAGATCATCGCTCTTGATGGCAAGGTAACCCTTGATGACAATGCTGAGTTCAGACACGAACGTGCTGAAATGGAAAGAGACGAACTTGATCCGCTAGAAGCTAAGGCTAAAGAGTCAGATCTGAACTACGTGAAGCTTGACGGTGAAGTTGGCATCATCGGTAACGGTGCTGGTTTGGTTATGTCCACTTTGGACGTTGTTGCCTACGCAGGTGAGCGTCACGGTGGTGTGAAGCCTGCTAACTTCCTTGATATCGGTGGTGGGGCTTCAGCTGAAGTTATGGCGGCTGGTCTTGACGTTATTCTTGGTGACCCGCAGGTCAAAAGCGTTTTCGTTAACGTCTTCGGCGGTATTACTGCCTGTGATGCTGTTGCTAACGGAATCGTTGGTGCTCTAGCCAAACTAGGTGCAGCTGCTACTAAGCCACTGGTTGTTCGCTTAGATGGCAACAATGTTTTGGAAGGTCGCAAGATTCTGGCTGACGCCAACCACCCACTGGTAACAGTGGTAGACACCATGGATGAAGCTGCTGATAAAGCTGCTGAGCTTGCGAACAAGTAGGAGAGATTTAGATGTCAATTTTCTTAGATAAGAACAGCTTGGTCATTGTTCAGGGTATGACTGGATCTGAAGGTATGAAGCACACCAAGCGCATGCTTGCTGGTGGTTCAAACATCGTTGGCGGTGTGAACCCTCGTAAAGCAGGTGAAACCGTTGATGTTGATGGAACAGCATTACCAGTATTTGGCTCTGTTGCTGAAGCTATGGCAGCTACCGGTGCCAACGTTTCTGTGATATTTGTTCCACCTGCTTTCGCTAAGTCAGCAGTAATGGAGGCTATCGATGCAGAGATAGGACTGGCAGTAGTTATCACTGAGGGTATTCCGGTTCACGACAGTGCATCGTTCTGGGAATACAGTGTTCAAAAAGGCAACAAGACCAGAATTATCGGTCCTAACTGTCCAGGCATTATCAGCCCAGGAAAATCTAATGCTGGTATTACTCCTTGGAATATTTCAGGTGCTGGACCGATTGGTCTAGTCTCAAAGTCAGGAACCTTGACCTACCAGATGATGTTTGAGCTTAGAGAGATTGGTATCTCAACGGCTATTGGTATCGGTGGAGATCCAATCATCGGCACCACACACATTGATGCGCTAGCCGCTTTTGAAGCAGATCCTGAAACCAAAGCCATTGTTTTGATTGGTGAGATCGGTGGAGACAGTGAAGAGAAGGCTGCCAAATACATCAAGGATCATGTCACCAAGCCGGTAGTTGCCTATGTTGCTGGCTTTACAGCTCCTGAAGGTAAGACGATGGGCCACGCTGGAGCTATTGTTTCTGGTTCTGCTGGAACTGCTCAGGCTAAGAAAGAAGCTTTCGAGGCAGTTGGCGTAAAGGTTGGCAAGACACCTAGTGAGACTGCTGCTCTAATGCGCGGTGTTATCGCTAGCCTGTAATCTATGCGACTTAGGGCAATTGGGCTAGGGGCCATACAGGCCACATACGTTATTGCTGTCGGATTTGTCGGCATCTTTTTACTAAACCTGATTACTTGGTTGATTGAGCAAACCCAAGGTGAAAGCTTCCAAGGTGTTCTTCAGGTTTCCTCGCGTATTTGGTTGAATGCACATTTTGTTTCGCTACATCTAGCAGCTGGAAATATAGCTGGGATTAAATCACCCGCCTATGATTTCACTCTGGTCCCTCTAGGTTTCAGTGCGTTGATTGGCTGGTTGATCTTTAGGGCAGGAAGACAAATAGCTCAAGAAGAAAATCTTGGCGCTAGTTGGTTTGGTGCGATTATTGTTTATTTGATGGTGGCCATTGCGCTAACAAGTGCTTCATTCAGCAAGAACATTTATGTTGAGGATTGGCAGGGTACTTTCTTTCCCACGGCTATTTTTGCTGCTTTATTGATTCTTGGTTCAATCACCGGTGAAGTTGACTCAGAAGGAAATCTAAGAGCAAGAGTCAGAGGCTTCTTCTTGGATAGATTCGATAAATTGCCTTGGGCTATCAAACCGCTAATCTCTCCAGCTCTTCGAGCAGGAACTGCAGTGGTTGCCGGATTGTTTGCCATCGGTTCAGTTGTGATCAGTGTTCTGTTCGTGTTGAACTGGGTGGATATCATCAGGCTTTATCAGAGCCTGCAATTATCCTTCCTCGGAACTTTAACAGTTAGCTTCGGTCAACTGGCACTGCTTCCAAATGTGTTGGTTTATGTTGCCTCCTGGTTCACCGGGGTTGGTTTCAGCCTTGGTCAGGGTTCAATGGTAAGTCCGTTGGCAACCGAGTTGGGGCCGTTACCGGCCATTCCAATGCTTGCAGCCTTACCGGCACAAACCAATTCCATGCTGATTGTTTTTGTCTTGGTTCCAGTACTTTTGGGCTTTGGTGCAACCCTCTTGATCAAAGCTCACACCGCAGATCTTCGGTTCAAGTATGCATCAGCAACTTCAGCAGCAATTGGTTTAGGTTTAGCCATCGGTTTTGTTGCAGCACTTGAAATGGCAATACTCGCCGATTTCGCCTCTGGTTCGATTGGACCTGCTCGTATGAACGAATTCGGTATCAACCCTTGGTTGCTCTTTGCCGTTACCTTTATCGAAGTCAGTGTTGCAAGTATTCTGGCTGCCTTCTTTAGTGCTCGTCCTGAAGGTGTCGATGCCGAACTGGTCTCGCGTATTCGACGGGTAAAATAGTCAGGTGCTAACTGTTGTCGTTCTTATCTCAGGCAGCGGAACCAATCTTCAAGCCTTGCTAAAGGCAACAGATAATCCGCTATATCCTGCCAAAATTGTCGCCGTAGGCGCTGATAATGATGCACCTGGTTTATTACATGCCGAATTACATGAAGTTGACACTTTCGTGGTTGAACCAGGCCGATTCAATTCCAGAGAAGCTTGGGCCGAAACTCTGTCGGCCTCAGTTCAGCATCACCAGCCAGATCTGGTTGTTTTAGCCGGATTTATGCGCATTTTGCCAGCCAATTTTGTGAATGCACTAAAAGGCAAACTGATCAATACCCACCCATCTTTATTACCGTTGTATCCAGGCGCTCATGCGGTTAGAGATGCGTTAGCTGCAAAAGCCACTGTGACCGGAGTCACTATCCATAAAGTTGATGAAGGGGTCGACACCGGCGAAATCATTGTTCAAAGACCAGTGGCCATCGAAGTAAATGACTCAGAAGCTAGTTTGCACGAAAGAATCAAAGGCGTTGAAAGAGAACTTTTAGTTCAATGCGTTGAAGATATTGCTTTAAAGAGAATTGTTTTAGCCTAAGAAGGGTCAGTCATGTCAGCTAATAATCAATACACACCAGCGGACTACCGTCATAGAGATCGCATTGCGGTCAAGCGTGCCCTTATCTCAGTTAGTGATAAAACCGGCTTACTGGATTTAGCTAAAGCCCTGAACCAGAACAATGTGACAATCGTTTCAACTGGTTCAACCGCAGCCACTATTCGTGAAGCCGGAATACCCGTTACCGAAGTTGCTGAAGTTACCGGTTTTGCCGAAGCGCTAGATGGCCGAGTTAAGACTCTGCACCCTAATATTCACGGTGGTTTGTTAGCTGATCTACGTTTGGTATCCCACGAACAGCAAATCAAGGATCTAGGTATTGAGCCTTTCGAGCTTGTGGTGGTTAATCTTTATCCGTTTGTTCAAACAGTTGCAACCGGAGCCAAAGGGGATGCGGTTGTTGAGCAGATTGATATTGGGGGACCGGCTATGGTTCGGGCTTCAGCTAAGAACTTTGCCAATGTTGCCATTGTGGTAGATCCTGGTAACTATTGGGATGTTATTGCAACACTTGCTGAAGGTGGAACTACTCTAAATCAGAGAAGAGAACTAGCCGCTAATGCTTTTGCTCACACAGCCAGATATGACTCTGCTGTTGCCAGCTGGTTTGCCAATGAGGTTCAAGAGAAAGCTTTGCCGCAGGGTTCAGATAAGAAAGATATGAAGAACCCTGGCTTTGATAGAAAACTTGAAATAGCAGGTGAACTACTGTCGGTTCTTAGATATGGTGAAAATTCACACCAGTCTGCGGCTATATATAAAAATGTTTCAGCCGATGCAGTTTCAGGTATTGCTCAGGCTAAGCAGCATTCGGGTAAAGAGATGTCCTTCAATAATTACATCGATGCCGATGCTGCTGTTCGAGCAGCGTATGACTTTAATGAGCCTGCGGTTGCCATCATCAAGCACGCTAACCCTTGCGGTATTGCTATTGCGCCTAAAGGTGCCGAGGATCCAATCTCCGAGGCACACATGTTGGCATACCTCTGTGATGACGTGAGCGCCTACGGTGGCGTGGTTGCGGCTAACCGAACTGTTACCTTGTCTATGGCTCAGAATTTGCTATCTGGGTTCACCGAAGTTTTGATTGCACCTGGCTATGAACTTGAAGCTTTGAGGCTCTTGGTTGATAAGCGCAAGAACATGAGGATTTTGGAACTACCTAGAAACTATGCTCGCGAAACCCATGAAATCAAACAAGTTTCCGGTGGCTTCTTGGTTCAAGAGCTGGACGAGTTCTCGAAACTGAACACCAAGAATTGGAAGTTAGTTAGCGGTTCTCGGCCTGATGATGAGACCATCAAAGACCTTGAGTTTGCTTGGCGGGCAGTTAGATCGGTTAAATCAAATGCGATCTTGTTGGCTAAGAACGGTGCCTCTATAGGTGTTGGAATGGGGCAGGTTAACCGAGTTGACTCTTGCAAGTTAGCGGTTGAACGGGGTGTGGTTCAGGTTATTGGTTCGGTCGCAGCCAGTGACGCTTTCTTCCCATTTGCTGATGGTTTGGAGATTCTAATTAGAGCAGGCGTGAAAGCAGTTGTTCAACCAGGTGGATCTATTCGCGATGAAGAAGTTATCGCTGTCGCAAAAGAGGCTAACCTACCGATGTTTTTTACCGGTGAGCGCCACTTCTACCACTAAAGATTTTCGACGTCTGCTTGCTTAGTTCTAACTGCTTCAGCAGCTAGTTTCAGTGCAGCTAGTTCATCCTCGGTTAAAGGTGTTTCAATAACTTCTTTGATTCCGCCCTTACCTAGTCTGGCTTCAACACCAAGGTAGACACCTGAGATACCAAACTCACCATCAACCCAAGCACAAACTGGATACACAGCACCTGAATCTTCGTGAACAGCTTTAGCCATCCGGGCAACAGCAGCACTAGGTGCGTAGTATGCAGAACCGGTCTTTAGAAGTTCAACGATCTCTGCACCACCGTTACGAGTTCGGTTAACAAGTTCTTCAACTTTTTCTTTACCTAAAACATCAATGATTGATTTACCGTGCACTGTTGACACAGATGGCACTGGAACCATGGTTTCACCGTGTGAACCTAAAGTTAGAGTCTTAACATCTGAAACATGAGCACCAGTTGCTTCAGCAACGAAGTTAGTGAAGCGAGCGGTGTCTAGAACTCCAGCCTGACCGATCACTCTTTCCTTTGGGAAGCCTGATGCTTTTTGAGCAAGAGCAGTCATTTCATCTAGTGGGTTGGAAACCACAAGAATCACAGCGTTAGGCGCATGCTTAGCAATGTTTCTTGCAACCCCACCGACGATACCCGCGTTGATTCCAAGTAGGTCCATGCGAGTCATACCCGGTTTTCTAGGCAGACCGGCGGTGATAATAACGATCTCTGAATCAGCGATGGCTTCATAGCCTTGGCCATCAGCGGTGGTGGTGGCACCAACAATCTTGGTCTCAAATCCTTCGATGGATCTTGATTGGTTGATATCCAAGGCAACACCTTCAGGCTTACCTTCAAGAATGTCGGTTAGCACTACAGTGTCAAAGATGTCATATTCAGCTAAACGTTGAGCTGTTGTAGTTCCGTAGAAACCTGAGCCAATTACCGAGACTTTACCGTGGCGTGCCATGTTGATTTACTCCTTTTAGGATGGAATTAGGTGTGTTTTGGGGCTTAACCTGCTTCTAGCCTACCTGCTTCCGATAAACTGAAAGGCTTTGTGGCTTTACACAAGGTCTATAGATTTCAAAGATTAGGTAGTGGTTTAACTATGCAAAAAATGGGCACTGTTCGAACATTGCTGCGCATCTTCCCTTATGCCAAAAGCGCTTTACCCAGAGTAGTTCTAGGCACCGTGGCCGCTCTCATGGGCCACATGTTTGCTTTAGCTATTCCGAACTTGCTTCGAGGCCTGGTTGATAACTTCGGTAAGACCACCACCATGGAAGTTCTAGTTCCTGCTGTTTTAGCAGTTCTGGCGATGGGTGTTTTAGAGGCCACCATGGTGCTTTTGCGCAGATGGCTAGTGCTGACTCCAGGAACTCACGTTGAAGCCGGACTTAGAAAAACTCTTTACGCCAAGCTTCAGGATCTGCCGGTTGCTTTCCATGATAAGTGGCCAAGCGGTCAGCTACTTTCTAGGGTTACCGGTGATTTGAGCTTGATCAGAAGATGGCTTTCTTTTGGAATAGTTTTGTTGGTAGCCAATATCATCACCATAATCGTAGGTTTCATTGTGCTGTTCCAATACAACTGGATACTAGCCACAATTTTCTTTGTAATCATGTCACCGCTTTGGGTTCTAGGTTTCAAATTTGAAAAGGAATACCACCTAACCGCTCGGCTTAGCCAGGACCAGGCTGGAGATCTAGCTACTAGCGTTGAAGAAAGCGTTCACGGTATTCGTGTTCTTAAAGCTTTCGGTCGTGGTTCTTTCATGACCGAGAAGTTTGCAGCCGATGCTTGGAAGCTTCGTAGCACTGAATTGAAAAAAGCCAAGATGGTTTCTGGTTTGTGGTTTTATTTCAGCACCATGCCCGATATTGCTCTAGGTATTGCTTTGGTGGTCGGTGTGATTCAGATTGTCCAGGGTGATTTAACCATCGGTGCTTTATCGGCATTTATTTTGACCACGAGAGTGATGCGTTGGCCGGTTGACTCGATTGGATTCTTATTGTCTATGACAATTGATGCAAGAACTGCAGTTGAACGTTTCTTTGAAGTTATTGATACCACAGTGGATATCACTGACCCAGAAACTCCTAAGAGCCTTACTGAAGCTAAGGGAAGATTGACTTTTGAGAATGTTCACTTCCGTTACGCAGATGCTCCAGAGTCCCAGGATGATTTACTAAACGGCATCAATCTGGAAATTGAACCAGGTGAGTCAATTGCTCTAATTGGTATTACTGGTTCAGGTAAAACTTCTTTGACTGCACTGGCAACTAGGTTGTATGAAGTGACAGCCGGTTCGGTGAAACTAGATGGTGTAGATATCAGGGAGTTCAGTCGGGAAGAACTTAGATCACATATCGCCATGGCTTTCGAAGATTCCACGTTATTTAGTGACACTGTTCGCAATAACGTCTTGCTGGGTAGGCCAAACAGCACCGAAGAAGAATTGGCTCAGGCTCTAAAAATCGCGCAAGCTCAGTTTGTCTACGATCTCCCAAAGGGCCTAGAGACCAGGATTGGTGAAGAAGGTCTTTCGCTTTCCGGTGGTCAAAGACAGCGTTTGGCTTTAGCTCGAGCGGTAGCGGCTAAGCCAGCTGTTCTGGTTTTAGATGACCCACTATCAGCACTGGATGTTGATACCGAAGCCATGGTCGAAGATGCGCTTAGAACAGTCCTGAAGGCGACTACCGCTTTGATTGTTGCTCACCGACCTTCAACCGTGCAGTTAGCTGACCGGGTTGCCCTGTTAGAAAACGGCAAGATCACTGCGGTTGGAAAACACAGTGAATTGTTGGCTACTAACGAGCACTATCGCTATGTGATCAGCAGCCTCGATGCGGCCGGAAAAATGATTGAGGTGACTGACTAATGAGTATGCATGGTGTTCAAGACGAAGAGAAGATCCATCTAAATAAAGAAGAGCAGGCTCGAATTAGAGCCAGAAGTCTAAAACTACTCAGTGAGATTGTTAGACCGGTAAGGACAAGACTGTTTGGAAGTTTGGCACTAGTTTTTACTAGCCAGGCTTTGAAGGTTTCTGGTCCTTGGTTGATTGCAATCATTTTGGATAAGTCATTACCATTGGCGATTCAGGGTGATTTCTCCAGTTTGATTTGGACAGTCAGCACCTTCTTTGCTGTGAATTTGGCCTCAGGTTTCACCATCGCTTTCTTTATGAGGTATTCAGCAAAGGTGAGCCAAGATATTATGTTTGGGATTAGGAAGAGACTGTTCCGTCACACCCAACGACTCTCTATTGAATTCCACGAAACATACACTTCCGGTCGAGTTATTGCTCGTCAAACTAGCGACCTAGATTCCATCAAGGAACTGCTTGATTCGGGTGGCAGTGAAATGATTTCTGGAATTTTGTATATGGTCTTCACAGCCATTGCTTTAGTTAGCTTGGATGCACCATCGTTCTTGATCATGTTAGTTAGCTTCATTCCGCTGTATTTCTTGACTACCTGGTTCCAGAGAAATACCAAAATCAATTACCGCAAGACTCGTGTTGCTTCAGCGAAGCTGATTGTTCACTTCGTTGAGACTATGACTGGTATTCGTGCGGTCAAGGCTTTCCGTAAGGAAAAGCGCAATGAGGAAACATACAAAGACTTAGTTGAGGATTACCGAAACGTGAATGCCAAGGTTATCCAGCTGTTTGGAATTTATGATCCAGGTTTGATCATGATAGGTAACCTAACGGTTTCTTTTGTTTTGTTGTGGGGTGGCTACCGGGTTATCCAAGATGATCTTGGTATCGGTGTTTTGATTTCTTGTATTTTGTATGCGCGAAGTTTCTATGACCCGATGGAAAACCTAGCCATGTTCTATAACGCTTATCAGTCAGCTAACTCGGCACTGGAAAAGATTTCTGGAGTTTTAGAAGAAGAGCCTTCAGTTCCTGAGGCTACTAACCCAGTTGAGCTAATTACCCATTCGGGTGACCTGCAGTTCAAAGATGTTGAGTTTGCCTATTCCAATGGCAAAGTGGTTCTGCCTAAATTCAATTTGAACATTGCTGGTGGTCAAACAGTTGCCTTGGTTGGCACTACCGGTGCGGGTAAATCGACGTTGGCTAAGTTGATCTCGCGCTTCTATGACCCGACCCAAGGAACTATTGAACTTGATGGCGTTGACCTGACTAAAGTCAGTGAAGACGACCTGCGTAAAGCTGTGGTTATGGTTACCCAAGAGGCTTATCTATTTAGTGGAACTGTGGCTGAGAACATTGCTTTGGGTAAACCTGAGGCAACCCCGGAGGAGATTGAGGCGGCTGCTAAAGCAGTTGGTGCGCACGAGTTCATCTTGAGCCTGCCTTCTGGTTATGACACCGACGTGAATAAACGTGGTGGACGAGTTTCATCTGGTCAAAGACAGCTGATCTCTTTCGCCAGAGCCTTCATTGCTGATCCTGAGGTTTTGATTTTGGATGAGGCAACATCTTCACTAGATATCCCTAGCGAACGCATGGTTCAGCGAGGCTTGCAGACCCTGTTGGCCGGCCGAACTGCGATCATTATTGCTCACCGCCTCTCAACAGTGTCTATTGCTGACCGGGTAATAGTCATGGAACAGGGTCAAATCATTGAAGATGATGCTCCAGCGGTGTTGATTGCTGGAACCGGTAAATTTGCCAAGATGCACAAGTCTTGGCGTGAGTCTCTGGTCTAGGCTAGAAGTAAACCAAAACAACTAAAGGGCATAATCATGCAGAAAATAAAGGTTCAAGGAACAGTCGTCGAATTAGATGGCGATGAGATGACCAGAATCATCTGGCAGAACATCAAAGATCAACTAATTCTTCCGTTCTTAGATGTTGACTTAGAGTATTACGACCTATCGGTTGAGCACCGTGATGCAACTGAAGATCAGGTCACCGTTGACGCAGCTAACGCAATTAAGAAGCATGGCGTTGGTGTTAAGTGTGCGACGATTACCCCTGATGAAGCTCGGGTTGTTGAATTCGGTTTGAAGAAGATGTGGAAATCTCCTAACGGAACTATCCGTAACATCCTTGATGGTGTTGTCTTCCGTGAACCAATCATTATTTCTAACGTGCCGCGTTTAGTGCCTGGTTGGACTAAGCCAATCGTCATCGGTCGTCACGCTCACGGAGATCAATACAAGGCAACTGACTTCAAAGTTCCTGGTGCTGGTCGAGTTACTATGACTTGGGCTCCAGCCGATGGTTCTGAGCCAACCACGCTAACGGTTGCTGATTATCCAGAGCACGGTGGGGTAGCGATGGGTATGTATAACTACATGGATTCGATTCGTGATTTCGCTAGAGCATCTTTCAACTACGGACTTGCTCGTAATTACCCGGTTTATCTTTCAACTAAGAACACCATCTTGAAGGCTTACGATGGCGCTTTCAAGGACGCTTTCCAGGAGATCTTCGAAGCTGAATACAAGGGGCGCTTTGATGCTGCCGGCCTTACCTACGAGCACCGTCTTATCGATGACATGGTGGCTGCTGCTCTGAAGTGGGAGGGTGGCTATGTTTGGGCTTGTAAGAACTATGACGGAGATGTTCAGTCAGACACTGTCGCACAAGGCTTTGGTTCACTTGGTCTTATGACCTCAGTGCTAACCACCCCTGATGGCAAGACCTGCCTAGCTGAAGCTGCTCACGGAACGGTGACTCGTCACTACCGCGACTACCAGGCCGGTAAGAAGACCTCTACTAACCCGATTGCATCCATCTACGCTTGGACTCGCGCACTTATGCACAGAGCCAAACTAGATAACACTCCTGAGGTTCAGAAATTTGCAGAAACTTTGGAAGATGTAGTTATCAAGACTGTTGAATCAGGTCACATGACCAAAGATCTTGCGGCTCTAATCGGCAAAGAGCAGGCTTATCAAACCACCGATGAATTCATGGCATCTCTTGCCGAGAATCTCAAGGCGCGTCTTGGCTAAGTGTTGATAACTCAATAATTCTTTCGGGTTGTGTAAAACTCCAGCGGTAAATCCGTTGGAGTTTTACTTTAACCAGATGCACGTTAAAAAACTAATTAGATGGCCGAAGCTAACCGCTCTGGTCTTATTCATTTCGCTAATCATGGGAATCAACTTTGTTCCAAATGTTTTAGCTCAGTCGGCTTCACCGACTGCTAACTGTAATGCTTCTAAAACAAGTTGCAGCATTATTTTCCCTTATTCAGGTGACTACTATGTTTGGTCACCACCAGCAGATACCAGAACTGTTCTGTTTAGCATGTCTGGTGCTCAAGGTGGTCGTTCCGGTGGTAACGGATCTAAAACAGGTGGAACATTTAGAACAGTTCCAACCGGGCCACTGTATATCTACGTTGGCGGTCAAGGGTCCTCAGGCAATAACGCAGCCGGTGGTTTCAACGGAGGTGGCGCTGCTGGTCAAGGTCACAACGATGAAGGCTCCGGCGGAGGAGCGACAGATATTAGAAGCTCAACCTTACTAACCGATCGAATTGCCGTTGCCGGCGGTGGCGGTGGAACCGGTGGTTGGGTTGGTGGAACCGGTGGAGCAGCTGGTGGCCCCACTGGTCTTTCAGGTGGTAGCGGTCAAGGTGCCGGTGGTACTGGTGGAACTGCTAGCGCTGGTGGTATTGGTGGTACTTCCAATGGAGCAGCAACTTCAGCTGGAACTTCTGGCTCTCTCGGCCAAGGTGGAACCGGTGGTAGCGCTAACACCCCTGGCACACAGGTTGCCGGTGGTGGAGGCGGCGGTGGCGGTTACTACGGTGGTGGTGGCGGTGGAGCAGACACTGACCCAGCCGGAACCGATGGTGGCGGTGGCGGAGCTGGATCCAGTTATGCCAACGCTACGAAGTTGCAATCAGTTTCCTATGTTGTGGCCAGCCAACCTGGCGATGGCCAAGCTACCATCACATATCTTCTTGGCCCAACAGTGACAGCCTTCACTGCACCTAGTTCACCTAGCAATGCGGTTTCCCCAGTATTCAACATCAGCTTTGGTCAAAGCGTAACTGGACTAACAGCGGATGACTTTACTATCTCAGGAACGGCAACCAACTGTTATGTTTCATTGCTAACCGGTTCAGGTGCAAGCTATGCAGCAACTGTTGCAGGGTGCTCCGATGGAACTATATCGCTAACGCTAAAAGCAGATACGGTTACCGGAAATGCGATTGGTCCAGTTAGGGCGGTTAGTACAACACCAATAACCTTGGACCGAACACTGCCTGAACTCAACAGCTTAACCAAGCAACCTAGCAGTAACAATCTAGTCATTTACAAAGCAATCTTTACTGAATCAGTTTCTGGTTTAGCAGGGGATAGCACTGACTGGCTAGTTAAGGGTGACGGCTGTTCCATCGCTTCACTAACGGGATCAGTGACTGAATATGTGATTACTCTGAGTGGATGTTTAGATGGTCACCTTGCCGGTCTAGTTCTCAATTCCATGGCCGTTATCGATACTGCGGGAAACATTGGTCCAAGCCTGAATAATCAAACCGGAGTTACCAAGATTGATACCAGTCCTCCTGTCATTCACGTTACCGATGTCACCGCACCAGGTTTAGGAGCTGCTCCAACATTTGTGTTTGACAGCGAAGAGCCAGTTACCGGAATGACCAGTTCCAAGTTTGTTTTCACTGGAAGTGCAACCGGCTGTGTTATCAACTACGCAGTGCTAAGAACAGGTCTTGGCTGGCAGGTAACTCTAAGCACGTGTTCGATAGGAACAACGCAAGTGAGCCTAGCGGCAAACTCGGTTGCTGACAGTTCAGGAAACCTTGGTCCAGTTGCTGCAGTGTCATCAAGTGTTGTTACATTGCTAGCTGATGAAGTAGTTAATCAAACAGTGGTTGCACCTCACGGAAACCAGGGTGCGGCTATCAAGGAACCTAAAGCGCTTCCCCAAAAGGCAAAAGCTGGTAAAACCAAACACAGCATCAAGCCTGTTTATCCGATTACTAAAGTCACTAAGAAGCCTCAAACAGTTAAGGCAATCGAGCCTAAGCAAGAGAGCCCAACTGCTTCGGTTAGATCTGTAACAGATCAGCCATTGGTTTTGATGCTAATTGGCTTGGCAATAGTTCTCTCGCTGGCATCTTTGATGTCTACTCGCAGAACTAGATCTAAGCGGCATTAGAGGGGTTTGACCCTCGGTCAAAGAAAGTTGTGAATCTGAGCTAGCTCAGATCCAATCTGGCCGAGGGTCAACTCTTACCCAACTAGTTATCTAGCGGAAGCTTGGCTGCTTTAGCTCGTTTTCTGTATCTTGAGGCTTGGATTATCAGGGCAACTCCCAAAAGGACGCCAACTCCAACCATTGCTAAGGCGATGATCGCTGTATTTGACATGTATTTCCCTTAATCCTTGAAACATTCGCTTTTGCTCATATTAAGGATACAAAGCATTCGTATATGGGTATGTTTTTGGCTAAACCGTGTCTAATTTGGGGTTAGTTTCTTGAGGCTTGAGCCTCAGTTAGAATAGGGATATCGCAACTGGCGCTAAAGATGGGTTTCCATCAGGGAGCGAAGGCAGTCTGGTCGTGCGCCTGGGCCAAAACTTCAAGCCATATAGGAGTTCCCACAATGAATAATTTGCCAACCACTTTCAATTTACCTTTAGCTGAAACTGATCCTGAGATAGCAGCAGTATTACAGGCCGAACTCGATAGACAGCGTAACTTCCTTGAGATGATAGCCAGTGAGAACTTTGTTTCTCGCGGTGTCCTTGAGGCTCAAGGTTCTGTCTTGACCAACAAATACGCCGAGGGTTACCCAGGCAAGAGATACTACGGTGGTTGTGAAGCCGTTGACGTTGCCGAAAACCTAGCTCGTGATCGAGCCAAAGAACTCTTCGGTGCAGAGCATGCGAATGTTCAACCACATTCGGGTGCTAGCGCTAACGCAGCTGTTCTGATGGCGTTAGCAAACCCAGGAGATCGCATCCTAGGTCTTGAGCTTGCTCACGGTGGTCACCTAACTCACGGAATGAAGTTGAACTTCTCGGGCAAGATGTATGAAGCTCATGCATATGGTTTGAACCCAGACACTTTCCTGATCGATATGGACATCGTTCGTCAACGAGCCCACGAAGTGAAACCCACCGTATTGATTGCTGGTTGGTCAGCATATTCTCGTCACTTAGATTTCGCAGAGTTCAGAAAAATTGCGGACGAAGTTGGTGCCAAGCTATGGGTTGATATGGCTCACTTTGCTGGTTTGGTGGCTGCTGGTCTGCACCCTAATCCAGTTCCATTTGCCGATGTTGTTTCAACAACAGTTCATAAAACTCTTGCCGGTCCTCGCTCAGGTTTGATTCTTTGCAAATCCGAGTATGCGAAGAAGATTGACTCGAGTGTGTTCCCAGGTCAACAGGGTGGACCGCTAATGCATGTTATTGCAGCTAAGGCAGTTGCGTTCAAATATGCAATGGGCCAGGAATTCAAAGAAAGACAACAGCGAACAATTCGTGGAGCACAAATCATTGCTAACCGTTTGGTCCAGGCCGATGTGAAAGCTCACGGAGTTGATGTTCTGACCGGCGGAACTGATGTTCACTTGGTTTTGGTAGATCTTAGAAACTCCAAGATTGACGGTAAGGTTTGTGAAGATCTGTTGCACGAGGTTGGTATCACGGTGAACCGAAACTCTGTTCCTAATGACCCAAGACCTGCCATGGTAACTTCAGGTGTTCGAATTGGAACCCCTGCTCTTGCAACTCGTGGCTTTGGCGAAGTTGAATTTACCGAGGTTGCCGATATCATCGCTCATGTTGTGATGCCTAACCCAGATATCCAAGCTTTGGCTGCGCGGGTTAGAAAACTAACCGAAGCTTTCCCGCTTTATAGCGGTTTAGAGAACTGGTAAGTCTTTGAGTGCAATTATTTTAGATGGCAAGGCAACAGCCAAAACTATCAAGGCTGAACTAGCTCAGCAGGTCATTGCTCTAAAGGAAAAGGGGAAAACCCCTGGTCTTGGAACCCTATTGGTTGGCGATGATCCTGGTTCACACAGTTATGTTTCAGGTAAACATAGGGATTGTTCCGAGGTTGGTGTTCACTCAATCAGAATCGATCTGCCGCAAAACGCAAGTAAGGCAGATGTCTTTTCTGCAATTAGAGATCTAAATGACGCTAAAGATGTCACCGGATATATTATTCAACTTCCTTTACCCTTCGGCTTTGATACCAATCAGATATTGGAACTCATTGATCCAGATAAAGACGCCGATGGGTTACATCCGATCAATCTGGGAAGGCTAGTACTAGCGACCGGAGAACCGATGAGTTCCCCTGTTCCTTGCACACCGGCTGGAATTGTTGAATTGCTAAGCCGGTATGGAGTTAACCTAAAAGGCGCTGAAGTTGCCATCGTCGGAAGAGGGGTAACCGTTGGTCGACCACTGGGGCTTCTATTAACCAAGAAGGGTATAGACAGCACCGTAACACTTCTGCATTCAGGTTCTAAAGACATTGAACATTCAATTAGAAGAGCAGACATAGTTGTGTCTGCTATTGGGGTTCCGCATTTCATTAAACCAGAGTGGATAAAGCCAGGAGCTGCGGTCTTAGATGTTGGTATTACAAGAGTTGAAACTGAATCAGGAGCAAAGCTTCTAGGTGATGTTGATCCGAAAGTAATTGATATAGCTGGATATCTTTCACCTAACCCAGGCGGAGTTGGACCGATGACTCGTGCGATGTTGGTCAGGAATGTAGTAGAGGCTGCCAGTCGTAATTAACTGACAGCCTCAACTAATCTAAATTTTATTTAGTGCGTAGCCATATACTTCTGCAAGTTGGCACTGAAACACTCTAGGTTTGCACGGACTTCGGCTTCAGTTGCACCCGGCTCGATAAAGATCAAAGAGTAGTCCTGATAGATATCAGCTAACTCATAGTTATCGTTAGTGGCCGAAACCTTAGCCTTGTTTGGCACACACCAACCAACAAGCTTGACTTGAACCAAGGTCACGTTATAGGTCTTGCTGCTTTTGTGATCAGAACCAGTAACAGTGATGGCCAAAGTGTTATTGCCATCTTTGAAGTCTGTGTCGCCTACTACAGTTACTTTGGCAGCAGGGTCTGTCGCAACTGCCTTTACATATACTTTTGCCATACCGGTTGGGATAGTGATTTTGTCCCCAACTTTGACTGGTTGAACCCAGATAGCACTTTGATCGCTAAGAGTGATTGATTTCAAAGTCACCGGAGCTGAAGCTCCAAGGCTTAGTGCCACAGCGACAACCGCAAAAATACCAACTGCTGCCATAAAAATAGGCATTCCGAGTTTCTTCATGTTCATTTCGTGTCCTAGCGTCTTAGCGGTAAAACCGCACTGGGTTCTAGTTTCTCATAAAAAACAGGTTTAGTGGGTGCGTTTTGTTGGGGTTGGAACAGGTTTGTAATACCAGCTTGGCACTGGGACAGGGGTTCTGGTAGGGGTCGCCGAAGGGGTTGGCTTCGGCGTATTTGTCGGTGCTGAAGTATAGGTAGGCCTTGGGTTCGAGGTCGGTGGATTGCTCTTATAAATAATGGTTACCGTTGGAACTGGGCTTGGAGTGGGCATTTGAACCCCGGTTACCACGTAAATGGTGGCTTGGCAGGTGAAAAACTTCTGATTATTGGAAGATGGTAGGTCCCGAGCAGTAAATGTTGGGGTATTCCAAGAATTGGAGTTATAGAGGTCTTGATAGCTTCCACAACCGCTAGAACTACTGGAATAGCCGCTGGAAAGGTAACTAATGGTCACTTTCTTGTATGCGACGGGGCTTGAAGCATTAGCCGTGGCTGAAATAGTGATCGAAGCAGACAAGATCATGGCCAGGGTGCCGGTAGCAAACATGGGCAAAGCCAGCTTTTCAAGGACGCTTTTCTTACTCATTTTGTCTCCAATTGGGTTTAGTGAAACATGGCTTCACTCTAAACCCAACCTAAGACAAATTAGTCAAGCATCTGGGTGGCAGCCAATTCCTTATAAAGTGGAGTACTTCTGAGCAGTTGTTTATGCGTTCCAGCTCCAGCGACCTTACCATCCGCTAAAACAATAATCAGATCACTATCAACAACAGTTGAAAGTCGGTGCGCTATCACAATCATGGTTCGGTTCCTGGCAACAGCGTCGATGGCTTCACGCATGCGTTGCTCGTTTATGCCATCAAGGCTTGAAGTTGATTCGTCTAGAAGCAAAATAGGTGGCGCACCAAGCAGTGTTCTCGCAATAGCGAGTCTTTGACGTTCTCCACCGGAGAGCATGATGCCTTGTTCGCCCACCTGGGCATCTAAACCTCTGGCATCTCTTTTTAGGACTGCTGTTAGATTCACTTCAGCTAACACTCTTTTCAGATCTGCGTCGGTAGCTGTTGGTGACCCAATCAAAAGGTTGTCTCGAAGGCTACCAGCCAGCACCGGTGCATCCTGCTCAACATAACCAATCTGTTCTCTAAGTTCAGATCGGCTAATAGATTTAACTGAAACCCCGTCTAACAAAATTGTTCCTGATGAAACATCGTAGAACCGTTCCATCAAACCAAAGATGGTTGACTTACCAGCTCCGGAAGGTCCAACGATGGCAACTCGGTGACCGCGTTCAACCTTGAACGAAATTCCCTTGATGACTCGTTTAGGTTCAATAACAACCTGTTCGCCAGTTTCATTAGTTTCAGTTCTTGACGGGTAGCTGAACTGAACATTCTTGAATTCAATGGCAACAGTGTTAACAGCTTTGCGTTTAGCTGGCTTTGAAGTAACCTCATCGTCCGCCTCCATGGGAAGGGTGGTGATTTCTTGTATACGAGCAAGAGCACCTAAGGCTGATTGAACCGATGAATAAGCACCAAAGAATTGACCGACCGGTCTAATCATTAGGAACATCAAAAGAATGAATGTAATCAAAGAGGAAACTTCTGTTGCACCGGTAGCAACTCGGTAACCACCAACACCTAGAACTACGATGAAAGCACCGTTGGCAGCTAATCCTCCAATTGGGGTCACCCAAGAGTTGATTCGCGCTATTTTGACGCCTTGAATATAGGCCTCATGAGCATCCTTTTCGATCATCGTGGTTTCACGAACTTCAGCACGAGCTGCTCTAATGGTTCTAACCGCCGATAGCGCTCTTTCAACTGAAGCCGACATGTTGCCCACGCGCTCCTGAGCTTTGGTTGTCGCGGCTCTGATTCGTCTAGAGGTAATACCGATAGCGGCAACCGCAACGGAGATCATCAGCAAGGTAAGGGTCAGCAGCAACCAATCAATTACTGCCATGGCGATAACTGAACCAACAAAAACCAAAGCTCCGCCAGCGCCATCAACCAGACCTTGGGTTAAAGCAGCTCTCAGCAAAGTAGTATCGGAACCAACTCGAGAAACCAGGTCACCGGTTCTTCTGGTGTCATATTCATGAATAGGTAATCTCAGCAATCTGGCGGCTAAACGTTTTCTGGCTGAGTAAACAACTCCTTCTCCAGCTTTAGCCAAAACAAAATACATAGCTCCACCGGCAACAGCACTGAGCAAGGTAATGGCTAGCAGTGTGAGCGCAACTGGAAGAACATCTTGACCTGCCTGAACGGTTTTGATGATCTGACCAACTACCAGTGGTTGGGCTAGGTTAACCGCTGCTCCAATTAGGGAAAAGATGACTGCTATAACCAACAGTCCTTTCTGTTCCTTCATGTATGGAAGTAGTTGGTTGAACTTAGCTTTAGGGCCTTGAGGTTTCTTGCCTCGCCCACGACCCATCATGCTCATATTTGCTCTTTCATTAGACCAGGGTTACCGAGGATCTCTTCATTTAGAAGGTATCTGATTTCTGGTAGTGATAACGCTTCAGTGTATGCAGTGTTTTTATAGAACTTACTGAAATCAACTTTATTTAGTGCCGGTATTACTCTTTTATCGTGGACTTTTAGAAACATCACAGTGGTGTTAGGCACTCGGTCAAAGCTGGTTTTGACCTTCCCACAACCATAACCAAAAACAGTCAGAGCAACATCGGCATCCTGAGGCTTTACTTTGGTAACTAAACCGTGGTCTTCAACTTTGAATAGAGTCCGTTCAAAATCCTCTCGTTTCCAAATCTGGAAACAGGTGTTTAGTCTTGCCTTCTGCCAAACCATGTCTCCAAAATCATCAACATAATCTATGGAAAGATCTTCATCATGGATTAGGTGGAAGCTTCGATCAAGCCGGTTGATCACCGACCATTTACGCCAGCTTCGAGGAACAATAAAGGCAATGTATTCAGAGTGCTGGGCAGCTTTGTTAAAGAAGGGGATGCTAAGCGAGTTATTGCGTCCAAATGGGGGATTAGAGATAGTTACCGCATTAGTAAGTTTCTTCAGGTCGGCGTGGAGGAAGTCTGCTTCGATGACCCCATCAGATTTAGGTTCAATATCAAAACTTAGGACCTTTTTAGCACCCAGTTCTTTCGCCGCCTTGATGAAAGAGCCGGTTCCACCGGCAGGTTCAATCACAGTTCTTTCGCTGAAATCGTGGATAAGACTGGCAACCTTCACACTCAATTGGAGGCTTAGCTCAGTCGGGGTATAGAACTGTTCTTTGCCAGTTACCCTGCGATTACCTGGGCGTTTTTTGCCGGTCATAACCCCAAGGATATCACTTTGGGGTCATAGACTTTAAGACTGTGCTTAGTTATTGGCACCACAAATACTCAAGGAAGACTATAAAGTGGCTGTAAATCCTGATACCGAAGCGATGATTGTCGCAACTAATCTGACTAAGAGCTATGGTGATTTCAAGGCAGTCGATGGTATAAATTTCACTGTTCGTAAAGGTGAATCCTTTGGTTTGCTAGGGCCTAACGGTGCTGGTAAATCAACGACCATGAAGATGATTGCAGCTACCAGTCAAAGGACCAGCGGTGAGCTGACTATTTTGGGTAAAGATCCAAACATTTCAGGTCCTGAAATTAGAGCGCACTTAGGTGTTGTTCCACAGCAAGACAACTTGGATAGAGAGCTCAAGGTTTGGGAAAACCTAATGATCTATGGTCGCTATTTTGGTCTTTCCCGTAAATTCCTAAAAGTCAAGATTGAAGAACTTTTAGAGTTCGCTCAACTTGGTGAGAAAAGAAATAGCAAAACTGAAGAACTTTCTGGCGGAATGAAAAGACGGCTAACTATCGCCCGTGGTTTGGTCAACGAACCTGAAATCTTAATGTTGGATGAACCAACCACAGGCCTAGATCCACAAGCCAGACATATTCTTTGGGACAGACTGTTTCGACTAAAGGAACTTGGTGTGACATTGGTTATCACCACCCATTACATGGATGAAGCAGAACAGCTTTGTGATCGGTTGATGGTTATGGATAAAGGCAAGATTATGGCTGAAGGCTCCCCTTCGGAACTAATCAAAAAGTATTCAAGCAAAGAAGTTCTTGAGGTTCGTTTCGGGAGTGCTAATAATGCAGCAGTAGCGCTTGAGCTAGCTGGCATTGGCCAGCGACTCGAGATTCTTCCTGACCGGATCTTGGTTTATGCCGAGAACGGTGAGAAAGCACTTGAAGAAATAGTGAAGAAGGGTCTCGAGCCGGTCACATCACTAGTCAGAAGATCATCACTAGAAGATGTCTTCCTAAGACTTACCGGAAGAACTTTGGTCGACTAATGTCTATAGATCTTTCACAAGAACCAAAGATGACCTGGGTCGGCGCTAAAACCATCGTTGACCCAAGCATCAGCATCAAGCGTGGTGCTCTGTATATTGCCGAGAGCAGATTGAGAGCCATGCTCAACTGGTGGAAATCAATTATTGCTTTTGGTTTAGGAAACCCAACTCTCTATTTACTCTCCATTGGTATTGGCATCGGTTCATTGGTAGATAAATCACTTGGGGCTAACGGCATTGATCATGTAAGTTATCTAACCTTTTTAGCCCCAGCACTACTGGCAACCGCTGGTTTGCAAGGAGCACTGGATGAGGTGACCTGGCCAACCCTGCAAGGGTTTGTTTGGGATAGAACTTTCTTCTCAATGAATGCAACGGCTATCAGTGGCAAGCAGGTAGTCAACGGGGTCATGCTGGCAGCTATGGTTCGCTGCGCCCTTCAGGTATTTTTGTATGAACTTTGTCTATTAGCCTTTGGTGCTATCAGCTGGCAATCCATTCCTATTCTTTTGCTAGTCGCTTCAACCGCTGGGCTAGGTTTCTCTTCGTTGATGTTGGCTTTCTCGGCAAGCATTAAAGATGACGATGGCATCTTTGCCTTAGTTGGCAGGTTCATCATCACACCGATGTTCATGTTCTCGGGAACTTTTTATCCAATCACTTCAATGCCTATGTATTTGCAATGGATTGGTTGGATTTCACCGCAGTGGCATGCGACCAATCTGGGAAGAGCTTTAAGCTATGGCATGCCGATAGAGCCTTGGCTACTAATCATTCACTGGTCCGTGTTAATTGGAATGTCCGTTGTTGGTTTTAGTCTTGCCCACAGAGTCTTTGAAAAGAGGCTCTCAGCATGAGTTTGATTAACGTAACCGTTGATACCGCCATTGCTATTGCTGAAAGGCGAGCACAACGCAGGGGAGCGGGTTTCTATTCAGGAAGATCCAGAGTCATTCTCGAAAGAGGCTACTACGCCTTGAAGTCATCAACCTGGATGGTGGTTGCTTCAGGATTTGTTGAGCCAGTGTTTTATCTGTTGGCTTTTGGTTATGGAATCGGCCAGTTCATTAAAGGCACCACCGATGGCGCTGGTAATCCGATTACCTATGCCCAATACATAGCCCCAGCTTTGCTTGCCACCAGCGCCATGAACGGTGCTATCTATGACTCAACCTGGAATGTGTTTTTCAAAATGCACTTCGCCAAGATCTATAACGCTATGCTCTCAACCTCGATGGGAACTTTGGATGTGGCCCTGGGTGAAATTAGCTGGGCCCTGCTTAGAGGCTTGGCCTATGCGATTGGCTTTATGGCTGTGGTTGGTTCAATGGGCCTAATTCCATCTATCTGGGGACTACTGGCTATACCGGCAGCAGTTCTAATCGCATTTGGATTTGCTTCAATCGGCATGGGGGTTACTTCCTACCTAAAAAACCATCAGCAGATGCAATGGATTCAATTGGTTATGTTACCGATGTTCTTATTCTCAGGAACCTTCTACCCACTAACCATCTATCCAATTGGGGTTCAATACTTCATTGAAGCTTTACCACTGTGGCAAGCCATTCAATTAATCAGAGGACTGACCTTAGGCATCTTGGATCTAGCGATGCTAGGTCATGCACTTTATTTCGTGGCAATGATAATCGGCGGGCTGTTTTTCACAACCCGCCGACTCACAGCTTTGTTTCTTAGATAGAACTAGTTTCCAGAAACGTGGCCCAGGACAGCTAACACGATATTAATTGTGGTTAAAAGTGCAATGGTTGGAACAGCCCAAACCGGCGTGACATCTTTCTTGCGATAGCGGAAAGCTATCAGAAAGATGAATACCAAAGCGATTAGCTTTAGTGAAATTACAAAGGCATTAAGTTTGCTTGAGTCAACCGCAAGGCCCGCCATTGCTAGACCGGTGATCAACATCAGATAAGAGCCGTGCAGCACTCCGGCAGTTACTTTGATGCCTTTAGTGAGTTCTTTTAGGCTGGAGAAAAAACCTGCAAGTAATACTGCGATACCTAGAAGATGTAGCACTAGAAAAATATTTATTAGTAATTCTTTGGTCGAATTGTCCACATTATGCCTATCTGTTTAGATGTAGCTCTAGTCTATGAGCGTAGGTTACACATATGTATAGCGGCTTCAACAGCTTCCGCGCCTTTATCTTCTTTGCTTTCTGGTAAGCCAGCACGATCAAGAGCCTGCTGAGCGTTATCAACTGTCAAAATACCAAACCCGATAGGAACACCGTAATCTAACTGAACCTTGGTTAGCCCCGAGGTGGCAGCATCACAGACATACTCAAAATGCGGTGTTTCACCTTGAATGACAACCCCTAGAGCGATGATGGCATCAGCGTCATCTTCGGCTGCCCACTTAGCAGCGAGCGGTAGTTCAAAGGCACCTGGAACACGAACGATTGTGTATAGGTCATTACCCGATGCGCGAAGTGCCCGCTCAGCACCGGCTAATAAAGCTTCTGTGATTTCGGTGTGCCAGGAGGTAACCAGGATGGTCACCGCAAGGCTAGAAGAATCGATTTGTAATTTAGGTGCGTGGCCAGCCATTTATTTCTCCATCTCGGCAATAATTTGCGGGAGCATGTGTCCCATTTTTGATCTCTTGGTTTCTAGGTAACCTAGGTTTTCAATAGCTTCACCGACGATTACTGGAACATAAGAATTAACCGGGATACCCGCTTCGGTAAGCGAAGCAGATTTAGCCGGGTTGTTGGTCATCAGTCTTACGCTGGTAACCCCTAGCTCTCTCAGGATTGAAACAGCAGCCCCATACTCTCTAGCTTCGCTTGGAAGACCTAGAGCCAGGTTCGCTTCAACAGTATCTAAACCTTGTTCCTGCAAAGCGTAGGCCTTTAACTTATTTAGCAGTCCAATACCGCGACCTTCTTGACCTCTTAGGTAAATAACTATTCCACCGTTAGGGTCAGCTTCAATCATGTCTAAGGCGTATTGCAACTGAGGACCACATTCACACTTCAAAGACCCAAACGCCTCACCGGTAATGCACTCCGAGTGCATGCGAACCAAAACGTTCTCACCGGTTGGGTTGCCTTCGATGATCGCTACGTGCTCTGCACCAGTTTTGATGTCGTAGTAACCACGAAGCTTGAAGGTTCCGTGAATGGTTGGCACGTTAGCTTCAGCTTCAAAACGAATACGGTTATTTGGGTGATTTACATGTTCAATCTTTTGGCTCTGTAAATAGGCAACCAACTGTTCGATAGTTATAACTGGAAGATTTTCTCTGATGCCGAATTCTTGTAATTCAGGTAAGCGCATCATTGAACCATCTTCAGTTACCATCTCACCGATAACACCAACCGGAGTTAGACCCGCAAGCTTCAATAAATCAACCGCAGCCTCAGTGTGACCTCTTCTCCCGTGAACACCATGCGGGTGAGCACGCAGTGGAACTATGTGACCAGGTCTAATCAAAGACTCAGGTCCCGAACCTGACTCAGCCAAAGTTCTAACCGTTAGTGCTCGGTCGTAGGCAGAGACACCTGTGCTTTCGCGATCAACCGAATCAACTGTGATTGTGTAATTAGTTGCATGAGGATCTTCATTGCGCAAAGTCATGAGCGGAAGTTCAAGCTCGTTGGCACGAGATTCTTCCATCGGAGCACATAGGAAACCAGTGGTGTTCTTCACCATCCAGGCAATAAGTTCAGTGGTAGCGAACTGAGCAGCGATGATCGCATCGCCTTCATTCTCACGACTCTCATCATCAGCGACGAGGATAGCTTTACCAGCCTTTAGAGCTTCTAGAGCCTCTGCAATTGTTGCTAGTGCCATTTATTTATCTCTCATCTCTATTAGTCGTTCGATATGTTTAGCCATAACATCAACTTCAACGTTGACCTTGTCACCAGCGGACTTATAGCCCAAAGTAGTTAGCCTCAGTGTTTCAGGAATCAGACTTAGGCCAACAAAGTCATCCCCAACTTCGTTCACAGTCAATGAGATGCCATCTAGGGTAATGGAACCCTTCAACACCACATATTTCATAAGTGCTTTAGGAATCTGGATTCTCACCCAGTCCCAGTTCTCGCTAGCTTCACGAGAAATAAAGTACCCAAGCCCATCAACGTGACCTTGAACATGGTGCCCGCCAAAGCGGGTCTGCATGGTCATAGCTCGCTCAAGGTTTATTGGATCGCCAACCTGAAGCCCATCCATGCTGGTTAGTCGAAGAGTTTCCTTCATAACATCTGCTGTGAAAGTGCCATCAGCAATCTCAATTGCGGTCAAACAAACACCACTGCAGGAGATACTGTCTCCACGCTTGATGTCTGAGGTTACTAGAGGCCCTGAGATGGTCAATCTGATTGCATCAGGCTGCTCGGTTATGGAAACAACTTTGCCTAGTTCTTCAATGATTCCGGTAAACATTAGTTAACCTTCCTTAGTTCTGCTCTAATCAAGATGTCTTTACCCAAAGCCTGAACCTCCGTGAAATCAAGCTCAATGGCATCGTTCATAGTTGAGATACCAATATCTCCAACAGCAAGACCTTTTCCGCCAACAAGTTTTGAAGCCTGATAAATCAAAATCTCATCAAATAAACCGCTAGCAATAAAAGAGCTCATAACCTTTGCTCCACCTTCAACCAGAAGGTGATTAATCTTTAGCTTCCATAATGAATCAAGCAGGTCTTGAAGATCATGGGTCTTCACCTGAAGAGTCTTAGCATCTAAATTGAAGACCCGGCGGTTAGCATCAAGTTCGGTGTTCCCTAGAATCACTCGAAGTGGTTGGTGCTCATAAAGCGCACCATCAGATTTTCTAGCAGTAAGTTCAGGATCATCGGCCATTACGGTTGTGGTACCAACCAAGATGGCATCTATTTCACTTCGAAGCTTGTGAACATGCGCTCTTGATTCAGGCCCTGAGATCCACTTGCTGGTTCCATCGCTAGCAAAAGATCTACCATCAAGTGTTTGTGCCCATTTCAAAGTAATGAAAGGTCTTTGCTTACGAATAGCAGTGAGCCAAACTCGCTGCTGATTTTCAACCTCTGCAGCTAACAGCCCACCAATGACACTCACTCCAGAAGCTACCAGAGTCTCTGCACCATTAGCTGACTCAAGGCCGGGGTCGGTAGCACCATAAACAACAGTCTTAATTCCAGCATTAATTAAAGCTTGTGAACAAGGGCCGGTTCTTCCGGTGTGATTACAAGGCTCTAACGTAACAACAGCAATTGCTCCCTCAGGAACAAAATCCAGTTTGTTAAGCGCATCAACTTCAGCATGATTAGTTCCAGCACCCCTGTGCCAACCCTCAGCAATAATATTTAAGTCTTTATCAAGAATCACAGCACCAACCTGGGGGTTACCTCCATAGGTCGGTCCGAGTAAGGCTAATTCAAGAGCACGACGCATCGCACTTTCAAACTGAGAAGGATTATTCATCCCGATCGCCTTTCACTTAAAAGCGCCTCGGGGCATGGTCAAATAGCGACCACAGGTTAAGCCAAAAACGACTCAACCTCTGTTCTTCTACCATCCGGACTTTAACCGTCGGTTCTGGAATTACACCAGATCAACCGCCAAACCCAAACACCTAAATGTTTGTTGCCCTCGCAGGCAGCTTGTCGGGTCGCGGACTTTCACCGCCGGTTCAGATTTACACTGACCCCGAAGAACTTCAATACAAGTGTCCCAGAAAAAGGGTCAAAATGCGAGTGGTTCACCCAAAGGCGAACATTTAATTAGCTTTGATGAATCCAACTCGGTCATAAACGGCTTCAAGGGTAGCCTCGGCAACAGCTCTGGCCTTATCTGCACCGGTTGCTAACAATCGATCTAGTTCAGCCTGATCACTCATAAGGTCATTAGCTTTATCCCTGATAGGGGCAAGTGCATTTACCACGACATCGGCCACTTCGCCTTTTAGAACACCGTAACCGGCTCCAGCGAATCTATCTTCTAGGGAAAGGATTGATTCACCACTGATAGAGGAGTGAATGGATAACAGGTTAGAAACACCTGGTTTGTTTTCCCAATCAAGTTTGATGACTGCATCAGTATCGGTCACAGCACTCTTGATCTTTTTAGTGATGGTTGCATCGTCATCCATCAGGTTGATAAGACCTTTAGGGTCAACTGCTGATTTAGACATCTTTGCAGTTGGGTTCTGCAGGTCGTAAATCTTTGCTGTTTCTTTCAAGATGTGAGCTTCAGGAATAGTGAAAGTCTGACCAAACCTTGAGTTGAATCTTTCAGCAAGATCCCTGGTTAGTTCGAGGTGTTGTCTTTGATCTTCACCAACTGGAACGGCTTTTGATTGGTATAAAAGAATGTCCGCTGCTTGCAGGATTGGGTATGTGAAAAGCCCAACTGAAGTTGAATCACTACCTGCTTTTTGTGATTTGTCTTTGAACTGGGTCATACGGCTTGCTTCACCAAAACCGGTGATGCAGTTAAGTACCCAGGCCAGTTCAGCGTGGGCTGGAACATGGCTTTGAACAAATAAAGCAGATTCAGCTGGGTTGATACCAGCTGCAATATATTGGGCAGCAGTTCTTCTGGTATTTAGTCTTAGTTCAAAAGGGTCTTGAGGAACAGTAATGGCATGGAGATCAACAATTACATAGAAGGCATTGAAATCCTTCTGCATATTCACCCAGTTAACTAAAGCCCCTAGATAGTTGCCTAGGTGCAGGCTAGATGCACTCGGCTGCATGCCGGAAAGTAAATTAGGTTTGCCACTCATGTTAGATAGCGTACTCAACAACTACGGGAGAGTGGTCCGTGAAACGGGTATCGTAACTGGCTGCTCTGTGCACTAGGTAATTAGAAGCCAGTTTGGCAAGCTTTGGGGTTGCAATCTGGTAATCGATTCTCCAGCCGGTGTCGGTATCAAAGGCTTGACCTCTAAAGGACCACCAGGTGTATGGGCCTGGAATGTTTGGGTGAGCTTCACGACCTAAATCAATCCAACCCTGGGTTTTCATCCAGGTATCGAAGTATGCACGTTCTTCAGGAAGGAAGCCTGCGTTTTTCAGGTTGCCTTTCCAGTTCTTTATATCTAGTTCAGTGTGACCAACATTTAGGTCACCAACTACAACCACTAAACCATCTGCCTTTCTAAGTTCCGCCATACGTTTGGTCATGGCATCTAAGAACTTGTATTTCTCAACCTGTTTAGGGGTATCAACTTCACCTGAGTGAACATAAGTACTGATAACTGTTAGAGTCTTGGTTTTGAATTTGAAGTCAACTTCAAGCCATCTGCCAGCACTGTCAAAACTTTTTGAGCCTAACTCTGTTCTAAAAGCATCGGGTTTGATTTTGCTAACGATGGCAACACCGGCCCGACCTTTAGCGGTGGCCGCATCGTGCAGAATATGCCATTGGATTCCTGATTGTTCAGTTAGCTCACGAAAAATAGTTTCCAGATCGGCGGTTTCTGCTCTAACTTCTTGCAGAGCAATTATGTCTGGGGAGTGCTCTAAAACCCATTCGGCTAGACCCTTTTTATAGGCAGCACGAACACCATTTACGTTGATAGTTGCAACTTTGAGAGGCATGGCTCAAGTTTAAGCCGTAAAAGGATTAGATGGAGATGTATAGGGTGGTTCCGGTTTGAGTTAATGTGTATTTGCCTAAAGGCATACGAGCCGGCCCGTTAGTTACAGCGCCAGTTGTGGTGTCAAACTTCGAACCATGGATGTCGCAGACCAGATTGGTTTTGCTGATTCTTGAAAGTTGGAAAGCTTGGTGGGTGCAAGTTGGATTAAAGGCTCTAAAGACCCCGGATTTAGGTTGAGTAATCAGCACCATTAGATTTCCTGCAGCAGCTATCTGGAAGATGTTGGCTCTGCCAACTTTTACCTGATTAGTTGTGCAAACTTTGTATTTCTTTGTGGCGGCAGTTGCTGTCTGCGCAATCCCACTAAGACCAATAGTTGCGGCTGTCGCAGCAATGACGGTTAGGAAAGATCGACGTGTTAACTGTGCTTTAGTTTCTCTAACCTGTGTAGCGTTTTGATTTGAGCAGGAATGTTCAGACATGTATTAAGCCTAAAACAGTGTTTTGCAAAATCATTGAGGTGTTGATAACTCTCTGGGGAAATTCCCAGAAAAGACTATTTACGCCCGCGAAGAATGGCTTGCTTGACTTCAGCAATAGCCTTGGTAACTTCAATACCGCGAGGACAAGCTTCGGTGCAGTTGAAGGTGGTGCGGCAACGCCACACGCCTTCTTTATCGTTCAAGATGTCAAGACGAACTTCAGCTGCTTCGTCTCTTGAATCAAAGATGAAACGGTGAGCGTTCACGATAGCTGCCGGACCGAAGTATTGGTTGTCTGTCCAGAACACTGGGCAAGAAGATGTGCAGGCCGCACAAAGAATGCACTTGGTAGTTTCATCAAAACGTGCACGATCTTCAGGTGACTGCAACCTTTCCTTCTCAGGCTTATCTGAGGCAATCAAGAAAGGCTTTACATCTTTATAGGCCTGGTAGAAAGGGTTCATGTCTACTACCAGGTCTTTTTCAACTTTTAGACCTTTGATTGGTTCAACATAGATTGGCTGAGAGATGTCTAGGTCTTTAATCAGCGTCTTACAAGCCAAACGGTTTCTACCGTTAATCCGCATCGCATCTGAACCACAAACACCGTGAGCACAGCTTCTTCTGAAAGTTAGTGAACCATCAAGTTCCCACTTGATTTTGTGCAGTGCATCAAGCACACGATCAGTTCCAAAAACCTGAACATCGAAGTCCTGCCACTTAGGCTCAGTGTCTTTTTCAGGGTCAAATCTTCTAACAAATAGAGTCACCGTGAAAGATGGAATTGCAGCGATCTCTTTGGTGGTTTCAACAGCTGTACTCATCAGTACTTACGCTCCATCGGCTGGTAGTTGGTAACAGTAACCGGCTTCCAACCAAGACGAATCTCTTCGCCTTCCTTGTATGCCATTGAGTGAACCATGAACTTCTCATCGTTACGAGTCTCAAAATCTTCACGGAAGTGACCACCTCGGGATTCACGACGTTCGCGAGCTGTGAATGCCAGAACTTCCGCAAGGTCAAGTAAGAAACCAAGTTCGATAGCTTCAAGTAGATCAGTGTTGAAACGTAAACCTCGGTCTTGAACATGGATGTTCTCGTAACGCTTCCGAAGTTCCTTGATTTTATCGAGCACTTCATTCAAAGATTCTTCGGTTCTGTAAACCTGAGCATTCTTATCCATGCTGTCTTGAAGTTCTTTTCGGATAACAGCAATCTTCTCTGTTCCGTTTGCTTTACGCATATGTTCAATCAGTTTCACTGTCTCATTAACTGCATCCTGCGGAACGTCAACAAAATCAGCGGTCAAGGCATATTCAACCGAGTAAATACCGGCTCGCTTACCAAACACGTTGATATCCAACAATGAATTAGTTCCTAGACGGTTAGCACCGTGAACTGAAACACAAGCACATTCACCGGCGGCATAGAGACCTGGAACAACAGTCGTGTTATCTCTGAGCACCTCGGCTTTGACGTTAGTTGGAATTCCACCCATCGCATAGTGAGCGGTAGGGAAAACTGGAACTGGTTCGGTATAAGGCTCAACACCTAGATAGGTTCTTGCAAACTCTGTAATGTCTGGCAGCTTCGCGTCGATAACAGCAGGTTCAAGGTGAGTTAGATCCAAAAGAACATAGTCCTTGTGTGGACCAGCACCGCGTCCTTCACGGACTTCATTGGCCATGGCACGAGCCACCATGTCTCGAGGAGCGAGGTCCTTGATTGTTGGTGCGTAGCGCTCCATGAATCGCTCACCCAAAGAGTTACGCAGGATGGCGCCTTCACCGCGGGCCGCTTCTGAAAGCAAAATACCTAGACCTGCCAAACCGGTTGGGTGGAATTGGTAGAACTCCATGTCTTCCAAAGGAAGACCTTTACGGTAGATGATGCCAACCCCGTCACCAGTGAGGGTGTGAGCGTTAGAGGTTGTCTTGAATATCTTTCCGAAACCACCGGTAGCGAAAACAATTGACTTACCCTGGAAAACATGCAGGTCACCGGTGGCTAATTCATAAGCAACAACAGCTGCTGGTCGTTCAACACCATCGACTGTATTCATAACCAAATCAAGCACATAGAACTCGTTATAGAACTCGATGCCTAGCTTTACGCAGTTTTGATACAAGGTCTGCAAAATCATGTGACCGGTGCGGTCAGCTGCATAACAGGATCTTCTAACCGGAGCTTTACCGTGATCTCTGGTGTGACCACCGAATCTTCTCTGGTCAATCTTGCCATCAGGAGTTCTATTGAAAGGTAAACCCATGTTCTCAAGATCGATTACAGCCTGCACAGATTCTTTAGCAAGGATTTCTGCAGCATCCTGGTCAACTAGATAGTCGCCACCTTTAACGGTGTCGAAGGTATGCCACTCCCAAGAGTCTTCTTCCACGTTGGCTAGAGCTGCAGCCATACCACCTTGAGCAGCACCGGTGTGTGATCTGGTAGGGAAGAGCTTAGAGATAACAGCGGTTTTAGCATGCGGTCCTGCTTCAATAGCAGCACGCATGCCAGCACCACCGGCACCAACAATTACAACATCGTATTGATAGTTGTGAACTTTAACTTCAGACAATTTTTTCCTTAGCCCTTACAAACCAAATCTGGCAGATAGGTATGAACGTTAGGGTCAATACAAGGATCGAAAGTTGTGATCACAAGCGTGCCTAACAAAATAAGTGTTGCCGCAACCACCCAGAGGGTGATGTTCAGAGTCTTTCTAAGCCATTCACGTTCGGCATAGTCATTAACCAAAGTTCTCATGCCGTTGGTGCCGTGAATCAAAGCAAGCCATAACAAAATGCCATCGTAAACCTGCCAGAACGGTGAAGCCCACTTACCGGCAACGAAAGCAAAGTCGATAGCTTTGACTCCTCGAGCTGGAAGAACAAGGTTTACTGAAAGGTGGCCAATGATCATGAAGACAAGAATGAAACCTGAGACGCGCATGAAAACCCAAGCGCGTTTCTCCCACTGGGCACCTTTGCGTGATCTAGGTGCATCTGGTTGTTCGATAACTACGGCCATGATCTATGCTCCAAAAATATGCATCAGTTGACGAGGGACGAAGCCGGCCATCAGGATTACCCAAATAACCAAAACAATCCAGAACATCTGGTTTTGGTATTTAGCTCCCTTGCGCCAGTAATCGATCAAAATTACTCTGATTCCATTGAAAGCGTGGAACAAAATGGCTGCAACTAAGCCGATTTCAGCAACACCTATGATGGTTGTTTTATAAGAAGCAACAACAGAGTTGTATGCCTCGGGGCTGACTCTAACTAGAGCGGTGTCTAAGATGTGCACCAAAAGAAAAAAGTAAATGCCTACGCCTGTTATTCGATGTAAAACCCAGGTCCACATGCCTAATTTGCCTCTATACAAGGTGCCGGCAGGTCGCTTTGCCAAGAAAATCCTCCTCGAAGGGCACCGGTTTCGGACCACAACACCTTTAATGATAACTGGGGATGATTCCTAAAAATGCCCAAAATGCCTAACTGGGTTAGGCTTTTCAGGTTATGAGTGAACAAAGAGAGCCAATGGCTCGTTTCTATTCAGTTATCCCCGCAGGTGGTATCGGTAGCCGACTATGGCCACTGTCTCGAGCATCTGCTCCTAAGTTCTTGCACGATTTAACTGGTTCTGGTCAAACTCTTTTGCAGGACACAGTTGATCGGTTAATCCCGCTTTCGACCGAAGACCGCATTCTTATCGTTACCGGAGAGGCGCACCGGCTAGCTGTGCTGGGCCAATGTCCAAATCTTCAGCCGAAGAACTTAGTTTTAGAACCTAGCCCGAAGGATTCAACCGCGGCTATTGCTTTGGCTGCGGCCATTTTGGTCAAGCGCGAACCTGATGTAATCATTGGATCTTTTGCAGCCGATCATGTGATTACCGATACCGAACTTTTCCAAGAGGCAGTAAAGGAAGCTGTTGCTGTTGCCTCTACCGGCAAGATCGTAACCATCGGTATTGAACCAACCGAACCTTCGGTTGGTTTTGGCTATATCAAATCTGGCGATCGAATCAGTGATTCACCAACCGCACGCGAAGTAGTTAAGTTTGTTGAGAAGCCAGAACTATCTAGAGCCAAGAAGTATGTTCGCTCAGGTAAATATTTATGGAATGCCGGAATGTTTATCGCTCCGGCTTCACTGCTACTAGAAGTTTTAGAGGATACCGAACCAGAGCTATACAAAAATGTGATGCTTCTAGCCGATGCCTGGGGTAGTTCAAACCAGCAGTCTGTGTTTGAAAGTGTGTGGCCGATTCTAAAAAAGATCGCGATTGATTATTCGATAGCGGAACCTGCCTCGGATATCGATCTTGTTGCAGTTATCCCAGCGAAGTTTGGTTGGCACGATGTTGGCGACTTCGCAGCTATCGCCGAATTGCAGGCTAACGGTAAGCGTAATCACTTGGCTATCTTGGGCGATGTGAAAGTTATTACAGATAAATCAAATGGCATCCTGATCAGTGAAACGGGAAGGTTAGTAGCTCTGATTGGTATCGAGGATGTAATTGTGGTTGATACCCCTGATGCACTTCTGGTCACAACTAAAGAGCATGCTCAAAGAGTTAAAGACCTAGTGGATTCACTCAAGACCACCGGTCACAGCGAAGTCCTATGACCAAAGGTTTCCAAAAACTTCTAAGTTTGGGCATGCTCGCATCCCTAATGCTCACCCTTACTGCTTGCTCAACAACCAAGACCACAAAGCCAACCCATAAAGCTGCTACTTCAGCTTGTTTGATTAGTTCAACGACAGCTAATCCGGGCTCGGCAGATAGAGAGTTGGCAGCAAATTTAGTTGAAGCCCAAGTTGTTTATGGGTTGAAGGTCAGAGAAGTTCTGATCCCTAAGGGCGTGAACATAAGTAATAGGTTGCTTACCGAATTGCAGGCAGGCTGTGTTTTATTAGTCTCAGGAAACACTGCATACCTTGACTCGCTATCCTCATTCGCCCGTATTCACAGCAAAACAATGGTGCTTTTTGTCGGTGGCCAGATCTCAGAAGCAGATCAACCAAGTAATTTTCGCTGGATAGCAGATGACCCGAACCTAGGAGCAAAACTTGCTGGGTTTGCTGCTGTTGAGAAAGGCCAAGACATCACACTTCTATACACAGCTAATTTCGCAGGGATTACCTCGATGCAGGCTGCTTTCATGAAAGGGGTGAAAGCCGGAGAGCAGGTATTTGAGGCAGTGAAAATTACAGTTCATAAGGTTAACTCCAAAGGACAATTTAAATCCCTAGCCGCTAGCATTCCGAGACCTGGAACCTTAGTTGCCTTGGTTAGCTCAACATATTTGAACGCCATTGATGATTACAGCCAACTAGATGTGATAGGCGCAGACTTGCAACTTGGTGGAACCTTAGACAAATATGACGCTCAGGTTTTTGCTTCAATTGAGAGAAAGACCAGCACACAGGTGCTTCGAGCCGTTTCAAGCCTTTTGGCTAGAAAAGTAAACAGCGACCCCAAATATCGAGTATCGGGTGAGCTCAACGAACTTCGGGTAACTGGAGGACTAAGCGATCAGCTTTTGGCCTATAAAAACCAGCTGCTAAATGTAACGCCCTGATAACCAACAAGGCTAAACGTCATTTTGGGGTCATTTCAAGGAGTATTGTCGAGATGTATGTGGTCGATGATTGTCATCGCCCGAATTAACTAGGAGGAATATTGTGAACAAAGTTTCACGTAAAGCCCTAGCCGGTGTAGCAATGGCAGCTGTTAGCTTGCTAGTGCTTTCTGGCTGTGCTTCAAAACCAGGTGCAGGATATAAAGAATGTGGTGTTTCTGACGAAGGCTCATGGGCTGACAAGTCATTCAACGAATCTGTAATGGATGGAATGAAGAAGGCTCAAACTGATTTCGGTGTTGACCTTAAGTCTGCAGAGTCAAACTCTTCAGGTGACTTCAAGCCAAACTTGGATGCAATGATTGCCGAAAAGTGTAACATCATCTTCGCTGTTGGATTCAACCTTGTAGATGCAGTTAACACTGCTGCAGAAGCAAACCCTACTCTTCACTTCGTAACAATCGATGGTTGGTCAAATAAGGCAACAAACTTGAAGCCATTCAACTACAACACTGTTGAGTCAGCTTACCTAGCTGGTTACGCTGCTGCTGACTACTCAACCTCGAAGGTTATTGCAACCTACGGTGGTATGCAGATTGGTGCAGTTACCGACTTCATGGACGGTTACTACTACGGTGCTCAGGCTTGGGCAAAGGACAACGGAACTTCAGTTAAGGTTCTAGGTTGGGACCCGGTATCAAAGAAGGGTGACTTCATTGGTGGATTCACTCCTAACGATCCTGCAGGTAAAATTATTGCCGCAGGTGACCTAGCTGCTAAGGCTGACGTATTGCTACCTGTTGGTGGTGACCAGTATGGTGCGCTTTCACAGGCAATCACCGAGTCTGGTGCTTCAGCAAAGATGGTTGGTGTTGACAAGGACTGGTCACTAAACCCTGATTACAAGGGAATGATCTTGACTTCTATCATGAAGCTTCTAGGTCAGTCAGTGTATGACTTCGTTAAGGCTGATGCTGTTGACAAGACTCCTTTCGATGGCACAGCTTACGTAGGTACTCTAAAGAATGCTGGTGTTGGTATTACCAAGACTGACTTCATTAGCGCAGATCTACAGACCAAGCTAGACAGCCTAAAGGCTGGCATCATCGATGGCACGATCATGCCTCGTGGCTAATTAGATCCAAATAACAGAACTGCCGGAACCTAAATGTTCCGGCAGTTCTGCTTTAACCAGCCCCATCCAAATACTCGGATAGATTAGTAGTTGGTAAGCGCAAAGGGAGACTAAGGTCAAGAATGAAACTTGAACTCAGAAACATTACGAAGCGTTTTGGCACACTTGTGGCTAATGACAGCATCAGCTTGACCTTGGAACCTGGTGAGATTCACAGCCTGCTTGGTGAAAACGGTGCGGGTAAATCCACTTTGATGAATGTGCTCTATGGGTTACTTCAGCCAGATGAAGGTCAAATTCTCATCGATGGTAAAGAAGTGAAGTTCTCCTCTCCAGGTGAAGCCATGGCTGCCGGTATCGGCATGGTGCACCAACACTTTATGTTGATTCCAGTGTTCACTGTTGCCGAGAATGTTGTTTTAGGTCATGAACCAACTGGCAAATTCGGTTTGTTAGATCTGGATGCTGCCAGAAAACTTGTGAAAGAAATCTCGGATCGCTTTGGTTTTGATATAGACCCTGATGTTAAGGTTGAAGATCTTCCAGTTGGGGCCCAACAAAGAGTCGAGATTATTAAATCGCTTGCTCGTAATGCTAAAGCGTTGGTGCTTGATGAACCGACTGCAGTTTTAACACCGCAAGAAACCGATGAGCTCATGGAGATTATGCGCGGTTTGGCTAAATCTGGAACCTCTATCATCTTTATCACACACAAGCTCCGTGAAGTTCAGCAGGTTGCTGACCGAATTACAGTTATCCGCCAAGGAAAAGTTGTTGCTACGCCTAGCCCCAAAGCATCCGCTAACGAGCTTGCATCTTTGATGGTTGGTCGAGAAGTCGATTTAGAAACCAAACGCAAGCCAGCAAAGCTAGGCGATGAGAGCTTGGTTATCAAAGACTTAACTGTTTTAGATGATCGATTCCACCAGATGGTGGATGGGGTTAGCTTTAGCGTTCGTAACGGTGAGGTCCTAGCGATTGCTGGAGTTCAAGGTAACGGGCAAACCGAGTTGGCTGAAGCCATAATTGGTCTTCGTAAGGTTCACAGCGGTTCAGTTTTGATTGCTGGCCACGATGTGACTAAGAGCACGGTTCGTGAAGTTCTTGAATCCGGCTTGGGCTATATCCCAGAAGATCGCAAGAAGGATGGCCTAGTCGCGGAATTCACTGTTGCCGAGAACCTAATGACCGACGGTTCTTTCAACGCACCTTTTGCTAAAGGGTTGCAGATTGATTTTGCTAAGCGTGATGAGATAGCCAATAAGTTGATTGAAGAGTTTGATATCAGAACTCCTTCAGCGCAAACTCTGGCTAAACAGCTCTCCGGTGGTAACCAGCAGAAGGTAGTGGTAGCCAGAGAACTGGGCAGGGATCTGAAGGTTTTGGTGGCATCTCAACCAACCAGAGGTGTTGATGTTGGTTCGATTGAATTCATTCATGATCAGATAATCCAGGCCCGTGATGCTGGCAAATCAGTTTTGATTATCTCGACTGAGTTAGATGAAGTTCTAGCTCTGGCTGATCGGATTGCGGTTATGTATCGAGGCAGGATTGTTGGAATTGTTGATGCTAAGACCAGCAGAGAGAAACTCGGCAAGATGATGGCAGGGATTGCAGCATGATGAAAAAGAATTCACCTGTTGTTATAGCCGAATCAAAGGCACAGAGCGTATTACAAGAAATCATGTCTGGCGATCCAGTAAGAATTGCACTGTCAGTGCTTCTCGGCTTCTTCATTGGCGCTATTTTCATGGTGGTATTCAACGATCAGGTAGTTCGTTCCTGGTCTAATTTTGGCGCTGACCCAGGGCTTGCTCTATCTAGTGTTTGGTGGACCATTCAAGATGGTTACGGTGCATTGTTCTCCGGTTCTATTTTTAATACCAATGCATCAAACTTCCTAGATGGTCTGCACCCGCTAACCGAAACCTTACGGTTCGCAGCGCCTTTGATTATGGCGGGTTTAGGTGTTGCTCTAACTTTCCGGGTTGGTCTATTTAACATTGGTGCTACCGGTCAAATCATGATGGGACTTGCTGGAGCAACCTTCGTTTCAACCAAGCTCCACATGCCAATCATCATTCACATGTTAGTTGCAGTTGTTGCAGCAGTTGCTGCTGCGGCAATCTGGGGAATCATCGTAGGTATCTTGAAATCCAGAACCGGTGCTCACGAAGTTATTGTGACCATCATGATGAACTATGTTGCAACTGCTTTGTTTACTTTCTTCCTGCGTGAACCTGGTCTGCTCTTAGAAAGTAACGGTGGTGGCACACCTAAATCAAATCACCCAGATGTAACAGCAATGCTGGGCAGTCTGCTTGGGCCAAATTACAACCTGCATTATGGCTTGATTCTTGCTGTGATAGCTGTTGTTCTCTACTGGTGGTTGATGGAACGTTCAACATTCGGTTTCCGTTTTCGGATGGTCGGTCACAATGCGTCAGCCGCAAAGGCAGCAGGTATTAAAGTTGAAAACACTTTCATCTGGGCGCTGGCAATTTCAGCAGCTTTCGTTGGTTTAGCGGCAGCCAACCAGGGGCTGAGCATTGATGGTGGACTCACTACAAGCATCGAAGCTGGTATTGGTTTTGATGCGATTACCGTGGCTCTGCTAGGTGGCTCTAGAGCCGGTGGTGTTGTGTTTGCTGGATTACTCTTCGGTGCTTTCAAAGCTGGATCTGCTTCTATGCAAGTGGCTGGAGTTTCACCTGAAGTTCTGGGTGTTGTGAAAGCTCTGATTGTTTTGTTCATCGCTGCCCCTCCGATTATTCGAGCAATCTATCGCTTACCCAAACCTGCACCTAAGGTATTAGAACCGGCAAAGGTTGGCAAGTAATCATGAGCAAAATTGAAGTTACCCCAGGTATGTTCTCAAAGGTTGAAGTTAAACCTAGCCTCAAGACCACCATCACTATGGCGGTTACAGGTTTAGTAGTTCTTTTATCTTTTGGTATTTTCGGTAAATCGGGCGATGTCATGTTCGTCTGGAGCGATAACCGCGAAACTGTTCAGTTGCCACACTGGATAATCAACTCCATGTTGTTCTGCACAGTAGTTGGTGTTCTCCTACTCTTGATGGCAGCGGTGGCTTTCCTATACAACAAAATGAATAAGAAATCACCACTGTGGTTGATCATCATATTTGGTTTGTTAGCCATTATGTCTTTACTTGGCTGGTTAGCTACCGGAGCATCGCAAGGTGTTCAGATGATATTTATTTTGAGCAATACTCTGGTTTTAGCTATTCCACTTATCTTGGGTGGTATGGCCGGTGTTATGTCTGAAAGAGTTGGTGTTGTTAACATCGCCATCGAAGGACAACTACTAACCGGTGCCTTTGTTTCTTCAGTAGTTGGAACCATAACCCATAACCTTTACCTTGGTATGGTAACGGCTATGGTTGCTGCCGGATTACTTTCCATGGTCTTAGCGTCTTTAGCAATCAAGTATTTGGTTGATCAAATTATTATTGGTGTTCTTTTGAATGTTCTGGTTATCGGTATTACCAACTTCCTGCACTCAGCCTGGTTGAACAACGACAGTTCACATTTAAACTTCCCTGGTACTTTCGATCGGATCGCTCTGCCATTTATTTCAGATATTCCAATCCTTGGTCAGGTTTTGTTCAACAACCGAATCACGGTTTATTTGATGTTCCTGATCGTTCCAACTCTTTGGTATGTATTATTCAAAACCAAGCTTGGCCTTCGCGCCCGGGCCGTTGGCGAGCACCCACTGGCTGCAGACACCGTTGGTATCAACGTTGGCAGAACCAGATTCTGGTGGGTTACCTTAGGTGGAATGGTCGCCGGTCTTGGTGGAGCAGCGCTAACCATCGGTAACGTAGGTTCATTCGGTCGTGAGATGAGCGGTGGTCAAGGCTTTATTGCTTTGGCTGTTGTTATCTTGGGTCGCTGGCAACCGATTTATGTGACGCTATCGGCACTGCTATTTGGTTTCACTATTGTGCTTAGGGTTTGGGCTAACCAGGTTTCTCCTGGTGTTCCGTTCGATATCATCACTATGGTTCCATATCTAGTTACTTTGGTTGCAGTTGCTGGTTTTGCTGGCAGGGTAAGAGCACCAGCGGCCGATGGTCAACCCTATACAAAGGAGTAGTCTCATGGAAATCAATTGGGAAGATCTAAAAGCTAAAGCCATTGAAGCTATGCAGAATGCTTATGCTCCATACAGTCACTTTCCAGTTGGGGCAGCCGCTCTAGTTGATGATGGCCGGATAGTTTCGGGCTGCAATGTTGAGAACGCGAGCTATGGCATTGGTTTGTGTGCTGAATGTGGTTTGGTTAGCAATCTGGCTATGACCGGTGGTGGCAAGCTAGTTGCTTTTTACTGCGTTGATGGTAATTCAAATGTATTAATGCCTTGCGGCAGATGTCGTCAGTTGTTATTTGAGTTTTCTCAACCTGGAATGTTATTGCAAACCATTAGTGGGGTTAAAACTATTGAAGAAGTTTTGCCCGATGCCTTCGGTCCAAGAGATCTTGAATCTGGCTTCGGCAACGATAAAAGAGGTTAGTGATGGCTAAAGAATTTTCAGCAGTTGAACTGATTATCGCAAAACGAGAAAAGCAAGAGCTAACTACAGAACAAATAAAGTGGCTAATCAATAATTACACCTCAGGTCAGGTTGCTGACGAGCAGATGTCTGCAATGGCTATGGCCATTTTGCTAAACGGTATGAACCGCAGAGAAATCAAAGATCTAACGCTAGCCATGATTGAAACCGGCGAACGTCTCAATTACAGTGACCTACCAATGCCAACCGCTGATAAGCATTCAACCGGTGGAGTTGGGGACAAAATCACTTTAATGGTGGCTCCTTTAGTTGCTGTCTTCGGTGTTGCAGTTCCGCAACTTTCTGGCCGTGGATTAGGCCACACCGGCGGAACTTTAGACAAAATGGAAGCGATCCCAGGTTGGCTAGCAGCTTTATCCAATAAACAAATGCATGACCAGCTAACTTCAGTTGGCGCAGTGGTTTGTGCTGCCGGTAGTGGCTTGGCCCCGGCCGATAAGAAGCTCTATGCACTTAGAGATGTGACTGGAACAGTTGAAGCCATTCCTTTGATTGCAAGTTCGATTATGAGTAAGAAGATAGCCGAAGGAACATCTGCTTTGGTTTTGGATGTGAAGGTTGGTTCCGGAGCTTTCATGAAAACTCAGGAAAGAGCCACCGAACTAGCTAAAGTTTTGACACAAATCGGTGAAGATGCTGGGGTTAAGACTTCAGCTTTACTAACCGATATGTCAACACCGCTTGGGTTAAAGGTTGGTAACTCGCTTGAGGTTGAAGAGGCAGTTGAAGTGTTGGCTGGTGGGGGACCTCAGGATGTGATCGCCATCACAATTACTTTGGCTCAAGAGATGTTGCGCTTAACTGGTAAAACTGATGTTGATGTTGCTGCTGCTCTAAAAGATGGACGAGCCATGGATAAATGGCGTCAGATGGTTAGTGCTCAATCCGGGGATCCTGATGGTGTTTTGCCTAAGGCTAAAGAGAGTTTGGTTATTTTGGCAGAAGAGTCAGGTTATCTAAATACTCTTGATGCGCTAGCGGTTGGAACTGCTTCCTGGCGGCTGGGGGCTGGTCGAGCTAGAAAAGAAGATCCAGTGCAGTTTGGTGCTGGTGTTATTTTGCATGCTCAACGTGGCGCTAAGGTGGAGAAAGGTCAGCCATTGTTGACTTTGTTCACCGATGAGCCAGAGAGATTTGTTAGAGCGCAAGATGCTCTGGTTGGTGGAATTAAGATTGAAGCTAGTCAAAGTTCTCAACCGAAACTTATCCTTGATCACATCAAGAACTAACTGAAAGTAATCATGAACATTCGTAAACTGCCTAAGGTTTCTCTGCACGATCATTTAGATGGTGGGTTACGTCCCGAAACCATCATTGAGTTAGCTAATGAGATTGGTCACAAACTACCTAAGAATGACCCTAAAGAGCTAAGAGCGTGGTTCTTGGATTCTTGTGATTCTGGTTCATTGGTTGACTACCTTGAAACCTTTGTTCACACCACAGCGGTTATGCAAACCAAAGAAGGCTTGATCAGAGTTGCCCGTGAATTTGGTTTAGATCTTGCTAAAGATGGCGTTATCTATGGTGAGGTTCGCTGGGCTCCAGAGCAACACCTAGCTAAAGGCTTAACTTTGGATCAGGTAGTTGAATACGTCGAAGAAGGACTGAGCCAGGCTAGAAGTGAAGTTAGTAAGAACGGTGGCTATTTGCAAACCGGTCAGCTCATCACCGCCATGCGTCAGAATGACCGCGCCCAAGAAATAGCTGAACTAGCTGTTCGTCATCGTGAAAAGGGCTGTGTTGGCTTTGACTATGCGGGACCTGAGGATGGCTTCAGCCCATCTCGTCATGCGGATGCTTTTAGATGGCTAAACGAACAGTTAATGCCGGTTACCCTGCACGCTGGTGAGGCTGCTGGTAAAGATTCGATCAGGGATGCCATCGTTGATGGCAGGACTCTGCGTCTGGGGCATGGTGTTCGCATTATTGAAGATGTTTTCGTCAATGCCAATGATTCAGGTCAGTATGCCTTTGGTGAGGTGGCTGCTTGGGTGTTAGAACGAGGCATTGCACTTGAACTGAGCCCATCATCGAACCTGCAAACCGGAGCTATACCGGGGGTTGAGAACCCGACCATGAGTGATCATCCGTTTGATGAACTTTATCGTCTTGGTTTCAACGTGACTGTTAATACCGATAACCGTTTGATGAGTGGCACCAGCATTACTCGTGAACTTGAATTACTTTCAGAAGCGTTTGGTTATGACATTGAAGATCTAGAACTATTCCAGTTAAATGCAGCCAATGCATCATTTATTGATATGGACATCAAATCTGAAATCATGGACCGAATTACTGAAGGTTTCGCGAAAGCGTAGTTTATGTCTAACATTCTCAATGCTGCTTTTGGTGAAGGTTCAATCCTGCTAAACCAAGATGCCGCCAACTGGGAAGAATGCTTCATCATTGCTGGTAGCGCACTTGTTCAAAGCAACAGAACTTCAACTGAATACACCACACAAATGATTGAAGTGTTTAAAGAACTAGGTCCATACATGGTCATCGCACCCAACATCGCTTTAGCTCATGCCAGCCCAGGTGCAAGCGTTAAAAGCACCGGGTTATCGTTGGTAACGCTTAGGAACCCGGTTGAGTTTGGTAGTAAGAGATTTGACCCAGTGAAGATTGTGGTTGGCTTAGCCGCAGTCGATCATGATGGTCATATTGATCTGATGGCAGCTCTCAGTGAGCTGTTAATGGATGTAATAAATGTTAACTTCTTATTACAAGCAGATAAAGAAAGCGATGTAAGAGCTTTACTTGGTTAGGCTCTAGAAGTGAAGATCATTGCTGTTTGCGGTATGGGCATCGGTTCATCTATTTCTTTGAAGATGAATGCCGAGAAGGCCCTAGAGTCGCTCGGCATAAAAGCTGAAGTTCAGGCACTAGATCTTAGAAAGGCCCAAAAAGAGGGCCACACGGCAGACATCATCATGACAACCATTGACCTAATCCCAATGCTGAAAGATTTGCCAGGCAAACTGGTTGAAATCGAATATGTTTGGGACTTATCCGAGATTCGCCAGAAGCTCGCTAGCGCTCTGGGTCAATGACTCTAATTTGGCTTCAGCCTCAACCGAGCTAATCCCGAGTACCTGTATGTAACACTTCAACTTGGGCTCAGTTCCGCTTGGTCTAATGATTATCCTCGAGCCATCCGCTAAATCAAAGCGCAGTCCATCGGTTGGCGGTAAGCCATTGGCTCCTAAGTTGAGATCTGTAAGAGTGGCTGCAATTGCGTTGATAGCTGCTGGGGGAGTTGACCTAAGAGCGACCATGATGGCTGAGATTTTAGTTAGGTCGGTGACCCGAATAGAAATCTGACCAGTTCCAAAGTGACCGTAACGGTTTCCCAGTTCTTCTAGCAGGTCAACAAGAGTTCTACCTTTTCCTGCTTCACGGTTGGCAATATTGGCTATCAATAATGCAGCGCTGATGCCATCCTTATCTGAAACATGATCGGGATCTATGCAATAGCCGAGAGCTTCTTCAAAACCAAAAATCAGGTTAGGAACTTTGCTGATCCACTTAAAACCCGTAAGAGTTTCAACGAATTGCAAGCCATGTTCTTTGGCAACGGCCTTTAGAGAAGAACAAGAAACAATCGAGCAAGCAAGTGTTCCAGAAGTATTTTTATTGGCTATTTCATCGGCCAGAATCAAACCAATCTGGTCACCGGTCAATCGTCGATACTCGCCGTCAATCTTTAGTGCAACTGCTAACCGGTCAGCATCGGGATCGTTAGCCAGAATAATATCTGCTCCAACTTCCAAAGCCTTAGCGAAACTCAAATCCATAGCCCCAGGCTCTTCCGGGTTAGGAAAGGCAACTGTTGGGAAGCTTCCATCCGGTTGCACCTGCTCTAAAACAGGAATCAAAGGATTGAAACCGGCCTTAATAAACAAAGGTTCAACAGCTGCCCACCCAACCCCATGCATGGCTGTGTATACGATCTTTAGTGAACTAGTTGAAACAGTTCCTGAGGCTTTTAGAACACTCGCTTGATAAGCAGCCCTGATCTGATCACCGATGATTTCATATTCGTTTGATTTAGGCAGTGACTGGAATGTTTCGGAATTGGCTATTTCAAGAATGTGTTCTTGGATTTGGCTATCAACCGGTGAGATGATCTGTGATCCATGAAAGATATCCCCCAGGTAAACCTTGTATCCGTTATCTCTAGGTGGATTATGCGAAGCCGTGACCATGATGCCAGCTGAAACATTTAGGTATCTGGTAGCAAAGGAAATCAAAGGGGTTGGACACATCTGATCTAAAAGGTGAACCGTAAGGCCCATGCCGCTTAGAATCTCGGCTGAATCTTTTGCGAAGATTTCGCTATTTACTCGACCATCAAAGCCGATCACCACTGATTTACCGGCACCAAGGTATCTACCAAGACCAGCCGCCGCCTGGGCCACCAGTACTCGGTTCATACGGTTTGAACCAGCACCCAGCTCACCTCTAAGACCGGCGGTTCCAAATTCCAGTCTTGAACCAAAGCGAGCCTCAAGTTCGGCAAGGTTATTTGAATCAATCAGTTCTTGTAATTCGGTTTTAGTTACCGGGTCAGGATCTTGTCCCAACCAAGATTGTGCTGTTGCGAGTAAATCAGTCATTTGATTTAGAGCTTGGCAATAATCTGGGCTAACAATGCGCTGATTCTTGGTTCTGCTTCTTTACCAGCCGCAAGAACTTCTTTGTGACTCAGTGGTTCTGAAGAAATACCAGCAGCCAAGTTAGTTGATAGCGATAGCCCTAGAACCTCTAAACCAGACTGTCTAGCGGCAATAGCTTCAAGTGCAGTTGACATTCCTACGATGTGTGCTCCCATAGCCTTAGCCATTTGAACTTCAGCTGGGGTTTCATAGTGTGGTCCACGGAACTGCATATAGACGCCTTCATCTAAAGAGGAGTCAACAGTTCTTGCAAGATCCCTCAGTCGCTTTGAATACAAATCAGTTAGGTCAACAAAGTTAGCTCCTTCAATAGGGCTAGCTGAAGTGAAGTTGATGTGATCGCTAATAAGAACCGGTGTTCCAGGTTTCCAAGAAGTCTTGATACCACCGGCACCGTTAGTCAAAATCATGGTCGAACACCCAGCTGCGGCTGCAGTTCTAACACCGTGAACAACTCTTCTAACTCCGTGACCTTCATAGAAGTGTGTTCTAGCGCCAAGCACCAGAGCATGTTTTCCTGAAGGAAGAGCAATAGATCTAATGGTTGAAATATGTCCAACAACATGGCTCATGCTAAAACCAGGGATATCACTTGCCGGAATAGTGGCGATAGTCTCACCAATCAGGTCAGCAGCTTGTGCCCAACCAGAACCAAGAGTCAGTGCGATATCGTGTTTCTCAATACCGGATTTTTCAGCGATGACAGCTGCAGCCAGCTTTGCTATTTCGAAAGGATCCGCCGTTGGATCATCTAAAGGATTGCTCATAATTCGAGTCTAATCAGCAAAGAAGATAGTAAAGCGCAGCAATTAAGCACAAGCGGCTCTGGCTCTATTAGTCTTCGAATTCCATCAGTATGGTGCCAGCAGGAATGGTTGAACCAACTGCAACATGGATCTTTTTGATTACAACGTCCCTGACTGCATTTTGTGGGGATTCCATCTTCATGGCTTCAAGAACAAGCAGTTGCTGGCCTTTAGAGACGCTGTCTCCTTCTTTGACCGCTACCTTCACAACAGTTGCCTGCATCTGAGCTAGCAAGCTGTTACCGGCATCAACCTGAACATTACCGTGCAGTTGACGCTTAGGTGCGTTGGTTGGTTTCTGAGCGCCACCGGTGAGGAATAACTGCTTAGGTAGGCTAACTTCAATTCGTTTGCCATCAACTTCAACAACCACATTGTTACGAGGAGCTTCTGCATTAGCGTCTGCTGGTGAACCTGACCAAGGTTCAATATCGTTGTTCCATTCTGTTTCAATCCAGCGGGTGTATACGCCGAATTTACCCTTAGAGCCAATAAAAGCAGGGTCGTTAACGATCTTGCGGTGGAACGGAAGAACTGTTGGCATGCCTTCGATGTGCATTTCGGCAAGTGCTCTGCGTGATCTTTCAAGTGCTTGCTCACGGGTGCTACCGGTAACAATAAGCTTTGCAATCATTGAGTCAAATGAACCAGAGATTTCTGAACCAGCTTCGAAACCGGTATCAACTCGAACGCCAGGGCCACCAGGAACTTTGAATACTGAAACTGTTCCAGGAGCTGGCATGAAGTTTCTGCCAGCATCTTCACCGTTGATGCGGAACTCGAAGCTGTGACCTTTGATAACAGGATCTGCGTAATCGAGTTTGCCGCCTTCAGCAATTCTGAACTGTTCACGAACAAGATCTAAGCCGGTGACTTCTTCAGAGACTGGATGTTCAACCTGCAGACGAGTGTTAACTTCAAGGAATGAGATGGTTCCATCTTGAGCGACTAGGAACTCACAGGTTCCTGCACCTTGGTAACCAACCTCTTTCAGGATGGCTTTTGAAGAATCATAAAGTTTCTTGATTTGCTCTTCAGACAGGAAAGGAGCGGGAGCTTCTTCAACAAGCTTCTGGTGTCTTCTCTGTAGAGAACAGTCTCTGGTTGAAACCACCACAACGTTACCGTAGGCATCGGCTAAGCACTGCGTTTCAACGTGACGTGGTTTTTCTAGATACTTCTCAACGAAACATTCACCGCGACCAAAAGCAGCCACTGCTTCACGGGTAGCAGATTCGAAAGCTTCTGCAACTTCAGCCTTCTCATAAACAACTTTGATACCGCGGCCACCGCCACCGTAGGCGGCTTTGATAGCGATTGGTAATCCGTGTTTAGCTACGAAATCTAAAACTTCTTCAGCACCGGTTACCGGGTTTAGTGTTCCAGGAGCTAGAGGAGCACCAACTTTCTCAGCAACGTGACGAGCTGAAACTTTGTCGCCTAGTTGGTCAATGGCTTTAGGGGATGGACCGATCCAAATAATGCCTGCATCTAAACAAGCCTGAGCAAAGCTAGCGTTTTCAGCTAAGAAGCCATATCCAGGGTGCACTGCGTTAGCGCCTGAACGCTTTGCAATATCGATTATCTTCTCGATAACCAGATAAGTTTCGGCGCTGGTAATACCGTTTAGGGCATAAGCCTCATCGGCCATGCGAGTGTGCATAGCGTTACGGTCCTGGTCGGCATAGATGGCAACTGTTGCAATACCGGTGTCTTTGGCTGCTCTGATGATGCGAACAGCGATCTCCCCGCGGTTAGCAACAAGAACTTTGGTGATTTTGGCTGGTTTTGAGGCAGTCATAAGAACTAAGCCTACCTTTTATGACTGCCAAAGGGTCGGGTAATCCACCCCGAAGCCGATGACCAGCTCCCTGAGGGTAGCTAAGGAAAGGCCAACAACGGTATGGGAATCGCCCTCGATAGCCTTTATAAACGCGCCTCCCAGGCCATCTATGGTGAAAGCTCCCGCTACTTTCAAGGGCTCACCGGTGCCTACGTAGGCCACAATCTCTTCATCCGAGATGTTGGCAAAATGGACCGTGGAATTGGTGGCTCGGCCGTTAGCCGGAGGCATAGCGCCACCCTGGCGGTTATCGATCAGCCAGTGGCCGGTATAGAGCCGGCCAGAACGGCCACGCATATTCTTCCAACGCTCAATTGCAACTTCAGGTTCTAGGGGTTTACCTAAGGCTTCCCCGTCAAGATCAAGAGCGCTATCGCAGCCCAAGATTAAAGCATCTTGGGCTAGCGGGTCAGTTAACACGGCTTCCGCTTTGGCTTTGGCTAGTAGTAATACCAGGTCGGCTGTGTTACCGATGAGACCGGCGGCCATAGCCATATCTCCTACTAGTTCTTCATCGACATTAGGGGCGATAACTAGTGGGTTGATGCCACCATCTCTTAGCAGCCGAAGGCGAGCCGGTGAGGTTGAAGCTAAAACAAGTTTGGTCACAACCTAAACACTATATGACTTGGTGTGAAACACTTGTGAATGTGAAAACTAATTGGCTAGGTCAAGAACTAGAACTGAACATTGAAAAGGTTGCCCACGGTGGCATTTTCGTGGCAAGACACGAAGGCAGAGTCCTTTTCGTTTCCCATACTTTACCTGGTGAGAGAGTTATCGCTAAAGTCTTTGAAGATAAGGGAGGGTCTTTTGCTAGAGCGGAAGCTATCCAGATTCTTGAAGCGTCAGCCGATCGCGTTCCACACTTTTGGAAAAACGGTGAGCAAGCCGGTGGTGCTGAGTTTGGGCATATCTCTTTAGAGCGTCAAAGAGAACTAAAGGCCGATGTTTTAGAAGAGGGGCTGTTGCGCTTTGCTGGTATCAGCCTGCGAGTTCCGGTTCAAGCTATTGATGAAACCGGTTTGGGCTATCGCACCAGAATTCAATTGCAGGTTGATCAAACTGGTCAGGCTGGACCATACAGGGAACGTACTCACGAAATAGTTAGAGTGAAAACCTTACCTTTAGCAGTTCCAGAAATCCAAGAACTAGGTTTACATCTAAAGAATTGGCAGCAGGTCAAAAAGATTCAGGTGGCTTCATCTAATACCGGTGGTATTCAATATTTGGTTGATAAGAAACTCAAAGGTGATCCCACTCTGGTTGAAACCGTGAATGGTAGAACCTATCGGTTATCGCCCGGTGCTTTTTGGCAGGTGCATGTAAATGCACCTAAGGTGCTCAGCGATGAAATTATGGCGGTGGCTAAAGCTGCTGGCTTTGATAAGAATGCTGACAACCTAGATCTTTATAGCGGAGTTGGTTTATTCACTGGTTCGCTGGTTGCAGCTTTTGGAACAGACATCAAAATCACTTTGGTTGAGTCAAGCAAGGTGGCCACAGATGATGCTAAAAAGAACTTTGCTGATCTAGCTAAGTTGAAGACCGTGGCCACCGGTGTTTCTTCTTATTTGCAAAAGATAGATCCGTTAGCGCCAAACAGCACCGTAGTCATTGACCCACCGCGCTCTGGTGCTGGTTTAGAGGTGATTAGGGAGTTAGTGAGAGTTTCACCTAGGCACATTATTTATGTTGCCTGTGATCCGATTGCTCTAGCTAGAGATCTAAAGGAACTAACTGCAGCTGGCTACCAAATCCAGAAACTTTCTGCCTTTGACTTGTTTCCACAGACCCATCACTTTGAAACTGTGGTTAGTCTTATTCGATGAACAAAGAGATAACCGTAGCCATAGTTGATGACCATGAGGCCATCCGACTAGGTTTTGCCGGAGCTTGCTCCGAATACGGTTATCAATTACTTGCTTCTGCACCTACGGTCAGCGAACTACTTACCAAGCTAAAGAAGAAACCACAGGTGGTGGTTTTGGATCTTTCATTAGCCGACGGTTCGCAACCGGCGGATAACGTTAGAACTTTGATTGACTATGGAACTCAAGTTCTAATCTTTTCAATAGCCGATAGAAAATCACAGGTTAGAGCCGCTTTAGTTGAAGGGGCTGCGGCGTTGGTGACTAAGAGCCAACAGATGTCTGAATTATTTGAATGTATCAACCTGGTAGCTAACGGTATTACTGTGAATACCTCTGAGACCGTGGCTGCTATTGATACTGATCAGGAATTTAAGGTAAATTTGTCGGCTCGTGAACTTGAAGTGTTGAGAATGTATGCATCTGGCCTTACCTTGAAACAGGTTGCCTATGAATTACAACTTTCAAAATACACAGTCAAAGAACACATAGACCGGGTAAGACAGAAATACTCCAAAGCTGGCCGGGCCGCTCCCGGTAAACCAGAACTACTAATCAGGTTGATTGAAGATGATCTATTAGGATACACACTTATCTAATGAAACAAATTAAGGCCACCTTCGCCACTACACGTGTAAACAGACTTATTGGTCAGGCTTTAGCTGGCGCAACTATCCTGCTTAGCGCTGAAAGCGCATCAAATTTCATAGGTCAATTACCCTTGCTCAATAAACCGCTTGCTTGGCTTATAGCGGGGGGATTGTGGGTAACCACAATTCTGGTTGCATACACATTCTGGTTTGGTAATGCCAGATATATCTTCTTAAGAATCCATGCTTTTTATATGATTGTGATTTTGTTGAGTTGGCCATACACGCTCTCAACCATGCCACCCCAGGATGGCCACTTCTATCCTTGGCTCTGGTGGGCACTGGACACTAGTTGGATTGCAGCTGCATTGAGTCTAAGAATCCGTTGGGCTGCTTTGTATTTTCTAGTGCTAGGTGTTGGCATGCAATATGTTTTCTGGTTGCCTACCGGTGGATCGCATTCGCAGACTCAGATGGTGACAGATTTCTGTTTCACTTTGCTAACCAACGGTGCAGCCGGAGTTATTGCACTGTTGCTTAGGAATGCAGCTAAGCAGACTGATCAAGCAAATGATGAAGCTATTAGGTCAGCTATTGCGCAAGCCACTACAGAAGCTAAGACCATGGAGAGCCAAAGATTAGATTCATTGGTTCACGACAGCGTTCTTACGGCACTGATTAGCGCTTCCGCTGCTAAGAGTTCAGATCAAGTGCTAGCTGCAAGAAATCTAGCTAAAGAAGCTATTGAGAAACTTTCGTTAGTTCAAACGAGCAACAACGTTTCGCAGATTCTCTACACCAGAGATCTTCTCGAATCTATTGGCTCGGCAGGCCGGAGGCTAGATCCTAAAATCGAAGTTCGTTCAACTGCGGAATCTAACTGGCCGATGGATGCGTTGGTTGGCAGTGCTCTTACCGCAGCCTGCATTCAAGCTGTGCAGAATTCTGTTTTGCATGCCGGTAATAAAGCCCAACGAGAACTGATTCTGAAAGCAACCGATACTCAGATCAAACTGGTCATAAAAGATGATGGGGTTGGATTTAGACCAAACCGAATTCCTAAGGGTCGGTTGGGCATGAGGATTTCTATTATTGGAAGAGTCGAATCGGTTGGTGGCACAGTGCACATTGCCTCCAGTCCAAGAAAAGGTAGCACCATCATCATCGAGTGGGAGAAGAAATGATCTCAGTCAAGCGTTGGGCCGCTACGATTATTCCCTTTGCTCTGTTGGTTTATCTGCCTATTCAGTCGCTCCTGCTACCTGACCTAGATGCGCGCAACTTAGAGCTTTTAGCACTATCCATATATTTTCTAGTTGGAACACCGACGCTCTTGTTATACAGGGGAATAAGGATTCCGATCTGGCAGGCTGGTTTGAATCTCGTGGCAGCAATAGTAATTCCGGCACTGATTTTGCTGCAGAGAAATGCTCTGGCAAACGAATTCATTGGCGGGTGGGAGGTTATGGGAATAACCGTAATCCTCACAGCAACTGCGGTTAGGCAACACCCTAGATTCGCTATTGCTGGTTTGGTAATTCTATTTGCCCAGGAGATTTATGCCTATGGAGTGATTGCTTTATTAACTCATGGTTTAGCTGGGGCAATGGTTTTTGTTTTAGCCGGTCTTGGTATTTCTCGAGGAATCAAAACAGCTAACTCAGCTTCAGATAAGTTTCGTGTTCAGCAGGCAGCATCGCTTGCTGGTATTGCTGCCCTTGAGGCAACTCAAGTGGAAAGACAGAAGCGACTAAAAGAGGTTCTGTCAACGGCACTTCCGATGCTAAAGAAGATAGCGGAGAGTGTTGAGCCGCTACCAAATAACCTGAAAGAAGAAACTAGATTACTTGAACGCTCGCTCAGAGATGAGATTAGGGGTAGGGGATTACTAACCCCGGAACTCAGAATAGAGATTGAGCGATTAAGAAAACTTGGTTGTGAAGTTGCTGTTTTAGATGAAGGCGGGGTTGATGATCTCTCAGAAAGTCAACTACACGAACTACTTAAACCAGCAATTGCTGAATTACAAAAAGTACTTGACGGAAGAGTCACCATCAGATCCCCTAAGGGCGAGAGTTTCAGGTTGACTGTAGTTGCAACTATTCCAGGTTTAGCTAAGCCAGTTCTAAACTTCAAGCTTTAAACCCCAACGGGCCTTGAGGTTTATGTAAACCCGCTGGCCCGTCCCCTTGGTGTTGAACTAGAAAGCCCCTTTAGACAATCACTAGTTCAGTTATCGGAACCAATTTATGCTCCGACTAGATAAATCTTCTCGATATCAAAGCCAGATTTAAGTCCCCACTTAAGGGGACAGCTTAAAAGGCGAATGGCCCCCTCTTGCGAGGGAGCCACTTGCACGGTACTCGTTACCTTAACCCAGCAACGCTATTTCCAAAGTATCTAAACCAATACTTCCTAGGTTTAGAGCCTTCATGTGGAAATCTTTGATGTTGAAGTTCGCACCCTGGCGAAGCTTGTATTCGTCTCTGATCTGCTCCCAGATTCTTTGACCAATCTTGTATGAAGGAGCCTGACCTGGCCAACCGAAGTAACGGTGCACTTCGAAGTTGACGAACTGGTCACTCATGTAGACATTCTTACGCATGAAATCTAGAGCGTAATCGAAGTCCCATTTGCCAGTTCCTTCAAGGTTCTGCTTACCTAGGTGAACACCAAGGTCTAGAACAACACGGGCAGCGCGCATTCTTTGACCATCTAGCATTCCTAGGCGGTCGCCTGGATCATCAAGGAAGCCAAGCTCTTGCATTAGACGCTCTGCGTATAGTGCCCAACCTTCACCGTGGCCTGAAGACCATGAGGCAAGACGACGCCAAGAGTTAAGGTCCTTCTTGTTATAGACCTTCTGACCGATCTGCAAGTGATGTCCTGGAACACCTTCGTGATAAACAGTTGTGGTTTCTCTCCAAGTGTTGAACTCGGTAACACCAACTGGAACTGACCACCACATTCTTCCCGGTCTTGAGAAATCGTCTGTAGGTGAGCTGTAGTAGATACCACCGTGTTGAGTTGGAGCAATCATGCACTCTAGGTTTCTAAGTTCCGGAGCAATGTCGAAGTGTGTGCCACTTAGGTTTTCGATAGCGGCATCACTTAGTTTCTGCATCCAAGCCTGAAGTTCTTTAGTGCCATGCAGCTTACGCTTAGGGTCGTTATCTAGAACTGCGATAGCTTCCTCAACGGTTGCACCTGGTTTGATCTCATTTGCAACAGCGTTCTGCTCTGCAACAACGCGAGCAAGTTCTTCTCGACCCCACTCGTAAGTTTCATCAAGGTCAACCTTCTTACCTAGGAAGCGAGCTGAAAGCAGTGCGTAACGCTCACGACCGATAGCATCTTCCTTGTTACCGGCAGGTAGTAGTTCCTCTTTGAAGAAGCGTGCCATCTCAGCGTAACCATCGGTAGCAGATTCAGCTGCAACTAAAAGTTCTTTCTTTAGAGATTCAGGTAGTTCGCCTTCGGTTGGCTTTGCATTCTGAGCAAACTTTCTGAAGAAACCATCTGGAGTTAGCAACTGCTCAACTTGGTCAATCGCAATCTTCACCTGACGAATAGCAGGAGTGTCATTTGATTTGATACCTTCACGAAGGGTTGCAACATAACCATCAACGGCACCTTTAACAGCATGCATACGCTTGGCTAGGTTTTCCCAGTTCTCAGTTGTTGCAACTGGAGACATGTCGAAGATATCTCTGATGCCTTGAGCAGGAGACGCAATCGGGTTTAGATCTCTCTTCCATAAACCTGAGTCATAGATCTCTTGGGAGAGCTTCATCGTCGAAGTCATCGCAAGCTTTGTTACGTTGTCAACCTCATCAGCAATTTCAGTTGCTTCGACTTTGGCAAGCATTTCTTTTTCAAGTTTCTGATATTCAGCTAATGCTTCAGGTGAAGTGTCTTCAAGACGGTCTTCGCCAACTTTGAAACCTGCATAGGTGGCAAATTCAGGGGAAAGCTCAATAAGCTTCTTTACCCAGTCTTCTGCCAAATTGTCTAACTTAGATGGTTCACGAGTCATGTCGTGGCCTTTCACTAGAGATGGAAAATCTATCTTCAAATCTAGTGCTGTTTTGGGTTAAGTATTAATCCAAACCTGGGCGGTATTGGGCCCGCCACTGGCCATAGCCAGGTAGCAGGTTAGTTCTAAGCTTGATCACGTTTCGATTCCAAGATGAAGCGGACTTACGAACCTGACGCTTATTAGAGGTCACCTGCTGGGCATGGGCCGATTCTAAGATGGCTAGGACAGCGGCTAACTCCTCAGGAGTTGGGTTACCAGAGACCACTTTGATATTTAGGTTCAGATCTTCACTCATTACAGTGGGATATTTCCGTGCTTTTTAGGGGGAGTTGTTGCCCGCTTGGTCTTAAGTGCCGCCAGAGCCTTGATTACGCTAACTCTGGTTGCGGCTGGTTCGATAATGCCATCTAGCTCGCCACGTTCTGCAGCCAGGTATGGACTAGCCACGTTATAGGTGTATTCGGCTGCCAGTTGGGCTCTTACCTTTGCAACATCTTCACCAGCTTCTTCAGCGGCCTTGATCTTGTCACGGAACAGAATGTTAACAGCACCCTGGCCACCCATAACAGCAATTTCTGCCGTTGGCCAAGCCAGGTTGATGTCTGCACCAAGCTGTTTGGAGCCCATAACGATGTATGCGCCTCCGTAAGCCTTTCTGGTGATAACTGTTACCAACGGAACCGTGGCTTCAGCATAGGCATAGAGCAACTTAGCACCGCGACGAATAACACCAGCCCATTCCTGATCTGCTCCAGGAAGATAACCAGGGACGTCAACCAGGGTTAGCACTGGAATTGAGAAAGCATCAGCGAAGCGAACAAAGCGAGCTGCTTTTTCAGCCGCATCGATGTTTAGAGTTCCGGCTAGAGCACTCGGCTGGTTTGCAATAATCGCAATTGATTGACCAGCAACTCGAGCAAAACCAATGATGATGTTAGGTGCAAATAGTGGTTGAACTTCAAGGAACTCATTTTCATCAACTATAGATTCAATAACTTGAATCATCGAGTATGGCTGATTCGGCGAATCAGGAATGATGGTGTTTAGTTCTCGATCAGCATCGGTGATTTCAAGATTGCTCTGAGTCTCATAAACGATGGTTTCACTCAAGTTATTTTCAGGTAAGTAACTAAGTAGTGATCTTGCATAGTCAAGTGCATCATCTTCGTCACTAGCAAGGTAGTGAGCAACACCTGAAGTTTGGTTGTGAGCTAAAGCGCCACCTAGAGCTTCCATCTCAACTACTTCACCGGTAACGGTCTTGATAACATCAGGACCGGTAACGAACATGTTTGAAGTCTTATCAACCATGATCACAAAGTCGGTTAGCGCAGGACCATAAACAGCGCCACCGGCAGCTGGACCCATGATCAGAGAGATCTGTGGAATAACACCTGAAGCCATTGTGTGACGCTTGAAGATTTCACCGTATTTACCCAAAGCGATAACACCTTCTTGAATACGGGCACCACCGGAATCAAGGATTCCGATAAGTGGAACTCCTGTGGCGATAGCTAGATCCATGATCTTGATGATCTTGTTACCAGCAGCTTCACCTAAGGAACCTCCGAAGATGGTGAAATCTTGAGAGAACAGTGCAACCTGACGCCCACCAATAGTTCCAATGCCTGTGATAACAGAGTCTCCGTAAGGACGGTTCTTATCCATACCGAAAGCTGTTGAGCGGTGACGAACAAACTCATCCATCTCGACAAATGAACCCGGGTCTAACAGTAATTCGATGCGCTCGCGGGCAGTCTTTTTACCTTTAGCGTGCTGTTTAGTTATCGCGGCTTCACCACTTGCATACACAGCTTCGTGGTAGCGGTTGCGTAAGTCTTCTATCTTTCCTGCTGTTGTTGACATGTCAGGTGTCTTCTTTTCGCTCACAGTAATTCGTCTCCCGTGTTTTAAGGCTCACTGCAACTCTATCCAAGAGGTGTCGGTTGGAGGGTTTAGCCTAAGCGTATGGAACTATCTGCAAGCCAAGAATTCACAGCAAAGCTCGAATACCTCAATGAAATAGGGTCAACTAACACCTATCTGTTAGCTGAAGCAACAAAAGAGGCGGATCTTTGGCCTGACTTCTCAGTAGTTGTTACCGATAACCAAACTGCTGGTCGTGGTCGCATGGATAGGTCTTGGGAGGCTAAAGCCGGTCAATCATTGGCTGTCTCAGTCTTATTGCGACCAGATGAATATGGGATTAGGCACTTTGGTTGGTTACCGCTATTGGCCGGGGTCGCAATGCGCAATGCCGTTGCCAGTTTGATTGATGCTGCCGAAGTTAGTTTGAAATGGCCTAACGATGTCTTAGTAAATGGCGAAAAGATTTCAGGAATTTTGGCTGAAGTCTTACCTGACGGTAAAGGTGTGATCGTGGGGGCGGGTTTGAATCTCTTGCAAAGCAAAGACGAACTGCCAATTCCAACTGCTACCTCGCTTGCTCTTCATGGGGTTTCTGGATTTGGGTTGGATGATGTTCTAGTTAGATACCTAGCTGGATTTTCGAGGATGTATCAGGAGTTCAATCAAGCGTTAGGCGATCCGAACCTTTCAGGGCTTAGACAAACAGTTTTAGATGTTAGTTCAACTATTGGTAGGGAAGTCAACGTTTCGCTTCCCGATGGAACTTCATTTATTGGAAATGCAGCTGGGTTAGATAATGATGGCCGGTTGCTAGTTGCAGTTAGTAATCCTGTGGAGATTCGTGCCGTTGCTGCCGGTGACATTCAACACTTGCGACAATAGATAGGTGTCCACATCTTTTGCTGAGCAAGAATATGCCGTCATCCGTAAACACGGTTCGGTCTTACTGCTCCCAGTTATCTTGCTTGGTGCCTGCGGGGGAGTCTTCTTTTTTGTTGACAGCAAAATAGTTGCATCTTGGCAACACCAGTTGCTAGTTGCTTTTGCCTTATTATTTGTGATTCTCTTTTGGCTTTTACCTTCAATAAGGTTCTTTACAAATAAATATGAAATATCCAGCAATCGCATTGTGGTTCATGCTGGCCTCACAGGTAACCGAATCGATCAGGCAGCCTGGGGTGAACTAACTGGGGTGAGCGTTACCAAGACTTTTAGTCTTTGGATTAGGGGAGCAGGAGATGTTCGGCTGCATAGAGAATTTGGTGCGGATCTAGTCCTACACAGCATCCCAAAGGCTAAGCGGCTTGCCAAAGACATTGAGGGCTTTATGACTAAGCGTCTCGGTATGGGAAAATAAGACGTGATCAAAACTATAGGTGTCATCGGTGGTGGCCAACTGGCTCGCATGATGATTGCTCCAGCAGTTGAATTGGGGATAAGCCTAAAAGTTCTAGCCGAGCACGATGACTCTTCAGCCAAACTAGCTGCAACTGCAGTTGGTGATTACACAGAGTATGAAACTCTGAGACAGTTTGCTGCAACAGTTGATGTCATCACTTTTGACCACGAGCATGTTCCACTTGCACTTTTAGAAAAACTTGAAGCCGAAGGCATAAATGTGCAACCGGCAAGTAGCGCTTTGACTTTTGCTCAAAACAAATTGTTTATGCGTAAAAGACTTACCGAACTTGGGTTACCGGTTCCGGATTGGGCAGAAGTTAATTCGGCCCAAGATCTTGAAAAGTTTCTGAATGAACACGATGGCGTTGCTGTTCTAAAGACTCCCACAGGTGGTTATGACGGCAAGGGAGTCATGATTGTTAAAAGTGTTGCTGAAGCTGCGAACTGGTTGGCTTTAGGTAATGCGTTACTGGTTGAAGAAAAAGTTGATTTTGTTAGAGAGTTAGCTCAGCTTTCAGCTAGAAACAGTTCTGGTCAGTGGGCTTCATGGCATGTAGTGCAAACAGTTCAGAAAGACGGAGTGTGTTCAGAAGTTTATTCTCCTGCTCCGAATGCGGATGTTACGAGTCCGGCAATTCTGGCTAAACGAATCGCTGAAGGACTTGGTGTTACAGGTGTGCTTGCAGTTGAAATGTTTGAGACTCCAGATGGCAGATTGTTAATCAACGAACTGGCTATGCGGCCACATAACTCAGGCCACTTCAGTATTGAAGGTTCGGTTACATCGCAGTTTGAACAGCACTTGCGAGCTGTTGCGAATTTGCCTTTGGGAGACACAAGTCCAACTGTTCCCTTCTCGGTAATGCTGAATCTACTTGGCGTTGATGAAGAGAACACTTTCGTTGAACATTTACCCGAAGCGCTAAAGGTTCAGGGTGCTCATGTTCACACCTACGGCAAGAGTGCTCGTAAGGGCAGAAAGATGGGACATATAACTGCTTTGAGTGATATCTCCATCGAGGAAGCTCGCCTAATCGCACTAAAGGCTAAGGAAGCGTTGCTCGCCTAACCTGTTTTTTGCTTCGGCGAATCTAAAATTGAAATGCGCAACACATTCTGTTGAATACAAGGAGAGAAGACCATGACTAAACCTTTAGTTGGTGTTGTCATGGGCTCAGACAGCGATTGGTCTGTCATGAGCGATGCTGCCCAAGCCTTGAAAGAGTTCGGTATCGAATTTGAGGTTGAAGTTCTTTCAGCACATAGAACACCGGAACGCATGATGGAGTGGGGCAAGGCCGCTAAGGATCGTGGCTTGAAAGTCATCATTGCCGGTGCTGGCGGTGCAGCCCATTTACCTGGCATGATCGCCTCGATCACAACCCTTCCGGTTATTGGTGTTCCAGTGAAACTCAAGAGTCTTGACGGTATGGATTCACTGCTGTCTATTGTTCAGATGCCAGCCGGTATTCCAGTTGCCACGGTTTCGATTGATGGAGCCAGAAACGCAGGTATTTTGGCAGCCCGGATTATTGGAACCAATGACGAGAGAGTTGCTTCTGCTCTAGCAACTTTTAGTGAAAGTTTGAAAGATCAAGTTGCACTAAAGAACCTGAATCTCAAATCTCAAATATGAGAGTTCAGCCAAGCTCACCAGAGCCAATAACACCTATTCGCGATACCAGAAATGCAAACAGCACTCAGATGCTTAAGCGTGCCTGGTGGCTTCTGTTACTGAACTTCTTTATTCCAGGGTCTGCTCAGGTAGTAGCGGGTAATCGCAGACTTGGTCGAGTTGGAATCATTTTCACTCTTGGTTTCTGGGTTTTCTTATTCTTAGCAATTATTTTTGCTTTAGTTTCCAAGGTGGCGCTCTTCACGATCTTGCTAACCCCTTGGATTGCGTATCCTTTGGGAATACTTTTCATTGTTTATTCAGCACTAATCGTTCTGTTATCTCTTGATGCACTGCGAACAATGAATTTGTCTTCTGTTGGTCGTGGAGCGATGAGACTAACTTTGGTAGCCCTGATAGTTTTCACCTCGGTGGCTGCCTTCGTAATCGGCACCATTGGTTCAACAACTTTGACGGCCACATCTTTTATGGGAGGCATCTTTAGTAATTCTGGTTCCCTGGAGCAAAGTAAAGGTCGATACAACATTCTTTTGCTAGGAGGGGACTCAGGGTCAGACCGTTTCGGTTTAAGGCCAGACAGCATCTCCGTTTTGAGCATTAGCGCTGCTACCGGGAATGCGGTAAATATCGGTTTACCGAGAAACCTAACTCACATCCGTTTTTTGCCTGGCACACCAATTCAAAAGGTATACCCTTACGGGTTTGACCACTACTGCGGTGGTGAATGCATGTTGAACGCAATTTATAAAGCAACGACCGATAACTACCCGAATCTTTATCCTGATGCAAAAAAGCACGGTTCAACTCCAGGTATCGAAGCCACCAAATCTGCAGTCGAGTGGGTTACAGGGCTAAAAATAGATGCCTATGTTTTGATCAACATGAAGAGCTTCGCTGGTTTAATTGATGCTCTCGGTGGTATTGATGTGAACGTTAAAAAGGCGCTACCAATTGGTGGGCAAAAAGATTGTTTCCCAGCCAACAATGAGCATCTATCGGTTTGTCCTGATGCTATGAGTTGGATTGAAGTTGGTCAGCAGCATATGGATGGCCGGACCGCACTTTGGTATTCAAGATCTAGACACAACACCAATGATTACGATCGAATGAAACGTCAAAGAGAAGTTGAAAATATCGTTCTGAAAAAAATTGACCTGACCACTTTATTATTCAAATTTGGAGCGGTTGCGGGAGCCAGTTCCAAGCTGGTTAGATCGGACATTCCTTCAAGTTCAATACCGAATCTTATGGACTTAGCGTTTAAAGCTAAAGGCAAAGGCCTGCAATCTTTGCAGCTAACTCTGCCATTGATTCAAGCCAATAATCCTGACTTTTTTCTTATTCGCCATCTGATAGCTCAAAAGCTTCGCAAGTTTAACTAAGGTTCTCCCAGTTTCGCAGTAGGGCTTTTGGGCTTTCAAAAGTTAGTCTGAAAGATATGAAGAAACTAAGTTTGCTCCTAGGTTTATCCCTTTTGTTAACCAGTTTGGCTGGCTGCACGTTGCTGTATCCAAACTGGGGGAAACCAACCAGCAGTCCCACTAAAACGGATACTGGTTCGCCGTCTCCAACCATTCCAGATACTGGAACCCCAAAACCAACTGTGACCAATAAAGCTAATGCCGCGGTAGAAATAATGGATGCTTCGGTTTACTCTCAGGATGGAATCATTCAGGTGGTAGCTCAGGTAACCAACTTCAGCGAAGACGGCGGTACCTGTATCGCAACTTTCACTGGTGGGGGTAAAACAGTAACGGTTTCAGCTAAAGCCGAATCTAATGCGGCTAACACCCAGTGTCATCCGCTTGAAATAAGCCTTACCGGTTTGCCTTCTGGAACTGGATCCATAACTGTCACCTATGACTCAACAGCGAAGCATGGCGTCTCTTCAGTAACGAGCGTTACTATTCCATGACAAAAACTTGGCTAACTCGATTCACAGCTATGGCGATTATTTCGCTGTTGGCTGTATTTGGGTTAACCAAGGCGCCAGAAGCTAAAGCCCTTTCGGGTTCTTCTTTTGATCCGGGTCTAATTATTAGTGACAGTGTGTTCTTTGACTTTGGCACCATGTCTGTCGATGAGATTCAAAGATTCTTAGAGTCGCAGGTTCCGGTTTGTAAATCAGGACCCACCGGAATGCCGTGTTTGAGAAACTACAAGGTTGACACTCCTGAGATGGCAGCTGATGTTGGAAAGTGCGCATATATGCCAGCGCAAAAACAAATATCTGCAGCGCAGATCATTTACAACATTTCAAGGGCTTGCGGGATTAACCCGAGAGTTCTGATAGTCACCTTGCAAAAAGAACAGGGTTTAGTTCAAGCTTCCATTCCCTCGCCCTATATGTATCGAGCGGCTATGGGTTATGGCTGTCCCGATAGCGACCCGGCTATTTGTGGAAAAGTCTGGACTGGGTTATTCAATCAGCTCTATAAAGCAGCTGGTCAATTCCAGTGGTACGGTGACCCGAATGGATCTTTCACATACCTAAGACCTGGTCGTCAGATTTCAATTGATTACAACGAAGTCAAATCAAAAAACTGTGGCAAAAGGACTTTCTTGCTAAAAAGTCAAGCGACAGCAAACCTCTATTACTACACCCCATACACACCTAACCAATCGGCTCTCGATAACCTTCGTGGCGCTGGAGACAATTGTTCTGCCTACGGTAACCGAAATTTCTGGAGGTATTACTGGGATTGGTTTGGTTCACCTATCGGCGGTGGCTTCCTGCTTAAGAGTGCAACCAGTGATCCATATCTTGTGGTCAACGATGTGAAGTATCCGCTAAGCGATCCAAACATGGTTTCGGATTTAGCCCCACTTGGCCCATTGGGTGAAATCTCTTCCGATTACCTAAACTCTTTCACTACCGGAACAGCTCTAACCAGAATAGTTAAGTCCCCAGCTATTGGAACAACTAATTACTACTGGTTCATAAGCGGTGGCAAGAAGTATTTGATCAACAATTGTGATCAGGCAACCAATCTTGGGCTTGACTGTTCAACGGCGGTTCAGTTGACCCAGGTTCAACTCGATGCCTTACCAACCGGAGCCTTCCGACCTGATGTGACCGGGATAGTTAAAAACGTTCCTATAGCTCCGGCTAAGACCTCCTACTACATGGTCACAGCAACAAAGAAGTATCCAGTTGATTGTGGCAAAGCTCCATATCTTGGTTTTAGCTGCACAACCGCTACGGTTTGGACGAAAGAGCAGTTGGATGCCGTTCAAACGGTTCAACTTAATGCTTTAACTCTCGGCATTTCATCGATGATGAACATGCCAGATGGTTCGAGAGTCATAATTCAAGCTGGCCAGAAACGTGAAATCTTAGATGACGCTTCCTTAGCTGCTGCCGGTATCGGGTTCATGGCCCCATCACCACTCTCGGTGAAGGATTTTAACTATCTGCCTTGGGCTCCGCCAATAGCCATCGATGGCAGCTTGTTTATAGATCGAGATACTACCCGGGAGGGTGTTCTGATTGGTGGAGCATTTTTTGATATCGACCCAGCTACCAGAGCCGAAGCTGATTTCACCAAGTGGTTTAGGCAAACAACAGGAACGTTAGGTGTTGATGGTCTGAGTGCTATCCCAAACACCGGTGTTTTGAAATCTTTATTCAAAGACGAAACTGGGCAGGCCTGGTTCTTGAGCTCCGATGGAAAAATAAAAGTCAACGCAACTGATAGTTGGGTGCAACAAGCGTTACCGGTCAGTAATGCGCTAGCTAATAACTTGCCAACCCTAACTCCAATCATCACTGGTTTCGATTACCTCAAAATCACGGGTACGAACACCGTTTACCTGCTAAAAGACGGTGTGGCCAGAGAAACCTTTAACGATGCTGACCGACTGATACTCGGCAATGGGATGGTTTCAACAGATCCAATTACTATTACTCCAAATGATTTCACTTTTATTCCTCAAAGTGTGATGGTCTTGCCCCAGGGTTTAGTGGTAAAGAACAAAAACACAAAAGTAATTTCGATTATTGATGGGCCAACCAGAGCGGTAAGCATCACGCCAACTTCCGCCAAAATAACAATCGCCAAACCAAGAGTTCTATCTAATTTGCAGTTAGCCGGCTATCAAGATATCGAACCGTTAGGTTCCTACAAAGTTAGCTGTGCCGGCCAAATCTACATCGTTGCAAACAATATGCTCTATGAGGTTCCGCTACCAGTTGCCAGAGATTTTCCAGGCAGATCGACCTCACTCAGCGCTGCTACCTGTGCCTTGTTCACAACTACCGATCAAAGCTTCGGTCATTATGTTGGTAAGAAAACTGTGGATCCCAAAACTAAGAAGACTACTTATCAGTCATACAAAATCTCTAAAGGTAAGAAACTTCCGTTCAAAACCTTAGGTGATTACAAGAAAGATAATCTGAGTGATCCGCCTCTGGTTTGGGTAGACGATGCCTTCCTAGCAAATCTTCCTTTAGGCAATCAGATTGATTTGGGGGGTTCAATAAAGCCAACCCCTGATCCTGTGCCAAACCCTAAGCAATACACCATCCAGGCCGGTGATTCGCTTTCTTCAATTGCGGTTAGATTCAAAACGACGGTGGCGAAGTTGATGAACTTGAACAATATTGTGAATGCAGACCGGATAAAAATTGGTCAAATATTAAATTTGCCTTAGGGCTTTAGAAGCTTTCTAATCGGCTTTTTGCTCAGTTGATTCAACTGGTTACGCTTAGGTGGCTTTTGGCTTTCTTCCAAAAGCGACTCTGGATCTGAAGCCTTGACAGCAAAAATTATCACCATCAACATCGCGGACTGTATCAACAACCGCGATTCGGTAACTCCACGAACCAACTGAGTCACCAAAATCAACATCGGCCACAAATACAAAGCATTGCTGTGATGCACTCCTAAACGCCAAGTTTTCACGAAAGTTCTAGTGAGTAGAATCACAAAAAGAATCAAACCAACAGCGCCAAGCTGCAACCAGATATCCAAATAGGCATTGTGTGCTTGGTAATAGGAATGCCCATTGATGACGATTAGCCCTTGGTATGGTCTAACCCCGGGCACCCAAACTCCAGTGAAGCCCCAGCCTTCAAGTGGCCTTTGCGATATCAAAGAGAGCACTTTGCGCCAAATGTCACTTCTATGGGTCATGTCTGGGCTTTTACCTAAAAACTCAAAAACCGCCCTGCGGAACACTAAGACAAAGAACATGGCAACACCGGCAACCGACCAAGCGATTCGGTAATAGCGGTGGCGAGTTGGCTTGTCTTTGCCTTCGGCAACCAATGAGACAACTGCGGCTGCTAATACTGCCACCGTTGCGAAAATTACTCCGGCTGATTTGGCAACCACAATCATTGCCACAGAGGCAACTAAGCTAGCTATTTTTAGCCAGCTACGCTTTTTAGCAATCGCTATTTCTATGCTGAAAGTTATAACTCCCATCAAAGCCCAGGCTCCAATCAGATTTGCATTACCTAGCAGTCCTTGAATTCGGCCACCATCAAAAAGGTGACCGCTGTTGGCTAAAGCCTGGGAAATCTGACTGTTTTGAAACGGGACGAGATTAGCTAACGAGCCTCTAAGGGTTGAGGCTGTCAGCTCAATGATGAAAGATCCAAAAATAATTATGCGAATACCATTGGCGAATATATTTAATAACTCTCGCCAACTAAAAAGCGCAACGAAGAACAACCCCATTATTACTATTCCGATTTGTATGGCAAATCCGCTGACCGTGTCATTGGCATAAGCAGACCACGGAGAGCTTCCTATCATCAGCGCTAAGAGCAGAGTTAGTTCTAAAGGAATTTGACTAAACACTCTCCGCCAGTCGGCTTTGAAAAGAAAATACAAGCAACCGGCCAAAGTGATTAGTGCAACGCTCAGCCATGAATACCAGGTTGGTGTTGCTTTGATGTAATCTTCGGCAAAAAGACTGTCACCTGAAATCAGGGTAAGCAAGGCAAGATAACCAAAAAGCTTTGGTGCTCTCAGGTTCTTGGTCTCAGCGATTTTATTACTCATAGCAATACTGGCAAGTCTAAGACCTGACCCTACCTAAACAGAAAGGGCATTTGGTTAGGCTTATAGGGTGCTAGAGAAACTAACCAACCAAGCCCTAGATTATGCGTGGGGTTCAACCACCTTGATCAGCGACTACTTTGGTATTCCAGCAACCGGTAAGCCGATGGCTGAGATTTGGTTTGGAACTCACGATGGTTCACCAACCGAGGTTTCAGGTTCCGCCAGTTCCTTGCACGCTCTTTTAGATGCCCAGGGGAGAGCTAGCAGGCTGCCATTCCTGTTGAAGATTCTGGCAGCCGGGGCTCCGCTATCTATTCAGGCGCATCCAAATCCTGAGCAAGCCAAACTCGGTTTCGCGAAAGAAAATGCAGCCGGCATTCCTATTTCCTCTCCCACCCGCAACTACAAAGACGACCTAGCTAAACCAGAACTTATTGTTGCCTTGAGTGAGAAATTCGATGCACTAGTTGGCTTTGCAGATCCAAGAGTGGCCATAGAAAAGTTTGAAGAATTACAAGAAGTTGCATCAGTTGAGCTCAAAGCGGTGCTAACCCGTTGGGTTTCGTTACTGGGAGAAGCTGATGGCATCCGCAAGGTTTTCTTAGAAACATTAACTTCTGAAGCAGTGACTGAAAGCCTAATTTCTGATCTGATTGATGCCGCGGAACAATGCCCGAGCCTAGTTGACTTGATCTCTTATCTAAGTGTTCATCATGGGTCAGACCGAGGACTAGCCTCAGCATTAATTCTTAATCACCTGACCCTAAATAAAGGCGAAGCAGTATATGTTCCTGCCGGCATGCCACACTCCTATCTTTCAGGTTTAGGCGTTGAAGTGATGTTAGCCAGTGACAACGTATTGCGTGGTGGGTTAACTCAAAAGCACATTGATGTTGCCGAGTTGACAGAAGTCTTAGTTTTTGAAGCGCATGAACCAAAAATAAGTTCAACCAAAGTGTTGGCTAATGGCCTAGCCAGTTTTGATATTCCAACTCCAGAGTTTGAGTTTTATAGTGTGTCGGTAGGTTCAAACAATATGCTGATTGATTTGAATTTGCCCGGCGATGCAATAGTGCTCTGTGTTTCAGGGGCCTTGGCAGTTTCCAACAGCAAAGAGGAACGTCAGGTAATTAGTGCTGGGGAAGCCGCTTTTATTTCCGGTGATGCTAGAACTTTTAGCGTTTCAGGTAACGGCGCAGGATTTATTGCGGTTAGTTCAAACTAGCTTTATAAGCGCTTTCAACTATTTCAAGCAAACCGTTTTTAGCCTGCCAATCCAGAGTTTCATAGATTCTTGAAACATCAGCGGCTAGTGCAGGCGGGTCACCGGCTCGGCGATCAACCAAATCAACTTTGAAATCAGTTTCAACAACTTCACGTAAAGCTTGAATGACTTCAAGAACAGAAGAACCTTTACCGGTTCCAACGTTGAATACTAAATGGTCACGCTCTTTTTCACTCAGATAATTCAAAGCTGCAATGTGAGCATCAGCCAAATCAGCTACGTGAATGTAATCGCGAACGCAACTACCGTCTATGGTCGGCCAATCTGAACCAAAAACCCGGATAGCCTTATTGGCTTTGATGGCATTAATAGCAATCGGGATTAGGTTGGCAACCGAGCTATCTCCCAGGTCACTAAAGCCTGCACCGGCAACATTGAAATAACGCAAGGCAACAGCTTTTAGTCCCCAAGCTCGCTGAGCGCTGGCAATCATCCATTCACCAATTAGCTTGGTTTCACCATATGGGTTTATCGGCTGGCAAGAATAGTCTTCGGCAACGAGGGCAACATCGGGGGAGCCATAAACGGCTGCGCTGGATGAGAAGACTAAGTTGGTAACTTTGGCTTCACGCATCGCTTCAAGCAGGTTGATTACTGAGTCCAAGTTTTGTTGGTAGTAATACTCAGGGTTGGAAACCGATTCGGCAACCGATTTTCGGGCAGCCAAGTGGATAACCGCCTCGATGTTCTTACCTTGAAACAGGTCAATAAGTTTCGCCTTGGCTTCAGGGGAGGCCAGATCAAAAGAGACCAGCTCAACCTCACCTAGGCGGTCGGCTAGCCCGAAACTCATGTCATCTAAGGCGATAGGGGTGTGTCCAGATGTGGCTAGGGCACGAACAACGTGGGACCCTATATAGCCAGCTCCGCCGGTGACCAAAATTCTCATACCCTTAGGTTATCGGGGCAAAGATAACAAAAAGGTCCCAAAATAGCGGAAAAACAGCAATATTAAGGCTTTATAACGCTTTCGATTTGACCTTCTGTCAACTTGACACAACAATACTTACATCGGTGTAATTACAACCATGGAATCCAGCATCTTTGCTGCCATGCCTCGAGAGGAAACGAATGTCAATTCGCGACGACCGCAGCGGAGCTGCAGACGACTGGTTTATTGATCCAATCATCCGCAAAGTTATCGGTGGAGACTTTTCTGCAGATAACAACCCGCTAGCTTGGCAGCGCGATGCTGTTTGCTCGCAAACAGACCCGGAAGCCTTCTTCCCTGAAAAGGGTGGGTCAACCAGAGACGCAAAAAAGATCTGTTCTGGTTGTGATGTGAAGCAACAGTGCCTCGAGTATGCACTGAAAAACGACGAGCGCTTCGGTATCTGGGGCGGGCTAAGTGAACGCGAACGTCGCAAGCTTAAGCGTCGCGCTTAGATAGAAACAAGGCCACGGCATGAGTCTGCGTGTGGTGGCGGTCGTTATATCTAACGACCAACCTTCCTATTTAGAAAATTGTCTGGTTGCCATTGAGCGACAAAGTTTTAGACCAGAACGAGTTTTGGTTGTTGACTCTTCAACCAACCAGGATGTTCAAAACATTCTCGAAGCTTTTGTCAAGACATCCAGCAAACATGCAGTAATCAATATTGAAGAGAGAGCTAATTTTGCCGAGTTAGCAGCCATTGGAATCAAACAGGGGCTATCCGGCTATGCAGAAATCGATGACATTGCCATTTGGCTAATTCACGATGACAGCGCACCAGAGATGCACGCTTTAGCAGAATTGGTTCGAACACTCGAGCTATCACCGATGGTTGGGATTGCCTCACCTAAACAACTTTCCTTTGATAATCCAAAGCTGATTGTTCAACAGGGCCTGACTCTAACCAAAACACTAAAACCTTTTTCAATCGTCAATGATGAGCTAGATCAAAAGCAGCATGATGGCATGAATGATGTTTTGGCAGTGAGCACCAACGCGATGTTGATTAGAGCAAAACTTTGGTCTGAGCTTGGCGGGTTTTCACTAAGCGCACCGTTACTTGCCCAAGACATTGAATTAGGCATCAGAGCACACCAGCTTGGCTTCAGAGTTGTGGTGGTGCCAACAGCTAGAGTTCGGCACGCAGAATTAGCAGTCAACAATAAGCGTGGTAAAGCGTGGCTAGGTGGTTCATCTAAATACGCCTTGACTAAAGCCACTAATCATTTGCGCATCTCGCAACTACCGCTTTTTGTGGCCTTCTTGTATTGGCTTACTCTTCCGATAACTTCTATAATTCAAATTTTCTGGCTGATGTTTGTGAAGCGACCGAACCGAATCTGGTACACCCTGAAAGCTAATCTCTGGGCCTTCATAACATTTAGAGCGAGGTTAAGAGATCGGCACAAGATCTCACTCAAGTCGGTTCGAGCCCTGTTCGCAACTGACGCGCAGGTTCGCTCGAGATCCAGACTGGCAATTGAAACGGCTGAACAGAAGATAAACCTGACCAACTTTGCTGATCAGAGCCCTAAAAACACGGTTATTAAGCAACTGAGTTTCGTGGCTTCCGGTGGCCTTTGGATCATGCTCGGCCTGGCAATCATTTCCTATCGGTTCTTCCCATTAGGTCAGGCTGCCTACGGCGGTTTTGCCCTGCCACTGAGTGATAACTGGTTACAGCTTTTTACAAACACCGGTTCGAGTTATCAGCACGTTGGTTTAGGCCTAGCCGCCCCAAGCGATCCTTTCAGTTGGGTGCTGTTAGTTATTGGTTCACTAACTTTCTTTGCTCCCAACCTGGCACTGAGCTGGGTGCTCTTAGTTGCCAAGTCCTTGGCATTCTTTGGCGCTTGGCGTTTTATTTCAACAATGACCGCCAGAAACTCAATAAAGATTTCTCTGGCTCTGGTTTACGCTCTTTGGCCAAGTTTTAGCATTTCGCAATCTCAAGGAAATTTCCCAGCAGTCTTATTTGCTATTAGTTTGCCCTGGTTGCTTTATAGCTTGCTTAGGGCATTTCGAATTGGCCTAGCTTCTTCGGTGAGATCATCAGAACAAACTTGGTCTTGGTTGGCCGCCAGCGCTCTGTTGCTGGCTATAACTTTTGCTTGCGCACCATCTAGCGTTTTCTTACTTTTAATCATCGGTTTGGCTTTCACAGTAATTGCTCGTAAAAAACTGATAACGCTGTTGGTAATACCTATTCCAACTATGGTGCTAGCGATTCCTTATGTTTGGTTCCAAGTGATTAGTAATGCTCATCCAGTTGGCATTTTGGCCGACCCAAGTATTTCTTTCCAGCTAGCCCAACCAGATCTGCTCGGCTCGCTGATCGGAGATAACCGTCTGGTTGGTTGGTGCGCGCTTGGGATTGCTGGCTTAGCTCTTTTTGCTTTGTTTGCAAAAATAAGAATCGCATTTTTACTTTGGCTTTTCGCACTTTTAGCTTTAGTGAATCTGTGGTTCATAAGTTCTATCGGTTTTACCTTTGGTGGCGTTGGTTCAATCTTCTTAGCATCCGGCACCTGGGTCTATGATTCACCAACGGCATCTTTGATGTTCTTTGCTCTAGCAGTGCTTTCTCTAATTGCACTCTGGTTAGATTCAATGACCAGGGGAAGTTTTAGAAAAGCAATTACAGCAATTCTCTTTGTGCTTATTGTGTTGCCGCTAGGTTATTTGAGTATCGCAACTCCGACTCTCATAGGGTTTGCCGATTCCAGAAACCTGCCGGCAATATTTACTGCAGAAGCTAATGCCGGTAGCGGACTTAGAATGCTGGTTCTATCTAATGATGGAGCGGGTAATAATCAAAGCTTTAGCGCCGAGGTGATAACACCGAGTGGAATAAAGCTGGATACCATTTCATCTGCGTATCGTCTTTCAACTGCCAACCAGGAAGCAAAAACTACCATTGCGAACTTGGTAGCCAATTTGGTTTCGGCAAATGGTAAGTCAATTGCTAAGGACCTGAAAGATCTACACATCGGTTACCTGCTAGTTCCTAAGCGGCCCGGCAATGGTGATGTTCAAGTTTCTTTGAATTCAGCAGCGGAACTTGATCAGGTTGGAACAACTGAGTTTGGGCAGCTGTGGCGAGTGCGGGCTGCTAATCCTCTGATCGAGGATGAAACGAAATCGATGTGGTCGATTACTAAAACCATTCAGCTGAGTGTTCTGGTTGGCTTTATTCTCTTGGCCTTACCAACTTCAAGAGGCCGAAAGGTTAGAGCCAGCAATGAGTTCAGTGAGTTTGAAGAGGTGGAGGAGTAATGCTTCTGCGTCTGATTAGAGTTTTGCTGGTGGCAGGTTCGCTTGCAGCACTATTGGTTTTTGCTACACCACAGGCCCTTATTTATGCCCCTAAAGGATCCTCGGCTAGTTATCAGGTGAGCGCTAAAGACCTGCAGGTGACCTGTCACGGAGCGGCTATCCAAGCTGGTGGTTCAACCGGAACTTCGGTCACCGGTTTCAAACGGATTGGCACCACACTGGTTTCTAGTAGTTATTCCGGAATCGGAGGAACAGCGCTCAACATTTTTAGTAAAGCGAGTTTGCACGGCTACGGGGTTCGTCAAGATTTCTCTAAGCGTTTAGATAATTCAGGTTCGCTAACTGTGGTTGATAGTTCCGGTGAGAGCCAACAGGGATCGGAACTGTTAACTGCGAATGAAATTCAACAGGTAGCAACCAAGTCGATGGTTGGCCTTGTTGGGGCACCTTGTGTTAGACCGCAGTCAGAGTTCTGGCTGGTTGGCGGTTCAACCGATACCGGCCGCGAAGCATTATTGGTTTTGACTAATCCGAGCCGAGTCGATTCAACTGTTGATCTAGAGATCTATACAGAAAACGGGTCTTCACATAGTGCGGGTTTGACTGGGATATCTGTTGCAGCTGGGAAGAGCACTGTATTGCCCCTGTCTTCTTTTGTTCTCGGCGCTCAATCCATCGTTGTTCACGTTCTAAGTCACGGTGGATCAATTACAGCTTTGATTCAACAGAAAGCAGTTAGAGGTCTGTTCGCTAATGGTGCTGACTACATTTATCCAGCAACTGAGCTAGCTGCCGAGAGCTATTTCCCAGGTATTTTGATTCGCGGGTCCAGCGACAGTCACAAATTATTCTCGTCTGCAGATAAATATTCTGATGTTCAACAGATGCTGCGAGTTTATGTTCCAGGCAATATTGATGCTCAAATAAGTTTGCAGGTGCTAGGAACTACTAAAACAACTTTTGGAACAGTAATTACCGGAACTGCAGCAGCTGGCAAGGTAACCGACTTTGACATTACCGGTTTGAAAGATGGCGACTACTTCGGAATTTTGAATTCGACCGTCAAGCTCTATTCGGCAATCCGATTAGTTCGAAGCAAAGTTGGTTCCAATTCATATACCGATTTCACCTGGCTCGAAGCCGCTCAGGCTTTTGATACTCCCAGATATGTTGCCATTCCTTCAGCTGGAGTATCAAAGTTATCTATTGTGAATCCAGGTTCTAAGGCAACGGTGGTTAATCTCAAGATCGGTGCTGCCACCGTTAGCCGAACCATTGCGGCTGGCTCAACTGAAATTATTCGAGCAACTCCTGGTTTATCCATCGGCATTATTCCGAACGGTTCGAAAGTTTACGCGAACCTGCTAGTTGATGTGACTGGTCGAATTACAAACCTTCCGGTTTTGAATGACTTGAACATCTCTGGAGCGGTTCAAGTCAGCGTTCACTAGTCATCACCAAAAATAAGATCCCAAGGCTCTTTACCGATCAGGTCTGCCGCCGCTTCAAAAACGTGGTGTTCAATCTTTAGTCGCTCTTCGATAGGTGAAGGACTGTTCCCTAAACGAAGTATCGGCAAGCGATACAAGATCACAGTCATACTTTCTTTCCTGGTTGACCATCTTTTGACATAGGTCGAATTAGCCCCCAGTACTGGGGCATCCATGATTCTGAAGTTCAACTGGCCCAATTCCTCGGGAAAGCTCTCGGTTAGGTATTCGCAGGTTGACCTAACTATTTGCACGAACTGGTCTGAGCTGGAACCGCCTGAACGGTATAAGGAACCGGTTAGGGAATGCCTAACGCCTCGACCATGACGGTCACGAGAACGGTTACTAGGCATGAGGTCATTGTATTCTTTACTAGTCAAACCGGAAGGCTGTTCATGAGTGTGAATTGGGATGCCATCGTAAAAACCTACGATGTTCGTGGCTTAGTCGATATCGATCTAACCGAGGACGTTGTTTCAGCGTTAGCTGCGGGCTTCGTTGATGAGCTTGGGCTAGCCGGTAAGCGGGTAATCGTCGGTCATGATATGCGGGATTCTTCACCTAGGTTTGCAAAAGCGTTTGCTCTTGGAGCCAATGCTAGGGGAGCCAGTGTTATTTCAATCGGTTTGTGTTCAACCGACGAGTCTTATTTTGCTTCGGGTGAGCTAAACCTGCCGGCTGCTATGTTTACCGCAAGTCATAATCCAGCAAGTTATAACGGCATCAAGTTTTCTAGAGCAGGGGCCAGAGGCATCAGCCTCAATACCGGTTTGGCTGCTATTAGAGATAGGGCAAAAGATTTTCTGGCTAACGGGATTGAACAGGTTGCCCAGATTGGCACTTTATCTTCAGAAGATGTCTTAGTTGGTTATGCAAGCTATCTTCGTAGGTTAGTTGATCTAAGTGCAGTCAAGCCCATGAAGGTTGTGGTTGACGCTGCTAATGGAATGGGTGGCCTAACTGTTCCAGCGGTTCTAGGTATTAGTGCTGGTTTGGCTAAGTTGCCAATTGAAATAGTTGAAATGTATTTTGAATTAGATGGAACTTTTCCCAACCACGAAGCTAACCCGCTGGAGCCTAAGAATTTGGTTGATCTTCAAAAGGCAGTGGTTGAACATAAAGCAGATCTTGGTTTAGCTTTTGATGGCGATGCAGATCGCTGCTTTGTTATCGATGAGAACGGTGATGCGGTAACCCCGAGCGCGGTTGCCGCCATGGTGGCCCGAAGAGAGATTGCTCGAGTTCGTGCCGATGGTGAAAAAGGCGATGTGACGGTTTTGTATAACCTGATTACTTCTAAAGTAGTTGCCGAAGTAATTGAGGCTGATGGTGCCATTGGTGAAAGAACCAAGGTTGGGCACTCGTTGATTAAAGATCGGATGGCGGAAACTAATGCCATTTTCGGTGGTGAGCATTCAGCGCACTATTACTTCAGAGATTTCTGGGGTGCGGATAATGGAATGTTGGCGGCTATGCATGTGCTTGCCGAGTTTGGTTCACAGCCTGAATCTTTGAGTACTATTGCCAAGCAATACAATCCATATTTTCTATCCGGTGAAATCAACTCAACAGTAAGTGATGTTCCTAAGGCAAAATCTCTGATTGAGGAAACTTTCAGTGCCAGGGCAGACTTTGATCACTTCGATGGCATTACCGCTAAAGGTATAGCTGAGGATGGCTCTTGGTGGTGGTTCAACGTTCGTGCTTCAAACACTGAACCGTTGCTTCGATTGAATGTTGAAGCCAAAGATGAAGCAGTGATGAGTAGTATCCGCGATGAAGTTTTAGCACTAATCAGAAGCTAAATAAAAGGCGATAATAGGACACATGAGCACAACCAAGCAGGGTATTGAAAATAAGGTAGCGGACATCTCGCTAGCCGACTACGGCCGTCACCAAATGCGTTTAGCTGAGAATGAGATGCCTGGGCTTATGGCGCTTCGTGAAGAGTTCGGCCCATTGCAGCCACTTCGTGGTGCTCGCATTGCCGGTTCACTGCACATGACCATTCAGACCGCTGTTCTAATTGAGACTTTGGTTGCTCTCGGCGCTAAAGTTCGCTGGGCTTCCTGCAACATTTTCTCGACTCAAGATGAAGCCGCGGCAGCTGTGGTTGTGGGTCCCCATGGGACTAAAGAACTTCCCCAGGGAGTTCCGGTATTTGCTTGGAAGGGTGAATCACTAGAGGAATACTGGTGGGCAACCGAACGAATTTTTGATTGGACTCAAGAAGCGATGGCTGAAGGTGCCGATTACATCGGACCTAACATGATCTTGGATGATGGTGGCGATGCGACTCTGCTAGTTCACAAGGGCTTTGAATTCGAAGCAGCCGGATCTGTTCCACCGGCCGGGGTTGAAGACAACGAAGAGTATCGAGTGATCTTGGATCTTTTGGATAGAGAGTTCAAAAAGAACCCAAATCGCTTTACTACCATTGCTAAAGACATCTATGGCGTGACTGAAGAGACCACCACTGGAGTTAAGCGGCTTTATGAAATGTTCAAACGTGGACAGTTACTTTTTCCTGGTATTAACGTAAACGACTCAGTTACTAAATCTAAGTTTGATAACCGTTATGGAATTAGACACTCACTACCGGATGGCTTAAACCGGGCAACAGATATTTTGATTGGCGGCAAAACTGTTTTTGTTGCTGGTTACGGTGATGTTGGTAAGGGTGCTGCCGAAGCGATGCGTGGTCAGGGTGCCAGAGTTATAGTTAGCGAAGTAGATCCGATTTGTGCTCTGCAGGCAGCTATGGATGGTTATCAGGTGACCACCATCGATAAGGTAGTTCACCAGATTGATTTCTTTATTACCGGTACCGGTAATGCTGGGATCATTAGACCGGAACATGTCTTACAGATGAAGCATCTAGCGGTGATTGCTAATATCGGTCACTTTGATAATGAGATAGATATGGAAGGCATTGCTCGCATTCCTGGTATCAAGAAGATTGAAGTCAAACCACAGGTTCACGAATGGCAGTTGCCAAATGGGAACTCTGTTTTGATTCTTTCCGAAGGAAGACTAATGAATCTTGGTAATGCCACCGGCCACCCAAGTTTTGTGATGAGCACATCTTTTTCTAATCAGGTTTTGGCTCAAATCGAACTATTCACCAAGCGGGAGCAATACCCGATCGGGGTCTATATTCTGCCTAAACACCTAGATGAGAAGGTGGCCAGGCTGCACCTGGAGGCTCTAGGAGTTGAATTGACTGAACTATCTAAGGACCAGAGTAGGTATATTGGTGTAGAGCCTAATGGACCATTCAAACCGGACCACTACCGATACTAGAAAGCGTAAGGAATGTCAAAACTTCTAATTGTCGAAGATGATGATGCTCTAAGAGAGCAGCTTGAAATAGGTCTTAAAACTCACGGCTTTGAAGTTTGCACAGCTGCAACTGGAACCGATGCCATCCCAGCCTTTCTAAAGAACAAGCCAGATCTGATTCTTTTGGATCTGATGCTGCCGGGTAAAAATGGAATTGAGATTTGCACTGAGATTAGAAAAACCTCTGGTGTTCCAATCATCATATTGACTGCTAGAACAGAGGACCACGACATGATTCGTGGTTTGGAAGCTGGGGCAGATGACTATGTCATCAAGCCTTACCCAATCGAAGTTTTAGTTTCAAGAATTAAAGCTAGATTGCGTCCACTGGTTCGAGTTGTTGAACACCCAATCATCAGAATTGGTTCGGTTGAATTAGATACCCTGAGTCACGAAGTTCGCAAGGGCGATAAAAAGATTGCGCTTACCCCACTTGAATTCAAGTTGCTGTTAACTCTTGCCTCACATCCAAATGAGGTTTACACCCGTGAAATGCTTTTGGAGCAGGTTTGGGAATACACCTACAAAGCCGATACTCGCCTGGTGAATGTTCACATTCAACGTTTGCGTTCCAAGATCGAAGAAGATCAGGAAGATCCAAAGCTAGTCCTAACCGTTCGAGGTTGGGGCTACAAAGCTGGACCAGAGTAAATGATATTTAGCCGCAGGTTTAAGGCGGCTCGAGACCTGTTTAGGTCATCGCTGCAGATAAGGTCATTGGTTTATACCGTTGCTTTATCCGGAACTGCTCTGATTGTTCTAGGTGGAGTCTTGAGCGTATCAATCGGTAATGGTCTATTCAATACCAGAACTGAACGTGCTCTAGTTGAAAGCCAAAGAGCTAAGTTCACAGTTTCCAGATTATTTGATGGAATAAGTCCATATAACACTTGGCGTTTAGATCAAACCATTCAAAATGTTGTTCCTGAACTCGAATCGATTGGTGTTTCCCAAACCCGCTTAGTTGCTTTCATTCACAGCAACATTCAAAGTAATCCGCATGGCCTTTCCAGCCCAAACTCGGCAGCATTGGACCTATCGCTAATCACCAATGAATTTAGAACCAAGGTGCGATCTAACCCAGGACTTACCTCACAAACCATTCAGGTCAAGCGCGGCGGAGACAGCATTCCAGCTATCTTGATCGGACAACCAATTGTGCTACCCGGTGGGCATCACTACGAGTTGTATTTGGTTTATGACATGCTCAATGAGCAGGAAAGCCTGGCCTTCGTTCAAAGAACCTTAGTTCTTGGTGGCCTGGTCACGCTGATGATTATTGGTTTCTTCTCGTTCTTAGTTACCAGCTGGTTGGTAAGACCAGTCCAGGAAGCAGCTAGCACCAGTGAGCAGATTGCAAGTGGTGATCTGGATAGAAGGCTGCCGGTCAAAGGAACTGACGTGGTTGCAGTTCTAGCAACATCGTTTAATCACATGGCAGATTCTCTTCAGGAGAAGATTAAAGATCTAAACAATGTCTCAACCATGCAACAGAGATTCGTTTCAGATGTTTCACATGAACTTAGAACCCCGCTAACCACTATGCGATTATCAGCAGACATCCTGTTTTCTAAGCGCGATGATTTTGGTAACGACGAGCGCCGCTCGATTGAAATTATGCACGGGCAAATGAATCGTTTTGATAAATTGCTGGCCGATCTACTCGAGATTTCAAGATATGACGCCGCCAGTGTTCAACCAGCTTTTGAAGAACAAGACCTAAACGGTGTGGTTGGAACAGCGTTGGCTGGTATTCAGCAATTTGCTGACAGCAAAGGCGTTTACCTGGATGCTGAAGTTCCAAGCGGGTCAGTCAAGTGCGAGATGGATACCATTCGAATCGGACGTATTCTTAGCAACCTATTGACCAACGCCATTGAACACAGCGAAGGTAAGCCGGTAAAGATTCGGGTGGCTCAAAATGCTGACGCTGTTGCTGTGAGCGTCACCGATCAGGGGATCGGTATGAACGAGTCTGAAATCGCTCAGGTGTTTGATCGATTCTGGAGAGCAGATCCTTCAAGAAAGCGAACCACCGGTGGAACCGGACTTGGTTTGGCTATCTCTTACGAGGATGCAACATTGCATAAAGGTCTTTTAGAGGTAACCGCTGAGCCTGGCCTAGGCGCTTGTTTCCGATTGACCTTGCCTAAACGCCGTGATGTGACAGAGTTTGAATCACCTTTGCCTTTAACTCTTGTGAAAGCTTAGTTTTCAACAGCATTCAACATCTTTAGAACTTTTATCGTTTTTTATCTAACAATATGTTGGTGTTACTAAATATTCTTTTGCCTGCGCCATGTGTTCTGTGCTCTAAGACAGGTCCCGCTATCTGTTCTAACTGTTTAGATCGGTTAGCACTTCAAGCAGTCCAAATTGAACTGGGTAACCTAACTGGTTTCAGGTTTAGCCAATACGACGAGGACAGTTCCATAATCGTACGGGCGATCAAAGAAGCAGGCTTCACAGCTCTACTGCCATTGCTAGCTAAAACAATGTTGCTGAGTTGGCCTTTTCAAGATGATGTTGTGTTAGTTCCGATTCCCTCATCAAAAGCCAACTACCGTAAACGAGGATTCAGTCACACCGATCTATTTGCCAAAGCCCTTAAGAAATACGGAACTGGAATAACGGTTGCTAATCTGCTGATTTCGAGTCGAGATCGATTAGACCAGGTCAATCTAGACCCTAGGCAACGGCTGGAGAATCTAAACGAGGCGTTCAGGGCGGTTAGCTCTAAAACTTTGAAGGGGAGGGCGATTCTGCTGGATGATGTTTTGACCACGGGAGCGACCATGTTGGAAGCTAGCCGGTGCTTGGTTCAAAGCGGTATTGAGGTGGCTGGTTTCTGTGTTTTGGCTCAGACTAGGCCTAGAAAGCCAACAAAATAGGGACCCGTTGGGCTTAGTCTCAGCAGTCTAAGATTGAAGGGAATGACCACATAGCGTTTGGAGTTTACTTTGGCGTCAATTATCGACCGTTTACTTCGTGCCGGTGAAGGCAAGATTCTTGCCAAGCTACGTTCAGTAGTTTCAGCTGTGAACAGCCTAGAGCAGGAATTCTCAGCCCTAAACGATGAGGACCTCCTGCACGAGACCGCAGTTTTGCGTGAACGCTATGTTGCTGGTGAGACTCTGGATGATCTTCTACCAGAAGCTTTCGCTGCTGTTCGAGAAGCAGCCAAGCGAACCCTAGGTCAAAGACATTTCGATGTTCAGCTGATGGGTGGGGCGGCACTTCACCTAGGCAACATTGCTGAAATGCGAACCGGTGAAGGTAAGACTCTGGTTGCTACTCTTCCTGCATATTTGAACGCTATTGCTGGTCGCGGTGTTCACGTCATCACTACAAATGACTACTTGGCTAGTTACCAAGGTGAATTGATGGGCCGAGTTTATCGTGCTCTTGGAATGTCCACTGGAATTATTGTTTCTGGTCAAACACCTGATATTCGTCGCGAACAGTATTTGTGTGACATCACCTATGGAACTAACAACGAATTCGGTTTTGATTACCTAAGAGATAACATGGCTCAATCTTCGGGTGATTTGGTGCAGCGTGAGCACTACTTCGCAATCGTCGATGAGGTTGACTCTATTTTGATTGATGAGGCTAGAACGCCTTTGATTATCTCTGGACCTTCATCGGGTGAAGCTAACCGTTGGTTCAATGAGTTTGCGAAGCTGGTTGAAAGATTGCAACCGGTTATTGACTATGAAGTTGATGAGAAAAAGCGCACCGTAGGTATCTTAGAACCTGGCATTTCTAAGGTTGAAGATTACCTGGGTATCACTAATCTTTATGAATCAGCTAACACTCCATTGATCTCTTTCCTGAATAACTCAATCAGAGCTAAGGCTTTGTTCAAAAGAGATAAAGACTACGTTGTGATGAACGGTGAAGTTCTAATCGTTGATGAACACACAGGTCGTATTTTGGATGGTCGTCGATATAACGAAGGCATTCACCAAGCCATCGAAGCCAAAGAAGGCGTTGCCGTTAAAGCCGAAAACCAGACTCTGGCTACAGTTACCTTGCAGAACTACTTCAGAATGTATAAGAAGCTTGCCGGTATGACTGGAACTGCAACTACTGAAGCTGCCGAATTCATGAGCACATACAAACTCGGTGTGGTTCCTATCCCAACTAATAAACCAATGATTCGTATTGATCAGGCAGACCTGATTTATAAGAATGAGGCAGTGAAGTTTGCCATGGTGGTAGAAGATATCGCTAAGCGCCACGAGAGCGGTCAACCTATCCTGGTTGGAACCACCAGCGTTGAAAAGAGCGAGTATCTATCTAAGTTGCTAGCTAAGCGCGGAATCAAACACGAAGTTCTAAATGCCAAGAACCATGCTCGCGAAGCCACCATCGTCGCTCAGGCAGGTCGTTTAGGCTCGGTTACTGTTGCTACCAACATGGCTGGCCGTGGAACAGACATCATGCTCGGTGGTAACGCTGAACACCTAGCCTATGAGGCTCTGGCTAACAAGGGGTATGACTCTATTGAAAAGCCTGAAGAGTATGAGGCTGCTTGGGCTAAGACCTATGAAGAAATCAAGACCCAGGTTGCTACCGAAGCTGAAAAGGTTATCGCAGTTGGTGGTTTGTATGTTCTAGGAACAGAGCGTCACGAATCTCGCCGAATCGATAATCAGCTTCGTGGTCGTTCTGGTCGTCAAGGTGACGCCGGTGAATCAAGATTCTATCTTTCGCTAACCGACGATCTAATGAGACTCTTTAATTCAGGTGCAGCAGCTGCTCTGATGAACCGATCTAATGTTCCTGATGACATGGCCATCGAATCTGGTGTTGTGAGTAAGGCGATTGCCTCTGCTCAAGGTCAGGTTGAAAGCCGTAACGCCGAAATCCGCAAGAACGTTTTGAAATATGACGATGTTCTGAACCGTCAGCGTGAAGCTATCTATACTGACCGCCGTCACATTCTGGCCGGTGATGACTTGACCGGTCGTATTGACCAATTCTTGGCTGACGCGGTGACTTTCATTGTTGAATCCAACATTCAAGATAACGCTGGAAGCGATTGGGATCTGCAAACACTTTGGAACGATTTGAAATCGATTTACCCTATTGGTATTTCTATTGAAGAAGTCTTAACCGAAGCTGGTTCAAGATCTAAATTAACGAGAGCTTGGTTGACTAAGGAACTTATCTCAGATTCAAGAATTGCTTATGCTGCGCGAGTGGCAGCTGTTGGTGAAGAGCCTATGCATGAACTGGAGCGTCGAGTTGTGTTATCAGTTTTGGATAGAAAGTGGCGCGACCACCTGTATGAGATGGATTACCTAAAAGAAGGTATTGGTCTTCGTGCGATGGCTCAGCGAGATCCTTTGGTTGAGTATCAGCGTGAGGGATTCAACATGTTTAACCAGATGATGGGTGCCATCAAAGAAGAATCGATTGCCTTCCTATTCAACTTGGATGTTCAGGTTGAAAACCAACAGCAAACACCTGCACCATCTAGCCTGACCTTCTCGGCACCGAGTGAAACCGGTGACACTCAGATCTCTGGTCCTGGTCTGAATAAACCTAAGGCCGAAGAAGGACCTGGCAGCTCGTTCTTCAAGAAGTAGAGCTTTATAGGACGGCGAGAGTTTTGGCTCTCCAGCGTCCGTTATAGCCTTCTAGCCGGATGGCAACGGCTCTTGCTCTGCCTTGGTTATGAACGATCACTACACCCTCAATAACTCCATCCCTGGGGCTAAAAGTGGTTATCTTGCCAATAGCCAGGTTGGGACGAAGCGTCTTGGCTTGGCTTCTGGCTCTGGCCCGGTTGGCCTCTAGGGACTTGATTCGAAGTTGCTGGTAGACCCCGTCGGTAAGCCATCTAGCGCTCTGTTCGACGTCTCTGAGGCCAGCTATGGTCTCAATTACAGCTTGGGCTAGGAAAGCCAAGACCGGTCTGGGATCACCCAATTGAGTGGAAGTTGTGTATTGGACCCCAAAGTAGTCATCCGACTCAATAGGGTTTGATACTTTGCGTTTTGAACTTGTTTTCTGCTGCGTTGACATGCCTAAAGAACTTCCCCCCATGCATGACTAAGAGCCAACATACACAATAAAACAGCCTTTCGCATAATCGGGAACAATGCTTGTGGATAGGTTTTCATCACAATTAGATAAACCGATAACACTGGTGAAATGGATATTGAAGCAACTTTAGAAGACCTTGAAGCCCAAGGGTATTTTCAAACAATCACAACAGAACCAAAAGCCCCGGCAACAGCTAAGGCGGTTCGAATAAGTTTCAACGATAAGGATGAAACATCATTGGTGCTAACCGCCCCAATGCAAGGGTCAGATTTCATAGCCGGTTTTATTTCCAACCACGAATTAGTTCAATGGTTGATAATTCCGAGTAGTTCAATTCAAGGAATTACTGCAATACAATTTTCCGACCCACCATTACAGACCGAGCTTAGTTTCTTCGATCTGATAACAGAAAAACTTATTGGGACTGATCTACGGATAAGGTTTCTGAAACAGTTTCCAGAAGTTTCGGGCAAGTTGAAAAATATACAAGGTGAGTGGCTCACCGTTGAGTCTTTGATCACAATTCAGGTTCCTATTTCTGCCATTGGATATGTTGCTGTGGAGAAACTAAGCGAACTGCTTTGAATTAAAGGAAAATCGCCTGATGGCAATGTTGATGAGAAAGCGCAACCGCAAGGTAAAGCTAACCAGTCGATTAGGTTCTAGAAGAAATCGACTTTTAGTTTTCTCAATCTTTAGTTTGCTTTTTACCGCAGTTTGGGTCAGCGGCATTGGGACACCAGAAACGGGTAGTTCCTATCTGGTGGCAACCTCAGATCTACCAAGCTACACACAGCTATCTGAAGCAACCGCTAATTCAATAACCCTTGATCTAAAAACCGAAGCCACAAAATACATACCCGCCGATAGCAAGATGGCCTCTTGGTTCTTAGCTAAACCGGTTAGAGCAGGGGAGTTGATCCCAACTTCTGCTGTTATGCCCGAACAGGTCTCTAGCTGCACAGCCATGAAACTCAGCCTGGGAATGACACTCAATTCCTCAATTCATAAAGGCGACCGACTAGACATCTGGTCAGGTGAACCAAGTCTGTCTTCAAGCAGCGTCCCGATCCAAATAGTTTCAGCTGCTCAGTTACTTAGCATCAACAGCTCAACTGATGCTCTAAGCCAAAGTATTCAAACTATAGAGATTTGCGTGAATGAAGCAGAAATCAGATCAGTAGTGAATGCAATAGCCCAAAAGCTCGTTGTGATAGCGGTGCTGGCCAAATGAGTGCCACCTTGACTACCAGAAGAAGACCCTCACATTTAGCGGTTGTGGGTGAAACCAAAGTTGAAGCTAAACAGGTATCTGGATACCCAATAAATGTCATAGCCTGCTGGTCCGGAGCTGGCTCACCCGGACGAAGCACAATTGCCATTAACTTAGCTACTGAACTGGCTCTTCAAGGGGAGAAGATTATGTTAGTCGATTTAGACACCCTGGCACCCGCTCTGGCACTGAGTCTTGGTCTGGTGGAAACTCCAGCCGGTTTATCGGCTCTTTTGCGATTGGCAGAACAAGGCAGGCTTAGCTATCAAGAGTTTCAAAGACTTACCGTTACCATCTCGCTTGGTCGCCACGAACTAGTACTTCTGCCTGGCCTATCAAACCCCAACCGCTGGGCTGAGGTAACCCCTGAGCGGTTAGAGAAGCTATTTCAAGCCATCGTTGGTTTCGTGGACCATGTTGTTCTGGATCTTCCGATTGCTACCGGCAACCAAAACTTATTGGTGCACCCATCCGCCATGCTGGGCTCGGCTCGAGATGCTTTGCTCAGGGATGTTTTAGTTAAATCCCGGAAACTAGTTCTAGTTTCCGGCGCAGATCCGGTGGCAGCTAAGCGTTTCATCGAAGCTCATGAATATTTAATTGAAGCTGGAAGCTCTATAGAACCGATAGTTGTGGTTAATCGGTTCAGAACTAGTGCCTTAGGTCCAAATGCTAAGGCCGAACTCATGGATAGTTATGAACTTTTAGCGAAATTGCGGATAGATTGCTTTGTTGCTGATGAGCCTGAGAATCTAGATAAGTGTTTGCGTAATGGATTACCGCTTGCCTTGTTGAAAAGGTCATCACCGGCAAGACAGGCCATCGGCGAGCTAGCCAAAATCGTCATGCTGACAACTCGAAATAGTCAGAGCGTGGCTAAACTTTCTTAAGTGTCCACACTTTCAGATCTAATGAAGCAGCAAGGTCAAGAGCATGCTCCTGACATTGAATGGCTGCACGCCTTGGTTGCCGACTGGCAAGTCATAGCCGATCTGAGCTTTGCTGATCTAGTGCTTTGGATTCCCAACAACAAAGGTGTTTTTATTGCAGCCGGTCACGCTAGACCCTCCAGTGCCGCAACTGTGTTTTATAGAGACATCACCGGCAAGCCGGTTGAGAAAGCTTGGGCCAATCTTGTTGCCGAAGCCTATAAGACCGGAGAGATAGTTGAGTTCGGCCAACTAGATGAATACCAGGGTGTTCCAGCCAGACTAAGCGCCATTCCAGTTTTTCGGAGATTGAACTCCAAAAGCGGAACTGACTTAATTCCTTCACCAATAGCGGTGGTTACCAAACATACCAACCTTGTTGAAGCAGCAGCTCCAAATAAGACTCGTATCAACCTAGCAACCTTAGGCGATAAATTACTCGAAATGGTTACCTACGGAAGTTACCCGGTTTTTTCAGAGCAGAGCGCACCACGTCGTGGAGCACCCCGAGTCAATGACGGCCTATTGCATCTAGATGAAACCGGTGCAGTTGTCTTCTCATCACCGAACGGTATTTCAGCTTTTCATAAGTTGGGAGTTAAAGGTGAAATGGAAGGTAGACGTTTAGTTGATATCACTGACTCGTTAAATAAGGGTCGGCATAACATCGATGAGAATCTACCAATGGTGGTTTCTGGAAAAGTAGCCTGGCGAGCAGATATTGAAGGTGAAGGTTCGGTTCAGTCAGTTAGAGCCATTCCTATCTATGATGGTGAAAAACATACGGGAGCGATTCTGCTCTGTCGAGATGTTACCGAGCTCAGACGTCAAGAACGAGAGCTAATCACTAAGGATGCAACCATCCGTGAGATTCATCACCGGGTGAAGAACAACCTGCAAACAGTGGCATCTCTGCTTCGTATTCAGGGCCGCAGAAGCAAGTCACCTGAGACCATTGAAGCGCTATCTGATGCAGAACGAAGAGTAGCGGCTATTGCTGTTGTGCACGATTCACTCTCTGAAGGTTTAGCTCAAGATGTGAACTTTGATGAGGTCTTTGATCGAATTATTGCCATGGTTGGTGAATTAGCAGCTGCCTATAACGCCAAAGTAACCAACTTGCGAATTGGTAAGTTTGGAAGATTACCAAGTGAATTAGCAACACCCTTGGCTGTTGTGCTAACTGAAATTGTTACCAACGCCTATGAGCATGGATTGGCTAACCGAACCGGTCACCTAACTGTTACCGCTGCCCGTAAAGCCAAAAAGCTTTTGATCTCGGTTGCCGACGACGGAGTTGGTTTAGCCGAGGATAGGGTTTTAGCTGGTCTTGGAACTCAGATTGTTAAGACACTGGTTGAAGGTGAACTTAGAGGGAAGATTGAATTCCTTGCCGATAAGGCTTCAGGAACTACTGTTTCGGTTGAGGTTCCGCTAGCTTAAGCTGAACGGCGTGCACGAGCATATTTGCGCTTTAGCGACTTACGCTCATCTTCAGAAAGGCCACCCCAAACACCGTTGTCCTGGTTTTCTTTGATTGCATACTCAAGACAGTTTGTGGTTACTTTACATTCGCGACAAATACTCTTCGCCTGTTCGATCTGTTCAACTGCTGGGCCGGTATTTCCCACTGGAAAGAACAGTTCTGGATCTTCTGTTCGACAGCGAGCTTCTGTTAGCCATGGCAGTTCCATATATTTATGTTCCTTAGATCGAATACTGGCAAACCCAATCAAAACCTCTAAAAGTTCTCTTTATGGCTTACCTGCGCGAAGCGCGACAAGACCTATTTTTTCACAGAGCGCTCGGTTTGTAAATACCCATTTAGGCTTGATGTTATGCCTAAGTTGAATGTTGACCGGACTCTAAAAGGTCTTTCCCTTGCCTATTTGCTTGAAGCCGTGGTCCTATACATAGCCACCGGAGTGGTAATTTCTATCATGGTCTCAGGTGAGGCTAAATCGCTATTGACAGATTCAGCTTTAGGGGTGCTAACTGGGGCAGCAGCCATTTGGCTGACCATGGCAGCCAGAGCAATTACAAAGCACAAAAGATGGGCTCGAAGCGCAGGTGTATTTTGGCAGTTAATTCAATTGACCATAGCCCTAGGAACTTTTGAAGCAAGCATTCTAGGTGGACTACTAATTGCCGTTCCATCGGTAGCAGTATTACTGACACTATTCAATAAACAAATAGTGGCAGCAACCCAAGAAAACCGAGACTAGACCTCTAGTAACTTTCGCAACATCGCAACGTGACCAGTGGCTTTAACGTTGTATAGGGCATGCTCGATCTTGCCGTTCTCACCAATCACAAAAGTTGATCGAATCAAACCTTCATAAACCTTCCCATACATGCTTTTCTCACCAAAAGCACCATAGGCCTTGATGGTTTTCATCTCTGGATCAGAGAGCATATCAAACTTCAAACCCTCATTCTTGCGGAATTTAGTTAGCTTGGTTGGAGCATCAGGGGAGATACCTAGAACAACATAGCCAGCCTTCTTCAAGACAGACATGTTCTCTTGGAAATCACAAGCTTGCTTGGTGCAACCCGGGGTTGAAGCAGCAGGATAGAAATAGACGATAACTTTCTTGCCCTTGTAATCGGCAAGAGACACTGAAGCATCGTCTTGGTTATTCAGTTTGAATGCTGGGGCTTTAGAGCCAGTAGATAGTGTTGTCATGCCTCTAATTTACCGAAACCCGCCTAACCTTCAAACTTGGAATAAGACCAATAAAACTGGTATTCTTAGGCAATGTTGCCTAAGGCAATGCGCTTCTAGCTCAATCGGCAGAGCAACTGACTCTTAATCAGTGGGTTCCGGGTTCGATTCCCGGGGAGCGCACCATAGAACTCTAGAGTCGCCCTATAAGCCGGACACAGTAGAAAATAGGCTCTGACCAGCATAGTTTTAAAGAGTATTACGACGGACGTGTACGAGGGTTAGCTCAATACATCCATGATGCAATACAAGCCCAGT
>Ga0114964_10000022_pt1 | contig 107278 bp, 98 predicted proteins | sample C_131016_MF_Meta_FD_92638 | JGI IMG/M metagenome (GOLD analysis project Ga0114964, IMG submission 92638) | Freshwater microbial communities from Lake Croche, Canada to study carbon cycling - C_131016_MF_MetaG | ecosystem: Environmental > Aquatic > Freshwater > Lake | place: Lake Croche, Canada... | reverse complement strand
CGGCAGAGGGGAGTGCCAATGTGGACGATAAATTCGAATTGCTAAGTCCGCAGTTGGTCCCGGGATAAATCTATTTTCAACAGCATAGATTTCCTCTGGTATACCTGATTGCGCTGGCCGTCCTTCAAGATTTGCGCGAATTTCTGCTACAGGTGCTTGCCACACTTCAGGCAGGCCACTTGTGGCGCGAGTTTCAAGAAAAGAGATAATCTCTGGGCGAAGTGGCATTAGTTCCAACCTTCAGTTTGGTCGCGTAGTTTTCGATAATTTACTAAAACTTCTGGAGTCGGTGTGGATTTGATGCTCTCCACATTACCAAGATCCCAAATAGGGGCAGCTTGTGTTCCTAGCAAAATCCACGCAGCCTGTTTTGCCGCGCCGATGGCTACGTACTCACCTGGTGGTGGAATTAAAACTTCTCTACCAAATAATGCAGAGGCAATCTGTCCAACAGCTCTATTTTTAGCAGCGCCCCCCACTAAAAGAATTCTTTTTACTTCAACACCGAGATGTTCAAGTGAGGCAACCGCGTCGGCCATGCCACAGAGCATTCCTTCAATCATTGCTCGGGCATAATCTGCGCGATTTGTGTTTGCTAAGTTCAAGCCGGAGAGAACTCCGGTTGCATCTGGACGATTAGGAGTTCGTTCACCCTCGAAATAAGGAAGGAGAGTTAAACCATTTGCACCAGGCTTAGCCGTCAGGGCAAGTTCACCGAGTTCATCGTGAGTTATGCCAAGGATGGTGGCTGCAGCATCAAGGATTCTCGCTGCATTTAATGTGCAAACTAGTGGAAGGAAGTTTCCAGTTGCATCGCAAAAGCCGGCTACTTCTCCACTTGGGTCATTTGTTGGCGTTGCAGAGACAGCAAATGCTGTGCCACTAGTTCCAAGTGATACAACCACATCACCAGGTTGAGCTCCAACGCCCAGGGCAGCAGCAGCGTTGTCACCAGTTCCTGGCGCAATTGGGATTCCGCTCTTAGTAGCGGGGCCAAACTTATTAGGTTGGAGTACTTTTGGAAAAATTATTTCTTGATCACTTTTAATAGCTTTAGCAAAGATGTCTTTTCGATATTCAGCTTTTACCGGATCAAAATAGCCAGTGCCACTTGCATCGCCACGATCAGTTACAAGGTCTTTGATGTCGCTACTTCCCGATAATTTCCATGAAAGCCAATCATGGGGCAGAGCTATGGCTGCAACTCTTTTTGCATTTTCTGGTTCGTGATCTGCCATCCAGCGAACTTTTGTTGCAGTAAATGAAGCGACAAGAACTGAGCCAACCGCTTTGGCAGTTGCTTGCTCGCCACCTAATTCTGAATTCAAATCTTTGGCTGCATCTGCAGATCTGGTGTCATTCCAAAGTAGTGCTGGGCGAATCACCTCGCCATTCTTATCGAGAGCAACCATTCCGTGTTGTTGGGCGCCAATTGATATTGCCAAAACATCATCAAGTCCACCTGCTTGTTTAATTGCATCTTGTAGTGCGCTCCACCAAGAATTTGGATCCACTTCACTTCCGTCAGGATGTGATGCACGCCCCTCGCGAATCAATTTTCCAGTGTGGGCATCGCGGATCATTACCTTGACGGACTGCGTAGAGGAATCAATTCCCGCAACTAGCGCCTGCTTTTGAGCCATTCTTGCCTCCACTTAATCCTTGAGCCCCTGAACTCACGGGTAGAACTGATCCACCACTGCCTTGAGGGTAGACTTCCTCTGTCATCGTTGACCATATTTTAAGAGTAGTTCTCATCACGAAAATAAACTGGAGTAAAGATGCGTATAGGTGTTCTCACAGGCGGCGGGGATTGCCCCGGTCTAAATGCGGTTATCCGCGCGGTTGTCCGAAAAGGCGTTAAAGAATATGGCTACGAATTCGTAGGATTTCGTGACGGCTGGAAGGGTCCACTAGAAGGACTAACGATGCCTCTTGGCATTGAAGAGACTCGTGGGATTTTGCCTCGCGGTGGAACCATTCTAGGTTCATCACGCACAAACCCATTCAAGATTGAAAATGGCGTTGAGCGGATTAAAGAGAATTTAGAAAAGATGGGTATCGACGCACTTGTTGCAATTGGTGGGGAAGACACCCTGGGAGTTGCTACAAAGCTAGACGCACTTGGTGTGAAGGTTGTTGGAGTCCCAAAAACTATTGATAATGATCTAAACAATACTGACTACACCTTTGGTTTTGATACTTCGGTAAATATTGCAGTTGAAGCAATCGATCGCCTCCATACAACTGCAGAATCACACCACCGTGCTTTGATAGTTGAGGTTATGGGTCGCCATGCTGGCTGGATTGCACTTCATTCAGGTATTGCTGGCGGAGCTGCTTGTATTTTGATTCCAGAAGTTAAATTCTCAGTGGATAAAGTTTGTGAATGGGTTAACTCTCGTTTCAAGTCTTCATACGCGCCAATTATCGTTATCGCTGAAGGTGCCATTCCACAAGATGGCGACCTAATAGTTAAGGATCAAACACTCGACTCATTCGGTCACGTAAAGCTATCTGGAATCGGTGAATGGCTAGCTGGCCAGATTGAAGAAAAGACTGGCAAGGAAGCTCGCACATCCGTTCTTGGTCATATCCAACGCGGCGGATCTCCAACTGCCTTTGACCGGGTCCTAGCTACTCGTTTTGGCCTTCACGCGATTACCGCAATCCATGATGGTGACTTTGGCAAGATGGTTGCCCTGCACGGCACCAATATCGCCCGTGTCCCATTGGCTTCAGCCACCACCCAACTCAAGTTGGTAAACCCAGAGCTCTACGCAGAAGCAGAAGTCTTCTTCGGTTAATTCCAAACGCCACCTTCCCCAACTGATTTAGGATTAAGGATATGAACTTGGATTCAGTCTTCACACCCGGCCTTGTCGCTGCCCAACAGCCCCAATGGCCTGGTGGTCCAAATGGCGAAAGTGTTACCAAAGCTGTCCAAACTCTTAAGAAGCTACCGCCGTTGGTCTTTGCCGGTGAATGTGATCAACTAAAAGAGCGCATTGCAATAGCGCAAGAGGGAAAAGCATTCTGGTTACAAGGCGGAGACTGCGCTGAAACGTTTGCGGCAGCAACTGCAGATTCAATACGTGATCGAATTAAAACAATCCTTCAGATGGCAGCAGTACTTCAATATTTTGCATCGCTGCCAGTAATCAAAGTGGGTCGTATGGCTGGCCAATTTGCCAAGCCACGCAGTAAAGATGATGAAACTCGCGGCGATGTGACCTTGCCAGCCTACCGAGGAGATGCGGTAAATGATCTTGAATTTACTCTTGAGGCAAGAACTCCAAATCCAGAACGCTTAGTACAGGTCTATAACACTTCCTCTGCCACCTTGAATTTAGTTCGTGCATTTACCCAAGGCGGTTTTGCAGACCTTCGCCAAGTTCACGAATGGAATAAGGGATTTGCTAAGGACCCAAGATTTGCTACTCAGTATGAGCAAATGGCGACCGAACTTGGTCGCGCATTAGATTTCATGGCATCTGCTGGGGTAGATCCAGAAGCGTTTAAGACAGTTGATTTCTATTCTTCTCATGAGGCGTTAATTCTTGAATACGAAAAAGCTCTAACTCGAATTGATTCACGAACTGGTTTGCCATACGACGTATCTGGACACTTTGTTTGGATTGGAGAGCGGACTCGTCAATTAGATGGCGCTCACATGGACTTCGCTTCGAAGATTCAAAATCCAATCGGAATAAAGCTTGGGCCAAAGACAACTGTTGAAGATGCACTGGCTATGATTAAAATGCTCAATCCAAAAAATGAACCTGGCCGCTTAACTTTTATTACTCGCATGGGTGCTGGGCTTATTCGTGAAAAGTTGCCACCACTTGTTAAGGCCATCACCGAATCCGGTGCAAAAGTACTTTGGGTTTGCGATCCAATGCATGGAAATACTTATGAGGCACCCTCTGGCTATAAGACTCGTAAATTTGATGATGTTATGGATGAAGTACGTGGCTTCTTTGAAGTTCACAAGGCATTGGGAACCCACCCTGGAGGAATTCACATCGAACTTACTGGCGATGATGTCACTGAGTGCGTTGGCGGTGGGGAGCAGATCTCAGAAGATGATCTAGCCACCCGTTATGAGAGCGCTTGTGATCCACGCCTAAACCACACCCAGTCTTTGGAGCTCTCATTTCTTGTCGCACAAATGCTTCGTGATCGCAAGTAAGGATCTTCCCAAGGTCAAAATAAGCAATTAGGGTTTGTCTGTGCTTTTGAAAACTTCTCATAAAACTCCCATTGGGACTTTGTATTTGGTCAGCGATCAACACATTTTGCTTGGTGCTGGATTTCGCAGCTTTGAAGATCTATTTGAGCGAATGGATTCGCAAGACAGCGCAAGAGGCTCAAAAAGCGTTAAGGAAATTCCAATCATCAGTGAGCTTATTGAGGACTATTTTTCTGGAGATATTTCAGCTCTAGGTGGAATAAAGGTTCGCCAACCCGGCGCGGAATTCTCACAATCCATCTGGAAGGTTATGCGAAAGATTCCAGCTGGTAAGACTTGGTCTTATGCAGAATTAGCAGAGCGAGCTGGAAGTCCAAGTGCTGTTAGAGCAGTTGGAACTGCTTGTGGTCGTAATTTGATTGCGCCAATCATTCCGTGTCATCGAGTCGTTAAGTCCGGTGGGGCTCTTGGTAATTATGGGTATGGTCTTGAAACTAAAGAGTGGCTACTCAATCACGAGGGTGCGCTTTAGGAGTTTTGGAAGTTCAATTAAGACTTGTTCCAACTCCTTATCAGTAAAATCAAGGTGAGTAACTAATCGAAGAAACTTTGGTCCAAGAGCGCTTGCTAGGATTCCTAAAGCATTTAATTCAGAATTTATTTCTTGAGCAGTTGCTGTGAATTTAGAAAGATCTAAAGCCACAATATTAGTTTCAACATTATTAGGATCAATTAGCAATGGTGAAACTTCGGCACAAGCAATTGCAATCTTCTTTGCCCGAGAATGATCATCTGCAAGTCGCTCAATATTATTGTCCAAGGCATAGTGCCCAGCAGCTGCCAAGATTCCTACCTGACGCATACCTGCCCCGTAACGCTTTCGCCAAACTCTAGCTTTGGCAATTCGATCAGTACTTGCCAGCATCACTGAACCAACTGGCGCCCCAAGACCTTTAGATAAGCAGACGCTTACCGTTTCAAAATGCTTTCCATACTCAGAAAATGCTACCCCTGACGAAACGTGCGCATTCCAAATGCGGGCTCCATCTAGGTGCAAAAGCATCCCAAATTTCTTGGCTTCAAGACTTAACTTGGCAATCTCATCGATTGGTTGGACTGTGCCGCCACCAAAGTTGTGAGTGTTCTCAACTGCGATCGCAGTCGTAGAAACTAAATAAGGTCCAGAGTTTGGTTTAGCTAATTGCAGTGCATCTTGAGCTGATAATTTTCCTAATGGGGCCTTCCAAGTTCGGGTAGTGATCCCGCTAAAGACCGCACCAGCACCAAGCTCTGCTCTAACAATGTGTGAGTCTGTTTCAGTAATTAGCTCTTCTCCGGGGTTTACCAAAGTCCGAATAGCTAATTGATTGGCTAGAGAACCAGATGGAGTGAAGAGGCCCGCCTCTTTGCCAAATAGTTTAGCCACGCGAGCTTCAAGTGAATTAACTGTTGGGTCATCGCCGTAAACATCGTCTCCTACTAGTGCTTCAGCCATCACCTGGCGCATACCTTGTGAAGGTTTAGTAACGGTATCGGACCGTAAATCAATCATTTGCTACCACCACTTCATTTCTTTTGTTATCAAGTAAAATAATTAAATACATCGCAACTAGGACCAATAACCCACCAGTTGCGATACGGGCAGTTAAATCTTCCTTCAATATTAAGATTCCAAATACTGCTGCGAAGGGTACTTCCATTGTGAGGACAACTGCAACGGTATTAGCTCGCATAAATGACTGCGCCCAAGTTTGAACGATGAATGCCAGCGCGGTGGCAAATACTGCGGTGTAAATAATTGCCGCCCAAACTCCTGAATCCGGGGGAGTATGGAAACCACTTTTTAAACTCGCAATAAATGTAATTACTGCGCAAGTGGCTAGTTGAAGAACGGTTAGGGCATAAACATCTAGGCCACTAGCCCATTCGCCAAGTGCAACTATGTGACAGGCAAACCAAAAGGCGCTAACAAGTACAAGAAATTCGCCAAGGCCGATGGAAAAGCCATGGAAAGAAAGCAGCGCTAATCCTGCTGTGGCAAGGGCGACAGATGCCCATTCATATTTGTTAGTGTGTTTTCGCAGAACTATTGCAGCGACTATCGGGGTCAATACGACGTAGAGGCCGGTGATGAAACCTGTTTTTCCCACGGTAGTAAGAGTTAAACCAAAAGATTGAAAGATATAACCAAGACCTAAAAAAGTTCCGATTAGGGCACCCTTTTTTATAAAAGCCATATTAAATTGTTTTAAAACCCTAGGACGAATTAAGACTAGAAGTGATGTTGCGATTATGAATCGCCAAGCAAGAAATGAATTCACATCAAGTCGAACAAGTGTGTCCTTCATCGCCACAAAAGCCCCACCCCAGATGGCTGCTACGGTGGTAAGAATTACAGCAGGGAAAAACTTAAGTTTGCTCACTTCTTAGAAACCTTATCTCGCATCTTGCTAAGCATTGCTACTTCTCTGCCGTGCTCTGGCTCCATTCCTGGAGTTTCCAGTATGAGTGGTGCATTTTGAACAGCAGGGTGAGCAAGTAGTTCTTCAAATGGCTTCACGCCGATTTCACCATCACCTATGTTTTGATGGCGATCTTTAAGCGCGCCGCAAACATCCATCGAGTCATTAGCGTGAATTAGCTGAATTCGCTCTATCCCAACAATTTTGACAAGCAAATCAAGTGTTTCAGTCATGCCACCTTTTTTGGCGATGTCATGGCCGGCTGCAAAAACGTGGCACGTATCTAGACAAACGCCAACTTTTGGGTGCCATTCCAAGGCTTCGAAATACTTAGTAAGGTCATCTAGTTTCTTAACTAAGGATTGCCCTTGGCCTGCTGTTGGTTCTAAGAGCAACCAAGGATCATCTTCCTTCAATTTCTTGAGCACGGGCATCATGCCTTTATTAATTTGCTTCCAGGCTTTATCGACATGGTTTTCATCAACGGCAGATCCAGTATGAATAACTACGCCCTTTGATCCAATTTCGCGACCACGCTTTAGCGCATAGGCGGTTGCTGCAATTGAGTTTTCGTAAGTTGAGGGAGTGGGTGAGCCAAGATTTATTAGGAATGGAGCATGGACATAGGTTTCAATATCTAACTCCAAGGCTTTGTCACTAAAGGCTTTATCAGCTTCTGGATTGGGTTCGGACATAGCCCAACCTCGAGGGTTAGAAGCAAAAACTTGAATTGCTTCTGCCTTAATTTCTTGGGCGTAGGCGATCGATCGCTTTGCCATTCCGCCAGAGGTCGGAGTGTGTGCGCCTAATCGTGGGATAGCCATTGGCCCACCCTATCGAAATTAGCTGAGGGTGATCGTTACCGTCGAGCCAGGTTTCGCTTTTGAACCAGCGGCAGGTGAAATATTGGTAACAGTCTTAACTTTCTTGCTTCCAATCTTCTTTACCTTGACCTGGAATCCAAGGTTTTCCAAGATTGATGTTGCCTTTAGCTCGGTCAACGAATAAACATTCGGGATAAATATCGCAGAAGGTCCCTTAGAGATAACAAGGGTGAGCTTGCTACCTCGAGCAAGTGGCTCTGTGCCATCTGGAGTTTGCGAGATAACAGTACCAAGTGGAATCTTGTCACTGTATTCATAGGTTGAATTAACAATTATTCCTGCGGCAGTGATTTCATTTAGCGCTTCATCACTTGTTTTCCCAACATAAGATGAAATATTAACTTGTTCGATACCTTGGCTAATTATTAGATCTACAGTTCCACCCTTGCGCGCACCACTCTTATATGCTGGATTACTCGAGACAATTAGGTCTTTTTCGCGCGTAGCGCTAAATCCCTTAGAAATTCTGCCAATTTTCAAGCCACTTGGCTCAAGCAAAGCAGTAGCTGATTCCACGGTTAAGCCAGCAAGTGCTGGAATAATAATTCTCTCTTGTCCCTTAGAAATCTGTAAGCGTACGGTGCCATTAGGCGAAACCTTCCCGCCGCCGGCTGGGTCAGAAAGAATCACCATTCCTTGAGGTACATCTTCACTAAAGACAATTTCGGATGTATCGGCTTTTAGCCCTAGGCCTGCCAAAGTTTTTATTGCTTGGCTTTGGGTCATCCCAGCTAAAGAAGGAATAGCAATCTTGTTTCCGCCTCCGAGCAATTTATATCCAAAGAATAGGACGGCAAGAACAAGAACTAAGGCGATAGTACGGTTGCGTTTTACTCTTTTGGATAATTTGCGCTTACGGCGAAGCTCGGCCGTGTTACTTCCACCAGTCTTTTCCTTCACGGGTTCACCTTTTCTTTTTAGCTCACCGGTTGTGTTCAAGGCTACGCTCTTTAAAGTATTTATCGCCTCACTTGTACCAATTCTCACATCAAATCTATTTCGTTTCTTTTTATCCCTGCTAGCAGCCTGAATAGGAATGTCGAGTTCCAGGCTCAGTTGGCGCCGCTTTGGATCTAATTTTTGGAGCACTGCTTGAAACTCTTCTTGCATGGCACCGGCATTGGCAAAACGCTTATCTGGATCATTTGCAGTTGCTTTTAAAACTAAAGCGTCTAGATCTTGAGAAATTTCAGAGCGTAATGTGGACGGGGCCGGAATGTTCTCATTTACATGTTTAAATGCAATCTGGATCGGAGATTCACCATCATATGGTTTAACACCAGTAAGCATTTCAAAAAGCACAATCCCGGCCGCGTAAACATCACTTCTTGCATCAGATATTCCTCGCTGAACTTGCTCTGGTGAAAGGTATGAAACGCTTCCTAAAATCACGCTCGACTCTGCCGTCAATGTTGCGCCAGGATCCATAGCTCTGGCTAATCCGAAATCTGCGATTTTTACCCGACCATCTTTTGAGATCAAGATATTTTCTGGCTTGATATCTCTATGCAAGATACCTTTCTTATGGGCGGCGGAGAGTGCACTTAAGATTGGAGAAAAATAGCGAAGTGCATCCTCAATTTTTAAAGCACCTTGCTCATGGATTAAATCGCGCAAAGTAAAACCATCAATTAGTTCCATGACAAGGAATACAGCAGGTGCCCCACCTTCGTTCCAACCCTGATCTTGAATTGCGACAATATTTGGATGCGAGAGCGCCGCTGTTGCCTTTGCTTCGCGAATAAAGCGCGCCACAAAATCTTCATCATTTGCCAAATGCGAGTGCATGATCTTGACCGCCACAATGCGATCTAGGCGAAGATCTAAGGCGCTATAAATTGTTGCCATGCCACCTGATGCAATAATTCGCTGCAGTTGGTAGCGGCTATCTATAATTTCGCCAGTTAGGTCGGACACGCTTAAATCTTAGTTAGTAGGCAGCCCACTTAAGTGGTAATCCGCGCGCTTCTTGGTGTCTTCTTGCTCAAAGTGCCTACTTTGGCTTTGAAGAAATTCCTCCATAAAGGGGGCTACTTCAATTCCGTCTCGTTGAATAACTCGCTCTAGACCGATAAGGGTCGGAACTTCTATCCAGATTAAAATCGAGACAAACTCTTCAATAGATTTTTGTCCAGCACCTACTCCTTCAAGAATTAGAATCTTGGGAGCAGATGAGTCGGTGGGCTGCGCCAATTTATGCAACTCCCAATCATATTTTTGATATGACAATTGCCTTCTTGAGCTGATATCACTCAAAAGCTTTTGCAAGGTGAAACTTAAATCTGGAGTTAAAGTGTTATCCCAACCCCGATAAAGATCATCCATGTGAACAACCCCTGAATTAGAAACTAGGTCATGGAGCTGACTGGCAAATGTGGTTTTCCCAGAGCCGGCTGGGCCATCAATTGCGATGACGACCGTCTCACCGCATTTTGGTTTAGCCGATATGACTAATTCAGCCAACTTAGCGTTTGGTTGATTCACGCAACCAACGCTTCCACCCAGCGACTGCAATCAGTACGAAGATAAAGTAGAGAATTGCCGTGAGGTATGAGCCACCGTGCCAAAATTGATATGTATATACGGCATCGACCACAAACCAAATTGGCCAGCTCTCATACTTTTGAAGAACCATCAGAACTTGGGCAATACAACTTCCCACAAATCCAAATGCATCTGTTAGCGAAGCTGCAGCACCAATCTTCTTAAGAATTGGGTAAAGTGAAAACCAGCCAATTACAAAAGCTAGTGACCAGAAAGCCTTGTGTCTTTTTGTTAACTTCTCCGGGATAGCCCCTGTCTTGCCCCAACCAAACCAGCCCCAAAAGCCACCGGCGATAAAAATAAATTGCAGAAATGCACTTGCATAATATTTCTCTTGATAAAACAAAGCTGCATAAAGAAGTGAACTTATATTCCACCAAGACCAGGTAGACCTCGGCCCCCAGATTCCAAGACCGACACCAATTACTGAAGTTATGAAAGCTAGTAACTCAAGAAGTGAAAGTTTGTATCCCCAAGCACTTAGAACTGTTAGCATCAAATTGAAATGCATTATTACCCCTTTCCAATTCGCATTACCGAACTGGTTCGACGGTCGATCTGAATTTCAGATCCTCTCAGCCAATAAATCGGCTCCCGTTAAGTACTACGTTAGCAAACTATCTTGCTCTGCGAGCCCTTAGGTAGGCGGGGGCCGCAACTTTAATTCGCCTCCAAGTAGAAGTCTTGGCTCGCTTTTCAAAAACCTGATAATCAATCTTCTCTACTTCATCAACAATTCCACAATAAAGCTCACTGGCGGCCTCAATACAAGCCCTGCTTTCAGGGGCTAGAAGTTGTATCCCAGGAGTTGCTTCACTTTGAAGTCGGCGCACTCTGGCAATTTGTTCCTTGAGTACTTGTCGAATCTGGGGTGTAAGGACGCGTTCTTCTAGCATTTGGGAAGTTACCCCGTGGGCCGCTAACTCCTGAATTGGAAGATAAACCCGCCCCCGCTCCAAGTCTTCGCCAACATCACGAATGAAATTAGCGAGTTGAAATGCAGTTCCAAGTTTTTCGGCTGCTACAGCCGCTTCACTTGAAAGTGAACCAAGAATTGGCACCATTTGCAGACCTATAACCGCAGCTGAACCGTAAACATATTCCATCAGATCTTCAAAGGTTTGGTACTCAGTAACGCTTAGGTCCATAGTCATTGAGTGTAAGAATGCCTCAAAGTAACTAATTGGAATGTCGAAGCGTTTAACCGTATCGACAAGTGCGCGACCAATGTGATCACGACTTGAACCAGTTTTTATGTCACTTAGAACTTCGTTACCCCAAGTTGAAAGCTCTTTTGCCTTTTCGTCCTCAGTTAGGGTTGAGGCTAGGTCATCAACTATTTCATCGGCATACCTTGCAAAGCCATATAAAGCATGGACAAACGGACGTTTAGCTTGGGGAAGAAGTAGCGTTGCTAGGTAGTACGTCTTGCCATGTAATGAATTTAACCGCTTGCACTCGGCGTAGGACCTTCTAAGTTCAGGATCAAGAATCCCTGCAGCAGTTAATTCATCCATAAAATCTACTTAACAGGCCCAACAATTCTTTCAGCAGCAAGTCGCCCGGAAATTAAGACCATCGGAACTCCAACCCCAGGTTGAGTTCCAGAGCCTGCAAAGACCACATTTTCAAAACCCTTGGCTAAGTTCTTTGGTCTAAAGGGTCCGGTTTGAAAGAAGGTATGTGCGCTTGCAAAGGGAGCTCCTTGTTCCATTCCTTGAGCCTGCCAATCCAGTGGCGTAGTCATTTGTTCGACTTCGATTGAGTCACCAAATCCGTCATATCCGCGAGATTCCATCGTCTTAATCATTTGATCGCGATACTTGCGACCTTGCACATTCCAATCAATATCTGCAGAAAGATTTGGGGTTGGAAATAGTACATAGTATGAATGTTTTCCCGCCGGGGCTAAATTCTTATCATCATGGCTTGGAACAGTTACAAGCAAACTTGGATCTGTCATTAGAGTCTTTTTCGTAATTAATTCATCAAATACGCCATCCCAAGATTTACCGAAGTGGATATTGTGATGAGCCAAGCGGTCATAGCTCTTATTTGAGCCAATCAAAAGAGTTACGCATGAAGGGGAGTAGGTAAGACGCTTTACAGAAGGTGGCGTGCGACCTAGCAGCTCTCGCCATGCGACAGGAAGATCTGGATTTAAGATCAACGCATCACATTCGATCCGTTGACCATCCTGTGTAATTACTGCAGTTGCTCTTCCATTTGAATGTTCAACAGTTGTGACAGTGGAGTTGTATTTAAATTCAGCCCCGTGCTTTGCAGCAGCTCCAGCAAGAGCTCTTGGGACAGCATGCATGCCACCCTTTGGAAAGAAAACACCGTTTACTGAATCCATATATGCGATAACGGCGTAGATTGCCAAGGCTTGTTGAGGACTTACTCCGGCATACATAGCTTGAAAGGAATAGACCTTCTGAGTTCTTGGATCTTTGAGGAAATCATTTACTTTTGGAGCGAGGCGACGAAAGCCACCTAGTGCAACAAGTCTGGCTAGGTTTGGCGTTAAAAGATTTAGTGGAGAGTCAATATTTTTATCAATGAAATCATTCATCTCATATTTGTAAAGCTTGGTTACAAAATCCACATACCTTCCGTAACCCGCTGCTTCATCAGGTCCAATGACATTTCTAATCTCTTCCTGCATGCGTCCAGTCTCGGCATGAACATCAAGTGAAGAACCGTCATGGTAGAAAGCTCTATACAGAGGTTTTAGCGGAAGAAGTTCAAGCCAGTCCTTTAAGTCTTCACCCACACATGAAAGTGCATCTTGGATTAGATCTGGCATGGTCAAAACAGATGGGCCAGTATCAAAAGAGTAGCCATCTTTTTGAAGTAAGCCATTTCGTCCACCAGGAACACTTTCGCGCTCTACAACCGTTACTTTCCGACCAGCCCCAGCAAGGCGAAGAGCGGCGCTGAGTCCACCCAATCCAGCGCCAACAATTACTACGTGATCGGTTGGACCTTTAACTCTTTTGGTCATTTTATATCTTCCTGTTGGTAACTAGATTGGCAAGAGTTTGAAGTATTTCTATTGCCTCGGAATCGATAGCAGCAGACTTTAAGGCATTTAATGATTGGTTTGTTAGGTTTGTTATTAAATTCTCTACCTCTGCCAATGCACCAGAATTCTTGATAATAGCTCTAATCTCTTCAACTTTCTCATTTGAAAGTGTTGCAACGCCAAGTGATGCCGAAATTAGAGTTTTCTCCTGGCTTGAGGCTAATTCCATAGTTTTTGCAAGCAAGACTGTTCGCTTACCTTCGCGTAGATCATCACCAGCTGGCTTACCCGTCTCTGAAGGATCACCAAAGATCCCAAGAACATCATCTCGAAGTTGGAAAGCTTCACCAAGGGGCAATCCATAGCTGGAGTAAACCTCATACAACTCATTTGGATTAATACTTCCAAGGGCAGCCCCAAAGTGCAGCGGACGTTCGATGGTGTATTTACCAGATTTATATCTTGCTACTTTTAGAGAACGTTCAACAGATTCAGAGCCCAATGCCTGCTCGTATACATCTAAGTATTGCCCAGCCATAAGTTCTACGCGCATCTCGTCATACATAGCAAGAGCGCGGACTAATACATCGCTGCTTAAGCCTGATTGGTGAAGCATTTTTGCCGACCAAACAAGAGCCAAGTCACCAAGAAGAATTGCCGCAGAAATTCCAAATTGTTCAGCTGATCCTTTAAGTTTCAAATCCTTATGCATCGTTTCAAATGCCCGATGAATAGATGGCGCTCCACGCCTGGTATCTGATGCATCCATAACATCGTCATGAATGAGGGCGCATACGTGAACAAGTTCTAAACTTGCACAAGCTTTTAATAATTCCGGAGTTGGTTTTGCTCCAGTGCCTAAAAGTCCAACATAGGCAAAGGTGGGACGAAGTCGCTTGCCACTTTCAAGTAAGAATCGCTCCATGGCAGATGCAACTGGTTCTAACTCAGATCCAATTTGCGCCAAGTAATTGTTCTCACTTCTCACAAACTCCATTAAGGCCTCATTGACCCAGGCGCGCAGATCAGAAAGGAGCGTCATAGAAGCGGAATTCACTCGGTAAGGGTAACCTGCCTGCCTATGACAATATCCGTTGAATTCTTTCCGCCCAAGGATCAGGCGGGCGAAGATCGCCTTTGGGATGCAATGGCCGCCTTACATAACTTGTCTCCAGACTTTATTTCTGTGACCTACGGCGCAGGTGGAAGCACGCGAGATCGAACCATTCGCATCACTAAAGAAATTACTGAAAAAACTGGTATCAATACCGTGGCCCACCTGACTTGTGTGGGGTCAACAAAAGCCGAACTTGTGGAGATTCTTGGGCAGTATAAAAGTGTAGGCATCAAAAGCATCTTGGCCTTACGTGGGGATCCAACTAACGGCCCTGCCGCCCCTTGGTCCAAGACGCCAGATGGATTTGATCATGCCGACCAATTAGTTGAATTAGCTGCTATTACTGGCGGTTTTGAAATTGGTGTGGCGGCATTTCCTGACGGGCACCCGGCAAGTGGTGGAGATCTAAATAAAGACATTGATGTATTAATCCGCAAAGAAGAGTTGGGAGCAACTTTTGCCACAACTCAGTTCTTTTTTGAAAGCTCGAAGTGGATCTCGCTCGTCGAAAAACTTCAAAATCGTGGTTCTAAGATGCCAGTATTTGCTGGAATCTTGCCTATTACAAACGTCAAGCAACTAAAGCGGATGTCTGAACTTGGTGGAGCGAGAATCCCGCCAAAAATCGAGCAAGCGTTTACTAGTATTGCCGAAAATGAAGATTCAGTTCAAAAACTAGGAATCGAAATTGCGACAACCCTGTGTGATGAGTTACTGCAAGCCGGTGTACCAGGTCTTCATTTCTACACAATGAATAGTGCTAAAGCCACTCTTGAAATTGCAGCGAATCTTGGATTGAGTGAAAATGAATCGTGATAAATTCTTCGGTGAGTGGTCATCTCTGCATGGTGATGCAAAAATTGAAGGTGCGGTGCGCTGGTGGCTAAATATTTCCTATCGGTTAGTCAAGCCTCTTGCCGCGATCAAAGTAAGCCCGAACTTATTAACCTTCCTCGGGCTAATTTCGGCTATTGCCCTTTGGCTCACATCTAGCAATTGGATAGCAGTAATATTTCTTGCACTTTCGTTGATTTTTGATGGAATAGATGGCTCACTTGCAATAGTTCGAGGAATAACTTCAAAACAAGGCGCAGTCATTGATTCAGTAGTAGATCGAATCGCTGAGATATTTTGGGCTTTAGCTCTCTATAAATTAGGCGCCCCTGCTGGAGTTCTATTTATCGCCACGTTATTTGCCTTTACTCAGGAATACATTCGGGCGCGAGCTGGGGGACTCGGATTTGCCGAAATTGGAGTAGTAACCTTTTCAGAACGCCCAGTGCGAGCAAGTTTGGTATTGATCGGATTGCTGATGAGCCATGTTACAAAAGATGGTGCGGCGCCTGTCGCATTCCTTTGGTTCTTGATGCAATTGATCGCACTAATTCAAGTTGTGAGAAGTTCTAAGAAAAGACTTTCTTCTAGTTCTTCCCAATAGCTTTTGCAACTATCTCAGCGCTAATTCCAACTAGCGGTAAGCCCCCACCAGGATGAGCTGATCCACCAACGCAATATAGATTCTTAAGCGGTGAGCGATTTTTGGCTCTAAGGAATGCAGAGCGGCCCCCATTACTAGAAGTGCCGTAGATAGAACCACCAGGTGCTAGAGCTGAATTTTCTAGGTCGAAAGGTGTTCTAAACTCCATCACATCTAGACGTTCAGAAACACGCAAACCGAGGGAATCTAGTTTTGCGATAATTTTCCTGGCATAGTCCGCAGGATTTTTTTGCCAATCCCAACCTTTTTCTGGATCATGCCTTGGGGCATTTACTAGGACAAACCAATTTTCTTTGTTCTCGCCCTTAACCATCATCGGGTCATTTGGCGAACAAATATAGATTGTTGGATCTTCAACCGGCTCATTTCGTTTGAAGATATCATCAAACTCAGCAGCGTAATCTTTTGGGAAATAAATCGAATGGTGATTTAACTTTGGAATATTGCCTGAAATTTTCGAGTTATCTAGCCCAAGGAGCAGTGAGAACCCAGCAAGGGACTTAGTTGCCTTAGCAATTTTCTTACGTTCGCTAGTAACAACTTTTACATCCTCGGAGAGAAGTTGGTTATAAACAAGATCGGTATCTGCGTTGGCAACTACGATGTCAAAATCAATTGCCTCTGATTGCAGACGGATGCCGGTTGCAATATTGCCATTGGTCACAATTTGCAAAACCTTGGTAGATAGATGGATTGCGACCCCTAAATCTTGGCAGCGCTTTTCAAGTGCAATCGGAAGTTGGCCAAGCCCACCCTGGATATGCCAGGCACCAAATGAACTTTCAACAAAGGCGATAGTTAGTAAAACCGCTGGCACCTTACGGGGGTCAGATCCGGAATAGGTTGCGTATCTATCGACTATTTTCGCTAAGTAAGGATTGTTGGTGTATTTCGAGGTGATTTTTTGCAGCGAGGTAAGTGGGGCGATTATTTTTAAATCTGAAAGGAACCCTTTTCGGGCCAGTAATTTCCTAATGGGAAGTAATTCAGATTCGATAAAAGGAGTCCTTGCGACATCCCACATGCGCTCTGCTCTTTGCATCAAGTTATGCCACTGATCTCCAGCACTTTTGCCTAAAGCAGATTCGATGGCGTCACAGGTTTTTGCAAGTGATAGATTCGGCAAAGTAATTCGTGTTCCGTCATGGAAAAAATAATCAAAAGCTGGATCAACTGGATCAATTTTCAATATATGTTCGATCCGTGTTCCGGTTTTAAGGAATAGGTCCCGATATACCGCTGGAAGAGTTAGTAGGGATGGGCCAGTATCAAAGGCATATTCACCAATCCATTCGGTGCGACATTTGCCACCAACTTGATCTGAAGCTTCAAAGATTTCAACTTTATGTCCAGCTTTTGCAAGTCTGGCTGCGGCGGCCAAACCCCCAACACCCGCGCCAATTACTGCGATCTTTGCCATTAGTTAACTCTACGTCCTCGCCACTGGAGAGTGCCGCGTCGCTTCTTGACAATGGAAAGGGCTAACAAATAACAAAGGAGAAGAATTGAAAGTGGATGAAGCAGGGCATAGATCGGATTAGATTTCACCTTGAGGGCAACAATTACTCTTGAAAAAACAATTAAGAGGTAAGCACTATTAAAGGCAAGTAGTGGCAATACTCCAGTACCAACTAATAATCCAACTGCAGTAAATGTTCCTAAAACCCCGCCAAATGCTTTCCAGAGCGACTTTGTGTAACCAGAAACAAGTTCACTACCATTTTGATACATCCGGCATTTTGCAACTTTGCTACCGTCTGCAACTGCGCCCTTAAAACCTTTTGCAATGAGTGCGCGAGCAAGTTCTAGGTCATCAAGGACCTGAGATTTAATCGTTTCATGACGTCCGATTGATTCATAAGCACTTCTCTTCACTATAAAAAACTGCCCATTTGCAATTGTCATCGAGCGATTAGGGAAGTGCTCGGCAAGGCGCAATGGAACGCTGGCAAGCCAAGACCATTGTAAAAGTGGCTGAATCAAGTTTTCAATGAATGAACCAGAGAGCTGCCTTGGATATGGGGAGATGAAGTCCCAATTTAAATCTTGCATCTTCTTAATCGAGCTTGAAACTGCGTTCTCGGTGATTCGAACGTCTGCATCCAAAAACACTAGGTACTGGCCATCGCCAGCTAAGGAAAGTTGTTGGCAGGCAAAATTCTTGCCCAACCATCCCTCAGGCAGTGTCCTTCCAGATAATTTATGGACAGGAAATTTTGAGATTAATTCTCCCGTATCGTCGAAAGAATTATCGTCCAATGCGTAAATATTGAAATTTAAGAGTCCCTTTGACTTCATAACTGAGTCAAGGACGTCTTTTACGTTTCGCGATTCATTTCGCATAGGTATCAATAAGTCCACCGAGTCGCTAATTTGCGCCGGTAAGTTCTTAATCATCCGAACTGTGAGGACATTTATTAAGGTCAGCAAAAAGGCAAGCCACGCTAGGAAAAGTATCAACATTAATTAAATGAGTCAGGCTTGCCGAAGAAGACAGTGTAGAAATAAGGAGTTAGAACTGCTCCGAGAATCAAACCACCGTATATTCCAAGTGCAGCATTGTGGAAAAAGAAAACGTTTCCAACAATTCCTGCAAAAAGCGTCCAAGCCAAGAAGATATCTGGCACATTTGAATTAACGCCAAACTTTCGACGTTCCTTAGGCAGAGCAAAATTAAGTAGTCCCATTAATGCAAGACCAGAGAAAAGCCATCCAGCCGCGTTTGAAAGTGGAATTTGCTTAGCGAAAGGAATGCTAGGCCCAACTAGTTTCCAACTCCACCTTCCAGCTGAAACCATTTGCGGGTCTAGGAATAGATCCCAACACATTAGGGCGATGCCGCCATAAAGAAAAACCCAAGCAGAACTCACTTTCCTGGCTGCTATTAAAATTGGATGGGCCATCATGATCCAGGCAAAGGGAACGACTAGCGGAACACCTGAGATAGCAACACCAAGAGAGCCGTCATATTTGTATGTTCCAAAGGGCCAGCCAGTTTTACTTCCAAGGAGCTCAACTAGTAAACCAAAGCTGAAGGTAATAAGAAAGAAAGTCGAAAAGTATCTAAAGCCATATGAAAAAAGTGCATGCAGCAACATTGCAGCAGCGCCAAAGTAAACAGTCAACAATGTGATGGTGCGAAGTAAATTGCCTTCAACTAGGGGATAACTAATTTGTAGCGCCAAAGCAAGTACAAAAACTAAATGAAGTGTCCATGATTTACCAGCGCTAATGCCACGTCGATTCTTTCTGCGTGGGCGATATTGACGGATGGACATGGCCTAATTCTGCCTTAAGTTTGGTTAGAACTCACCATGCTCTTCTAGAATCGCAAAGCGAGCGAAAAGCTCCTCGGCATACCAGTTGAGTTCACGAGTTTGATCAATAACTGTGGAATGCGCCGCACCGTTGTAGGCAAAGTTACGAATATCTTGCGCAGAAGACCATCTGGAAAAAGTACCTTGTAAGCCAATCGGGGCCTCCCCAATTCCAATCGCACCTAGAAGTCCGGGGCTATTTTTAAGACTTAGGGTCACAGGTGGCACTGATTTGAAGAATTTTGAATTTAGATTCCATTTAATGCGGGCCCTGGTTATCGCTGCAATTTTGCCGTTCCAACCTTGGATTTGGTTTTCTTCAAATGGTTGGTTCCCTGCCCACATTCCATGCGAACTAATGGCTTGTAAGTTTGCTCGATATTCACTTACCGAAAATTTACGCCATGAATTTATGAGCACCGAATTATTAAAAGCCTCGAAGTCTTTTGAATCAAGGGTTACTAATAATCCCCATCTAAGAGCATTAGCATCGCCAGGAGTAAATGTTTCACCTTTACCGGTGCCAAGTGATTTGTAGAATTTGATTTTGTTATTCCCTCTTAGGTAAATGCGATCAAGTGCCATATGAAGGATTGCTAGCGGAAGGTGAATTGGTTTAATTCGCCAAAAGTAAATGACTGCAATCATTTTGCTCGTTGTATTGTTGAGAAAATTTCGCTACTAACATCTTCAGGCGCATCCCACATCGGAGCGTGACCACACTCAGAGAGAATAAGCCACTTGGCATGCTTTGGTGCAAGAGAGCGCTCCTGACAGGTCCGCACCGGCAAGGTATTATCGGCATCGCCGAAAATTATTGTTACAGTAACTTTTGGATCAATTTCCTTATCAAATCGTTTCTTTAATAGTGCATCCCATGCAGGGTAATAACCAGGGGATCGGCCCATTGCAATAGTTGCATCTCGGCAAATATCAAGTGAGAGCTCATTCCATCTAGGACTAATTGAACTAAAACCAATCTTTCGCACGCTTTCAAATCGCAATAAAGTTGGTGCCACATGTTTAAGTGCACTAGCAATTATTTTTGAACCAGCAGTTCCTGGAATTCGGGATGAATATGGCGTTAGCCAAAGTCCTGCCGGAGCCAATCCAGTTACAGATAGAACTCGATCAGGATTAGAAGCTGCCATCTCAAGTGCTATCCAACCGCCGAGTGAATTTCCAACTATGTTCATTTTTTCAATTCCATATGCATCGGCTAGCTCAAATATCGCATTACCCAAAGAAGTTGGATCCATGGGCTGGCTTTCTATTAGTGGTGTATTTCCGTGCCCTGGTAGATCGAGAGTTATGACTCTAAATCGTTGACTTAATGTTGGGATAATTTCTTTCCAAGCCGTACTCGCCGAACCCATGCCATGGATAAGAAAGAGCGGTTCTCCGCTGCCTGTTGACTGGCTCCATAAAGATTTCTTGATCATGATTGTTTGATATTACACGCGCGCAAATGAATATTCAGGAGTAACCTGCACGGGTGACCGATTATCGCTGGCTCATTTATGCGCTGATATCAGCAGCCTCAGCATCCCTGGTAGCAATCTTTGGAAAACTTGGACTGGGTGGGGTTGATTCCACAGTTGCAACCGCAATTCGAAGTTCGATAATGACCGTATTTCTTGTGGGAGTTTTATTTGCATCTGGCCTCGGGGCAAAAGTCATTCAAGTTAGGGGTTGGCCACTTTTTTGGATCGGGGCATCAGGTGTTGCTGGCGCAGTGTCCTGGCTCTTTTATTTCAAGGCAATTCAAATTGGCAGCGTTTCAAAGATCGCCCCGATAGATAAATTGAGTATGCCCCTTGCTGTTCTATTGGCTGTGGTAATTCTTAATGAAAAATACTCAAAACTAAACTGGCTTGGTATTTGTCTAATTGTTGCTGGGGCCTTACTAGCTTCGCTTAGTTAGTTCTAATCCCCAATAATCATTGGCCTGGCATTGGTGCAAGCAATAAGTTCACTAAAATTTGTTGGATAAACTGCATGAGGGTGGCCCGCCGCGGCCCAAACTACTTCATATTCATTTAGGGCCTGATCTATCAAAATAGTTGCCTGATTTATCCAACCAACAGGAGAGACGCCGCCAATAGAGAATCCCGATTGCTCTTTAACATAATCTGCATCAACTCTATGCAATTTTTCTACGCCAAGTCCCTGTGCAACTAATGTAGTATCCACTCGGTGCCTGCCACTTGTTATGACTAAAAGTGGTGAATCATCTGGAAGTTTAAAAACAATTGAAGAAGCTACTTGACCAACTAATATTCCCAGCGCATCGGCTGCTTCTTGAGCAGTTCGGGCGCTATCTGAAAGTGCTTTAACTTCACCAACAACACCAAGTTCTTTTAGTCTGTTTTGAACCCGCTGAACATTTGGGTTAGCTAGAACTTGTTCCATGAGTCAATCTTATGGGAGGAGTTCTTTAACTAACTCTTCAATTCGGGACTTAATCTGATCTCTAATCACTCGCACCGGTTGAATTCCTTGACCAGCTGGATCATCAAGTACCCAGTCTTCATAGCGCTTGCCAGGAAAAATTGGGCAGGCATCCCCGCATCCCATGGTGATCACAACATCTGAATCTCTAACGGCATCAACAGTTAGGACTTTTGGCACGTTATTTGCGATATCAATTCCTACTTCAGCCATTGCTTGAACTGCGATTGGGTTTATTGAATCTTTGGGGGCCGAGCCAGCTGAGAGAACATCGATTTTGCCACCCGCAATTGATTGGAGAAAGCCGGCAGCCATTTGCGATCGGCCAGCATTGTGAACACAAACGAATAGAACCGAAGGCTTACTAGACATTTCTACTCCTTTGATGAAAGAACATTTGCCGTAATCACTCCAATTACTGCGCCAATTACTTGGGCAAGAAAAAACATTGGAACAGATCGAAGAGCAATTCCAGTAAAGGTATCACTCCAAGCTCTTGCAAAGGTTACAGCAGGGTTAGCAAAGATGAACGAGGAGGTGAAGAAGAAGCCAGAGATGACATAAACAGGGACTACTAATGCTCCGTATTGGCCACGCTTTTGGTTATTTAAAAGGCGGATAAAGAATATTAAGCCAGATGTAGCAACTATTTCACTTAAAAATATATTAGATCCAGAACGGATGTGATGAGAAGAGAAAAAGATTGGTTTTTTAAAAAGTAGATCAGCCAGTGCGGTACCAAATACGCCCCCGGTAAATTGAGCAGCGATATAGCCAAGTGCAAGTTTTGGAGAGATCTTCTTGTAATACAGATCAATCAAAGTAACTAAGGGGTTGAAATGAGCCCCACTTATTGGCGAAATCACAAAAATTAGAATTCCAAGCATTGCAACAATCGCAGTCATATTAATGATTAGCTGAATACCAAAATCTTGACTTACATTGGTTGCCATAATGCCAGAGGCAACGATGGAAGTTAGGAGAGCAAAAACTCCAACAAATTCGGCCGCTATTTTTCTGATCACCCTAAAAGCCTATCGCTAAAGTGCTAGGATCCCTGAGTGCTAAAGAAAATTGCCGGCGTCCTTTTAATTTTGCAGTTTATCTCCAGTCAAGGCGCATATGCCCATGGTGAGATTTCAAATACCAGCCCAAAAAAGGGGGCAACTATAGGTGCTTTGCCAAGTTTGCTTTGGGTTGAATTCGATGGAAATCCGATTGTTATAAAGGGTAAGCAAAGTAATTTTCTGATTGTAAAGGACTCAAAGGGCATAATAATAAATGACGGGATAACCCAGGTATCTGGCCCTCGCCTTTCAACCAAGATTAAAAATTTAGCTACAGTTGGAAAAATAACGGTTACTTGGCGAGCAGTTTCTGAAGATGGCCATCCAGTTAATGGCACTTATTTCTTTATAGTTAAGCCAAAAGCCAAGTCTTAATTAGAGCCCAGATTGCTATTGAAAATAAGAGATAGGCAAAAGATTTTTTTAATACAGTAGTTGGAACTTTACTGCTGTGGTGGGAAGCAAAAAGTGAAATCACAACAGCGCTAATCGCCATAGCGATTGGCACGTGCCAGCTGATCTGTCCCCAGCTCGACCTATGACCGATTAGTGCCGTAAAACAATTAAGTGCAATTATTAAGAGTGAAGTTCCGGCCGCTTTTGCAAGTGGGCTATTAAAGCCAAGTACCAGAACAGGTATTGCAAGGAATCCTCCACCGACGCCAAAGATTCCAGTCATCGAGCCAATAATTAGAGAAATAAGAATCAGGGTCGGTAAGGGGACCTTTTGTTCAACGCTCTGATTTACTTGCGGTAGCAACATTGAAATTCCGGCTGCAATTAATATAAGAGAAAAACCAGAAAGAATTAAATTATCTGTTAAGTGCTTAGCGAGCACCGCGCCACCTAGATTTGTCACTAGGCCGATTGCCCAAACTGAAAAGGCTTCGCGGACTAGTATTTCACCCTTTCTAAATTTCGGGATTGCGCCAGAAAATGCCGCAAGGAAAACTATGGCAAGGGCTGCAACAGTTGCCTGCTTAGGTGCAAAGTTGAAAAAATAGATGAGGATAGGCACCGAGAGCATTGCGCCACCTGCGCCAATAAATCCAAGAACAGCGCCAATAAATGACCCAGCCAGTAAGGCGCCAAATATCTCCATACGGATATGGTGCCATTAAAAAAGCCCCCGATGGCTGCTTTTGCAACCTTCGGGGACTTTTAAATTAATTACTTAATTACTTCCAGAGTGCTACGTGGCCCTTTGATAAAACCCAACCAAAGTCAACTTCTCCGCCTTGCTTAGCAAGCATGGCCAAAAGAATTAGAGCAGCGCCAGCTAGCGCAAAGTCCTTCATAAAGTTCATCATTTCAGTCTGCTTTGCAGTTGCATCTGCCTCAGCCCAGAAGTTGTGGAAGATAATTGCAGCAAGGATTAGGAAAATTGCTAGTAGCAATGCTCCTAGATCTGCGTAGTAACCAAGAATTATGGTGATGCCACCAACTAGAAGCATCAAACCTGAAATTAGAACTCCAAGCTTTGCTGCAGGTAGCTTCTTGTACTTTGCATAACCGGTCATTGCTTCAAGCTTTGTGAAGTGGTTGATTCCTGACATTAGGAAGAAGCCACCAAAGATGATGCGGCCGATAACTAGAATTGCGCTCATGTATTTCCTTTTCATTTGAGGGACCTGGGTTCTAGGAACGCAGGTTTGTTCTTATCCCTTACGGTATGGTGATTTGGTTGAACTTTCAACTAATAGCGGGGTGTGTTGCGGTGAATTGAGCATGAAATGCCGGCAGCTTTGGCCACTTGCGCCTGTCGGTGGGGGTGGTTATCTTTCGAACATATGTTCGAAAATGCAGAAGTCCAAAAAGCCACGGCGCGAGTAATCGCCCCAGAGGGCGAGCCAACCGAGTTCATATACAAAGGGCGCAAGTTCCATATCCATGCCGTTATCTCTAGGTGGCGTGAATCAGGTGGTTGGTGGAATCGAATTAGCGATGGCAATAACCATCAGAACGACCAAAGTATTTTGGACTCATTAGATGATGGAGCTCGGGCAATTTGGCGAGTGGAAGCAGCTCCTGAAGGAGCGCTGACTACATTTGAGATCGAACTAGATGAGATAACTAAGACTTGGCTAATTCGCCCAACTTCTAGACCACTCTAGACCACTCACCGATGTCAGCCTTCACACATTTGCATGTAGCAAGTGGTTACTCATTTAAATATGGCACCGCACATGTCGATCAATTGGTCGAGCGCGCAGCTAAGTTTGAAATGACTGCGCTGGCACTAACTGATCGAGATGGCATGCCCGGGGCAATTCGCTTTGTTCAGAGTTGTGAAAGTAATGGGATTACCCCAATCCTTGGTGTGAATCTAAGTTTTGTTCAGAAAAAGTATCGCGTAACCCTCCTAGCCCAGGGTGGCCACCTAGATTCGCTATATCGCTTAGTGACTGCGGTAAAAATGAATAGCGAGCAGAACATTTTGAATTATGAGGTACTGGAGAAGTTCTCGCAACACTCATCCAAAGTCCTTCTTTTGCATGGTCCTGAGTCACAACTTGCTTCTGCAATAGCGGCTAGGAGGACTTCGCAAGCGCTATCAATCTTTAGCGCGACTAGAGAACTCTTTGCTGACCAAGGCATTGAGTGCGTGACTCATCAAGTTCGCGGTGATGGCCCATACTCAACATCTCACGCAGCAAAGTTACTTAGCTTTGCCCGCGATAATAAGTTGCCGGCAGTGATAACAAATTCGGTCCGAATGCTGGATCGAAAAGATGGTCCAGTGGCTGATGTTTTAGACGCAACTAGACAGCTAATTCCCTTAAATACTAAGAGCGTTGAGCGGGCAAATAGCGAGGGCTATTTAAAGTCTGGCGATGAGATGGGGTTCTTGGCTGATGAGATTTCACGGCTAGCAGGTGAGCGAAACGGTTATGGCTTATTAAGCACAACTGCTTTATGGGCCCAGCGGGCACATCTCTCGCCACGATTGGATGTTGGAATTGGCCAGATCCACTTGCCTGAGGCCAGTGTAGTTGGGGCAAAGAATCGAATTGAATTAGTAAAACAATTACGGGAAAGATGTGAAGCTGGAATTAGTAAGAAATATTTTGGCGCCGATTCAATCAAAGCCACATCTAGATTAGAAGAAGAATTAGCCACGGTGCAAAGCCTGGGCTATGAAACTTATTTTCTCACCGTTGCAGATATTACCGATATCTCTCGGGCAAGAGGAATCCGAGTTGCTGCTAGAGGAAGTGGCGCGGGTTCTTTGATTTGCCATGTACTTGGAATCTCTGGGGTAGAGCCAATGGCTCACGGCTTACTTATGGAACGCTTTTGTTCGCCGCTTAGAGGCGAGCTACCCGATATCGATATTGATGTTGAGTCAGATCGTCGGCTAGAAATTTATGATGCAATCTTTGAGAAGTATGGTGACTCAAATTGGTCAGGTCCGGGCAATCAATCAAGGTGTGCCACGGTTTCCATGGTGGAGACTTACCGAGCTCGGCATGCAATTCGTGATGTAGGAGCAGCGCTAGGGATCTCTCCGATGGAGATTGATCAAATAGCAAAGTCACTTCCACATATTCGAGCCAGCAATATTGGTAAGGCGCTAGCAAACTTGCCAGAGCTAAAGAATCTAAATCTAGATACTCCGATATTAAAGCTGGCAGTTGCTCTAGCCGGGCGGCTAGATGGTTTGCCTCGGCATCTTTCAATGCATCCGTGTGCTATCGCACTTTCCGATATTGGACTACAAGATCATGCGCCAATTGAACGCAGTGCAAGTGGTTATCCGATGCTGGCTTTTGATAAAGATGATGTTGAGGCTATTGGGCTACTAAAGCTAGACGTCCTTGGAGTCCGGATGCAATCGGCAATTACCTATTCACTTTCCGAGATTAAAAGAGTCACAGGGCAGGTGCTAGATATTGATGCAATCAAATTAGATGATCAACCGACTTTTGATTTAATTAAATCAACTAGAACCCTTGGAATATTCCAAATTGAAAGTCCGGGACAGCGAGAACTGGTTGGAAAGTTCGCGCCCGATACTTTTACTGATCTGATTATTGATATCTCACTCTTTCGCCCAGGACCAGTTAAGAGCGACATGATCACGCCATTTCTTGGCACCCGTCAAGGTCTGCGCGCCAGGCTGATAATTCACGAAGACCTACGTGAGGTTTTAGCTGAAACTGAGGGAGTAGTTGTTTTCCATGAACAAGTTATAAAGATAATTTCAATTCTGGCCGGAGTTAGTTTTGCGCAAGCTGATGAAAAACGCCGTGAGCTTGGCACGCCTCAGGGACAGCAATTAGTTTGTGATTGGTTTTTTCCGGCCGCCCTGGCAAAGGGATACAGCTTTGAAGTGGTGCAAGAGGTTTGGGATATTTTGCGCGCATTTGCTTCTTTTGGTTTTTGCAAAGCCCATGCTGCAGCTTTTGCCTTGCCCACTTATCAATCAGCTTGGCTAAAGACCCATCACACTGCAGCTTTCTTGGCTGGTGTTCTCACGCATGATCCTGGGATGTATCCAAAGCGAGTAATTCTAGATGAGGCCAGACAATGGGGAATTGAGATCGCCCCAATTGATGTGAATTTATCTGGTGCTACATATTTGGTTGAGCCAAGTGCGAACATGACTAGAGCCCCTTACTTAGCGCCGGATTCTAAGAGTTCTGGAATCTCCCTCTCACTGCCAGATGCCAGAGGCTTTGCAATTAGAACTGCGCTTTGTGACGTGGGGGGAATTAATGATGCCGAGATTAAATCAATCATTTCTGGCCGGCCCTATATCGATTTAGCAGATTTTGTTTATCGCTCTGGAGCCAGCCGACCGATAACCGAGAGCTTGGTGATGATCGGGGCTTTTGATGAACTGCATAACCTAAAGAGTTCAAAGTTAAACCGCCGGGATCTGCTATTGCATCTGCAAGATATCTATCGCCTGGCTGGCTCAAAGAGCCCGGCATCTAATAATCAATTAACTTTTGAATTAGCTCCATCGGAGTTAATTTCTAGTGGGTTACCGGATTTAACTGCTAGTGAGCGAGTGCGAACCGAAGTAGCGATAACGGGCATGGATATCTCGGCACATATGTTGGAGTTCTACGGTGATTTTCTAAACAGTATTGGCGCCGTTCGTTCCTGCGATCTTATGAACCACCCCGCCGGCACTTCAGTCTTGGTCGCGGGAGTCAAAGTGGCACTGCAAACCCCACCAGTGCGTTCTGGTCGGCGGGTTATGTTCTTAACACTAGATGATGGTTTTGGTTGCAACGATCTAACATTCTTTGAAGATGTGCAAAATAGCTATGCGGCGCTACTTAGAAACTCTTGGTTATTTTTAGCCCGTGGCGTAATTAGAAGAACTGGCCCACGGGGTATTTCTCTTAGAGCAACTGCGGCGTGGGAGTTATCTGCTTCCTATGAAAAGTGGCGTAATCTCAATGTTCATGAACGAGCCCGAGATGCGTGAAGAATTTTCCACAATTCTCCATGTTGATATGGACGCCTTCTTTGCTTCAGTTGAAGAGCACGATGACCCATCGCTAAAGGGCAAACCGGTCGTTGTTGGAATGGGTGTGCGAGGGGTAGTTTCAGCGGCCAATTATGAGGCTCGTAAATTCGGAATTCACTCAGCTATGCCAGTAGGCCAAGCAAAGCGCCTAGCTCCGCATGCGGTATTTCTTCCAGTAAATCATGAGCGCTACTCTGAAGTTTCTGGGCATGTGATGGAAATCTTTAGATCCGTTTCACCGTTTGTAGAGCCGATCTCATTAGATGAAGCCTTTATCGATGTAACTGGAGCTAAACGATTGCTTGGTTCAGGCCGGGATATTGGGCAATCTATTCGTGAGCAAGTCTTTAAGTCGCAAGGAATAACTTGCTCAGTGGGAATCGCCTCAAATAAATTTATTGCAAAATTAGCATCTAGTCGATGTAAACCAAATGGCATGTTGGAGATAGCCCCGGATAGAATTCTTGAATTTTTGCACCCACTTCCAGTAAATGCGATGTGGGGTGTTGGTCCGAAGACAAACGAGGAATTACAAAAATTAGGTTTACGGACAGTTGCAGATATTGCCAACACTCCGAGAAGTACTTTGATCCGAGCACTTGGTGAGGCATCAGGTGCTTCACTTTATGAGCTTGCATGGGGGCGTGATTACCGAGATGTTGAGCCGGAAGAGATTGATAAATCAATAAGCGCCGCTGAGACATTTTCTAGAGACATCGAAGATCAGGAAATAATCTTACGTGAGTTTTTACGACTTACTGAAAAAGCTACCGCCCGGATGCGTGCTAAAGAAATGAGTGCAAGGACTATTTCTATCAAAGTCAGATTCGCCGATTTTAAAACCATCAATAGATCTAAGACTTTTACATTACCGATTAGTGGAACTAAAGAAGTATTTGAAGTAGCTAAGTCACTTTTTCTTGCCTTAAAACTTGATCGCGCTCGAATTCGTCTAGTTGGGGTTGGGCTAGAGAATCTGATGGATGGCGTGGATGGCCCAGAACAACTGGAATTAGGGGAGAGAGATAAGGGTTGGCGTGAGGCCACTGCGGCAATAGATAAGGCCAGCGCCCGATTTGGTGCTGGAAGTGTGCGCCCAGCAAGGCTAATTGAGCCTGATGATCAAGGGGACTCAGAGAGTTGAGTGAATCTGCTTAGCATTTCAAGAAAGTAGCCCTTTCAACTTTCCATAGACGCTATGTGGCTATATTCTCGCCTTGTGGCACTTTCTGATCATGAAAAGCGCATGCTTGCCGAGATGGAAGCTGCCCTTACGCAAGATGACCCTCGTTTAGTTTCAACGCTAAATGGCAGTTCACGCACCCCGCAGGCCTCTCGACTATTAGGGGGCGTGGCTACAGTCCTTGGCGGCATGGCCTTGCTTTTGACTGGCCTAATTGCTCAACAAGTCGTAGTTGGGATCGTGGGATTCCTAGTTGCCCTTGCCGGGCTTGTCTTGGCTGTGTCTAACTTCAATCTAAAAGCTGGGGCGGCAAAAGGCGCTCGCAAACCGGGCAAAAACTGGTCACAGCGCCTTGAGGATCGTTGGGATAAGCGTAATTTCGATAGGTAGTTAGTTTTACAGCCTAAGGACCACCCAAGAGATGGGTGGTTTTTTTATGTCCAAAAGGGGATGCCATGGGGGTAAAAGGGGAAATAAATGGTCAAAGATGGTTGAAAGTGGGGAAAAATGGAGTAAAGTGGTTCTAGTACTCATTTCCGGGGGGATTTGAGCGTAGGAACTAACAAAATTTAGGGGAGGTGGGTCAAGTGTTTTTAGGTACCCATGAACCCAAGCTTGATGAAAAAGGGCGCATTATCTTGCCCGCCAGATTCCGCGATGAACTTTCAAATGGCTTAGTCATCACTAAGGGCCAAGAGCGTTGCTTATATGTATTTCCAAGTGGCGAATTTTCAGCAATTACTGAGCGACTTCGTCAAGCACCAGTCACTGAAAAAGCGGCAAGAGATTACATGCGCGTGATGTTTGCCGGAGCACACGATGAAGTTCCAGATAAACAAGGTCGCGTAACTATTCCAAGTGGGCTTCGCACTTATGCCGCACTTGAAAAAGATTGCGTTGTTATCGGTGCAAACACTCGTTTAGAAATTTGGGATAGCTCTTCTTGGGATAGCTATTTGGCTGATCGTGAGAAGAGTTTCTCCGATGTTTCTTCGGAGGTGTTACCCGGGCTCTTCTAAAAAAGTTTCATCTGTTGTGGCCATCGCCGACCTCAGCAACGACGCCCCTTCCCCGGCGCCGTTACCCCCAAGTTCCGTCGGCCGGCGGTGACCAGAGCAGATAAAACAAAAGCAATAAAACTAAATAACAACCAACGAAATACAAGAAGCGAAAAGAAGGGGGAGTAGATGCAACAACACATACCTGTTGCGCTAGAGCGTTGCATTGCTCTATTAACTCCCGCTATAGAAAAAAGTTCAAACCCAGTTGTAATTGATGCAACTTTAGGTATGGGTGGACACAGTAAAGAACTTTTAGAGCGTTTTCCAAATCTGAAAATAATTGGATTTGACCGCGACCTAGGTGCTATTGAAATTGCAAAGAAGAATCTGCATGCTACGCAAGAACGGATAACAATCGTCCACGCAGTTTATGACCAAATCTCTGAAGTCTTAGGTAGCATGGGAATTTCGGAAGTAGATGGAATTCTCTTTGATCTTGGCGTTTCTTCAATGCAGCTAGATACGCCTGAGCGAGGCTTTGCCTATTCACAAGACGCTCCACTTGATATGCGCATGGATCAAAGTACTGGCTTAAGCGCACAAGATGTTTTGGATACTTATTCTAGAAATGATCTAGTTCGAGTAATTAGAAATTATGGAGAAGAGAAGTTTGCTACCCGGGTAGTAGATAACATAATTGCTGCTCGCAAAACTGGAAAATTAAAGACCACCAAGGAACTTGCCGAATTAGTTAAAGCCAGCATTCCAGCGGCCACAAGAAGAACTGGTGGAAATCCAGCAAAGCGTACCTTCCAGGCGCTTCGAATTGAAGTAAATCAAGAGCTAGAAGTACTAGAGCGGGCCATACCGCAAGCAATTTCGTCAATTCGAATTGGCGGGCGCCTAGTTGTTATGTCCTATCAATCCCTAGAGGACAAGATTGTTAAAAGTGCCTTTACCAAGGTAACCGCCTCACATACTCCTCTCGGGCTTCCAATTGATCTACCTAATTCAGCTGCAAGCTATAACTTAGTTATTCGTGGCAGCGAATCGGCAAGTCAAGAAGAGATTTCGCTTAATGCACGTGCGCAATCAATGCGCCTACGAGCCATTGAGCGGGTGGCTGCATAATGGCGATCACCACACTAATTCCGGTAATCAATGTACCAAGAGCAAAGCGAGCACTTGTTGGCCTAGTGCCAGGGCTTGGAAATATAAATACTCAAGAGAAGTTAAATACTCGCAAATTCCAACTGCTTCTAGGCATTGTTGTAACAATTGATCTATTAGTCATAGCCACACTAAATCTTCTAATGACTCAAGATGCCTTTGAGCTGCAACGTCTAAAGCATGAGCGAAACATTGCACTCGACCAGAGGGATGCAACTCTTCGAGAGGTGAATGCTCAAGGTTCGCCCGATAAGTTAGCTGTGTCAGCACATAAATTAGGGATGATTCCCGCACCGGATATTAAGTACATTGATTTGGCGGTTAAGCCATGAGTCACCACGCCATAGTTCATTCTCGAATCCGCGCCGTTATGGTTATTACCGGACTGGCATTTGCAATTATTATTTGTCAACTGTTTTCTGTTCAGGTGGTCCGGGCCGGAACAATCAGCGCCAAAGCTGCAAGTGAATTGAGAAATACTTCAGTTTTACTCGCTCCTAGAGGATTGATTTCAGATGTAAATGGTGTTGAGCTTGCCCGAAGTGTTGCAGCGGTAAACATTGTGGTGGATCAAACACAAATTACAGATCCAGTTAAGGCCGCGGAAATTACTTCACCAATCCTAGGGATGAGTACCGCAGAACTAGAGGCGCTATATACGGGTAAGTTGATGTATAAAACTATTGTTAAAAATGCAACACCAGAAACCTGGATTAGATTGCAAGATTCACTTGCCGGTTATAACAAAGTTGTTTTAAAGCAAAAGGGTGGCCTAGCCAAGCGAATTGTTGGATTCTTTTCAGAGCGTGGCTATATACGGGAGTACCCAACCGGCAAGCTCTCTGCCTCATTAATTGGTTTTACAAATGATGCCGGCTTAGGCGCAAGTGGAATTGAAAGTAGTATGGAAAAAACCTTGGCTGGAGTAAATGGCCAATATGTTTATGAAAATGGTGCTGGAACTGTAATCCCGGGATCTGCTCAAATTCGCGTAGATGCTAAACCAGGAACCGCAGTAAGGCTCACGATCGATAGAGATATTCAATGGGTCGCTCAGGATGCAATAAGCAAAGCGGTTAAAGCAGCAAATGCTAAATCTGGAACTGTAATTGTTATGGATCCAAAGACTGGCGCAATTTTGGCTCAAGCAAGCGCACCGACCTTTGATCCTGCGAATTCAAAAACCATTAGCTTGGTAAGTATTAGAAATCCGGCCGTTCAGGATATTTACGAACCTGGTTCAACTGGAAAAGTTATGACAGTGTCAGCGGCATTGGAAGAGAAGAAGTTGACTCCTACATCGGTATATACGATTCCTTATGCATATAAGGCCGGCGGAACTACATTTCATGATCACGAGCACCACGCAACCCAGAGATTAACAACTACGGGATTATTAGCTGTTTCAAGTAATACTGGAGCGATCCAAATTGGACAACAACTGGGTAAAGATTCCCTTTATAACTACTTAACAAAGTTTGGTATTGGACAAAATACTGGCTCTCACCTCCCAGGAGAGTCTGCAGGAATTTTGCACCCAGTCAAAGATTGGTCTGATACTTCTGAACCAACAATTGCATTTGGGCAGGGATATTCAGTAACTGCTCTGCAAGCCACGAGTGTTTTTGCAACGATTGCAAATGATGGCGTGCGCGTTACACCAACTGTTGTCGCTGGAACTACCGATAGTACGGGCCATTATTCACCTGCTAAAGGGCAAAAGACTGAGCGCGTTGTTAGCGCTGATACAGCTTCAAAAGTTCGATTAATGTTAGAGAGCGTCGTTTCGAATAACGGTACTGCGCCAGCTGCCGCTATTCCAGGCTACCGAGTAGCAGGCAAGACTGGTACGGCCATGAGATATAACGATAACTGCTCTTGTTACAGTGGTTACACCGCATCCTTTATCGGCTTTGCTCCTGCTGACACACCAAAATATGTTGTTAGCGTAACGATTCAAGAGCCACAAGGACTTCACTGGGGTGGATCACTTGGTGGCCCAGTATTTAAGCAGGTTATGAGTTTTGTATTACAGGCAAAGCACGTGGCACCTACGAATCCTCGCAAGGATATTTACCCGCTAACTGAAGCTGAACTCAAGAAAGTAACCCTAAGCCAATGATTCGTCCAATTTCGGAGTTTTCGAAATCATTGACGCAAGCTGCAAATTTTTTAGGGGTTTCCTGCGATAACGAAATTATATTCTCAGGAATAACTGCTAACTCCAAAAATATATTGGCTGGAGATCTATTTGTCGCATTACCTGGTACGAAATTTCATGGTGCTAATTTCATTGATGATGCGATTAATTCCGGAGCGGTAGCAGTTCTTACTGATAGCGCTGGAGCAACAATAATTGGCTCCAAACTCCCAATCTTGGAGATGGAGCAAGTTCGGGCATTTTTAGGCCCACTATGCAGCTGGTTTTATGACAGCCCGAGCCAAAACTTGGGTGTTATTGGAATTACTGGGACAAATGGTAAGACGACAACCGCCTCACTGCTCAATCAAGTTTGGAAATATGCTGGAAAAGAAACAGGTCTTATTGGAACGGTAGGAATAGAAATTGGTAGCGAGATCTTGCCAACTACTCACACCACACCAGAGGCCCCTGAGTTGCAAGCAGTATTTGCCACCCTAAAAGAGCGCCATTTAGAAAGTGTTGTTATGGAAGTTAGTAGTCATGGCCTTGCAGTGGCAAGAGTTTTAGGAATTCGATTCAAAATGGTCGCTTTTACAAATTTAACGCAAGACCACCTTGATTTTCACGGATCGATGGATAAATACTTTGAGACCAAGGCTAAATTATTCAGCACCGAATTTTCAGATTTGGGATTTGTAAATATTGACGATCAATATGGTGAAAAACTATTCACAAGTAACCAAATTCAAATGATTTCGATAAGCCGATTAAACTCTAAGGCACAGTGGCACTACGAGCGGATAGAGCCGGTTGTAGGAGGATTTGAAGTCGCGATTCGAGGTACCGGTGGGCTACTAATTGAAGGTTGCTTAAACTTAATCGGCGAGCACAATCTTGATAATGCCTTAATGGCAGTTGCAATGGCTTCAGAGGGAGAAATAGATCCGCTAGTAATCGGAAATAGTTTGAGGTATTTAGTAGGTGCTCCTGGAAGACTTGAAAAAGTAGAACTGGGCCAAGATTTCTTAGCCCTAGTTGACTATGCCCACACACCGGATGCCGTTGAACGGACCCTTACAACTTTGAAGAAATCAGTCTCAGGTAGATTGATTGCAGTCCTGGGATGTGGCGGGGATCGTGATCGGACCAAGCGCCCAGTAATGGGAAAGGCACTTCTATCCGGAAGTGATGTTGCTATTTTTACAAGTGATAATCCGAGAAGTGAAAACCCACAAACGATCTTGAATGAGATGACCGCTGGATTAGAGCTAAACGAAAAAGGATCTGTAGTTATTGATCGAAGAGAAGCAATTGCTCTGGCTGTTACTCAAGCAAAAGCTGGGGATTGCGTTGTTCTGCTAGGCAAAGGCCATGAAAGCGGGCAAGAGATAAATGGTGTTAAGACAGCCTTTGATGATCGCTTAGAGCTTGCACGAGCTATCGAGGAACTCACATGATTCCAATTACGTTTGGAGAAATTGCAAAGATTGTAAATGGTGAGCTTCTAAATCTTGCCCCCGATACTTCGACATCTGCATTTCCGGTAATTGATTCACGAAAGGCTAGAAAAGGAACTTTCTTTGCTGCTTTTGTTGGCGAGAATCTAAATGGACATGATTTTGTAGAGGCTGCAATGAAGAATGGTGCCGAGTTTGCCTTGGTCAGTAAAAGAGTTGATTGCGAAGCAATTCTTGTTCAGGATGTGCAGGAAGCCTTAGCTACTTTAGCTAGGGAAGTTCGCAAACGCTTGAAATCTCTCACCACCATAGGAATCACCGGATCGCAAGGAAAGACCACAACTAAAGATTTGCTCGGTCATATTCTTAGTACCTATGGTCAGGTTGTCTCACCTGAAGAATCACTCAACAATGAATTAGGTGTCCCACTATTGATTCTGCGTTGTACCGAGGAAACCAAGTACTGCATTGTAGAAATGGGTGCACGCCATGAAGGAGATATCGCATACCTAAGTGAGATTGCCAAGCCTACTGTTGGTCTAGTTTTGTCTGTTGGAAAAGCGCATCTGGGGGAGTTTGGTTCCAGAGAGGTAATTGCAAAAACTAAATCAGAATTGATTAGGGGACTTGGAATTGAAGGTATTGCTGTACTTGGAAGTTACGACGAATTCACCCCGAAGATGGCTGACGGATTGAATTTGAAAGTCATCTCTTTTGGTGAAACAAGCGCCTGCAAAGTTCGGGCAGCAGATATAGAGGTTCGAGAAGGCCGGGCACATTTTGACTTAGTTACACCTGAAGGTCGCACTCCAGTAAGTTTGCAATTACTTGGGCTTCATCAGATCGCAAACGCACTTGGCGCAGCTGCAGTATCTACAGCTCTTGGAATACCGATTGAATCGATTGCAGCAGCTCTTTCAACCGCCGAGGTTTCAAGTAAGTGGCGAATGGAAATGATCGAGAAAAACGAATTATTAATTATTAATGATTCATACAACGCTAACCCTGAAAGTATGGCGGCGGCTTTGCGCACCTTGGCACTAATTGCCCAGGAGCGGGGCGGAGTAAGTTGGGCATTTTTAGGGAAGATGCATGAACTCGGCGCGTCATCTGAGGCCGAACATCAGGCCATTGGCAGACTTGCCACTGAGATCGGGATTGATCAAATCGTAAGTATCGGCACCAAGGAATTTGTCTCAGACCTTGCGGCTGAAGAGATAAGTGAAGGGGAGTCACAATTGCATTTCTTCCCAAATCGCGATGCCGCGCTATCAATGATTCCTAATTTTGCCAAAGGGGATGTTGTTTTAGTTAAAGCATCAAGAGCTGAAGAATTTAATCTTCTGGTTGATGAAATAGTTCTTGGCTGGGAGGCGTTGGCCAAATGAAGGGGATAATTCTTGGCGGATCGCTCTCTACGCTTCTGAGTTTTCTTTTTACTCCAATGTTAATTAGAGCTCTGGCTCGCAAGGGTATTGGACAAATGATTCGCGATGATGGTCCACAAACCCATCATGTAAAGAGTGGAACGCCAACAATGGGTGGCATTGTTTTGATTCTTTCAAGTTTTATCGCCTACTTTGTAAGTCATCTGGTGACTGGGGTCGGAATTAGTGTTTCCGCCCTACTTGTATTAGGACTGATGGCTGGACTTGGATTTGTTGGGCTATTAGATGACTGGTTGAAGATTTCAAAGAAGCAATCTCTTGGATTGCGAGCTAAACAAAAACTAATTGGGCAAGCAATCATGGCAATTGGATTTGGATTTGCCGGGCTACATTTCAAAGATAGTTATGGCCTAACACCAATCTCTACCCATCTTTCAACTGTTAGAGAAACAGGAATTGCTTTAGGATTGGTACTAGTTCTCATATGGATTGTTTTCTTGGTTCTTGGAACTAGTAATGGCGTCAACTTGACTGATGGATTAGATGGTCTTGCATCTGGTGCTGCAATTCTTGCCTTCCTAGCGTTTATTATGATCGGCGTTTGGGAATTCAAACAAAGTTGCGCACTAGCCTTAGTTCCACAATGTTATGAAGTTAGAGACCCATTGGATATGGCGGTTCTTGCAGCTTGTCTTGCCGGAGCATGTGCAGGATTTCTTTGGTGGAACGCTTCGCCGGCCCGAATCTTTATGGGTGATGTTGGCTCTCTTGCACTTGGAGGCGCCGTTTCTGGAATGGCGATAGTCCTTCGTACGGAAATGCTCCTTGCATTACTTGGTGGTTTGTTCGTGATTATTACCTTGTCCGTCATTATTCAAACAGGTTACTTCAAACTTTCTGGGGGCAAGCGAGTTTTTAAGATGGCACCGTTACAACACCATTTTGAGTTGATGGGTTGGGGCGAAGTAACCATAGTTATTCGTTTTTGGATTATTGCTGGGCTAAGCGTGGCAGCAGGGCTTGGCTTGTTCTATGGCCAATGGGTCGTTTCACAATAATGTCGTTCCTATCAGGACTAGCGGCCAAAGATGTATTAGTTATAGGTGCTGGAACGAGTGGCAAGGCTGTGGCGAATTTCCTTAAAGATAAAGTTCAATCCGTTTCCTTCTTGGATGAAAAAGTCTCCAATATTGAAGGTTTCCAAGTAGTTAGCGAAATTAGCTCGAGCTCAAAATATGAGATTGCGATAGTTTCCCCTGGATGGCGCAAGGACCATGAGTTTATTGGAGTCCTAAAAAGTACAGGTACACAGGTAATAAGCGAATTAGATTTTGCTTGGCGAGTAAAAGAGGACTTGGCCCCCAATCAAAAGTGGGTGGCTATCACTGGAACAAATGGCAAGACAACCACGGTTCAAATGCTCGAAAATATTCTAAAAAGTGCCAAAGTAAATGCAGTGGCTTGTGGGAATGTGGGTTTTCCCGCAATCTCTGCCGTAGTCGATAAATCAAATTATGAGATTTTAGCTTTAGAGCTTTCTTCCTTCCAAATAGATTGGAGTGAATTACCAACCTATGAGGCGATCTCTGTTTTGAATATCGCTGAAGACCATATTGATTGGCATGAGACTTTTGCAAATTATGCACAAGCAAAATTAAAGTTATTGAATAAGACAAAATGTGCCGTTTTAAACCTAGCAGATCCTGAAATAGTTCTTAGAACTGCCTCTTGGAATGGTAAAAAAGTCTTCTTTGGACTAGATACTCCACAATCAGGTGAAATCGGATTAGTTGAGGAATTACTAGTAGATCGCGCATTTGTAGTTTCAAGTGAATCAGCTGAGGTTATTGCTGAACTTTCTGATATTCACCCAATGGTTCCACATAATGTTGCAAATGCCATGGCAGCTGCAGGTATTGCTCTTGCCCTAGGTGTGCCACATCCAGTGGTTAAAGAGGGACTAGCAAGTTTTAAATTGGACCATCATCGCCTAGAGCTTGTAAAAGAATTGAATGGAATCAATTGGGTAAATGATTCAAAAGCAACAAATCCCCATGCGGCACTAGCTGCCCTCGGATCACACACCTCGAATATTTGGATAGCTGGCGGCCTTGCCAAGGGCGCAAAGATGGATGCGCTAGTACAGAAATCGGCAAAGCGCATAAAAGCTGCAATTTTGATTGGAACGGATCGTGAATTAATTGCGTCTGCTTTATCAAAGTTCGCACCAGAAGTTCAGATTTTTCGACTTGAAAAAGTTGGTACCGCACAGGATTTGATGGATGCTGTAGTTTCAAAAGCAATGGAGATTTCTGCAAAGGGTGACACGGTCTTGCTAGCTCCTGCCTGCGCATCTATGGATCAGTTCACTTCGTATGCTCAACGTGGTGAGTGTTTCGCACATTCGGTAATTAAGCTGGTCAAATAAATGTCAAAAACTAAAACCGGATTGCATCAATATCGTTCATTTCTAGAAAAGCCAACGGCCTCATATTTTATGATCATGACTACCGTCTTGGCATTGGCAGGTCTGGGCCTAATCATGGTGCTCTCGGCTTCTTCAGTTGCTTCTTTAGAGCAGTATGGAAATGCTTATGGGATATTTCTGCGGCAACTTCTATTCTTGGTTATCGGTTTGCTACTTGCAACCTATGGTGCTTTGTTAAAGCCCAAAGGCTGGGATTTTGCATCAAAGATTTCAATTTACATCGGCGGGGTAGCCCTACTTCTCCCGATATTTATCGGAAAAAGTATTAATGGAAACAAGAACTGGGTTGGCTTTGGATCCTTCCTGATTCAACCTAGTGAATTTGCCAAATTAGCACTCATTTTCTATATCTCTCTACAACTTTGTAAGCATCAAGTTCGAGTCGAGAAGTTACGTAATTCAAGTGCGTTCGGGCTAATCATCCCTGGCACGGCATTGTTCCTTGGATTGATTTTGGTTGGAAAAGATTTGGGTACTGCAACTATCGTTGCTGGTATTGCGATTGCAATGCTTTTTGTCTCGGGAATTGATCTAAAGACTATTTCGGCTGTTTTTGTAGTTGCACTTTCAAGTGGGTTATTTCTCGCTATTTCCCAACCGAGTCGTCTTCGCAGATTTCGCGCAGTACTAGACCCATTTGCTCCTTCAGTATATAAATTTGCGGGATGGCAGCCGGCGCATAGCCTAATGAGCCTAGCTAGCGGTGGTGTATTTGGAGTTGGTATCGGCGCTAGTAAACAAAAATGGGCAAACCTTTCTGAGGCTCACACGGACTTTATTTTCTCTGTGATTGGCGAAGAAATGGGTCTACTTGGGACCTTCGCAGTAATCGCTCTTTACTCGGTACTGATTTTTGCAATATTTAGAATCGCAATAGCAACAAAGGATTCTTTCTCAAAATATGCAGTTACTGGGATTGGTTGCTGGTTGATATTACAAATACTTGTGAACTTACTTACTGATGTTGGATTAGTACCGGTTATCGGCGTCACTTTGCCGTTCATTTCATATGGTGGGTCTTCCTTAATCTCGAATTTCATCGCTATTGGATTTGTATTAAATGTTGCCCGCCGCGAGCCAGAACTCAAGGCGCTTTTGAAAGAACGCAAGCAGGCAAGAAGATGAAGCGAATAATTTTGGTAGGTGGTGGAACCGCCGGTCATGTGGAGCCAGCAATTGCGGTAGGAAAGTGGCTCAGTGAGAACAATGCGGGTCTTGTTGTTGAGTTTGTCGGTACAAATAGTGGAGTTGAAGTTGATTTGCTCGCAAAGAGCAACTTGAAACTCAATAGAATAATTAAGGCCCCACTGCCCCGTAAATTGGGTGGCGCGGCACTTATCTGGCCACTTAAATTCAAACTCGCTTTCTTCCAATCACTTCTAATTCTTCGAGGGGCTGATCTTGTTATTGGATTTGGTGGATATGTTTGCCCGCCCATCTATCTTGCTGCCCGATTGAAGCGGGTGCCAATTTTGATTCATGAGGCAAATGCAAAGCCTGGCTGGGCGAATAAACTTGGTAGCAGATTTACCGAGCACTTAACTATTGCCTTTTCTGGAGCTAGAAACCTCGGTGGCAAGTGGTCGAATGCGACAATGGTTGGGATGCCAATACGCAAGGAAATTATTGAGGTAGGTGCCCGTGATTCAATCCAGGTTGCCGCTGCAAAACAAGAGTTATTCAAGACTTTAGGCTTGGATTCAAGCCGACAGACAATTTTAGTATTCGGCGGCTCACTTGGTGCAGCTTCAATAAACTCAGCAATAGAAGAAAGTGTTAATGAGATTGTTGGTCGAGGTTTCAATTTAATCCACGCGGTGGGGAGATCAAACCCCCTTCCAAAAATGATTCCAGGATATTTGCCACTTGGCTATATTGAAAACATGGCAGAGATGTACTCGGCATGTGACTTGGTTATCTCAAGAAGTGGCGCTGTTACTTGTGCGGAAATAGAAACTGTAAATCGCTATGCCCTTCTTGTGCCCCTCCCAATTGGGAATGGTGAACAAGAGGCGAATACACAAGATTTGGTGGATTCTGGAAAAGCTCAGCTATGTAGCAATGTTCAATTCTCTTCAGTGTGGTTATTAGCAAATTTAAATGATTTGATGTCGAAATCGAATGCAGTCAAGTCTCGGCCGGTCCATACTAAATTCGGTTCAGCAGATGCCATTATTGGACAAATGGCTATCGATATTTTGGACAAACGATGAACTTGGCCCAACTAGATACCAAGCGAGTTCATTTCATCGGTCTGGGTGGCGCTGGGATGAGCGGCATTGCCAGGATCATGATTTCTAGAGGAGTTAAAGTTTCTGGAAGTGATGCTAAGGATTCAGCAGTACTCGATGGATTAAAGACCTTGGGGGCCGAGGTTTGGATTGGCCACGATGCAGAAAATATTTCAGGCTGTGATGTTTTAGTAATTTCGAGTGCTATTGCAGAAAATAATCCAGAGTTGGTGGCTGCTCGTTCTGCCGGCATTGAGATCCTAACTAGAGCTCGGGCGCTTGCTCTTTTGATGTCCGATTCAATATCAATTGCAGTAGCAGGAACTCACGGAAAAACAACAACAACTTCGATGCTCACTGTTGCCTTGCAGAGCGCTGGAATGGATCCCTCTTTTGCAATTGGCGGGGCGATAAATAGGTCTGGCACAAATGCGCACCTAGGTACTGGGGATGTATTTGTTGCTGAAGCCGATGAATCCGATGGTTCTTTTCTGGAGTATCGGCCAAATGGGGCAATTATTACCAATATTGAGCTAGATCATGTTGATCACTTCCCGGATCTGGATGCGGTGCAAAAAATCTTTCTAGACTTCGTAAATTCGATTAAACCCAATGGATTTTTGATTGCTGGAATAGATAGCCCAGGGGTAATTGACCTGCTTGCCAAGGTAGAGCGCTCGGATATCGAAATCCATACCTATGGGCAAGGCGGAGAGTACTCATATTCACACCTTGCACTTTCAGCGACAAAATCCAGCGTGCGCGTAATTAGAACTGGGAAAGTACTTGGTGAGCTGGCGCTAACTATTCCTGGAGAGCACAATTTATTGAATGCAACTGCTGCTCTAGCTTCGGGTTTACAAGTGGGTGCCGGGGTTAAGGAATTACTGGCCGGACTTGAGAGTTTTTCCGGTGCCAGACGTAGGTTTGAAACCAGAGGTTTGGTTAGCGGCGTAACGGTTATCGATGATTATGGCCATCATCCAACGGAAGTTCGAGTTACCTTGGAGACCGCTAGACGTTTTGTTGGTTCTGGAAAGGTGATAGTTATCTTCCAGCCCCATAGATATTCAAGGACAGCAATGTTTGCCAAGGATTTTGCAAAAGCACTTGAACTTGCAGACAAGACTTTTCTATTAGAAGTTTATGCGGCAAGTGAGCAACCGATTCCGGGAGTATCTTCATTACTAATCTCAAAGCAAATGCCTGCCGATAAAGTTGCCTACGAGCCCTCTATGATCCAAGTTGTAGAAGAAGTTACAAATATCGCTAATAGTGGGGATTTGATTATCACTTTAGGAGCGGGCGATGTTAATTCCCTTGCTCCAGTTATCATTCAAAATCTAGAGGAAAAATTTGCCTCAAATTAACAAACGAGTAGCCAAACTTGCTCGATCCTTCCTAATCTTGTTGGTAATTGCTTTACTCGCATACACATTGGGGTGGTCCAAAATCCTTGTGGTCAAAGAAATTACGATTTCTGGAACCAATCAAAGTGAGCTCATAACGAACCGAATAGTCGGATCTAAGGCAGGTCTTGAGGTTGGTAAGCCTTTGGCGAGATTGAATTTAGCTGCCGCAAAGAAATCGATTGAACAAATTGACTGGGTATCAAATAGTTCAATTTCACGTAATTGGTTATCAGGTAAAATTGCCATCAACGTAGTTGAGCGGATTCCTGTGGCAGTTTTCGCCAGTCCAGATGGCCAAGCCAAATACTTAGATTCGCAAGGAATGGAATTTAGCTCCGATGTTGCCCCAGATGGCCTTCCCAGAATCGATGTGATGGGCAATGCCCTTGAAACAAAGAAATTTGCGGCCAAATTTGTAGCAGGATTACCCGGCGAACTCCTTAGCGCGATGACTGGGCTGATGATTACCGGGGATTTGAAGGCGAATATGACTACATCACTTCGCAAGCCAGAGCTGCTAATTCAATGGGGAAGTGGCGAAGAATTAAGTACCAAAATCGAACTGCTAAATCGCCTTCTGGTCTTGCCGGAAAATAAGAAAATAACATCAATTGATTTAAGTAATCCAAATTCCCCAATTGTTAAATAAATATTCAAGAGCCAAATACTTTCTTTTCTTTTATTCGTGTCGGTCATTGATTGAACCCTGCTATCAACATAGTTTTAGTGGAGCACACCATAACTCTCAAGTTGAGGATTAGGGTAAGGGGAGAGGCACACGTGGCAACACCACAGAATTATTTAGCAGTCATCAAAGTAGTCGGCGTCGGCGGCGGCGGAGTTAACGCAGTCAATCGAATGATTGAAGCCGGATTAAAAGGCGTTGAATTTATTGCGATCAATACAGATGCACAACAACTCATCATGAGTGATGCAGATGTGAAATTAGATATTGGTAGAAAGTTAACTCGCGGTCTTGGTGCTGGTGCTGCACCTGAGATTGGTCGCCAAGCAGCTCTCGATCATTCAGAAGAAATTGAAGAAATGCTTCGTGGCGCGGATATGGTGTTTGTTACTGCAGGTGAAGGTGGCGGTACTGGAACTGGCGGTGCACCAATCGTTGCGAAGATCGCAAAAGATTTAGGAGCACTTACTGTTGGCGTCGTTACAAAGCCTTTTACATTTGAAGGAAAGCGCAGAACTGCTCAAGCCGATGAAGGTATTGCAAATCTTCGTGATGAAGTTGATACGTTAATTGTTATTCCAAATGATCGTCTTCTAGCAATCTCAGATCGTTCTATTTCTCAGATTGAAGCATTTAGAAGTGCTGATCAAGTATTACTTTCTGGCGTTCAGGGAATTACAGATTTGATCACAACTCCAGGTTTAATTAACTTGGACTTTGCTGACGTTAAGAGTGTTATGGCTGGAGCCGGCTCTGCTCTAATGGGAATTGGTTCTGCTCGTGGTGAAGCTCGTGCAACTCGCGCTGCGGAATTAGCGATTTCAAGTCCGCTTCTAGAAGCTTCAATTGATGGCGCCCATGGCGTATTGCTTTCAATTGCTGGCGGTTCAGATATTGGTCTATTCGAACTTTCAGAAGCAGCGGAGTTAGTTGCTCAGTCGGCGCATCCTGACGCAAACATAATCTTTGGAACAGTTATAGATGATGCGCTAGGAGATGAAGTTCGCGTTACTGTGATTGCAGCAGGGTTTGAAGGTGGAATTCCAAAGCGCGTATCGGTACCTGTAATTGATGCGGCCTCACTTTCTGGCAATGCTAATCCCATTGCATCAAATGACCCTCTAGTAGTTGCTCTCGAGCATTCAGATGGAGAAGACAAGAGCTCATCGACACGTCGCCGAATTACTTTCGAAGATTTGGTAGCTGAAGACGATATCGATATTCCTGACTTCATGCGGTAGAGCCTAAATTGGCTCGCATCACATTTACTGGGGTTTCATCTGGCAACCTTGGCGACCATGTCGGGGATGAGCCAGGCACGGTTGAAATTAATCGTGGCCAATTGTTGACGCAACTTTCGCTTACAAAGATTCAATATATGAATCAGGTACACGGAAATGAAGTTGTAGTCATTGATTCAAATAGTTCTGCTATTCCCACTTGCGATGCTTTGGTGACCACAGATAAATCAATTGCACTTGCAGTTTTAACTGCTGATTGCCTGCCAATTCTTATCTCTTCCCAATCGGTTGCTGGGGCCATTCATGCCGGTCGTAAAGGTGTAACTAATGGAATCATTGCAAATACGATCCACCAGATGGCTAAATTGGGAGCTAGTGATATGCAAGCCCATATCGGACCAGCAATTTGCGCTAACTGCTATGAGGTAGACCGGAAAATGTATGAGGAGCTAGTTGCCCGGTTCCCAGAGCTTGCAACGGAAAATTCAATGAATAATTTGGATTTAATTGCTGCTGCAAGTTCACAACTCCAGGGACTAGGGCTGCAAGTTCAATCAGTGGATATCTGCACCAAAGAATGTCGGGATTTCTTCTCCTACCGCAGAGAAGCAAATACTGGGCGCCAAGGCGCGGTGATATCAATATGAGTCATCGTAAATCTCAGCTTTCAAAAAATTTAACGGATATTCACTTGAAAATTGACGCTGCAGCACAAAGGGCAAGTAGAAATCCTTCTGAGATTAAGTTAATAGTTGTTACAAAGACATTCCCGGTATCCGACATTGAAATACTCTATGAACTGGGAGTGCGCGATTTTGGGGAAAATCGTGATCAAGAAGGAAGTGTTAAAGCCCCACTTCTGCCCTCCGATGCTATTTGGCACTTCCAGGGACAAATCCAAAGCAATAAGTTGAAATCAATTGGAAACTGGGCTGATGTAGTCCATTCACTTGATGACCTACGGCATGCCAAGATTTTGGGATCACAGGTTTCTAACAAAGAAGTCTTTATCCAAGTTTCGCTAGATGCGCCAGGGACTGAAAATAGAGGCGGAGTTGGAATTGCTGATCTGTCTGATTTCATTTTCCAAATGCAAGAGTTCTCTAATTTGAATGTCTTGGGCTTGATGGCAGTGGCCCCAATAGGTCAATCTCCAGAATTGGCCTTTGAAAGGTTGCGAAAAGTGGCTGGCGAATATCCGCAATTTTCAGCTATTTCTGCTGGCATGAGTGGGGATTTTGAAGCAGCTATTAGCCAAGGCGCGACACATTTGCGCATAGGTAGCCAAATCCTCGGGCTTCGCTAGTTGCTAACCTACGATTAACCCATGGCTAATGCATTCAAAAGAGCAGCAAACTTTCTCGGTCTTGTAGATGAAGAAGAGCTAGATCTAGCTCCTGCAATTGTGGAACCGACACCACGTCGCAGTTTCCGTAGACGTGAAGTTCAAGATTCAGAGACTCCTTCATATCTTCGTCAACCTTCTTCACCTGCTCGAGTTTCATCAGTGCAGAGTGTTCCTTCAGTGCAGGTTCACGAGGCAGCAGTGATCGATCGGATTATCACTTTGCACCCACGCATGTACTCTGAAGCGAGAACAATCGGAGAGCACTATCGCAGTGGACAGCCAGTAATCATGAATCTGAGTGATATGGAAGAGTCAGAGCGAAAGCGCATAATTGACTTTGCATCCGGACTTGTCTTTGGACATTTTGGTAGCATCGAACGTGTTACATCTAAAGTATTTCTTCTCACTCCACCAAACGTCATGGTGAGCAATGAGGATAAAACTGCAGCTGCTCAGGCTAGCTTCTTTAATCAGAGCTAACTCCCCATCAAAGTTCTTCAAGTTAGGTAGTTCATGGCAATCGTTGGAACAATTCTTGGAATCATTCTTCGTCTATTCACAATCGCCCTTATTGGAAGATTGATCTTTGACTATGTGAGAATATTTGCTGCTCAGTGGCGTCCACGTGGATTTATTTTAGCAATCGCTGAAGCTGTTTATGCAGTTACCGATCCAGCGATTAATTTCGTAAGGCGATTTGTGCCACCATTACGACTTGGTCCAGTGGCACTAGATCTTTCCTTCATTGTGATCTTCTTCGGAGTTCAAATACTTTCCAGCGTTTTATCGGTTATTTTTTAGTTCTTACTTAGCTCCAACCAAAGACCTAATTCATTAGTTGAATCAGTTTTTCCTGGGATTTGTTCCAAATTCGTAGCCAAGGTCTCAGCGCCAATAAGATCGATATTTTTACTTATTGCAAGAATAACTTCTGGGTTCGCGCCGTATTTAACAGAAATTCGGTCGCTGATATCAAAATTAGATTGTTTTCTATTTTCTTGAATAGCTCGGATTACCTCACGCACCAATCCAGATTCGATGAGTTCTGGAGTCAGGGCGAGATCAAGGGCGAGGCTCTCACCAGAATGAGAAGCCACTGACCAGCCTTCCTTAGGAGTCTCGGTAACTACTAAATCGTCAATGGTTAGTTCAGCACTCTTAGAGTCGTAATCTAAAGTCGCAGAACCATTTGCCCGAATTTTTTTAACTAAAGCACTTTGATCACTGGCGTTAATGGCTTTAGCAATTGCTTGGACGTCGGCGCCATAACGTGCGCCAAGTGGTTTGAAGTTTGCCTTAACTGAAATGCTGACAAGTTCGCCACCAGCTGAAGCTAATTCGTCTAGGTTTAAAACATTTAGTTCATCGGAGATATGAGAACGGATTTCTTCATTCATATCACTCCAGCCATTAGCCGCGACAAGAGCTCGGGAGAGCGGCTGGCGGATCTTAACCTTTGACTCAGCTCTAGCAGCACGGCCTAACTCAACCAAACGTCTAGATAGACGGACTGACTTGGAAAGTTGCAGATCAACTTCGTCATTATTTGCCAGTGGGAAATTAGCAAGGTGAACTGATTCAGGTGAATTGGGCTCTAGATTTCTAACCAACTCTTGCCAAACATGTTCAGTAATGAAAGGAACCATTGGTGCCATCAGGAGCGTTAGTTGCTTAAGGCAGCGATAAAGTGTTTCAAGTGCAGCGCTATCGCCATCCCAGAATTTACGGCGAGATCGACGCACATACCAATTAGATAAGTCATCGATAAATCCTGCGATTAATTTTCCTGCTTCTTGGGAGTCATAGCCGGCATATGCGGCATCGACGCCAGTAATCAATTCGTTTAACTCAGAGACAATCCACTTATCCATTGTGCTTAGAGGGGATTTGCTGGCACCAAGTTTGAAATCAGATGCCTTGGCATACAAAGTGAAGAATGACACTGTGTTCCAATAAGTTAAGAGCGTCTTTCGCACAACATCTGAAATTGCATCATGACCAACTCTCCGCGCGCTCCATGGGGAGCCAGCAGCCAACATATACCAGCGCACTGCGTCAGCTCCGTGTTGATCCATTAGCGGAACAGGTTCAATAACGTTGCCTAAGTGCTTGCTCATTTTTCGGCCATCTTTATCGAGAATATGTCCAAGGCAAAGCACAGTTTCATAAGAACTCTTGTCGAATACCAAGGTTCCAATCGTCATTAATGTGTAGAACCAACCACGTGTCTGATCGATGGCCTCGCAAATGAAATCTGCTGGATACGCCGCCTCAAAGAGTTCCTTTGAACCCTCTTTGTGTGGATAACCCCATTGTGCAAAGGGCATAGCTCCGGAATCAAACCAGCAGTCAATAACTTCAGAGGTGCGCACCATAGTTTGGTCGCACTGGCTGCATTTAAATGAGATGTCATCCACAAAAGGACGATGTGGGTCGCTTGCCTTTAAATCTTTACCTGCAAGTTCTCCTAATTCAGCCAGAGAACCAACGCAATATTCATGCTTGTTTTCACAACGCCAAATAGGAAGTGGAGTTCCCCAATATCTATTTCTAGAAATCGCCCAGTCAATATTGTTATTTAACCAGTCGCCATAGCGACCAGTCTTGATGGTCTCTGGGTGCCAGTCAGTACTGGCATTTTCACGAAGGAGAGCTTCTTTAATTTGGGTGGTCTTGATATACCAAGAAGGTTGCGCATAATAAATTAGAACTGTGTGACATCGCCAGCAATGAGGGTAAGAGTGCTCATATTGCAATTGTTTAAAAAGCAAACCACGAGACTTAAGGTCTTTCACAAGTGGCTTATCTGCCTCTTTGAAGAAGACTCCTCCAACCAGTTTAGTTTCTGGCGTGAAGTGACCATCTGGTTGAACTGGGTTAACAACTGGAAGCCCATATTTACGACAGACTTGAAAGTCGTCTGCGCCAAAGGCTGGGGATTGGTGGACAAGACCAGTTCCATCTTCGACGGTTACATAATCAGCCAAGACTATGAAGTGGGCATCTGGGATATCGATTAATTCAAAAGGGCGGCTATAGGTTGTTCGTTCTAGCTCGGAACCAATGAATGTGGCCAAAACTTTTTGATCTTCACCGAGTATATGAGCCAAGTTTGCTGCAACAACTAGTCGCTCGGATCCTTCTTCCTTTTGGATTTCGATTACTTGGTATTCAACCGTTGGATTTACAGCAACGGCAGTATTTGAAACCAGGGTCCAAGGCGTTGTGGTCCAAACCAAGAAGCTGGCGCCTAGTTCGGCAATCTTGCCCGAAGTGGCGGGGAAGCGAACATAGACAGATGGATCAGTAACTGTTTCATAGCCTTGTGCTAATTCGTGATCGGATAACCCGGTCCCACAGCGCGGGCAATAAGGTGCAACTCGAAAGTCCTGAACTAACAAGCCCTTCTTCCAAATTTGTTGAAGTGACCACCAAACACTTTCGACATATTCACTAGACATCGTCCAGTAGGCCTCATCGAAATCAACCCAAAAACCCATTCGCCTTGTCATTGCAATAAATTCATCAACATGCTCTTGTACTGATACGCGACATTTAGCGTTGAACTCAGCGATTCCATACTTCTCGATGTCGCCCTTGCCGTTGAAGCCAAGTTCTTTTTCAACTGCTATTTCTACTGGTAGGCCGTGACAGTCCCAACCAGCTTTACGAATTACTTGATGACCTTTCATAGTCTGATAACGAGGGAAGAGATCCTTAAATACGCGGGCCTCAATGTGGTGAGTTCCAGGCTTTCCATTTGCTGTAGGAGGGCCTTCATAGAAGGTCCATGCAGTAGCTCCTTGGCGAGCATCTACCGTCTTCTTAAAAATTTCTTGAGTTTCCCAAAAGGAGAGAATTTGATGCTCGACCGCAGGCAAATCAATTTGCGGTGCAAGAGACTTAATTGAAGACATTTCTTTTCCATTCCCATCCATTTGAGTTCTACTTGCGTAAAACAACTCATAAATTGGAGGGACGGTTATTACTAACCGCGGTACCACCCGCCTTGTAGTTGAAAGCATTTCAACTACCGCTTAAACCTCGTATCTAGTTCTACCTTGATGGTGCCACTTAAGGCTTTGACCATCAGCTCTTCTAGTGGCTCTGAGGTGATCGCCTCTTCAACGCCATTTTCTACGAGAACCCAATTCTAGCGCGCCAAAGTTGGTCTTTACCTCCATGGGGATTAACCTTTGCGGGCGCGTGCAGGGTTGTGAAAGGTAGGAATTCCATGAAGAAGGTCGTCTCCAAGATGGTCAAGAAAGTAACCTCTGGAACCAAGGGTAAAAAGAAAGCGGCACCAGTGAAAGCCAAGAAGTCGGTAAAGAAGGCTGCTCCAAAGAAGGTTGCCAAGAAAGCCCCAGCCAAGAAGGCCCCAGCCAAAAAGGTTGCAAAGAAAGCCGCGCCAGCAAAAAAGAGTTCCCCAACTCGTTCACCAAACATCGTCAAACCACAGTTAGCTAAAAGCTCAAAGAAGGTTGCAGCCAAGCCCGTCGCCGCCAGACTACAAACAACTACAAAAGGTGATTCAACAACTATCACAGTAACGACAAATGAAGTTGCAGTTGCAGAGATTGTAGTTGAAGAACGTCGCCTGACGATGCCACCTCCACCACGCCCGATGAAGAGTGCGAAGAAAGGTCCCGGTCTTAAGCCAATTAAAGGCCCACCAACTGCACTTAATTTAGGAGAAACTGTTGAAAATTGGAGTGCAACAGAACTCAAGGCAATGCGAAGTGAGCTTGCAAAAGAATTGATTCGACTCAAAGCCGAGCTTGCAACAGTTGAGGCTGACATGGAAGATCTTATAAATGCCGCAGGCGTTGGAGCCGGAGATGATCAGGCAGATGCTGGAACAAAGACTTTCGAACGAGAACATGAAATGTCATTGGTCTATAACGCAAGAGATATGGTGCTGCAAACCGAACGAGCCCTTGAACGTTTGGATGATAAGAGTTATGGCCGTTGCGAAGAGTGTGGGAATTCAATCGGCAAGGCCCGACTTCAAGTATTTCCTCGCGCAACGCTTTGCATGGTTTGTAAGCAAAAAGAGGAACGACGCTGACCTTTGTAATTCGTCGCAGGTTAGCGGTATCGGCTTTCTTATTGTTCGCCATTGATTATGTAACAAAGGTTATTGCTATCAAATACTTTGCAGATCAGCCCATCAAAGTAATTGGAAACTTTTTTAAGCTTGCACTTACCTTCAATACTGGTGCCGCCTTTAGTTTGGCCACAAGTAAGAGCATATTTTTATCCGTATTTGCTATGGTGGCAGTAGCAGTCATTTTGTATATGGGGACTCGGATAGATTCGCCAGCTTGGGCCCTAGTTCTAGGACTTACCTTAGGTGGAGTTCTAGGAAACCTCGCCGATCGAATCTTTCGCTCACCGGGCGGTTTGCAGGGTGCGGTTGTAGATTGGATCTCTGTTGGTAGTTGGCCAACTTTTAATATTGCAGATTCTGCAGTCGTGGTCGGCGCACTGTCGATCCTTTACTTGCGGTGGAAGAATATTCCACTCAGATCGGTTGGAAAGTAAATGGATCGCGAAGAAAAGAACTTATCAATCCCAGAGGGATTAGATGGTGAACGAATTGATGCTGCTTTATCTAGGCTTTTGGGTCTTTCGCGTTCAGTAGTAGTTGGGCTAATTGAAGCGGGTGAAGTAAGCCGAGGAAACAAAGTTGCCAGCAAGTCCGATCGGGTAGCAACGAATGATTTCATCTCAGTTCTTATGCCAGCCGCGCGTGTCGAACCTTCGCTAGTTGCCACGCCATTTGATGGCTTAAAAGTTATTTATGATGACGAAGATGTAATAGTTGTAGATAAGCCCGCAGGAATTGCAGCCCATCCAAGTCCTGGTTGGCGCGATGCAACAGTTATTGGCGCCGTTGTTGCTGCTGGCTACCAAGTTGCTACAAGTGGCGCGGCAGAGCGTCAGGGCATAGTTCACAGACTAGATGTTGGCACAACTGGTCTTATGGTCATTGCAAAGAACGAGGACTCATATAGTCATTTGAAACAACAATTTAGAGATCGCACCGTGACAAAGGTTTATCATGCTTTAGTCCAGGGCCATATGGATCCCTCTGAAGGAACAATAGATGCACCTATCGATCGTCATCCAAAAGAAGATTATCGATTTGCAGTTGTCTCAGATGGTAAACCAAGCATTACTCATTACAAGGCGTTGGAATTCTTCCCTTCAGTTTCTTTGTTGCAAATTGAATTGGAGACAGGCCGAACTCACCAAATTCGAGTTCATTTCTCGGCTTTGCGTCACCCGTTGGTTGGCGACTTGACCTATGGCGCTGATCATACGATTGCCGATCGACTCCAAATCTCTAGACCTTGGCTTCATGCCCGAGAGTTGAAATTTACACATCCTGGTACCGGAGCGCAGGTTGCATTCTTCTCGGAGTATCCAGAGGATCTGACACGCTCGCTTGAGATTCTTTCCCATGCCCAACAGTCGAATTAGTCAGTAGTAATCTCGTCTAAATGTCAGCAGAACCAGGCTTCGTCCACCTACATGTCCATACTGAGTACTCCATGCTCGATGGTGCTGCTCGTGTTGATGAATTGGTTGCACAAGTAGCAAAAGAAGAGATGCCTGCAATTGCAATAACAGATCATGGAAATGTTTTCGGAGCATACGATTTCAATAAAAAGGCACGCATAGCTGGCGTGAAACCAATCATTGGAATTGAAGCATATGTAGCTCCTGAATCAAGATTTAATAAACAAAGAGTTAAATGGGCTGACGGCGGCGAAGATGATGTCTCCGGTGGTGGTGCTTATACGCACATGACAATTTTGGCGGAAAATAACGTCGGACTTTCAAATCTCTTCCGCTTATCTTCACTAGCTTCCCTTGAGGGTTATTACTACAAGCCACGTATGGATCGAGAGTTACTTTCTAAATATTCTTCTGGGTTGATAGCGACAACTGGATGTCCAGGTGGTGAAATCCAAACCAGACTACGGATGGGCGGATATCGCGAGGCAATGGCGGCGGCCTCCGAGCTTCGTGACATTTTTGGCAAAGAAAACTTTTTCCTTGAGGTTATGGACCATGGGATTGAAATCGAATCACGAGTGAAGGCGGATTTACTCAAGTTAGGCAAAGAATTGGGATTACCACTACTGGCGACAAATGACCTTCACTACACAAAGCACGAAGATGCACCTGCTCATGAAGCACTTCTTTGCGTCCAATCGGGTTCAACACTTGCCGATCCAAAGCGATTTAAGTTTGATAATGATGAATTTTATTTAAAGAGTGCCAGAGAAATGCGAGAAATATTTAAAGATATACCAGAAGCATGCGATAACACATTACTTATAGCTGAGCGCTGTGAGATAACTATGCTGGAAAATGAAAACTTGTTGCCCGAATACACAGTTCCAAATGGAGAAACTGAGGATTCTTGGTTGCGCAAGGAGGCAAACCGTGGATTGCAAACTGTTATGGCAGGTGATGTCCCCGAAAACTATCAAGCACGCTTGGATTATGAATTAGACGTAATGATAAAAATGGGGTTTCCCGGCTACTTCCTTGTAGTTGCTGACCTGTGTTCTCATGCCAGAGAAGTAGGAATTCGAGTTGGTCCTGGTAGAGGATCTGCCGCTGGCTCTTTGGTTTCTTATGTTTTAGGAATAACGGCCCTAGACCCGATTCGTCATGGACTTTTGTTCGAGCGTTTTCTAAATCCAGAGCGTATTTCTATGCCAGATATCGATCTGGACTTTGATGAGCGTAGGCGATCGGAAATGATTGCTTACGCAACGGCAAAATATGGCGAAGATCGTGTTGCGCAAATTATCACCTACGGAACTATCAAATCTAAGCAAGCGATTAAGGATTCGACCCGAGTACTTGGCTACCCATATGCAAGTGGCGATAAATTAACTAAGGCACTCCCACCATCTGTTATGGGTAAAGATATTTCACTAAGTGGCGTATTTAACCCAGAAGATGATCGCTATGGCGAAGCCGGAGAGTTTCGTGCACTTTACGACTCTGATCCAGATTCAAAACGCATTGTTGATACTGCCAGAGGTCTTGAAGGGTTAAAGCGCCAATGGGGCGTGCACGCAGCAGGTGTAATTCTTAGTAAGTTGCCACTTTTAGATGTAATTCCAATTCATCGCCGTGATGCAGATGGAGCGATCATCACTCAATTTGATATGGGAGCTTGCGAATCCATCGGTCTACTAAAAATGGATTTCTTGGGACTTAGAAACCTCTCAGTATTAGATGATGCACTTTTGAATATTAAAGCGAACAAGGGAGTTGATATTGATCTTTCTACCCTTGAGTTAAATGATCCAAAGACATTTGAGTTACTTGGTCGGGGAGAAACCCTTGGCGTATTCCAGCTAGATGGCGGGCCAATGAGAGCGTTGCTTCGCCAAATGAATCCAGACTCATTTGAGGACATATCTGCCGTTATCGCACTTTATCGACCAGGCCCAATGGGCGTGAACGCGCACAACGATTATGCCGATCGAAAGAATAAGCGCCAAGAAGTTACATCGATTCACCACGAGCTTCGCGAAGCACTATCTGAAATTCTTGATGACACCTATGGCCTAATTGTTTACCAAGAGCAAGTAATGGCTATCGCACAAAAAGTTGCTGGTTTTAGTCTGGGGCGTGCAGATCTTCTACGTAAAGCAATGGGTAAGAAGAATAAAGACATTCTTGATAAGGAATATGTAAATTTTGAAAAGGGAATGACCGATAATGGCTACTCAAAATCTGCGATAGATAAGTTATGGGAAACCCTAATTCCATTCTCCGACTACGCCTTCAACCGCGCTCACTCAGCAGGATATGGAATTGTTTCTTATTGGACGGCTTACCTAAAGGCTAATTACCCAACAGAATATATGGCAGCCCTGCTGACATCAGTACGTGATGACAAGGATAAGTCGGCCCTTTACCTAAATGAATGTCGTCGAATGGGAATAAAGGTATTGCCACCCGATGTAAATGAATCCTTAGGTGACTACACCCCACTTGGTGTAGACATTCGTTTTGGTTTAACAGCTATCCGCAATGTTGGTGAGAACGTTGTTGCCTCGATCGTGGCCAGTCGAAAAGAAAAGGGGCGTTATGCCTCATTTGGTGATTTCTTGGCAAAAGTTGACGCCATGGTTTGTAACAAAAAGACAATTGAGTCGCTGATCAAGGCCGGAGCATTTGATTCACTTTCTCATCCACGCAAAGGCTTAACCTTGGTATTTCTTGAAGCCATTGATTCTGTAATGGAAGCAAAACGAGCAGAATCAATTGGCCAATTTGATTTATTTGGAGTTGGCCCAGGTGATACGAGCACTTCTGTTACTGGTGTGGAATTAGATATCCCAGCTCAAGAGTGGGAAAAAGCCCTTCTTCTAAGTTATGAACGAGAGATGTTGGGTCTTTATGTTTCAGATCATCCACTACTTGGGGTTGAGCATTTGTTGCGCGCTGCTACAGATATGCCAATTAGTCAGATTTCAGATGATGGTGTTGGCCACGATCAGGTTGTAAGCGTCGGTGGTTTGATTACGCAAGTTCAACGCAAGGTCTCTAGACAGGGAACTGCTTGGGCGATCGTTACTGTCGAAGACTTAGAAGGTGCAATTGATGTCATGTTCTTTGCCAAGTACTACGAGCAACATTCGATGAGTTTGGTAGAAGATCGAATTGTTGTGATCAGAGGTCGGGTAGATAAGCGGGAGGAACAGGTAAAGATGATGGCTTTGGATCTTTCTATGCCAGATATCAGCGCTGCACCTACCGGGCCACTAATTATAAGTATGGAAACAGCGAGATGTACTGCGCCGGTCGTTGATCGGATAAAAGAGATCCTTAGATCACACCCCGGGAAGAGAGAAGTTCATTTAAAGCTAGATGATGGCAAGAAGAGCATGGTTCTAAAAATTGGGGATGAACTTCGAGTTACTGCCTCTCCAAGCCTTAGCGCCGACCTGAAAACAATTCTCGGTCCAGATTGCTTGGTATAGATTAGAATCGTCGAGTGAACCCGACCAAATCTGTAGAGATTAGAACTATTGATCTACGTGGTCGAAGTCTAAGTAAATCGCAGTATCAGGCCGAACTTCCTAGGGCGGAAATGGATGTTGACGCCGCAGTAATCGCCATAAAGCCAATACTAGAACGAGTCGCAAAAGCTACTGAAGCAGATCTAATTGAACTTGGAAAAGAGTTTGATGGAATTGCAGCGCCAAGTATTCGAGTTCCAAAGGCTGAACTTGTTAATGCTTTGGCAAAATTAGACCCCGCAATTCGAAGCGCACTTGAGGAAGCAATTCGTCGAGTGCGGATTGTGCACAAAGATCAGAGTCGAATTGAAAAGCAGACCATTGTTGTTGATGGTGGTTCAGTTACCCAAAAATGGATTCCAGTAGACCGAGTTGGGCTTTATGTTCCCGGTGGCCGAGCTGTCTATCCAAGTTCAGTAATAATGAATGTTGTTCCAGCCCAGATTGCAAAGGTTGCGAGCATTGCAGTTGCCTCACCACCTCAAAGTGATAATGGCGGGTTGCCAAACGCAACAATTCTTGCGACCTGCGCCCTACTTGGCGTTGAGGAAGTTTATGCAATTGGGGGAGCGCAAGCTGTTGCCATGTTCGCTTACGGTGTTGCTGGCGTCTGTGAATCTGTAGATATGGTTACTGGCCCAGGAAATATTTACGTAGCGGCGGCAAAGCGTGCGTTGCGCGGGAAAATTGGAATTGATTCTGAAGCCGGTCCTACAGAGGTGGCAGTTCTAGCAGACAAGAGTGCAATTGCTCGAGAAGTTGCCGCAGACTTAATAAGTCAAGCGGAGCATGATGTGATTGCAGCAGGGGTATTAGTAACTGATTCGCCGGAATTAGCAAAAGAAGTTCAGGCTGAGTTGAATATACGAGCATCCACCACAAAGCACGGAGATCGAATTCGAACGGCGCTTGGTGGTAAACAATCAGCAATAGTTCTCGTAGATTCGATTGCGCAAGGAGTCGATGTAGTAAATGCCTATGCGGCAGAACACCTTGAGTTACAAGTAATTGGAGCTACCGAGGTTGCACTTAAGATTAGAAATGCTGGCGCAGTTTTTATTGGTCGATTCTCACCTGTGTCATTAGGTGACTACTCAGCAGGATCAAACCACGTCCTACCTACTGGTGGCTGTGCTTGTCATTCAAGTGGATTGTCGGTTCAAAGTTTCCTGAAAGGCGTAAGTTTTATTGAGTATGACGAAGTTGCATTTAAAGCTATCGCCGCAAACGTAATTACCCTTGCTAATTCTGAAGACTTGCCAGCACATGGTGAAGCGATGAGCGCGAGAATGGAATCCAATGGCAAATAATTGGCCAGATTGGTTGCCGATCAGAAATAATCTTCGTGGATTATCTCCATATGGTGCTCCGCAAATTGATGGCGTAATTTCTTTAAATACCAACGAAAACCCATTCGAGTTGCCAGAGCTAGTAATTTCGCAAATGTTGGAGCAATTACCTGATGTACTACGTTCCCTTAATAGATACCCAGATCGTGATGCATTAGAACTTCGAAAATCCCTAGCCAAATATATAAACAACCAAAGCGGACAAGATTTTTCTGCCTCAAATATTTGGGCTGCAAATGGCAGCAATGAAATTCTCCAAACACTAATGCTCTCCTGCGGTCAAAATGGCGCACTTGGATTCGTACCCTCCTATTCCGTACATCCGCTAATTGCCGAAGTACTTGGAGTTACTTGGACGAGTGCAAGCAGGAACTCTGATTTTACTTTGGATATACCGGCGGCGAGATCGCAAATAATTGCGATAAAGCCGAGTTTAACTTTTGTAACAACACCCAATAATCCAACAGGGACCGTATTGAGGATTTCGGAGATAGAGGAATTAGCTAAAGCTTGTGCGCAAATATCCGGACTTTTAATCGTTGATGAGGCATATGCTGAATTCTCGAATGAAACCTCAGCAGTTACACTGATTTCGAAATATCCAAATATTGTGGTCGTAAGAACAATGAGCAAGGCGTTTGCTTTTGCTGGAGCAAGACTTGGCTATCTAATCGCAAATCCGGCTGTGATCGAAGCTTGCTTAGTAACAAGATTGCCGTATCACTTAAGTTCAGTTACCCAGGGAATTGCAATCGTTGCATTGGCTAATGCAAAATTGCTTCAGTCTGAAGTAGATTTATTGATTGCCGAACGTTCTAGAGTTACCTTGGCTTTAGAAAGCCTTGGCTTCAAAGTTTCTCAAAGTTCGGCAAATTTTCTCCTATTTTCAGGGTTCCAAGGTCAACAATCCAAGGTTTGGCAAGATCTTGTTGATGGTGGGATATTGATTCGTGATAACGGGATTACCGGGTTCCTACGAGTAACAATTGGAACACCGGCCGAGAATGATCAATTCTTAGCAGCCATTGCCCGCCATAAGCCATAATTAGCACCAGCAGATAACTTAGGAGCCCCAATGAGAACCGCACATGTTAATCGCAAGACCAAAGAGTCAGAGGTAGATGTAAAACTCAACCTTGATGGAACCGGTCTAATCGATGTCCAAACGGGTGTGCCTTTCTTCGACCATATGCTCTCGCAGTTGGGAAAGCATTCAGGGTTTGACCTAACAGTTCGTACCAAGGGTGATGTTGATGTTGATTCACACCATACAGTTGAAGATACATCGCTGGCATTTGGTCAGGCGCTTCGCGAAGCTTTAGGAGATAAGTCTGGCATTCGTCGTTTTGGTGATGCAATGGTTCCACTTGATGAAGTCTTGGTGCAAGCAGCCGTAGATTTGTCTGGTCGACCATATCTAGTCCATCGCCAGCCCGAAATTGTTGAATTGATTGGAACTTTTGATACAACTCTTGGACGTCATATTTGGGAATCAATTGTTGCTGAGGCAAGAATCGCACTTCATGTTCGTGTTTTAGAAGGACGCAATGCGCATCACGTCTTTGAGGCACAGTTCAAAGCTGTTGCACGTGCGCTTAAGAGCGCGTGCGCAATTGATGCAAATGTTTCAGGAATCCCATCAACAAAGGGTGTTCTTTGATAGCAATCCTCGACTATGGGTCGGGAAACATTCGTTCAGCGCATCGAGCATTTGAATTAGCAGATAGCAACACGGTTGTAACCAAGGATCCACAAATCTGCGCGAACGCAGATGGTTTAGTCGTTCCCGGCGTTGGAGCTTTCTCTGCGTGTATTGATCAGTTACTTGCTGCGGGCGGGGGAGAAATAATCGCCGAGCGAATAAATGCTGCTAAGCCAATTTTTGGTATTTGCGTTGGAATGCAAGTTCTATTCGATTCGAGTGATGAAAAGGGTAAATCGGATGGTCTTGGAATTCTAAAAGGTGAGGTTTCAGAGTTGGACGCCCCGGTTCTTCCACATATCGGCTGGAACAATGTTTTGGTTGGCGTCGGGAGCAAATTATTTAAAGGTATAGAAAATTCCTACTTTTATTTTGTTCATTCTTATGCAGCAAAGGGAAAAGTTGATGGCGCGGTAAATTCTTATACACAGTACGGGCAAGAATTTCTTGCGGCGGTTGAATTCAATAACATAGTTGCCACCCAGTTTCACCCAGAAAAGAGTGGTGAAGCAGGAGCTATTTTGATTAAGAATTGGGTGAAATCTCTATGAGCAATAGAAAGCTAGAACTTCTCCCTGCGATCGATGTAAAGGATGGACGCGCAGTTCGTTTAGTCCAAGGTGAACTGAGCAAGGAAAGTGCCTATGGAGCTCCAATTGAAGTTGCACGGGAATTTGTTAGCGCCGGCGCCGAATGGATTCACTTAGTTGATTTAGATGCCGCTTTTGGTATTGGAAGTAATGCAGAATTATTAGCCGAAGTTATTAGAAGTGTCGATATCAAAGTAGAACTCTCCGGTGGGATTAGAGATGATGAATCACTTCGCAGAGCACTTGCTACTGGATGTCAGCGAGTAAATCTTGGGACAGCCGCCCTGGAAGATCCGCAGTGGACAGCAAAAGTAATTTCAGAATTTGGTGACCGCATTGCAGTCGGCCTTGATGTTAGAGGGCACACTTTGGCTGCGCGAGGATGGACCAAAGAAGGCGGCGAACTTTTCGAAACATTGGCAAGATTAGATGCAGACGGATGTTCTCGATATATTCTCACTGATGTAGCTAAAGATGGCACCCTAACTGGCCCAAATTTGGAACTTTTGCGCGAAGTTTGCGCAGCCACCAAGAAACCAGTTGTTGCAAGTGGTGGAGTTTCTAAATTGCAAGATTTAATCGACCTTCGCGAACTAACTTCCATTGGTGTTGAAGGTGCAATAGTAGGTAAGGCTCTTTATGCCGGGGCCTTCACTCTCGAACAAGCTCTTGAGGTAAGTTCTAAATGACACTTGCAAAACGTGTAATTCCTTGTCTCGATGTTTCAGGTGGCAGAGTTGTTAAAGGTGTTAACTTTTTAAATCTCAAGGACGCAGGCGATCCAGTGGAGCTAGCAAAGAAATATGATGCTGAAGGCGCCGATGAGCTTACTTTCTTAGATATCTCCGCAAGCATCGAAGAACGCAAGACAACATTAGACATTGTAAGTGCAACTGCAGAGCAAGTTTTTATACCTCTTACAGTAGGTGGTGGAATTCGAACTGTAAATGATGTGGATAATCTACTGAGGGCCGGCGCAGATAAAGTGTCAGTAAATACTGCAGCAATTAATCGCCCGGAATTGATCAATGAGATTTCAGATAGATTTGGAAACCAAGTGCTCGTACTTTCAGTTGATGCACGACGTGCTAAAACCAAATCTGGTTATGAAGTAACAACCCATGGTGGAAGAGAAAGCAGCGGAATAGATGCAATCTCATGGATCCAAGAGGGTATCAAGCGAGGTATTGGTGAAATTTTGTTGAACTCCATGGACGCAGACGGAACTAAAGCTGGCTTTGATCTAGAAATGATCAAGGCCATTCGAGAAATTTCAGGAGTCCCGGTTATTGCAAGTGGTGGAGCCGGCAAGATTTCAGATTTTGGTGATGCTTTAGCAGTGGGGGCTGACGCTGTTCTTGCAGCTAGCGTCTTTCATTTTGGTGAAATAAAGATCTCTCAGGTTAAATCCGATCTGTCGAGTCGTGGATTCTCGGTGCGAGGCTAGCTAGAAATAGGGGAGAATTAGATCATGTCAGCCATCCCGGTTCGGATCCAAGAGCGTCTAGACAAAGGCGAACTAATCGCTGCAATTGCGCAAGACGCAATTAACAGCGAAGTTCTTATGTTGGCTTGGATGAATCTGGAATCACTTCATCTGACAATTAAGACTAGCAAGGCAACTTATTGGAGCCGAAGTCGAAACAGCCTTTGGATTAAGGGTGAGACTTCTGGCCATTACCAAGAAGTTTTATCAATTTCCTATGATTGTGATGGCGATGCGATCTTGTTAAAGGTCAATCAAATTGGGGCGGCTTGTCACACTGGGGAAAGGTCTTGCTTCCATCGAGGGATTGAAACAAACTGATGCTTAATCAGAACCCAAAATTAGCAGCAATGAGCCTCTCGGAATTTAGAGAAATTGCTAAGAATCACAACGTGATTCCAGTTTGGCGAAAACTGCTTGCAGATAGTGAAACTCCATTAGCGCTATATCGCAAGCTAGCCAAGAATGCTCCTGGAACTTTTTTACTTGAATCAGCTGAACACGGTGGGACTTGGTCGCGATACTCTTTTATCGGAGTAAACAGCGAGTCAACGCTTACCGAAAAAGATGGGAAGGCTTTTTGGGAAGGGATCTATCCCGCCGGAGCTCCCGTGGGGATTGATCCACTTGAAGCACTCCGTTTAACAGCAGCCCATCTGAAATCACCCAAGTTAGCAAACCTTCCTCCACTTACCGGAGGTTTGGTTGGCTATATGGGTTATGACTGTATAAGAAGGCTTGAGAAGATAGTAAATAAATCCAAGTCTGACTTAGATATCCCAGAGATTAGTTTCATGTTGACCACTGATCTTGCAGTTTTTGATCACCAAGAAGGTGTCGTTACATTGATAGCAAATGCAATCAATTGGGATGGAAGCGATGAGCGAATCGATGAGGCATATGAAAGTGCCTGCAACAGACTTAATTCGATGGCAAATGATCTAGCGATGGCAAATCCGGCTCATATTTCAGAGTTGATACAACCGGTCAGTCCGATATTTGAACGAAATATGACTGATTCAGAATATATGGCGAAAGTTGAATTGATTAAGGAAGAAATTAGATCTGGTGAGGCGTTTCAAGTAGTTCTTTCACAAAGATTTTCAATTGATGCAAAGGCTGAGGCACTTGATATTTATCGAGTTCTAAGACTGCATAATCCGAGCCCATATATGTATTTACTTCGCTTTGAGAATGGATTAGAGATTGTTGGTTCCAGCCCAGAGGCGCTTGTGAAGGTGACCAACGGGGAAGTGATGATCCATCCAATAGCCGGGACCCGTAAACGTTCGGCGAATCCTGAGGAAGATGTCGCCCTGGGCGAAGAACTTCTTGCCGACCCTAAGGAAAGAGCAGAGCATCTCATGCTTGTTGATCTTGGCCGAAATGACCTAGGCCGTGTAAGTCAATCGGGAAGTGTTGAAGTAGTTGAGTTCATGCATGTGGAGCGCTATTCCCATGTAATGCACATTGTTTCAACTGTTATTGGAAAGTTGGCTAAGGCGAAATCTGCAGTTGACGCGCTATTTGCTGTTTTCCCTGCTGGAACTCTTTCTGGCGCTCCTAAGCCAAGAGCTATGCAGATTATTGAAGATAATGAACCAACTCGTCGTGCAATTTATGGCGGCACGATTGGCTACCTAGATTTCACTGGCAATATTGATGCTTGTATCGCTATTCGCACCGCAGTAATTAAGAATGGAACTGCTTACGTTCAGGCTGGCGCAGGAATTGTTGCGGATTCAAACCCTGCAATGGAAAATCAAGAGTGTCTAAATAAAGCAGCTGCGGTTTTAGGTGCAATTGCAACGGCTAATGCGATGGTTATAACCCAATGAGAGAGTTAGTGATACTTCTAATCACAACAGTAGTAATCGTTTATTTAATTTTTAGGATTTCAAAGCGTGGAATATCTAAGAAGTACGAACGTAAGTCATCTACTCAAGGAAGACCTAAAAGTGCTTGGAATTCTCTGGATGAAGGGATTGATCCAACCCAATGAGTTCAGTACTAGATTCAATTATTGAAGGAGTTAAAGAAGATGTTGAGCAAAGGCGCATTCCTGTCGCGCAGCTTTTAGAAAAGTTAAGTAGCGCCGAACCAGTTCGAGATGCATTTGCAGCGCTAAGCACTCAAGGCACAAGCGTAATTGCCGAGGTTAAGCGCTCCTCGCCAAGCAAGGGAGATCTAGCCCAGATACCTGATCCAGTCAGGCTTGCAAGTGAGTATAAAGCTGGTGGCGCAAGTGTCATCAGTGTTTTAACTGAACAGCGAAGATTTAAAGGTTCGATAGCAGATTTTGAGGCAGTAAGAGCTGAAGTAGACCTGCCACTACTAAGAAAAGATTTTATTGTCACTGAGTATCAAGTTATCGAGTCGCGCGTAATTGGCGCAGATTTGCAGCTTCTCATAGTTGCTGGGCTTTCAAAGACTGAGCTTAGAGACTTTTACCAAATGAGCTATGAATTAGGAATGAATGTACTAGTTGAGATACACAATGAGCAGGAGCTTGAAGCCGCGCTAGATATTGATGCAAAAATAATTGGGATCAATAGTAGAAATTTGAAGACCTTAGAAGTTGACTCCAAAGCGTTTGATTTACTACTTCCACTTATCCCTGCGGGCAAGATCAAAGTTGCTGAGTCCGGAATTGCTACCCGATTAGACGTGGCTCACATTGAGGAGTTGGGCGGCGATGCAATTTTGGTTGGCGAGACGCTTGTGAAGGCTGCCAATCCAACGATTGGCATTCAAACCTTGCTCGGCCGAGATTGCTAGGATTCTCAGATGATTGAAGACTTCCTCGGCCACTTTGGTCCATACGGTGGACGGTTCGTTCCCGAGGCTTTAATTAATGCACTAGATGAATTAACAGCGGCGCATGAATCGGCCAAAAACGATCCAGTTTTCCAATCTGAATTATCAGAATTACACCGAACATATACCGGAAGACCAAGCATCATTACTGAGGTTAAGCGTTTTGCTGAACATGCGGGCGGCGCAAGAATATTTCTTAAGCGTGAAGATTTAAACCATACTGGCAGCCACAAGATTAATAACGTGCTTGGTCAGGCGCTATTAACAAAGAGGATGGGCAAAAAGAGAATTATTGCTGAAACTGGCGCTGGTCAGCATGGAGTTGCCTCAGCAACTGCAGCAGCTCTTATGGGTCTTGAGTGTGTTGTTTACATGGGTGAAGATGACACCAAGCGACAATCATTAAATGTTGCTCGTATGAAACTACTCGGAGCACAAGTTGTTCCTGTCACTCAAGGATCACGAACGTTAAAAGATGCGATAAATGAAGCGATGCGCGACTGGGTTACGAATGTAGAGACAACACACTATCTTTTGGGAACAGTTGCTGGGCCACACCCTTTCCCAACAATGGTTCGTGACTTCCACCGAGTTATTGGTGTCGAAGCAAGAGCGCAAATGTTGCAGGACATCGGCAGGCTGCCGGATGCTGTCTTGGCTTGTGTCGGGGGCGGTTCAAATGCAATTGGAATTTTCCATCCATTTATAGATGATAAAAATGTCCGCCTGATCGGATTAGAAGCTGGTGGAAGTGGTATTGCCAGTGGAAAGCACGCCTCGACTATTAGCGGTGGAACACCAGGAGTGCTTCACGGAACTAGAACTTACGTGCTTCAAGATGAGAATGGACAGACTGTTGAATCACATTCGATCTCAGCAGGTCTAGATTATCCAGGAGTTGGCCCGGAGCACGCTTATCTGCATGACATTGGTCGTGCTGAATACCGCTCGATAACAGATGCCGAAGCAATGAACGCTTTTAAAATACTTTGCGAAACTGAAGGAATCATTCCCGCAATCGAAACAGCTCACGCATTAGCTGGTGCCATGGATATTGGCAAAGAGCTAGGTAAAGATGCAGTTCTTCTGCTCAATTTATCTGGTCGAGGCGATAAGGATGTGCAAACAGCAGCGGAATATTTTGGAATTCCACTTTAATGAAAACTCTTTCAGAGCTGTTCGTAAAGACAAAAGCGGAAAATCGCGCTGCGCTAATTGGCTACATGCCAGCCGGATTTCCTACAAAAGAAGAATGTATTTTGACAATCAAGGCAATGGTTGCTGGTGGGGTAGATGCCATTGAAATTGGCTACCCATATAGTGATCCAGTAATGGACGGGCCGATAATTCAGGCAGCTGCTGAACTATCACTTGCTAATGGTACGAATGCTGAGGATGTATTTGATATTTTGCAGGCGACAGTAGAGATGGGCGTGCCTGCTGTAGTTATGACTTATTGGAATCCAATTGAGAGATATGGCGTTAAGGAGTTTGCAGCCGAAATAATTAAGCGCGGTGGTTCTGGTGTTATCACTCCTGATTTAACTGTTGAAGAATCTATCGGCTGGAAAGAAGCTTGTGAGATTTCAGCTATAAATCGCATTTACGTAGTTGCTCCCAGCACCACTGATGAGCGTTTACCAAAGGTAGTTACCCAGTGTTCTGGCTTTGTATATGCCGCAAGTTTGATGGGAGTTACAGGTACGCGCACTTCAGTTTCAGGAAATGCTAAGTCTCTAGTCGCTAGGGTTAAAGCAATCACGGCAACCCCCGTTTCTGTGGGACTTGGAGTCTCGACAAAAGAACAAGCTGCCGAAGTCGCGCAATATGCAGATGGGGTGATTGTTGGTTCGGCCTTTATTAAGCAATTGCAGGAAAGTTCAAGCATTGGCGAGGGCCTTGCTAAGGTCGAGAATCTCGCGAAAGAGTTATCTGCAGGAGTTAGAAGGTGAAGGGTTATCAGTCCTGGATTACGCTATTAGGTCGACTGATATTGGGTGGAACGTTACTTGCTGCAGGTTCCTTAAAGATTGGAAATCCGCACGATGCAGCTGCATCGGTTCGAGTTTATGAGCTACTTCCAGTTAGCTTGGCAAATACTTTGGGATATAGCTTGCCCTGGATTGAAATTGGTCTTGCGCTTTTCTTAATTTTTGGAATTTGGGTTCGCCAGGTAGCGATTACTTCTGGAGCTTTGATGGCAATTTTTATTGTGGCGATTGGACAGGCCTGGATTCGAAAGTTGCCAATTAATTGTGGTTGTTTTGGAAATGGTGGAATTACAGCCGATGGCAAAGTCCATGGCCTCACCTATTTCACAGAAATAGTTCGGGATTTTGCCCTAGTTGCTATCGCTTATTACTTGTATCGCTTCCCACAGGGTAAATTGGGACTCGATAAATTTTCTATTGAAGACTTAGAAGAATCGAAACAAGGAGAGTAAATGAATTCCAACGGACCTAAAGTATCGAAACCTTCAAAGGGTGGTGGCGATAAGGGTTTGCGCAACCTTGTAATAGGAATGCTTCTTTTTATTGTTTTGGTTGGAGTTGGATTCAGCGTTTCAACTAATAAGACAAAAACTTCATCAAAATTGCCAGCTAGCGTTTCCAAAGCTGATGGATGGGGAATTGTTTTCAATAAGACAGTTAAGCCACAGATTGATATTTGGGAAGATTTCCAATGTCCAGTTTGTCAACGCTTTGAAGCTGTAAACAACACCTACATAAATGAGATCATAAAGGCCGGAAAGGCGAAGGTAGTTTTTCACCCTATGTCATTTATTGGAAATGAATCTTTGGCTGCAGCAAATGCAGTTGCGTGTGCAAATGATCAAGGCAAATTCCTTGAATTGCATACTCTTCTTTATCAAAATCAAGCAGCTACTGAAAATTCAGGCAAGTTCACTACCGACTTTCTAACGCAAATCGGAAAAGTCGCTGGGATAACCAATACCTTGTACGACAATTGTGTTGTGAAGGGTGATTACGTATTGTGGACAAAGAACATCGAAGGTGATGCGGCTGGAAAGAATATTAACTCCACGCCAACAGTCTTTGTTAATGGCAAGGAATTAGATCGCAAGACTCAATATATGGACGCAGTCGCTTTTAAAAAGGCGCTTTCAGATGCTGGAGTCAAGTAAGACTTAGCGGATGCACAACTTTATCCCAACTCCGAGTAGCTCTTACTTAGAGTTGGGATTTTTTACTATTCACTACTACGCCCTTGCTATTCTTTTGGGAATTGTGATTGCGGTTCTTATAACTAGAGCCCGGTATCAAGATAGTGGCGGGAATCCAAGTGAGATAAATGATTTAGCCCTTGTGCTTATTCCTAGCGGGATAATCGGAGGACGGATTTATCACGTAATAACTTCACCTGATCGATATTTTGGAAAGGGTGGAAATATTTATGACGCTTTCAAAGTTTGGCAAGGTGGGCTTGGAATTTGGGGCGCCATTGCCGCAGGCGCCGGAGTTGGATTTATTTTTTTTAAAAAGCAGAAGTTTTCACTGACTTTTTCCGAATTTGCTGATTCTGTGGCGCCAGCACTCTTGGTTGCGCAGGGGATAGGTCGATTTGGCAATTGGTTTAATGGTGAACTATTTGGACGTCCAACTACGCTGCCTTGGGGGTTAAGGATTCCATTTTCACTTAGGCCAGTGGGTTATGAGCAATTTGAAACCTTCCATCCGACATTCCTTTATGAAGCTATCTGGTGTTTTGCCGGGGCTTTCTTAATTTATCAAAATAAATACTTCAGAAACCTTAAATCAGGACAAGTATTTCTTTCCTACATCTTCATTTACTCAACGGGACGGCTCTGGATCGAATCGATCAGAATTGATTCTGCCCACTTAATTGGGGGTCTTCGGATAAATATCTGGGTGAGCATTATCGCAATTTCTACCTCTGGGCTCATTTTTCTTCGCCGGGAGCGTGCCAAACCAAAAGCTTAAGGTATAAAAGTATTAGAGTAGAGCCATGGCTTTAGAAGATGTTTATCAGCGAAACCTTCATCACAAGGCACACAAAGCTGGATGGTTGCGAGCAGCCGTACTTGGCGCTAACGATGGTCTCGTTGCTACAGCCGCATTAATGATCGGTGTGTCTGCTGCAAAGGGTGGAAGTTTTCTAATAACCGCAGGAGCGGCTGCGATCACCGCAGGTGCAATGTCAATGGCCGTTGGTGAATATATTTCAGTTCGATCACAAAATGATATTGAGGAATCTGATCGTCGACTTGAGATTGAACATTTGGCAGTTGATCCAGAAGGAGAATTTCAAGAATTAATTGAAATCTATATAGGCCGTGGCTTAAGCCGTGAGCTTGCAACTCAAGTTGCAACGGTAATGACAGAAAAAGATGCCCTTGAGGCACATCTACGAGATGAACTCGGACAGTTCGAACACACTAAGGCTCGTCCAGTCCAAGCTTCGATTGCTTCTGCAACTAGTTATATCGCGGGCGGAATAATTCCATTCCTTGGGGCTTTGGCTCCGAGCACTGGCGCAAAAGTATTAAGTATTGTCGTCTTCACCATCATTGGGCTTATCGGGACTGGAATTGTGAGCGCGCGTTTGGCTGGTTCTTCTTACTTAACTACAACCTTGCGCATAGTTTTGGGGGGCTCGGCTGGTATGGCCATAACGGCAGGAATTGGAGCGCTAGTTCACGTTTCAGGCATCTAGTTGCTACTCTTACCCCTCACTAGATGAGGTAAGTCTCGTCTAGAAGTTGTTGGGCCATTGGCGTCCCGACCGTTCATCAGGAGCGATCGTGACATTATTTTCAAATGTGCCAAGTGCGCAAGGTCTTTATGACCCAAACCAAGAGCGTGATGCTTGTGGTGTTGCGATGGTCGCTACTTTAAATAAGACACCCACACATGAAATTGTTTCAAAAGCTCTAACTGCACTTCGCAATATGGAGCATCGCGGTGCTACTGGCGCAGAACCAGATAGTGGCGACGGCGCTGGAATCCTTATTCGAATCCCTGATGAGTTCTATCGCGCAGTTGTAGATTTCAAACTCCCTGAGGCTGGAAAATATGCAACAGGTATATTTTTTATCGATAAGACTTTTGTAGATAAAGCAGCCGTCGAAAAAATTGCAGCCGAAGAAGGCTTAACAATTCTTGGCTGGCGGGTTCTGCCAACAAATTCTTCAGCACTTGGTAAGACAGCTTTGTCAGTTATGCCCAAGTTCGAGCAGCTATTTGTTTCGGGAAATAAGGGCGAAGCAGATATCGAGCTTGACCGTCTTGCATTCTGCTTTAGAAAACGTGTTGAACATAACTACCCGGTATATATTCCTTCGCTATCGGCGCGCACAATTGTTTATAAAGGAATGCTTACCACGCTGCAGTTGGAAGATTTCTTTCCAGATCTCTCTGATGTAAGAACGAAATCACCATTGGCTCTAGTCCATTCAAGATTCTCAACCAACACTTTCCCTTCATGGCCATTAGCCCACCCTTATCGATATATTGCACATAATGGTGAAATTAATACTGTTCGTGGTAATCGAAACTGGATGCGTGCCCGAGAGTCTCTACTTTCAAGTGACTTAATTCCAGGTGATCTCTCTAGACTTTTCCCAATCGTTGATAATGATGGAAGTGATTCTGCGTCATTTGATCAAGTCCTAGAGCTTCTTTACTTGGGTGGACGTTCACTTCCTCACGCAGTTTTAATGATGATTCCAGAGGCTTGGGAAAACCACGCGACCATGCCGCAAAACCGAAAAGATTTTTATGAGTTTCATGCCTCCATCATGGAACCATGGGATGGCCCAGCCTGCATAACTTTCACCGACGGAAACCAAATCGGAGCAGTTCTAGATCGAAATGGTCTTCGACCATCACGTTATTGGGTGACCAAGGATGGTTTAGTCGTATTAGCAAGTGAATTCGGTGTTCTAGACGTTGAACCTGAAAATATTGCAAGCAAGGGTCGATTGCAACCTGGTCGAATGTTTTTAGTTGATATTGAGCAGGGTCGTATTATTGAAGACGGCGAAATTAAAGATGAGCTGGCCGGTGCTGCGCCCTATAGAAAATGGCTCGAGAATGGTTTAGTTGATTTAGAAGATCTTCCAGCACGAGAACATATTGTTTATCCGCATAGCTCTGTTGTTAGACGCCAACGGGCGTTTGGGTATACCGAGGAAGAACTCAGAATCATTGTTACCCCGATGGCCAAGAATGGTGCTGAAGCACTTGGCTCAATGGGAACTGATTCACCAATTGCCGCCCTTTCAGCAAAGCCTCGTCTTTTGTTTGATTATTTCTCCCAGTTATTTGCCCAGGTTACCAACCCACCACTGGATGCTATTCGCGAAGAATTAGTTACAAGTCTTGGCAGCACAATTGGACCAGAACATAATCTTTTGGACCCAGGGCCAGAATCAGTAAAGCAAATTTCACTTAACTTCCCAGTTATTGATAACGATGAACTGGCAAAGATCATTCACGCAAATGCCGATGGCAACCGCCCAGACTTTGAAGCAGCTGTCATTCGTGGCCTTTTCCCGGTGTCTGGTGGGGGAGAAGCGTTAGCAAACCGTATCGAAGAGATTCGATCCGAGGTATCACATGCAATTAAAAATGGTGCCCACGTAATAGTTCTTTCTGATCGTGATGGCGATTCTGAAGACGCGCCAATTCCTTCGTTATTGCTAACCGCGGCTATCCATCACCACCTTATTAGGGAGAAAACGCGTACAAAGGTTGGCTTAGTTGTTGAAACTGGTGAAGTTCGCGAAGTTCATCACATAGCTCTACTAGTGGGATTTGGTGCCGGAGCAGTCAATCCCTATTTGGCAATGGAGTCTGCCGAAGATTTGGTTCGCCAAGGCGTCATAACTGGAATTACACCGGAAAAGGCAGTTGCAAACTTAATTAAGTCACTTCGTAAAGGTGTCTTAAAAGTTATGTCCAAGATGGGAATTTCTACAATTGCTTCTTATACGGGAGCACAAGTGTTTGAAGCAATTGGACTTTCTCAAGAGGTCGTAGACGAATATTTCACTGGTGTTACTTCAAAGTTGGGTGGAATAAGTATCGATGCAATTGCTGAAGAGACAATTAAGCGCCACCACATTGCATATCCACCAGGAGGCGAAGTTCCAGGAACTAAGCGCCTACCTATCGGAGGGGAATATCAATGGCGCCGCGAAGGTGAACCCCATCTATTTGATCCCGAGACTGTATTTGCCTTGCAGCACGCAACTCGCAACAAGCGCTATGACATTTTCAAGCGCTACACAAATCGCGTGGATGACCAATCAAAGCGATTGATGACCCTACGTGGACTCTTTGATTTCAAAACCGGCGTTCGACCACCTATATCAATTGATGAAGTAGAACCTCGCTCGGAGATAATCAAGCGATTTGCTACGGGTGCGATGTCTTATGGCTCAATTTCTTCTGAAGCGCACGAAACTTTGGCTATTGCAATGAACCGAATTGGTGGAAAATCAAACACTGGTGAAGGTGGCGAAGATCCAGCAAGGTTTACTCCGGAAGCAAATGGTGATTCCAAACGCTCTTCTATCAAGCAAGTGGCATCCGGTCGCTTTGGTGTTACAAGTGAATACCTAGTTAACGCTTATGATATTCAAATTAAGATGGCGCAAGGCGCAAAGCCTGGCGAAGGTGGGCAGCTTCCTGGTAACAAGGTTTACCCATGGATCGCAAAAGTTCGCTACTCAACTCCTGGCGTTGGACTCATCTCACCACCACCACACCACGATATTTATTCAATCGAGGATTTAGCTCAACTAATTCACGATTTAAAAAATGCCAATAATCAAGCACGCATTCACGTGAAATTGGTTGCAGAAGTTGGAGTTGGCACTGTCGCCGCAGGTGTCAGTAAGGCGCACGCTGATGTGGTTTTGATTTCTGGCCATGATGGAGGAACTGGCGCTTCACCATTAACTTCCTTAAAGCATGCAGGTGCACCGTGGGAACTTGGTTTAGCTGAGACTCAGCAAACTCTGATGCTAAATGGGCTGCGTGATCGAATCGTCGTCCAGGTAGATGGCCAAATGAAAACCGGTCGAGACATTGTTATTGCAGCATTGCTAGGTGGAGAAGAATTTGGTTTTGCGACCGCGCCACTCGTTGTATCTGGTTGCGTAATGATGCGAGTCTGTCATTTAGACACCTGTCCAGTTGGAGTTGCGACTCAAAATCCAGAACTTCGAAAGAAATTTACTGGGAAACCAGAATTTGTTGAGACATTCTTTGAATACATAGCTGACGAAGTGCGTGAAATTTTGGCAGATCTTGGATTTAAGACTTTACAAGAAGCTATTGGCCAGGTTGATTTCTTAGATACTAAGAAGGCAATTGATCATTGGAAAGCAAGTGGCTTAGATTTAGCACCAATCCTTAGTGCACCAGTATTTGATACAGACGCGCCTCGCAGGAATACGACAACTCAGGATCATGGGCTTGTAAATGCACTAGACAATAAACTGATCGAACTTGCAAAAGATGCCCTTGAATTAAAGAAGGATGTTCGAATCTCCCTGCCCGTGAAGAATGTAAACCGCACGGTTGGAACAATGCTCGGCGCTGAAATTACTCGAAAGTTCGGGGGAGGCGGCCTGCCTGATAACACTATTGATGTGACACTTCACGGAACAGCCGGAAACTCATTTGGCGCGTTTGTTCCAAAGGGATTAACTCTCAGGCTTTACGGAGATGCAAATGACTACGTGGGCAAGGGGCTTTCAGGTGGTCGAGTGATTGTTCGACCTGATGAGAAAGCTTCATTCCTATCTAGTACCAACGTAATAGCTGGAAATGTCATCGGCTATGGCTCAACTTCAGGTGAGATTATGATTCGCGGGCTAGTTGGCGAGCGTTTTTGCGTTCGAAACTCTGGCGCGACTGCAATAGTCGAAGGCGTCGGTGATCACGGTTGTGAATACATGACCGGTGGAATTGCAATTATCCTCGGACAAATTGGTCGTAACTTCGCTGCCGGAATGTCTGGTGGCCGGGCTTTTGTAGTTGACCTTGATGCAAGACTTGTCAATCCAGAGATGGTTGATGTCTTAACTCTTCCAGCTGATCAAGAACCAATCGTTAAAAATTTAATCTCAAATTTCCATGTGGAAACTGGATCGCTAATTGCAAAGGACCTAATTTCTGATTGGGAAAATGCAAAAAGTAGGATTTCTATGGTTATGCCACGAGATTATGCAAGAGTGCTTGCAGCAATGGAGCGAGCAAAGCGTGAAGGACTCCCAATTGAAAAAGCGATTATGGAGGCAATCTAAATGGCAGATCCAAAAGGTTTTTTAACTACGCCCAGAGAGAATCCAAAACGTCGCCCAGTTGATGTTCGAATCAAGGACTGGAAAGAAGTTTATGAGCCGCAAGACTTTGCAGTCCTTCAGAAGCAGGCAAGTCGTTGTATGGATTGCGGAATTCCTTTTTGCCATCAAGGCTGTCCACTAGGAAACTTAATTCCAGAATGGAACGACTTGATTTGGCGTGGGGAAAAACGCGAAGCGATCGATCGGCTACATGCTACAAATAATTTTCCAGAATTTACTGGCCGACTTTGCCCCGCTCCTTGCGAAACTGCCTGCGTCGTGGGAATCAGTGAAGATCCAGTGACCATTAAACAAGTTGAGCTTCGTACTATTGAAGAGGCTTTTGCAAATGGCAATGTCAAACCAATGCCTTCAGAGCGCCTAACTGGCAAAACCGTTGCAGTAATTGGATCTGGTCCAGCTGGTTTGGCTGCGGCGCAGCAACTTACACGCGCAGGACATACTGTCGCTGTATATGAGCGCGCACCTAAGCCTGGCGGATTGCTTCGTTATGGGATTCCTGAATTTAAAATGGAGAAGTCGATTCTTGATCGTCGTATTGACCAAATGGTTCAAGAGGGAACTCGCTTTAGAAATAACGTAAATGTTGGAGTGGATGTAACCGGCACCGAATTGCGAACTCGTTATGACGCAATAGTTCTTGCCGTTGGCTCTACAAATTGGCGCGACATTCAAGCTCCAGGACGCGAACTAAAGGGAATTTATCAAGCGATGGAATTTTTACCTTGGGGAAATAAGCAAGGTTTGGGAGAACTCGAATCTGAACCTCCAATCAATACTGCGGGCAAGCACGTGGTGATTCTTGGTGGTGGCGACACAGGCGCAGACTGTTTAGGAACTTCAATTCGTCAAGGTGCGGCTAGTGTCACACAACTTGAGATTATGCCAAGGCCAACTGAAGAACGACCAAGTTCACAGCCATGGCCAACCTATCCAATGATTTATCGTGTGAGCAGCGCCCATGAAGAATCAGGGGAGCGTTTGTATGCGGTTTCTACCGAAGAATTTATTGGCGATGAGAATGGCAATGTAAAAGCATTAAAAATTGTTGAAACAAAATTAGTCGATGGGAAATTTGAAAAAGTCCTTGGATCAGAAAAGACTATTCCAGCAGACTTTGTATTTCTGGCCATGGGCTTTATTGGTCCTGAAAAATCTGAGTTTCTAAAGCAATTAGAAGTTGAATTTGATGATCGTGGAAATATTAAGCGTGATTCAAAGTTTTGTACTTCACAAGAAGGAATCTTTGTTGCAGGAGACGCTGGACGTGGCCAATCACTCATTGTTTGGGCGATAGCCGAAGGACGTAGCGCTGCTGCGGCGGTAGATGAATTTTTGATGGATGAAACTCAACTCCCAGCGCCAATTTTGCCAACAGATCGTTCACTGACTGTTTAAGACTGTTTAACTCTGAGTTACCCCGTAGTACGTTTCAATTCAGTTCCAATTAGATTAAGGTTGTTCCATGCGTAGAGCGAAGATTGTTTGCACAATGGGTCCAGCAGTTGAGGCACCTGAAAAGGTAGATCAACTTATTGCGGCTGGAATGAATATGGCCCGTTTAAATCTCTCCCACGGGGGATATGAAGAACATCAAGCCCGACTAGACGCCGTTCGCGCCTCTGCTGCCAAAGCCGGCAAAGCTGTAGCAATTCTTGTTGATCTACAAGGCCCAAAGATTCGCTTAGCGCGATTTGAAAACGGCCCACATGATCTTGCCCGTGGTGATATTTTCACAATTACAACCGATGAAGTGCCGGGAACAAAAGACCGCGTTGGAACTACCTATAAAGGGCTGCCCGGTGATTGCAAAGCTGGAGACAGAATTCTTATTGATGATGGAAAAGTTACGGTTGAGGTAATTGAAGTTAAAGGAAATGACGTTGTAACTAAGTGCATCGAACCGGGAGCAGTTAGCAATAACAAGGGAATTAACCTGCCAGGGGTAGCAGTCTCCGTTCCAGCCCTTTCAGATAAGGATCGGGATGATCTTCGTTGGGGACTTCGCGCTGGCGCTGATTTCATTGCACTTTCATTTGTTCGTAGTGCCAAGGACATCGACGATGTTCATCGCATTATGGATGAAGAGGGAATTAGACGCCCGGTAATAGCCAAAATTGAAAAGCCTCAAGCAGTGGATAATCTCGAGGAAATCGTAAAGGCTTTTGATGGAATTATGGTCGCCCGCGGTGATCTCGGTGTTGAAATGCCAATCGAAGAAGTTCCACTTGTGCAAAAGCGGTGCATTACATTGGCTCGCGATGCGGCAAAGCCCGTAATTGTCGCAACTCAAATGCTTGATTCGATGATCACTAATTCACGGCCAACTCGCGCCGAATCAACGGACTGCGCAAATGCTGTTTTGGATGGCGCTGACGCGTTGATGCTTTCAGGTGAAACAAGTGTTGGTGACTTTGCCATCGAAGCAGTTGTAACAATGGCTCGGATAATCGAACGAACCGAAGAAGTTATGCTTGATCGAATTCCAGGTTTAACTAATGCCCCAAAGTCTAAGGGTGGAGCTATAACCAAGGCAGCCGTTGATGTTGGAGCGATAGTGGGAGCTAAATATCTTGTTGCCTTTACTCAAAGTGGTGATTCAGCAAGACGGATGTCGCGCCTTCGCTCACCGATAAAAATTTTGGCACTAACACCAGAGAATTCGGTCTATAACCAACTCGCGCTTTCTTGGGGTGTTGAGCCAATGATTACACCTATGGTTTCACATACCGATGAAATGGTTAAGCAAGTAGATTCGATTTTGATAGATTCAAAGCGCGCGGCTAAAGGTGAAAATGTAATTATCGTTGCAGGCTCACCTCCCGGGATTCCTGGATCGACCAATGCGATGCGAGTTCACCGGGTTGGCGATGCTGTAGATGCGGTAGCCCCCGCCTATAAAAAGTAGTTCTAGCCTTCCTTTGGATTCGTTACAATAAGTATCGAAGCAGCGCCTCGGTACTCCAACGGTAGAGAGGGCGGACTCAAAATCCGCACAGTGTCGGTTCAAATCCGACTCGAGGCACATGACTAGCAATAATGAAATTACACCAGCACGAATACTCGTGGCTGAAGATGAAGCGTTGATCCGTCTAGATTTAGTCGAGATGTTAACCGAAGCGGGTTATGAAGTTGTTGCGCAAGCGACCAATGGCGTGGAAGCGATTTCCCTTGCCAAACAATTCAAGCCAGATTTAGCAATTCTTGATGTCAAGATGCCAGAGATGGATGGAATTACTGCAGCCGAGCAAATTATTGAAATTGCTCCAGTTTTAATGCTCACCGCTTTTAGTCAACGAGATTTAGTTGAGAGAGCCAGAGATGCAGGAGTGATGGCCTATGTTGTTAAGCCTTTTAGCATCGGTGACCTAACTCCCGCAATTGAGATTGCGATGAGCCGACATTTGCAGATGCGAGCACTTAGCGATGAGGTAGCCGATCTTCACGAGCGACTGGAAAGCCGCAAGTTAATAGACCGTGCCAAGGGGATATTGATGCAGGCGCTAAATCTCTCCGAGCCCGAGGCCTTTAGTTGGATTCAGCGGGCGGCTATGGACCGGCGGATTAGTATGAAGGCGGTCGCTGAGGCCGTAATCTCCCCAGATTCAGTTCCCGAGCGGTAATTTCACGCTCAATTCTGCTAAGTAACAATCGTATTAAGAGTGGCGAATTTGGCTAATTCAGATTGAGTTAACCCTAAGTTCACCTATACCCTTGCCATCTCCCTGTCCCGGGATGGAAATACAAGTCTGTAGAAATACAGAAAAACAGGAAGGTCTACATGAACAAGAATACAAAGCGCATTCTTGGCGTTGTAGGTACAGCTGCTCTTGCTTTGGCAACAGTTGTTTCTACTTCTGCACAAGGTGCAGTTACTTCAGTATCTCTCGTGTTTCAAGGACCACTTTCAGGTGGCGAAGCACTAGCAGGCCAAGATGAACTTCTTGGAACACTTACAGCACTGCAGATGTACAACGATTCAAAGCCAGCGATTAAGGTAAACCTAATCAAGGCTGACGATCAAGGAGATCCAGCAGTTGCAGGTCCAGTTTCACAAGGTATCGCATCAAACAAGTCTGTTGTCGGTATCGTTGGTAGCGCTTATTCAGGTGCAACTATTGCTTCATTCCCTGCTTACAAGGCAGCTGGAATTCCAATGGTTTCACAATCAGCTACTCGTGTAACACTTACAGATCCAAAGTCACCAGACAATGGATATCCAATTTTCCACCGTGTCGTTCCTCCAGATTCACTACAAGGAACATCACTTGTTAAGTGGGCAACAGAAGGCGTTACATCTCCAAAGGTGTACGTTCTAGATGACCTACAAACATACTCAACTGGTCTAGTTGAATACTTGGCTCCACAAATGAAGAAGCAGTCATTAACAGCTGTTGCTTATAGCCACCAGCCAAAGGGAACAACTGATTACACTTCAGAGGTTTCAAAGATTAAGGCTTCAGGCGCAAACGTAGTTATCTACGCTGGTTACTATCCAGAAGCAGGCGCACTTGCTAAGGCTCTAAAGGATGGCGGATACAAGGGTGTTCTAGCTTCAGGCGACGGAACTGTTAACACAGGTTTCATCACTGGTGCTGGCGCAGCTGCAGCTGAAGGCGTACGTCTAACAGCTCCAGATCTACCATTCACACTAGTAGCTACAGATGAACAAAAGGCTGCTTATACAAAGGCAACCGGAGAAGCAATCTCTAAGGCAGATGCACACACATACGTCGTATCATCATTTGATGCTACAAACGTATTCCTTGCTTGCATCAAGTCAGGAAAGATCACACGTCCAGGAATCCAAACATGTATCGCGAACAACAAGTTCGATACTTTGGCTGGCGTAAAGGTTAAGTTCGACCGCTATGGCGACATTGTCGGTGGAGCTCCAATCGGAGGCTTCCTTGTAAAGGGTGGCGTTATTACTTATAAGGGCGCTAAGTAACTCTTAGTCGTACTTAAGTAGTAAAAGTTTGACGAGATCTCGAACTGCTTTTAGAAATAGAAGCAGTTCGAGAACCTCTTATTTATAGCCCTCATAAGAATTCGAAAAGAGCCTGATGAATTTCTCGGTAGTTGTAAATCAATTTTGGCCATTATTAATAAATGGTCTGGCAGTTGGCCTTATTTACGTATTGATTTCCCTCGGTTACACCATGGTTTATGGAGTACTTCGCTTGATTAACTTCGCGAACTCCGAAATCTTCATGGTAGGTACTTTTGCCACCGTAATTGTTACCCGAGATATTTTTAAATTTACAAGCGCTCACGATGCGCTACATGGATTCAAATTAGTCGCTACATTGCTTCTGATCCTGCTAGCTTCAATGCTATTTTCCGGCGTTACAGCTGTCTTGGTTGAACTAGTTGCTTATCGTCGCTTGCGATCAAAGGGTACAAACCGTTTGGCAAGTTTGATCTCGGCAATTGGCACTTCAATCATGATTTCAGAGGGTGTCCGTATTTTGACCAAATCTGCTCCAGTTCCTACGCCACGCTTGCTCACAAAATTTAACTTAATTTCTATTGGGGGAGTCGACATCCGTATCGATACTTTCCTAGTAATCATCTCAGCTGCGCTAATTTTCTTTATGGTTGATCGTTTTGTCACCAAGACTTTACTTGGTAAAGCGATCCGCGCAGTGTCGATGAGCGAAGAAACTTCAAAGCTGATGGGTGTAAACCTAAATCGAGTAATTTCAGCTACCTTCCTAATCGGAGGGCTAGTTACAGGCGCAGCAGCTTTTCTTTATATGCAGGTTTATGAAACTACGGTCTTCAATGTTGGATTCAACCTAGGACTAGCAGCCTTTACCGCAGCTGTACTTGGTGGCATCGGAAATATTCGTGGTGCTTTCTACGGTGGTTTAACTCTTGGATTATTTGAGCAGTACGCCTCAGCAATCATCGGTGGGCAATGGAAGGCCGTCACAGTTTTCTCAGTTCTAGTTCTAGTTCTTCTATTCAAGCCAAATGGTTTGTTTGGCGAAGCTATTCAGCAAAGTAGGGTCTAAGCAATGGTTAATTTAAGAGATAAAGGCGCAGCACTTTGGGAAGGTTGGAACCGTCCAAAGCGAGTTGCCTTCGTAATTATTCTCATTGGACTAGTTGGGCTTCTTCCATACGGCGGAGATTTCTCATTTACTAGTTTCTTGAACACTCCAATTAGTTCATATCAAGCGGTATTGGTTTATCCAGTAGGTATGTATGTATTGATGGCCCTTGGTCTAAATATTGTTGTTGGAAAGAGTGGTTTGCTCGATTTGGGTTATGTCGCATTCTTTGCAATCGGAGGCTACACAGCTGGAATTCTTGGAACTAGGACTCATCTAAATACCTGGGAAATTCTGCCAATCGGTATGGGAACGGCAATGATTGCCGGTGTGCTACTTGGACTTCCAACCTTGCGCCTTCGGGGTGACTACCTAGCAATTGTTACTCTAGGCTTTGGAGAAATCGTTCGCATCGTTGCTCTTAATACCCAGTCAATTGGCGCATCAACTGGTATTCCAAGCATCCCAACTCCACCAAAAACTTTTGGTATCAAGTTTGACATCGTCCACAACACCTCTTATTTCTGGGTTGTATTGATCCTTATTCTTCTTGTCATCTGGATGATTCGCCGATTTACAGTCCGTCGCCCAGGCCGTGCATGGGAAGCTATTCGCCAAGACGAAGATGTTGCCATCTTGATGGGTGTCCCAATTCTTCGCTATAAAGTTTGGTCTTTCAGTATTGGAGCTGCTGTTGGCGGAGCTGCGGGAGTTATCTTCGCTTCTAAGACACAATACGTGGCCCCAAATATGTTTACCTTTAACGTTTCGGTATTGATCCTTTCCTGCGTTGTATTTGGTGGAATGGGAAATATGTGGGGCGTAATTCTCGGTGGCGTGCTTCTTGCTTATCTTCCGGAGCGTATTCGCTTCATTTCAAATGCCCGACAGTTAGTATTTGGAATTGCACTTGTTTTGATTATGAATCTTCGTCCCGACGGTCTATTGCCTCGCAAGAAACGTGAAAAATTAGGCGCAGCAAAGAAGGCGGGCGAATAATGAGCGAAAAGATTCTTGAACTAAATAATGTCACTATGCAGTTTGGTGGAGTTAAGGCACTCGATAGCGTTAATTTCCATGTGAACAAGGGAGAGATTTGCGCACTAATCGGACCTAACGGTGCCGGTAAGACCACAATCTTCAATGTAATCACCGGTGTTTATAAGCCAACTTCAGGTGAAATTAACTTCAATGGCAAAAGCCTTATTGGGCTTAAGCGAAACAAGATTACGGCTCGTGGCGTGGCGCGTACCTTCCAAAATGTTCGTCTCTTTGGAGATATGACTGCGCTAGAAAATGTCATGACCGCTACCGACGTTCATAAGAAATCTGGACTTGTGGGTGCACTATTTGGAACTCCTCGCGCCCGTCGCGAAGAAAAAGCAGGCCGTGCTCGTGCGCACGAACTACTTGAGTTTATGGGCATTGATCATCGCTCAGACCAGCTCGGACGAAATCTTCCATACGGCGATCAGCGTCGCCTAGAAATCGCACGTGCCCTTGGAACCGAACCGGAGATTGTGCTTCTAGATGAGCCAGCCGCTGGTTTTAATCCTGCAGAAAAAGTTGCTTTGGCAAATACGATTAAAAAGATTCGTGATGCGGGATATACCGTTTTGCTTATCGAACACGACATGTCACTAATCATGGGTATCTCAGATCGAGTTTCAGTTTTGGACTTCGGACGTAAGATCGCTGATGACATTCCATCTGTAGTTCAGAACGATCCAAAGGTTATTGAGGCATATTTAGGAGCACCAGCTGATGCGTCTTGAAGTTAAAGATTTAAGAGTTCAATACGGCAAGATTGAAGCTATTAAAGGAATTTCATTCACTGTTGAACAGGGTGAGATTGTTACTTTGATTGGGGCAAACGGCGCTGGTAAGACCACAACTTTAAAGACAATTTCGGGGCTGCGTGCTGTTGCCAGTGGATCAATTACTTACAATGGCGAAGACATCTCAAAGGTCCCAGCACATGAGCGCGTTAATCTTGGAATTTCACAAGCCCCCGAGGGCCGTGGAATCTTTCCTGGAATGACAGTTCTTGAGAATCTTGAAATTGGAAAGTACTCACGTAAAGACCGCAAGAATGAGATGGATGAAGATCTCGAGAAGGTTTACCATCTTTTCCCAAGACTTAAAGAACGTGTTAGTCAGGCTGGTGGAACTCTTTCTGGTGGCGAGCAGCAGATGTTGGCCATTGGTCGTGCGCTTATGGCTCGCCCAGATGTATTGCTCCTTGATGAACCTTCAATGGGCTTAGCGCCGATGATGATTCAAAATATCTTCAACATCATCACTTCGATTAATAAGGAACTTGGAACAACGATTTTGCTAGTCGAGCAAAATGCCCAACAAGCACTTCAACGTGCACACAGAGCATATGTTCTAGAAACTGGAAAGATTGTTAAAGAGGCAAAGGCTAGTGACTTGCTAAATGATCCGGCTGTTAGAGCTGCATACCTAGGTACTGGCGCAGAATCTGGCCATCACTAATAACTAAGTTCGTTCTGCGAGGATTAGACAAGTTATTCTCGCAGTGCAAGTTCTTTCGCCTTGCTCGTTGGTGATCTCAACTTGATAGCTGCACATTGTTTTCCCAAGTGAAATAGCAGTTGCAACCCCGGTTACAAATCCGCTCATGGCTGACTTATGGTGTGTTGCATTTATGTCTACACCAACGATTCGACGATCTGGACCGGCATGCAATTGGGTTCCAATTGACCCAAGGCTTTCAGCCAATACAACATTGGCACCACCATGTAATAAACCAATTGGCTGGGTGTTTCCCTCCACTGGCATCCGAGCAACCATTCTCTGTGGTGAGGCTTCCAATATTTCGATCCCCATCTTTTTATCCAGCGCTCCGCTGCCACGCTCTTGGACGATCTTAAGGAAATCACTCATGTGTGCAAGTCTAACCAATAGACTGCCGTGAAATGAGCGCTGAGAAGAGACTTTTATTAATTGATGGGCATTCACTTGCCTATCGCGCCTTTTATGCCCTACCCGTAGAGAATTTTGCGACTGCTAGTGGCCAACCAACAAATGCTATTTATGGTTTCGCCTCAATGCTCATAAACCTCATTGCATCTGAGAAGCCCACCCATATTGCGGCAGCCTTCGATGTTTCTCGCAAGACTTTTAGAAGCGAGCGATTCCCAGAATATAAAGCAAATCGTTCGGCGACTCCTGATGAATTTAGATCACAAACTTCCTATCTATTCGAATTAGTGCATGCATTTGGGATTAGGCACTTCGCCGTGGAGGGATTTGAAGCAGATGACATTATTGCGACCTTTGCAAAGCGCGCCGAGAAAGATGGGTTTGAAACTCTTATCTGCACTGGTGATAGAGATTCATTTCAGTTGGTTAATCAAAATACAACAGTCTTATATCCAAAACGTGGAGTTACAGATCTTGCGAGAATGACTCCAGAAGAAGTTGAAGTTAAATATGGTCTCACTCCAGCCCAGTACCCAGACTTTGCAGCCCTGCGTGGCGATCCAAGTGATAACTTGCCATCGATCCCTGGCGTTGGGGAGAAAACGGCCGCTAAATGGATTGTTGAATATGGATCGCTCGAAAAATTGATAGCAAATGCTGACAAAGTTCCTGGTAAAGCAGGGGATTCATTTCGATCAAATATTGAAAACGTATTACTAAATCACGAGCTCACACACCTTCGCAGTGATATGGAAATAGAAACCCAAGTTTCTGAACTTAAATGGGACGGCGTCGATAATCTTGGCCTAGGTGCGCTCTTGGATAAATTAGAGATTAAAGCACTAAAGGAACGCGTAAAGAGTATTGGCGGTTCAATTACTGATTCTGAGAAAAAAGAGATACCTAAGAAGATCGTAATAAATCCAAAATTTAAAGAAATCTCAGACTCTGATTTGTCAGACCTAATTGCTAAAAATATGAATCCGATCGCAGTTGATTTTATGGTGATCGATGGAGTCATAACAGAATATGCGGTTTGTCTTGACGGAATTCAGGCCTATGTAGTACGTAGCTCAAAATTTGGAACTTGGTTTGCCGACGAAAAGGTATCTAAATACGTCCACGGTGGCAAGGAAATCTCTAGAAGTTATCCTCTGTCTGGAATAATTTTTGATACAGAGTTAGCTGCATATCTTTTAAATCCAGGAACTAGAAATCTGGATCTTTCGGATTTAACGGAAAGATTCTTAGGAGTTGTTAATGCTGAGCAAGCGGAGTCACTCTTTTCAGAATTCGATGGCAGTGGTTGTGTAAATATCTCGCACTTGGTGCCGGTGCTTAAAGAAGAGTTAGTTTCTAGAGACATGCTAAAGCTGCTAAGTGAACTAGAAATTCCTGTTTTGATTGAGCTCGCACAAATGGAAAAGACTGGGGTAGGCGTAGATCTAGCCAAACTTGAAGAATTGAGTACTTTTTTTAGAGGGGAAGTAGATCGAGAGACAAAAGGTGCTCATGAACAAGCAGGCAAGGAGTTCAATGTCGGATCTCCCAAGCAACTTCAGTCAATTCTCTTTGGTGAATTAGATCTTCCAAAAACTAAGAAAATCAAGACTGGTTTCACGACTGATGCCGAAAGCTTAGACTGGCTTTTTGCAAAGACTAAACACCCAATTTTGCAGCACTTACTTAGAATTAGAGAAACTTCAAAGCTTGCAACCACCGTGCAAGGTTTGATTGATTCGGTCGGCAGTGATGGCCGAATTCACACAATTTTCCAACAAACAGTAACTTCAACTGGACGCCTTTCATCGACTAATCCAAATTTGCAGAATATTCCCGTGCGTACAGAGGAGGGTCGCAGAATTCGGGATTGTTTCATATCCCAAACACCATATGAGACTTTACTGACTGCTGATTACAGCCAAATAGAAATGCGAATAATGGCGCATCTTTCAGAAGATAGAAACCTGATTGAAGCTTTTAAGATGGGTGAGGACCTTCACTCAACAGTGGCTTCTCTAGTTTTTGGTGTGAAGGCAGATGAGGTTGACCCCGAAATGAGAAGACAAATTAAAGCGATGTCTTATGGCTTGGCCTACGGTTTATCTTCCTATGGATTAGCGCAACAATTGAATCTATCCCCAACCGATGCTGCGATTTTGATGGATAAGTATTTCACTAGATTTGGCGGAATTCGAGATTACTTAAAGAAGGTCGTTGATGTTGCAAGAGATAAGGGATACACCGAAACAATTATGGGGCGAAGGCGCTATCTACCAGATTTGAATCATGAGATTAAAGCAAGAAGAGAAGTCGCGGAGAGAGCGGCATTAAACGCTCCCATTCAAGGCTCGGCAGCTGACATAATCAAAGTTGCGATGCTAAATGCACAACATGCGATGGATTTGGCAAAAATGAAATCAAGAGTGTTGCTTCAAGTTCATGATGAACTTATCTTTGAAGTTGCCATAGGGGAGACCGAGCAGCTTTCAAAATTAGTACGCGAACAAATGGGAAATGCTTGCGCTCTTTCAGTCCCGCTAGATGTAAATATTGGTATTGGTAAGAGTTGGGATTTAGCAGCACACTAATGATTTTTATCAAGATTAGTTGCAACTGCCTGAATATCCGTTTCCTGCGACGGTAACTGATCTGCCGCCAACAAAAGATTAAAACCAAACAGCGTGGTAATGAATCCACAAAAAATGCAAATTGTGTATAGCGCCAACGCAAATCGCGGGGAGTAGTGCTGACTAAGTGCACCGCCAAACATCGAGCCAATTGAAGCTGCGGTTCCTTCAAAAGTCCATAGCCAGCCGATTGCACCAGCGGCTGATCCCTGCGGTCTTACTGCCTCAACAATTTCCCAGTAGAAGACCATTTGAGCTCCGACAATTAGTCCTAGCAGGGCGGCAACAACTATTAATGACCAATCAGGATTAGCTAGACAAAGAGGAATGGAAATTAAGACCCAAATGGAATAAGTCTTTCTAAATGCGCGAAGAGGTGAATTGTGTTTTGAAATAATTCCAGCTACCAAGCTACCTACAATATTTGCAGCAGCTAAAGCGCCGAAAATCCATCCAGCCCGATTCTCAACGTGATATGTAGTAGCCAGGGATGGTATGCCAATGTCGAATGCACCAGTTCCAATTCCAATGAAAATTGCCTCCATTATGAGTAGACGAATAGCAGGCAAGGTCAAAATATGCCTTGCTCCTTTGACCTTTGCTTCCGGAATCCACTTCCTAGCTGACTTTTGAAATGAAAGTGAGTAAGCCCCAGTGAACATTAAAACGCCACAAAGATTTAGCGCAAAAGATGGGTGCGAGGAGAGCGCTAACGTGGTGGCGAGAATTGGTCCGATAATTCCAGTAACACTTTGTACTGCCGTATCAACAGCATAGGTAGGGCGAAGAAGCTCATTAGGAACGACAAACTTCCAAAGTGGACGGACCGCCATATTGATTGGAGGAGCAAAAGCACCGAAGGCAAAAGATAAGAGAAGCAAGAGCGCCTTGCCATGAGAATGATTAAACCAAATAAGCAATAGTGCGAAGAGCGGTGAGAGTAAGCGCAAAGGTAAACGTAAGCCACTTCGATCAATAATTGATGAACGTAGGCCTGCGGTCATTGAGGCGGCGGCGCCATTTAATCCGACCGCTAAACCAGCAATTGAAAGTGAATCAGTGCTTTGATGAACCTTGAAGAAAATGGCTAGCGAAACCATGCCATAGGCAAGGCGCGATGGAGCTGATGAGAGGAGCAATCCACGGGCTTGCGATAGTTTCAAAATCGCGGTGTACCTGCTCATTTACGCATCATATCTCTCGGTTTTGACCGCGGCGAAGGACCCAAGTAACCTTGGGACTTCGCGGATCAGCCAGATTCGAAATGTCCCTATTCCTACTACTTTCTATCCCTACGGAGAATTTTGACCCCTACACAAATTGCAGTAAATGACATTGGCTCAGCCGAAGATTTCCTTGCCGCTATTGAAGGCACAATTAAGAATTTTAATGATGGTGACCTAGTAATTGGAACCGTTGTTCAGATCGATCGCGAAGAAGTTCTACTTGATATTGGTTATAAGACCGAAGGTGTAATCCCTTCTCGTGAACTTTCGATCCGCCACGATATTGATCCATCAGAGATCGTTTCAGTGGGCGACCGCGTAGAAGCACTTGTTATTACTAAGGAAGATAAAGAAGGTCGCTTAATCCTTTCCAAGAAGCGTGCTCAGTACGAGCGTGCTTGGGGCGAAATTGAAGGCAAGAAAGAACGTGACGAAGTTGTTACTGGAACTGTTATCGAAGTTGTTAAGGGCGGCCTAATCGTTGACATTGGTCTACGTGGCTTCCTTCCAGCATCGCTAGTTGAAATGCGGCGAGTACGAGATCTAACTCCGTATATTGGCAAGCAGGTTGAAGCTCGTATCATCGAGTTAGACAAGAATCGCAATAACGTCGTTCTTTCACGTCGTGCATTCCTTGAGCAAACTCAATCGGAATCACGTACCACTTTCCTAAATCAACTACAAAAGGGCCAAGTGCGTTCTGGCGTAGTTTCTTCAATTGTAAACTTTGGAGCATTCGTTGATCTAGGTGGTGTTGATGGTCTAGTTCACGTATCTGAGCTTTCATGGAAGCACATTGATCATCCAAGTGAAGTTGTAGAAGTTGGCGATGAAGTAACTGTCGAAGTTCTAGAAGTTGACTTCGAACGTGAGCGCGTATCACTTTCACTTAAGGCAACTCAAGAAGATCCTTGGCAAGCATTTGCTCGCACACACACCATTAACCAAGTTGTTCCCGGTGAAGTAACCAAGCTCGTTCCTTTCGGCGCTTTCATTCGTGTATTTGAAGGAATTGAAGGTCTTGTTCACATTTCAGAGTTGGCAGAACGCCACGTAGAGATTCCAGAACAAGTTGTACAAGTTGGCGACGAATTATTCGTAAAGATCATCGATATCGATCTCGAGCGTCGTCGTATTTCACTTTCTCTAAAGCAAGCTAATGAAGGACACGAAGTTGAGGTTGAAGCATTTGATCCAACTCAGTACGGAATGGCTGCTCGTTACGATGCTGAAGGTAACTTCATCTACCCAGAAGGTTTCGATGCAGATACTCAAGAATGGCGTCCAGGATTTGAGACCCAACGCGAAGAGTGGGAGCGTCAATACGCTGAAGCCCAATCTCGCTTCATGGCTCACCGTAAGCAATCTCAAGAGGCCAAGGCCGCAAATGATGCAGCAGAAACTGTTGCAGAATAAAGCCTTAGCGAATAAATAGAGTTAAAGGCCCTGACCTCGGTCGGGGCCTTTACCATTTCTATGCCCTTACTGCATCAGTAGGAATAAATAGATAGAGTTATTACGTGTTAAAAGTAGCGCTCACCGGGGGTATTGGCTCTGGCAAATCTCTTGCAGGAGAATACTTTGAATTAATTGGTGCAACAGTTGTTGACTCAGATCAATTGGCGCGCGATGTTGTTGAGCGAGGAACTGAAGGTTTTGATGAAATCCTCTTAGCTTTTGGCGATGAGATATTACTTAATGGAAATCTTGACCGGCGAAAATTAGCTGGACTGATATTTGATGATCCAGTCGCCAAAGCCAAACTTGAAGAGATCGTCCACCCACGCATTCAATCAGCATTGGAAAATATAGTCTCCGAATGTGCGCCAGGGACAGTTCTAATTTATGAAATTCCGCTCCTATTTGAAACGGGGGGATCTAATCGATTTGACTACGTAATCACAGTTTCCGCACCGCTGGAGATTCGCACCAAGAGGCTATTAGAGCGTGGACTGAAGGGCTATGAGATCGAAAAGAGGCTAACTGCCCAGGCTTCAGATGTACAGCGCGAATCCATTGCCGACTGCGTCTTTACCAATTCTGGAGAAGCCGATCTTCTGTTGCGTCAAGTCGAGAACATTTATGAAGATGTTTTACTGCCTAAAGCTCGCGAGAACTCCAAGTAGATATGCGAGCGATAACTGACCTACAGCGAAAAGTAAATCCCTTTGAAGTCATAAGTGATTACATTCCAGCCGGTGATCAGCCTGCTGCGATAGCAGAATTAGCAAAGAGACTTAGAGCTGGGGAAGAGAACGTTGTCCTTCTTGGTGCTACAGGAACTGGAAAATCTGCAACGACCGCTTGGTTAATCGAAGAATTACAACGTCCCACATTAGTTCTAGCGCCCAATAAAACCTTAGCCGCACAATTGGCCAACGAATTTAAAGAACTTCTGCCAAACAATGCAGTTGAGTATTTTGTTTCTTATTATGACTACTACCAGCCAGAAGCTTATGTTCCCCAAACAGACACATTCATCGAAAAGGATAGCTCGGTAAATAGTGAAGTGGAGCGACTTCGACACTCGGCTACAAATTCTTTGTTAACTCGCAGAGATGTAATTGTTGTAGCCACAGTCTCTTGTATTTACGGCCTGGGAACACCACAAGAGTACGTGGATCGAATGGTTAGATTGAGAATAGGCGATCGCATCGAACGAAATACACTTTTGCGTAAATTTGTAGATATTTTATACAAGCGAAATGACATAGCATTCGAGCGCGGCACCTTTAGAGTTCGCGGCGATACCATTGAAATAATCCCTATGTACGAGGAACTGGCTTTGCGTATTGAAATGTTCGGGGATGAGATTGAGAAAATTACAACACTTCATCCTCTAACTGGCGAGATAATTCGCGATGAAGAAGAGATGTACATCTTCCCTGCAAGTCACTATTCAGCAGGTCCTGAGACAATGAAGCGGGCCATATCTGAGATTCAAAACGATATGGAAGTAGCGGTTGATAAATTTGAGCGTCAAGGTAAATTGTTAGAGGCCCAACGATTACGAATGCGGACTACCTTTGATATTGAAATGATGCAGCAATTGGGTTTTTGTTCTGGAATTGAGAACTATTCAAGACATATCGACGGTCGCGGAGCTGGATCCCCGCCCAACTGCTTACTTGATTATTTCCCCGAGGACTTCCTAGTTGTTATCGATGAGTCGCACGTTACTGTGCCACAAATTGGAGCAATGTATGAGGGAGATGCTTCAAGAAAGCGCACACTAGTAGAACACGGATTTAGATTGCCTAGTGCAATGGATAATAGACCGTTAAAATTTGATGAATTCGTAGAGCGAAAAGGCCAGACAGTTTACTTATCCGCGACACCAGGTAAGTATGAACTTGAAAAGACAGCTGGAGAATTTGTCGAACAAGTAATTCGTCCGACTGGGCTAGTTGATCCACAAATTATTATCAAGCCGATCAAGGGGCAGATAGATGACTTATTTGATGAAATTAATATTCGAGCAGCCAAAAATGAACGTGTATTGGTAACTACGCTCACAAAAAAGATGTCAGAGGATTTAACAGATTATCTTCTTGAGAAAGGTGTTCGAGTTCGTTATTTACATAGTGAAGTTGATACTTTAAGAAGAGTTGAATTACTTCGTGAACTACGAAGCGGTGAATACGATGTTTTAATAGGAATTAATCTATTGCGAGAAGGCTTAGATCTGCCCGAGGTTTCATTGGTAGCCATTTTAGATGCGGACAAACAGGGCTTCCTTAGGTCTGCCACTTCATTAATTCAAACGATTGGTCGAGCAGCTCGAAATGTCTCTGGCGAGGTCCACATGTATGCCGACAGCATCACTCCAGCGATGGAGAAAGCAATCGATGAGACTAATCGCAGACGTGAAAAGCAAGTGGCCTACAACACCGAGCGGGGTATAGATCCGCAACCATTGCGAAAGAAGATTGCCGATATCACCGATCTAATTACCAAAGAAGTACAGGATACTGAGCAGCTATCCGGCGGCAAAAAGGGTGGGTCAATAATTCCGGCTTTAGGATTTGCAAGCAAAGACGCGCATTCCCTGCCAAGACAAGAGTTGATTGGTCTCATAGAATCCCTCACGGACCAAATGAAGTCTGCTGCTGGTGAGTTGCAATTCGAATTAGCCGCCAGACTTCGTGACGAAATCAGAGAGCTCAAAAAAGAGCTCCGCGGAATGGAAGAGGCTGGCACTTGAGCGCTGATCGTTTAATTGTTCGTGGCGCGCGAGAGCACAATCTCAAGAATGTATCGATTGATTTACCAAGAAATGCACTTGTAGTTTTTACTGGTTTATCTGGTTCAGGTAAGTCTTCACTTGCTTTCGATACCATTTTTGCTGAGGGTCAACGTAGATACGTTGAATCTTTATCAGCTTATGCTCGCCAGTTTCTCGGACAGATGGATAAGCCGGATGTAGATTTTATCGAAGGGCTTTCCCCAGCTGTTTCTATTGACCAGAAGTCAACCAATCGCAACCCGCGTTCCACTGTTGGCACAATTACCGAAGTTTATGATTACTTGCGTCTTTTATTTGCAAGAGCTGGGCGTCCGCATTGTCCTAACTGTGGGAAAGCAATAGCCAAGCAGACTCCGCAGAATATTGTTGACCAAATTCTTGCGATGACTCAGGGAACTAAGTTCTTAATCCTTGCACCAGTTATCCGAGCTAGAAAAGGTGAGTTCCTCGATTTGTTTAAGGACTTCACAACTCAGGGATTTGCTCGAGTGCGAGTAGATGGAGTGGTTTACGCAATTGCAGATGTTCCAAAACTTAAGAAGCAAGAAAAACACACTATCGAAGTAGTAGTAGATCGCATGACCGTAAGCGTGGAGTCTAAGACTCGTTTGACCGACTCGATTGAGACCGCTCTTCGATTGGCAAACGGGTTGGTTATTTTAGATTTTGTTGACCTGAAGGCAGGTTCACCTGACAAGGAACGCACCTATAGCGAGCATATGGCTTGCCACGATTGCGAATTATCTTTTGAAGAATTAGAGCCGCGTTCATTCTCATTTAATTCACCTTTTGGCGCTTGCCCTGAGTGCACTGGAATTGGAACAAGACTAGAAGTCGATGAAGAATTAGTTATTCCTGATGACGACTTATCTATCTCAGAAGGTGCCATTGCACCTTGGTCGGGTGGTCAGTCCTCGGAGTATTTCCAGAGACTACTTGAAGGGCTGGCAGGAGAATTAAAGTTCTCCCTTACAAATCCGTGGAAGAAATTGCCAGCTAAGGCTAAAGAGGCAGTACTTCATGGTTGGGACTACGAAGTTCATGTTAAGTATAAGAATCGCTATGGGAGAGTCAGAAACTATTCAACAGGCTTTGAGGGTGTTGTTGCTTTTATCGAGCGACGACATTCTGAAACTGATAGTGATTTTTCACGTGATAAGTATGAAGCGTATATGCGCGAAACCCCATGCCCAGTTTGCAAGGGAACTCGATTAAAGCCAGAGGTTCTGGCAGTAACTATTGGAGATAAGAGCATCGCGGAAATCTGTGAGCTTTCAATTGCAGATTGTGCTGAATTTTTAAAGAAGGTTTCTCTTAGCGCTAGGGAAAAGCAGATTGCCGACCGAGTTCTAAAAGAAGTTCACGCAAGACTTGGTTTTCTCCTAGATGTCGGCCTTAATTATCTTTCCTTAGCGCGGCCTGCTGGAACTCTCTCAGGTGGTGAGGCACAAAGAATTCGTCTCGCAACCCAGATTGGTTCTGGCCTGGTTGGAGTTCTATATGTTCTAGATGAGCCAAGTATTGGTCTTCATCAACGCGATAACCGTAAATTGATTGACACGTTAACCCGACTTCGAGATCTGGGAAATACGCTAATTGTTGTGGAGCACGACGAAGATACGATTCGAACAGCCGATTGGATTGTTGATATTGGGCCAGGGGCAGGTGAGCACGGGGGACATGTAGTTTCTTCGGGTGATTACACAGCTCTTATTAATGCTAAAGATTCAATCACGGGAGCTTATCTTTCTGGACGCACAAAGATTGAAACTCCTAAAAAGCGTAGGCCATCTGATCCTAAGCGAATCTTGACTGTAAAGGGAGCAAAGGAGAATAACCTACAAGGCATCGATGTTGTTTTTCCTCTAGGTAATTTTGTAGCGGTATCAGGCGTCAGTGGTTCAGGTAAATCGACACTTGTAAATGACATTTTGTATTCAGTCTTGGCGAATAAATTAAATGGCGCTCGTATAGTCCCAGGCCGGCACAGAACAATTACCGGTTTAGACCACCTAGACAAAGTGGTCCATGTTGATCAATCTCCAATTGGCCGTACTCCACGATCTAATCCAGCAACATATACCGGAGTTTTTGATAAAGTCCGAGCACTTTTTGCGGAGACCACCGAAGCCAAGATTCGTGGTTATCAGCAAGGAAGATTCTCATTTAACGTTAAGGGCGGTCGCTGCGAGAACTGCGCAGGTGATGGAACTATCACAATCGAGATGAACTTCTTACCTGATGTCTATGTCCCTTGTGAAGTGTGTCATGGCGCAAGATACAACCGCGAAACTTTGGAAGTGCACTACAAAGGCAAAACTATCGCTCAAGTATTAGACATGTCGATTGAAGAAGGACATGCATTTTTCGAGTCGGTACCAGCTATCGCCAGGTATCTAAAGACTCTGAATGATGTCGGATTGGGCTATGTGCGCCTTGGTCAATCGGCTCCAACTCTTTCTGGTGGCGAAGCACAGCGCGTAAAACTGGCAACCGAACTCCAACGCCGTTCCACAGGTAGGACTATTTATGTTTTGGATGAACCAACTACTGGACTTCATTTTGAGGATGTTCGAAAACTTCTCATAGTTCTAAATCGTTTAGTTGATTCTGGCAATACTGTGATCGTCATCGAACATAACTTAGATGTAATAAAGTCTGCAGACTGGGTGATTGATCTTGGACCTGAAGGCGGCTCTGGTGGTGGATTGGTTATTGCCGAGGGAACTCCAGAACAAGTCGCGAAGAATAAGAAGAGCTATACGGGAACATTTCTAGCTGAAACTTTAAAAGCCTAAAATCTGTTGGCCATAATGAATGATCCTCAGAGCTATCGTCCATCAAATATTCCCACCGACCCGGGGGTATATCGCTTCTTCGACAAGAATGGCCAGGTCATCTACGTCGGCAAGGCTAAAAATCTTAAAAATCGCTTAAATTCCTATTTCCAAAAGAATTTGCTTGAAAAGACACATCGAATGGTTCATACGGCAGTTCGGGTTGATTGGACAGTTGTAAATAGTGAGGTTGAGGCACTTCAACTTGAGTTCACGTGGATAAAGTCAGAAAATCCCAAATTTAATATTCAATTTAAGGATGACAAGTCTTATCCATATCTCGCAGTTAGTTTGAAGGAAGATTACCCACGGCTATTTATTTCACGGGCTAAGAAACGGCCCGGAGTTAAATACTTCGGTCCCTATGCTCATGCTTGGGCACTTCGAAGTACCTTTGATGTTTTGCAGAAGATTTACCCTATTAGATCGTGTTCGGATTCAAACTTTGCGAGAGCTGCAAAATCTAAGAGACAGTGTTTGCTGGGGGATATCGGGAAATGCAGCGCTCCATGTGTGAACTGGGTGAGTAAAGAAGAGCATTTAACGATCGCCAAGAATCTAGTTAAGTTCGTCGATTCAAATCCAGATGACATTTCCAAGCAACTTGAGATTGATATGGCCAAAGCTTCAGAAAATGAAGAGTTTGAACGCGCCGCAAAGATTCGAGACCAAATAGGCGCTATCGAGCGTTCAAATGAAACAGCAGGCAGCATGCTTAGCCAGAATTTCTCCGCTGATCTAATTGCTACCTATGAGGAGACTACTCATGTTGGGGTAACGCTCTTTACGGTGAGGCACGGAAGAGTAGTTGGCTCTAGGTCATGGATTATGGACAGGGCTGATGTTTTAGAAGACCAGAGCATTGTTGAAGCAGCACTAACACGAATCTATTCAGAGATAGAAGCTCCAAGTGAGATTTTAGTCGACAACTTGCCTGAAAGTTCAGCGATTATAGAAGAGTGGCTACAACAGAAATTTGAAAAGAAGATTTCGATCTCGGTTCCACAGCGTGGTGAAAAAGTTGAGGTAATTGCAACTGTTAAGCGAAATGCACACCAGGCCCTGATTCAATATCTTTCAAAGCGTTCAAATGATGCTGCAGTTAGCGGTAAAGCGTTGGAAGAAATTGCTTCCGCCCTTGACTTAGCTGAACTACCGCTTCGGATCGAGTGTTTTGATATTTCAAATACTCAAGGAACTAACATGGTTGCTTCGATGGTTGTGTTTGAAGATGGGCAGATTAAGAAATCGGATTATCGTCGCTTCGCGATTGCCGATGAAGCCGGCTTTGATGATACGAGGGCAATGCATCATGTTTTGACTAGGCGCCTGAAACGATACTTAGCAGAGCGAGAAGTTGATCATGAAGAGGTTTTAGTTGCCGGGGGAGCTAGATCAAAATTCGCTTATCCACCACAACTTATAGTTGTGGATGGTGGCGCCCCGCAAGTGGCTGCAGCTGCGCGGGCTTTAGCCGAACTGGGAATCTCAGATATTGCACTTTGTGGTTTAGCTAAGAGGCTTGAAGAAGTTTGGCTACCGGACAATAAAGAGCCTGTCATATTTCCACGGCACAGCGAGGGACTTTACCTGCTTCAAAGAATTCGTGACGAAGCACATAGATTTGCTATTACTTTCCACAGAAGCAAACGATCAGCAATGATGCTCGAATCATTCCTCGATGACATTACACAACTCGGTGAATCACGAAGAGCTGCGCTTCTTTCGAAATTCGGATCAATCGCCTCACTTAAGAAAGCATCCATTGAGGATATTGGTGCGATCCCGGGTATCGGAGAGAAGACAGCAAGATTGATTCATGAGTCGATTGAGAGCCAAAGTATTAATGGATACAGCGTTAATATGGAAACTGGGGAAATATCCTGAGAGGATAGGGCCATGAAATCCAACGAGGTCGTAGTAATCACGGGAATGAGCGGTGCGGGGCGATCCACAGTTGCTCACTCTTTAGAAGACTTAGGTTGGTATGTTGTAGATAATTTGCCACCATCGATGCTTTCAACGCTTTGTGAGTTGGCAGCAAAAAGTGCCACTTCGATGGCAGTTGTAATTGATGTTAGGGGTAGACAATTCTTTGATGATTTGACCCGAGCTCTTGCAGAACTTGGGGAAATCGGAATTGCGCGTAGAGTTCTATTTGTCGATGCTGCAGACGATGTACTTGTCCGTAGATTTGAATCTACAAGGCGCCCACATCCACTTCAAGGAAATGACCGAATATTGGATGGAATAACAAGAGAACGCGAAAGATTGCAAGAAGTACGTTCAGTAGCAGATGTTGTTATTGATTCTTCTTCTCTCAATATTCACCAACTTGATAAGAAGGTCGCAGATATATTTGATGAGGGAGACGAAGCTGATCTAAGAGTTAATGTTCTCTCCTTTGGATATAAATATGGAATCCCAGTTGATGCAGATTTAGTTATGGATTGCCGGTTTATAGCCAATCCGCATTGGATTCCAGAATTGCGACCACTTACTGGATTGGACTTGGCAGTCAAAAATAATGTTTTAGGAACTGAAAATGTTAGAGAGTTTTTAAATAAATATGAGGCACTTTTTGAAACAATTGCTACCGGGTTTATCCATGAAGGACGAAAATATCTTACTTTGGCCGTTGGTTGTACCGGAGGAAAACATCGTTCAGTTGCAATTGCTGAAGAGATTTCGAGCAGACTAAATGGTGCAAAGCATCCGAGTGGGAAGTCAATTTCTGCTCATGCGATTCACAGAGATCTTGGCCGCGAAATTTAGATGCCAATAAAAGTTGTTGCCCTTGGTGGTGGTCACGGTTTAGCTGCAACTTTGTCGGCTTTGCGATCTACCACTCCAGAAATCACCGCAATTGTCACAGTGGCAGATAACGGTGGCTCTAGTGGACGCCTACGTGAGGAATTCAACTCATTACCCCCAGGGGATTTACGAATGGCGTTAGCGGCATTATGTAGTGATGATGCGTGGGGACGTAATTGGGCTGAGATCTTGCAATATAGATTTACTAGTACCGGTGCAATGCGCGGGCACGCCCTTGGAAACCTACTTCTAACTGCGTTGTGGGATCGCGATGGCGATCCAGTTGCAGGAGTTGCTAAGGTGGGCGAACTTTTGCGCATTGTTGGGCGCGTGCTTCCAATGGCACTCACTCCATTGGATATTGAAGGTACCTTCTTCGGGGGAGGTTCTGAAGAAATTGTTCGAGGTCAGATTCAAGTTGCAACAGCAAAAGGAAAAATTAAGTCTCTAAAGCTAATTCCAGATAATCCTTTGGCAACACCACAAGCACTTGAAGCCATTGGTCAGGCTAATTGGATCACTATCGGACCTGGTTCCTGGTTTTCTAGCGTTATGCCGCATTTTCTTCTCAAGGAGCAGGCAAAGGCAATTGCAGAAAGTCGAGCAAAAAAAGTACTTATATTTAATATGCCAGAAGAGAAAATACATGGAGAGTTTGCTGGAACTAGTCCGCGTGAGCACCTTGAATTTCTTCTAGCTCATCAACCTGATTTAAAAATTGATATCGCCTTGGCTGACCCATCAGTTATCCAAACAGGCCCAGAAAAGGCTGCACTCGAGAAATTGCTCAATAAATGTGGTGCAGAGTTGGTAATTGTGGACCTTTCTTCCAATTTGGGAGCAAATAGGCACGATGTGAGGAAAATGAGTTCTTTTTTCGCGCACATTTTTGCTTGAACCCTGCTTAAATACCGACATGGCTATGACTGCATCAGTAAAAGACGAATTAAGTCGTCTATCAGTCACCAAACCTTGCTGCCGTAAGGCCGAGGTATCAGCCCTACTCAGATTTGCTGGGGGACTGCACATAACTGCAGGCAAAATTGCGATCGAAGTCGAACTTGATACAGCCCAAAGTGCACGTCGGCTAAGAAAAGATATTTCAGAAGTATTTGGCCACGACAGTGAGTTAGCAGTTCTTTCACCAAGTGGAATTCGCAAGGGAAGTCGTTATGTAGTTCGCGTTACTTCTGACGGGGATGCGTTGGCGCGGCAAACTGGATTAATTGATGCAAACTCTCGCCCAATTCGAGGCTTACCGCCGCAAGTTGTTTCTGCCGGAATTTGTGATGCTGAGGCGGCATGGCGTGGTGCATTCCTAGCTCATGGTTCATTGACCGAGCCTGGGAGATCATCCGCACTGGAAATAACTTGTCCAGGACCTGAGGCTGCGTTAGCACTAGTTGGAGCGGCGAGAAGGTTGGGCATTACGGCTAAGGCTCGCGAAGTGCGCAATGTTGATCGGGTTGTATTACGTGATGGAGATGCCATCGGAGCTCTACTAACCAGGCTTGGCGCCCATGAAAGCGTTTTGGCTTGGGAAGAACGCAGAATGCGTCGAGAAGTTAGAGCGACAGCAAATCGTTTAGCAAATTTTGATGATGCAAATCTTCGACGTTCAGCAAGAGCAGCAGTTGCAGCTTCAGCTAGAGTCGCTCGAGCGATGGAAATATTAGGAGAAGAAATTCCAGAGCATTTGAAGGAAGCCGGTGAACTTCGCATTAATCATGGCCAGGCAAGTTTGGAAGAGTTAGGTTCTCTTGCAACACCTCCGATGACTAAAGATGCAATTGCTGGACGTATCCGTCGTCTACTAGCAATGGCTGATAAGAGAGCCCATGACTTAGGAATCCCCGATACAGAGGCTGGCTTAAGTCCAGATTTGTTAGCGGAATAACCCTTACTGGCGCGTAGGAGGCGATTTAGGCACCACCTGCGACTGATAGGGTAAGAACATCACAACGATGTGGTCGGATGTGGTTTTGCCCGTTTTAAGGCACTCATCTACTTTTAAAATTCTTCTTTTAAGTGAGGTTTACCGTGGTACGTGTTGGAATTAATGGTTTTGGTCGAATTGGTCGTAACTTCTTTCGTGCAGCTCTAACTTCAGGTGCCGACATTGAGATCGTTGGCATTAACGATCTAACTGATAACGCAACTTTGGCTCACCTTTTGAAGTATGACTCAATTTTGGGCCGTTTAGGTTTACCGGTCACATTTACAGATGACTCAATTACTGTTAACGGAAAGACAATTCGTGTTTTCTCCGAAAGAGATCCAGCTAACTTGCCTTGGGGCGAAGTAAAAGCTGACATTGTTATTGAATCAACAGGTTTCTTCACAAAGGCCGCAGATGCAAAGAAGCACATAGCTGCCGGTGCTAAAAAGGTAATCATTTCAGCTCCTGCCACTGATGAAGATGTAACAATCGTTATGGGCGTTAATCATGAAACCTACGATGCTGCTAATCACCACGTGATTTCAAATGCATCATGCACAACAAACTGCCTAGCTCCAATGGCAAAGGTTTTGGACGAGGAGTTCGGAATTGTTCGTGGGCTGATGACCACAATTCATGCCTACACAAATGATCAATCAATTCTCGATCAACCTCATAAAGATCTACGACGCGCCCGCGCAGCCGCAGTTTCTATTATTCCTTCATCAACTGGTGCTGCAAAAGCAATCAGCCTGGTTTTACCTCAACTTAAGGGCAAGTTAGATGGATTCGCACTTCGTGTGCCAGTCCCAACTGGTTCAGCCACAGATCTCACAGTTGAACTTAGTAAGGAAGTAAGTGCTGCTCAAATCAATGCAGCGATGAAGAAGGCCGCAGAAGGTTCACTTAAGGGTTACCTTTCATACACTGAAGATCAAATTGTTTCGGCAGATATTGTTACCGATCCAAGTTCTTGTATCTTCGACTCTGGTTTAACCAAGGCAATCGGTTCTACCGTAAAAGTGGTTGGTTGGTATGACAACGAGTGGGGTTACTCAAATCGCCTAGTAGACCTAGTCGGATATGTGGGTAAGAAGCTTTAATGTCGATCCCTGCTCTAGCAACACTTGAGAGTATTGATTTGCGTGACAAGAGAGTACTTCTACGCTGTGATCTAAATGTTCCATTGAAAGATGGAGTAATTACTGATGACGGTCGGATTCGTGCTTCACTACCAACGATTAAGTATTTATTGGCACAAGGTGCGGCGGTTGTAGTTACCGCCCACTTGGGCCGGCCAAAAGGAGAGCGCAGGCAAGAGCTTTCACTTGCTCCTATTTCAATTCGTCTTGCAGAACTTTTGGGAACAGAAGTTACTTTCTCCTCTGAAATCGTCGGTAGCCAAAGTGCTAAAGCGATCCAAGGTGGGCAAGTAGTACTTCTGGAAAATATTAGATATGAAGTTGCCGAAACTAGTAAAGATGAAGCAGAACGTTTGGTGCTGGCTAAAGAATTGGCAAGCTACGCCGATGTTTTTATTAGTGATGGCTTCGGGGCAGTTCATCGAAAGCATGCATCTGTTTATGACGTCGCTAAGTTATTGCCTCACGCAGCAGGATACTTAGTCGCTGCTGAGATCGAAGTGTTAAAGAAACTAACTCAATCTCCAGAACGACCATATGGCGTTGTATTAGGTGGCGCCAAAGTCTCTGACAAAATTGGAGTTATCTCCAACCTGTTAGACAAGGTAAATGTTCTAGCAATTGGTGGCGGCATGCTGTTCACATTCTTAGCCGCGCAAGGTAAGGAAATCGGTAAGTCCTTAGTGGAAACTGATTTAATTCCTACCGTGAATGAACTTCTAGCTAGGGCAGAACAGCTTGGTGTAAAGATTTTACTTCCAACAGATATAGTCGTAGCTAAAGAATTTTCAGCCGATTCAACTCCAACTATTGTTTCAGCGGATTCAATTCCTGCAGATCAGATGGGATTAGATATCGGTCCCGATACCGCCGCTGCATTTGCGGCAGCAATTAGTCAATGCAAAACTGTCTTTTGGAATGGTCCTATGGGTGTATTTGAATTTCCAAATTTTGCCAATGGAACTAAAGTTGTGGCAAAGTCACTAACTACTGTGTCCGGTATTTCAGTTGTTGGAGGGGGAGATTCAGCTGCAGCGGTTCGCAAGTTGGGCTTTAAGGATGAAGAATTTGGTTATATTTCAACTGGCGGCGGTGCCTCACTGGAGTACCTCGAAGGTAAAGAATTGCCCGGCATTATCGCACTTGCTTAAATTTATTTAATAGCTAAAGATCTAAAAAGGAGAGAGATGCGTAAGCCACTAATAGCAGGTAACTGGAAGATGAACCTCAATCACCTTGAGGCGATTGCAGTAACCCAAAAGCTCTCATATTCATTGGATGATAAAGATTACGACGCTGTAGACGTTTTAGTTATTCCACCATTTACCGATATTCGTTCCGTCCAAACTTTAATCGACGGAGATCGTCTTCGCTTGGTCTACGGCGCACAAGATCTCTCACCTGATGTAAGTGGAGCATTTACTGGAGATATCTCTGGATTGATGCTTAATAAATTGGGATGTTCTTATGTGCTAGTTGGACACTCTGAACGTCGCGCCATCCACAAAGAAGATGATGTGCTATTAAATCGAAAGATAAAGGCAGCCCTAGCCAATGAGTTGATTCCCATCTTGTGCATAGGTGAAGAGCTCGAGATTCGTGAATCAGGCAAGCATGTGGAGTATGTTTTGAATCAAGTAAGAGCAGGACTTTCTGGATTCCATAAGCCAGATTTGAAGAAGATTGTTTTTGCATACGAACCTGTCTGGGCAATTGGGACTGGTAAGACTGCCTCGGCTCAAGATGCTCAAGAAGTTTGCCAAGCGATACGTATTGAATTGGCGAAAATCGGTTCCGATGAAATAGCGGCAGCAGCAAAGATTCTTTATGGTGGCAGTGTGAAGTCAGCCAATATTGTTGAAATCATGGCCCAAGAAGATGTAGATGGGGTTCTTGTGGGTGGGGCAAGCCTTGATCCAGAGGAATTTGCCAGAATCGCCAAGTTCCACCGCTCAGTTACGGCCTGAGTTAAGATCTAAAAACGGGTATCCTTGCCCTCTGCTAGAAGATTTAAAGCTAACTGAAAAGAAACTGGAGAAACACGTGGTCCTCGCACTTTCACTGTTGCTAGTCGTTACTAGCGTCTTGATGGTAATTCTTGTCCTATTGCATAAGGGCAAGGGAAGCGGTCTTTCAGACCTTTTCGGCGGAGGAGTGTCATCTTCATACGGTGGAAGTTCGGTCGTTGAGCGCAACCTAGATCGAATCACAATTGTTGTTGGCGGCCTTTGGTTTGCTGGAGTAATTGCACTTAGTTTAGTTTTAAAGAAGTAGTCAGTTTTTCAGATACCGTAGTTTTAGTTAAAAGGAGTCCAAATGGGTAGTGCAATTCGTGGAAGTCGTGTCGGTGCTGGTCCAATGGGCGAGGCAGAGCGCGGCGATGCAATTGCACGTTTTCGCGTCTCATATTGGTGCGCTAATGGTCATGAAACAAAACCATCATTTGCCCAAGAAGAGGGGGTTGTGATTCCGGCAGAGTGGGATTGTCCTCGCTGCGGTTATCCAGCAGGTCTTAACAAAGACAAGCCACCTATGCCAGTGAAGAATGAACCATACAAGACTCACTTGGCATATGTGAAAGAGCGTCGCACGGAGTCAGAATCTAAGAAAATTCTAGAAGATGCTCTTGCTCGCCTTCGCGGCGAAGACTAAATCTTTTTCAATAACGCTAATAACTTTGTAATTCCCAGTTCGCGGTTTTTCAAATGAATCCGTAATAATGGAAAATTTCTAGACTCTAAAGCCTGTCCATCACCAAGAGCCTGTGCCATTATGAGTTTTTGAAATGAAATGTTCTTCTTTGGTATGGCGATATCAAATTCGCTATCTCCGGTAATTTGAATAAATTGACCGTTAGGTTGGCCACCTTTATGAAACTGTCCAGTTGAGTGGAGAAATCTAGGACCCCAACCAAAGCTCACTGCTCGCTTAGTCTTTTCAGCTAAAATGGCCCTAACTCGCGCAATTTCTTGATCATGTGATCTATTTAAGTAGGCCATAACTGCAATGTATTTAGATTCTGGCTCCAAAAACTTTAAGAGCAATTGCTCGGCGCTATCACCTTCTAACGTTGAAAAAATTTCCAAATCCTTATCTGCAAATCTAGGTGCTAGTTGTGGAATGGGCAAATTCCCCCATTGCTTTAGTAACTCATTAGTCCTGTCTTTTGCCTCGGTGACATTTGGTTGGTCGAAAGGATCAACCTTGAGTGACCTACCAAGTAACGCCGTCACATACTCCCAAAAAATAAAATGTTCACCCAAAGTTCCCGTAACCATGAGTTCGGCTGATGAAAGTGCAAAACCAATCCTCAGGGCCGTTCCAGCTACTTCAGATTGTTCATCCTCTAAAACTATGGGTAGTCGACCCTTCTCATTCTTACCCGTTGATTCAGCGATTAATTGTTCAATCCAATCAGCCAGCCCTGGAACATTTGAGTTCGAATCAAAGAAGGCTATGCATTGATCACTTTCCTGCATGATCAAAGTTGCTACTTGTACTACCGTGGAATTTGGCAAGGTGAATTCGCCAACTGTGCCAGCAGCATCATCAATCAAAGTCGATGCATCAATTCCCATCAACGCAGCTGGGGTAAGCCCGAATGCACTTAAGGCGCTATAGCGTCCACCAACATTTGGATCGGCGTTGACCGTTCTATAACCTTCACTTTTTGCCTGCTGATCTAACGGAGAGCCAGGGTCGGTAATAATCACTATGTGATTTTTGGGATCTAAATTTGCTTCTATGAATAACTCAGTGAAATATGCACGCTGAGAGGCAGTCTCAATCGTCGATCCAGATTTAGAGCCAACAACGACAAGGGTTTTGTTTAACTGCGTCGGCGTGCCATCTTTAATTTGCTGGGGGTCGGTTGAATCTAGAACTATCAACTTTTTCTTAAATGATTTTGCTATTACTTCAGGTGCCAGAGATGATCCACCCATTCCACATAAGACGATTTGATCTAAATCATTTGCTCTTGCCCACGCGCTTAGTGCATCAAGTTGGGGGAGTAAATCTCTTGAAGAGATTGGCAAATCGATCCAATTAAGTCTTGTCGCAGCTTCTGTGTTTGGTCCCCAAAGATCAGAATCTTTGTTTGCAAGTCGCTTTACACTCTGGTTTAAATCCAATGCAATTTCTGATAATGGATCATATTTTGATAGAGCTGGTCCGGATAGTTTGATCATTTTGTGTTTGCGATGCTCCGTTTGGCAGCCAAGGCAACATTCTCAGGTGTAAAGCCATATTCCTTGAATAACTCCGCGGCAGAGGCAGAAGCGCCAAAATGGTCGAGTGAAACAATCTCGCCACAATCTCCGACAAGTGAGCGCCAGCCAGAACCCACTCCAGCTTCAACTGAAACACGAGCTTTTACAGATTTAGGTAGTACTGATTCCTTATATTCAGGGCTTTGAGCGGAAAACCACTCAAGGCTAGGTGCGCTTACTACTCGAACCTTTATCTTTTCCGACTTTAGAAGTTCTGCTGCAGCTATTGCCACACTTACTTCAGACCCGGTAGCTATAAGAATTACATCCGGAGTTCCATCGCTTTCACAAATAACATAAGCACCTTTTGCAACACCTTCAGCTGAGCCACATGAAGTTCGATCTACTACTGGAAGATTCTGGCGAGATAGTGCAAAACCTGCAGGCTTTCCACGCTTAATCACTTCGCGCCAAGCAACGGCAACCTCATTGGCATCTGCGGGGCGAATAATTGTGAAGTTAGGTATTAAACGAAGTGATGCGATGTGTTCGACTGGTTGGTGCGTTGGACCATCTTCACCTAAACCGATTGAGTCATGCGTCCAAATGAAAATGGTCGGAATATCCATAATGGCAGCCAAGCGCACTGAGCCACGCATGTAATCGCTAAATACTAAGAATGTTCCACCGAATGGACGAGTTAAACCATGAAGAGTTATTCCGTTAAGGATAGCTCCCATGGCATGTTCGCGGATTCCGAAGTGGATAATTCTTCCAAATGGATTAGCACTCTTCATCGCGCTACTTGCAGGCAGGAAAGACCCCCCATCTTCAATTGTCGTACTATTACTTTCGGCTAAATCTGCAGAACCACCCCAAAATTCAGGTAGAACTTTAGCTATGGCATTTATTACTTTTCCAGAAGCAGCTCGAGTTGCAATATCTTTACCGGGCTCGAAGGTAGGAATTGAAGATTCCCAACCTTTCGGCAGTTCACGTTTTTCAAGACGCTTTAATAATGTTGCAGCCTCTGGATTTGCAATTTGCCACTTAGCAAACTTCTCGTTCCAAATTTTGTGTAACTCTGCGCCTCTGCGGCCAACTTCTCTGGCGTGCTTGATTACATCATCTGGCGCAATAAATGATTGGGTTGGATCTAGTCCCAGCTCTACCTTAGTTGCTGCGATCTCTTCTGCTCCGAGAGCTGAACCATGAGACTTTGAGGTTCCTCGTGCCTTAGGCGCTGGCCAGGCAATCACAGTCTTTAAACGAATTAGGGTCGGCTTATTTGTAACACTCTCAGCTTGGAGCATTGCTTTTTCCAAAGCTTCTCTATCAACGTCACCATCACTCTTGGTGGCCACTTCAATAACGTTCCATCCGTATGCCTTATATCTACCGCTTACATCTTCAGTGAAGGCAACGTGAGTATCTCCTTCAATTGAAATACGGTTGTCATCATAAATAACTTTCAAGTTGCCCAGCTCTTGAGTTCCAGCGATTGAAGATGCTTCAGCACTCATTCCTTCTTGCAGATCCCCATCAGAAGCAATTACCCAAATATTATGATCAAAGAGATCCGTTTTGCCTTGCGGATCAAGCAAGCCTTTTTCAAATCTGGCACCCATGGCCATACCTATTCCACTTGAAATTCCAGAACCAAGTGGGCCAGTGGTTATTTCAACGCCTTTTGTATGACCATATTCTGGGTGGCCTGGAGTTAGTGAGCCAGCAGTTCTAAAAGACTGAAGGTCCTTTAATTCAAGTCCATATCCGGAAAGGAAGAGTTGCACATATAGAGTCAGGGAGGAGTGACCGGCAGATAAAACAAATCGATCACGGCCAAGCCAATTTGGATCTGCTGGATCATGCTTCAAAATGCGCTGGAAAAGAGTGTATGCAACAGGAGCAAGTGACATTGCAGTGCCTGGATGGCCATTACCAACTTTTTGAACTGAATCCATGGCTAAGGCGCGGCTTATTGCCACAGCCTTATCATCTAGTTCTGTCCAGTTATTTCGCACTACGTTCATTATTTTCCTTTACTTATTGATGTATTACTACTAGCAGAAGTGTAGAGATTCCAAGCCGTCACCCATACTAGGGTCGCACCAATCAAATGGGCTGCTACAAGTAATTCTGGCAACTTTGTGAAATATTGGATATATCCGATTGCACCCTGGCTCAAAGCGATCAACAGGAAAATAAAAGCCTGTTTTCCAAAAGTAGATCGAACTTGCTCATTTTCGGTTGCACGAATGATCAATAGAAGTGCGATGGTAATTGAAATAAGAGTGATAACAATGTCGGCATGGATCCAAGATATGGTTCTTTCATCAAAGTGATAGCGCTTAGCCTGGATATCTCCAGCATGTGGACCAGTCCCCGTTACGAGTGTTCCGACTAGTAGAACTAGCAAGGTTAACCCCAAAACTATTTTCAAGACCAAACCAGTGGTAGCCCCGATTTCAATTTTTGACTTGTTAAAAATTCGATTTCTAAGCGATAAAGCGCCAGAGATTAGTGGGATAGTTAAAATAAAATGACCAGATACGGTAATTGGATTGAGCTTTGTTAAGACGGTGATTCCGCCGAGAACTACTTGACCTAAGAATCCAACAATCTGCCATATGGCTAACCACTTTATGCGCTTGAAATCCGGACGGTTTTTGAATTTCCTTAGAACTATTACAAGTGCGGCAATCGCCAAAATTAGAATCAACCAAGCAACTAACCTATTTCCAAATTCAATCCAAGCGTGAAGTTGACCCTGTGCTTGATGAGCTATCGGCTTAATTGAACTTCCGGTGCATTGCGGCCAGGTTGGGCAGCCAAGCCCAGATCCTGTGAGTCTGACAGCCCCGCCTGTGACGATTAGAGCACTTTGGAAGAAAAGTAGACCACCAAAAACCAGGGAATATAACGACATGGCCTAAGCCTATGACCCTAGGGTGTGTGCAGAGGCACTCTTAATGTGCCGCGGTTGATTGGCGCGTTTGGGGTATTTACGCAACACTACTGTTGTGAAAAAGACCGAAGATCGGACCCGTGACTTAGTCGCTAGAGCCATCTTGGAAAATGGTCCAGCAACGGCCCTTGCTTTGGCAAAAAGGCTAAAGATCACTCCGGCTGGAATTCGCCGGCACTTAGATGCACTTATTGACGCAGGACTCTTGGTGGCTAGAGATCCTTATCAAACAACTGCAGATTCAAGAGGTCGTGGTCGACCATCAAAAGTATTTGTTATGACAGATCAAGGCCGTGAGAAATTTGAACACTCTTATGATGATCTTGCTGTTTTGGCCCTTAAGTTCATGGCTCAAAATGGTCCAAAGAATTCGGTAAAGGAATTTGCGATGGTTCGAGCACAAGACATCGTTTCTCGAGCTAGGAATACAGTTGATGCAAAATCGAATTTGCAAGATAAATCAATTGCACTAGCTGAATTCCTAACTGATGAGGGATTTGCAGCCAATAATCATTCTCAGGGGATTGGTGAAGAATTGTGTCAAAACCATTGTCCGATAGCCCACGTTGCAGCCCAATTCCCAGAACTGTGTGAAGCTGAGACTGAGGCGTTTTCTAAACTTTTAGGCACTCACGTTCAAAGACTTGCGACTATCGCCCATGGTGATGGGGTATGCACAACATTTATTCCTAATTCGAAGATTAAAACCACAACCGGAAAGCGAGATTCACGATGAGTGAAACCACAACCGTCCATCCTGAACTAGATGGAATCGGAAACTACGAATATGGCTGGTCAGACAAGAATGATTCTGGCGCCAATGTACGGCGTGGTCTAAACGAAGAGGTAGTTCGCGACATTTCATCAAAGAAGAGTGAACCGCAGTGGATGTTGGACCTGCGCCTCAAAGGATTAGCGCTGTTCGACAAAAAGCCAATGCCAAACTGGGGCTCAGACCTCTCTGGTATCTTCTTTGACACAATCAAATATTTTGTTCGATCAACCGAAAAGCAAGCCACTTCTTGGGAAGATCTGCCAGAAGATATCAAAAACACCTATGACCGCTTGGGTATTCCCGAAGCCGAAAAGCAGCGCTTAGTTG